>Ga0182735_1000053_pt1 | contig 168014 bp, 147 predicted proteins | sample eDN5th30CKraftMG_FD_128524 | JGI IMG/M metagenome (GOLD analysis project Ga0182735, IMG submission 128524) | Enriched Miracle-Growth compost microbial communities from Emeryville, California, USA - eDNA 5th pass 30_C Kraft MG (version 2) (version 2) ... | reverse complement strand
TCAGGCTTTTATTCCGCAAAACCCCACAGGTAACCCCTGTGGGGTTTTGTCTTTTGGGGCTGCGCGCACTGCGCGGGCAGCCCGTGCCCATGAAAAAACCCCTCGCCGGAACTGCCGCGAGGGGTTTTTGTTTTTGCTCCTACGAATAGCCGCCGACTGGCCCGGGCCGTCGCCTACTGCGGCATGTATTGCTGCCGGTCGATCCCGTGGCGCTGCAGTTTGTCGTAGAAGGTCTTGCGGGGAATGCCCAACGATTCGAGCGTGGCCTTGACGTCGCCTTGGTGCGCTTCGAGGGCTTCCCGGATGAGCTGCGCTTCGAAACGTTCCATTCTCTCGGGCAGGCTTTGCGTCGCGCCTGCCGCCGCGGGCACTTCGGGCGCCGGGCCGTTCAGCACGCCCAGCACTACACGTTCGGCGAAATGCGCAAGCTCGCGCACGTTGCCGGGCCAATCATGCGTCATTACGTATTGCTTGATGGATGCAGGCATTTCGGGAATGTCGCGTTGGAAGCGGCGCGATGCGTGGCCCAGGTAATGGGCGAACAGCAGAGGAATATCTTCCCGGCGTTCGCGCAGGGGCGGTATGCGGATCGTGACCACGTTGAGCCGGTAGAACAGGTCTTCGCGGAACTTGGCCCGTATCGCGGGGCTGCCCAGGTCTTCCTTGGTCGCGGCGACCACGCGCAGATCCAGGTTGCGGACGTCGTTGCTGCCCAGGGGGGTGATCTGGCGCGATTCCAGAACGCGCAATAGCTTCACCTGGATGGGCAGAGGCATGCTTTCTATCTCATCCAGGAAGAGGGTGCCGCCGCTGGCATGCTCGATGCGCCCGATGCGCTTTTTCTGCGCGCCGGTGAATGCGCCGGCTTCGTGGCCGAAGAGCTCGCTTTCGATGACGCTTTCCGGCAGCGCGCCGCAGTTGATCGCGACCAGCGGGCGGTCGCGGCGGCGGCTCAGGCGATGCAGCGCGGTCGCTACGACCTCCTTGCCGGTTCCGGTTTCGCCTTCGACCAGCACGTCCACGTCGGCGTCCGCGATGTGGCGCAAGGTCTGCTTGATGCGTTGCATGGCCGGTGTAGCGCCGATGAACGGAACTTCGTCCGCCTCGACGGCGAAAGCGGCTTCCCGCAAGCGGCGGTTCTCCAGCACGAGATGGCGCTTTTCCGCCGCGTGGGTGATTGCCGTGATCAGCCTGTCGGCCGCATAGGGTTTGGCCAGGAAATCGTAGGCGCCATCGTGCATGCATTGCACGGCGGTCGCGATGTCGCCGTGGCCGGTAATGAAGATGACGGGAATGTCGGGATCGATATCGCGCACGCGGCGAAAGAGCTGCAGGCCATCGATGTCGGGCATGCGGATGTCGCTCACGACCACCCCGTCGAACGCGCGCGTCAGGGCGGGCAGCGCCGCGCGCGCGCTGGCATGGGCCTCGACGGAAATGCCGTGCAGCTTGAGCGTCTGGGCATTGGCGCGGCGCAGTTCATCGTCATCGTCGATGAACAGGGCGTGGGGCCGGAAAGGCTGGCGGAGATCGTCGTCGGGCGGCGCCGGCGGGGAGAGGGGTAATTCAGAGGCTTGGGTCATGAGGGGGGGCTCGAAGCGATGTCCCGGCCGGGCGCCTTGCGCAGGCTCAGGATGAAGACGGCTCCGCTCTCCGGCGCTTGCGGGGCGGAAGCGAGGTCGGCGGGGCCGGCCACGTCCAGTTCGCCGCCGAACTCGGCGACGATGTCGCGACAGATGACCAGGCCCAGTCCCAGGCCTTCCGGCTTGGTCGTATGGAAAGGGGTGAACAGGCGGGCCCGGGCCTGCGCGGACAGGCCCGGGCCGTTGTCGCTGACCAGAATCCTGACGGTGGCGCCGAGGTCCTGCTGCGTGACCGCGATGCGCCCGTCCTGCCGGCCCTCCAGGGCTTCCAGCGCGTTCTGCAGCAGATTGACCAGCACCTGTTCGAGCGGAATGCGATTGGCCTGCACCAGGTAGTTCTGCGCTTCAGGGGGCCGGTGCAATACGACGCCCTGGCGCCGGGCCCTGGGGCCCACCAGCAACAGCGCGCCTTCCAGGCAGTCCTTCAGGCTGGTCGGCCCTACCGAGGCGCCGGCCTTGCGCGAAAAGGCGCGGAGTTCCCCGGTGATGTGGCCGATGCGTTCGGTCAGCGCGGCGATGGCGCCCAGGTTTTCCTGCGCGGAGCCGTCGTCGTGCCGCCGCAGGAATTCGGCCGCGTTGTCGGCGTAGGCGCGTATCGCGGCCACGGGTTGGTTGATCTCGTGGGCGACGCCGGCCGCGACCTGGCCCAGCAGGGCGAGCTTGCTGGCCTGGACCAGTTCCTCCTGCATGGTGTGCAGGCGCGCGGCGGTGCGCTGGCGTTCGTCCATTTCGTCGACGAGCTGTTCGTTCACGCTGAGCAGCTGGGAAGTGCGTTCATCGACCAGGGCCGTCAACTGCTCGTGTATGGCCGCCTGCTGTTGCGCGCGTTCGCGCTGGCGATGGCGGCGCAGCAGAACGATGCCGACGATCGCGGCAAGCGCGCTCTGAGCCAGCAGGGCGCCCAACTGCGCGTTGGCCGTCGCCTGACTGATGGCCTGCTGCACGGGCGATAACAGGTGCAGCGTCCAGCCGGGGGATTCGACGATGGGCAGTGTCGTGTGCAAAAGCGGCGCGGAAGCCGGAACATGAGGCAACGCCGTGTCGGGGCGGACCAGTTGACCGGTGCTGACCGCCAGCAATGGCGGTTGCAGGGGCAGGGGCTGGAAGGGGGCATCCCCGAATTGCAGGCTGGTGCGCAGCGTCTGCGCCAGATCCGGAGGCAATGGCGCCAGCACGTCGAAGCGCCAGTCGGAGAGGCTGCCCAGCAACACCACGCCGTGTTCGTCGGTAACGAATATGGGAGCGTTGGACTGGCGCCAGTCGGCCTCCAGTTCGCGGAAATCCACTTTCAGCACAACCACGCCCAGCATTGCGCCGTCGACGTCGTCGACCCGCCGCGCGAGGTACAGGCCTGCCTCGTGGCTGATGGTGCCCAGCGCGAAGTGCTCGGCCGAGCCCCGCGTGACCGATCCCTGGAAGTACGGGCGGAATTGGTAGTCCACCCCGACGAAGGTGGCGGGCTCCCGCCAGTTGCTGGCGGCGATCGCGAGGCCCTTCTTGTCCAGCACGTAGATCGCGGATGCGCCGACGCCGCGGCTGAGGGCGTCTAGCTTTTCGTCCAGCGAGGCGATCAGGCCCGGCGTGGGGGTTTGCAACGCCGCGCGCACGTCGACGTCGCGGGTGAGCACGAAGGGCAGTGCCCTGAATTTGTCGAGATTGTTGCGCAGCAGGGCGGCGTTCACCTGGGCTGCGCTGCGCGCTTGCGTCGCCGCATCCTTCAGGGCGCCGTCACGCGCCCAGAGGGTCGCGGCGTGCAGGACACCCACCACGATGCCCACGCAGAGCAGGACTCCCGCCGCGCGCCACGGCCAGCCGAGCCTGCGCCACATGGAACCGGGCGAGGGCGGGGATTCCCGCAGCGGGGCGGCCGGGGACGGGGAAGAAACGGGGCGGGGCATGATGTGTGCGGGTTTTCGCACATTCTATATCCTTTTTGTGCGGAATTTCGCCGTTCTGGCCTGGGGTGGGGCTGGGGGGAAGACGAAAACTCCTTACCAATCAATGGCTTGTATTTGGGTTTCAAAACCGGGGCGTCTGGCACACCTCTTGCATAAGCAAGGGCAAGCCGCGTGGCGCCCCTGCGCGGTGACACTGGCCTGCGGCGCGCCGCGGGCCATAAAACAGATAACGCCCCGTCGCCCGCCGCGCAATGCCGCCCGGAGCAAGGGGCCTTGGTGGGGACAAAACCCAATGATCGACGTGGATCAAGTCGCGCCCGCGCGCAAGCTCAAGTTCTATCAAATCCTTTATGTGCAGGTGATTTTCGCCATCGTTGTCGGGGTGATCCTCGGCGCGCTGAAGCCAGAGCTCGGCCAACAGATGCAGCCGCTGGGCGATGCCTTCATCAAACTGGTGAAAATGATCATCGCTCCGGTGATCTTCCTGACCGTGGCCACCGGCATTGCCGCGATGAGCGACCTGAAGAAGGTCGGCCGCGTGGCGGGCAAGGCCATGCTGTACTTCCTGGCCTTTTCCACGCTTGCGCTGATCGTGGGCATGATCGTCAGCCATATCGTCCAGCCTGGCTCGGGCATGCACATCGATCCCAGCACCCTGGACCAGAAGGCGGTGTCGGGCTATGTGGCCAAGGCGCATGACTCGACCATCACCGGCTTCCTGATGAACGTGATCCCCACGACCATCTTCAGTCCGTTCGTCGGCGGCGATATTCTGCAGGTGCTGTTCGTGGCGGTGCTGTTCGGGATCTCGCTTGCCATGGTGGGCGAGCGCGGCAAGCCGATACTGACGTTCATGACGGCGCTGGCCCAGCCGGTCTTCAGACTCGTCGCCATCCTGATGAAGGCCGCGCCCATCGGCGCCTTCGGCGCCATGGCGTTCACCATCGGCAAGTACGGCATCAAATCCATCGTCAATCTCGCCATGCTGGTGGGCACGTTTTACGCGACGTCCGTGCTGTTCGTGGTCGTCGTGCTGGGGCTGGTCGCCCGCTACAACGGTTTTTCCATCCTGAAACTGGTGCGCTATATCCGCGAGGAATTGCTGCTGGTGCTGGGCACGAGTTCCTCGGAGGCGGCGCTGCCCACCTTGATGCAAAAGATGGAGCGCGCGGGATGCTCGAAGTCGGTCGTGGGGCTGGTGGTTCCCACCGGCTACTCGTTCAATCTGGACGGCACCAACATTTACATGACGATGGCCGCGCTGTTCATCGCGCAGGCTTGCGATATCCCGCTCTCGCTGGGCGACCAGATCCTGCTGCTGCTGGTTGCGATGCTGAGCTCCAAGGGCGCCGCGGGTGTGACGGGCGCAGGTTTCATCACGCTGGCCGCCACGCTGTCGGTGGTGCCTTCCGTGCCGGTCGCCGGCATGGCGCTGATCCTGGGCGTGGACCGCTTCATGTCGGAATGCCGCGCGCTGACCAACCTGGTCGGCAACGCGACCGCCGCGGTGGTCGTGGCCCGCTGGGAAGGCGAGTTGGACCAGGAGCAGCTGCACGCCGCGCTGGAAGGCGAGGTCCAGGCGCCTGCGCCGGCGGCGCAGGCGCCCGCCGCCGAAGCGCCGGTCATCCTGGGAGAACCCCTGCGCCAGGCCTGAGGGCGCGCGCATGAAAAAACCCGCGGCCGTATGCGGTCCGCGGGTTTTTTCTCGTCGGGCCGTGTCAGGGTGTCCGGATCCCCGCTGCGCGCAGCAGATTGGCGGTTTCGAACACGGGCAAGCCCATCACGCCGGTGTAGCTGCCGGCGATGCGCGAAATAAAGGTGCCGGCGAGGCCCTGGATCCCATACGCGCCGGCCTTGCCGAAGGGCTCGCCGCTGTCGCAATAGCGGCCGATCTCGTCGTCGGCCAGTTCGCGCATGCGGACTTCGGTAATGGAAACGTCTTCGAGCAGGCGGTCGCCGGTCCAGACCGCGACGGCGGTGCGCACTTCGTGCGCCGCGCCGGACAGCGCACGCAGGATCCGCATGGCGTCGTCCCGGTCAGCGGGCTTGCCCAGCACCTGGCCTGCCAGGATCACCGTCGTATCGGCCGCCAGCAGCGGCAGGCGCGGCAGGCCGCGCTCGTGCATCCAGTCGCGGCCGCGCAGGGCCTTGTCGCGGGCCGTGCGCAGGACGTAGTCGGCGGCGCTCTCGCCCGGGTGCTGGGGCTCGTCCTCGCCGGGAGGGGCGGGCACGAGCAGCACTTCGTGGGACAGGCCGATCTGCGTCAGCAGTTCGCGCCGCCTCGGGCTGGCCGAGGCAAGGTAGAGGCGAGCGGGAGAGGCTTGGGTGGCGGCGGTGTCGGTCATGCGGGAGTGGGAGGGGCGCCGGCCCGGCCGGCTAGGCGCGATGATAGGGATGATTGGTCATGATGGCCCAGGCGCGGTAGAGCTGTTCGGCCAGCACCACGCGGACCATGGGATGCGGCAGGGTAAGGGAAGACAGGCGCAACTGCCCGCTGCACGAGGCTTTCAGGCCGGCGTCCAGGCCGTCGGGGCCGCCGACCAGGAAGGCGACGTCCTGGCCGCCCGCCCGCCATTGCTCAAGCTTCTGCGACAGCGCCATGGTGGTGAGATCGCGGCCGCGCTCGTCCAGCGCCAGGCGCAGCGCGTTGGCTGGCAGCGCGGCTTCGATGCGCTTGGCTTCCGCCGCCATCATCTGCGCGGGCGTCTTGCCGGTAGTGCGGGGTTCGGGCTTGATCTCGCGCAGTTCCAGCGCGCAATCGGCCGGCAGGCGTTTGGCGTAGTCGTCCCAGGCGGTCTGCACCCAATCCGGCATCCGCGTGCCCACGGCAACGACGATGAGCTTCACGGCGGGCTCAGTAATCCGTGCCGTCGTAGGCGGTGTCGCCGCCGATTGGCGCGGGGCGGGTGGATTCGGGCAGGAGCTTCACGCGCACCGGCTTGTCGCCCCAGATTTCTTCCAGGTTGTAGTACTGGCGGATGGCGGGCTGCATGATGTGCACGACCACGTCGCCCAGGTCGACGACGACCCATTCGCCGGTGTCTTCGCCTTCGATGGTGATCCCGGAAAGGTTGAGCGCGCGCCCGCGGTCAGCCACGCTGGAGGCGAGGGCGCGGGTTTGCCGGTTGGAAGTGGCGCTTGCAATCACGACGCGATCGAACAGGCTGGTCAGATGCGTGGTGTTGAAAACCTTGATGTCTTGCGCCTTGACGTCTTCGAGGGCGTCGATGACGGCGCGTTGGAGTTTTTGTATATCCATAATTGCAAATATAACCCGCGCGCGGTCAGCAGGATGCTGGCTCCGAGGCGTTTTCGGCGCCCGGCGGGTGGGGTTATCGATAAAGATGGTGCGCCGCAATGTACGCGGCGACGGGAGCGGCAAGCAGGCCCTCGGCGGACTCGCCCCGCGCCAGGCGCTGGCGTATCTCGGACGCCGACACCGGCATGGGGGCAAAAGGCAGTTCCTGGAGTTCGCGGCCCAGCGCGCGCAGATGTTCGGCAAGTTCCGGCGGGGCGCTTAGCGGAGTGCCGGGGCGGGTGGCGACGGCCAGGTCCACCAGGCTGGTGATTTGCCGCCAATCGCGCCAGGTGCAGAAATTGGCGAGCTGGTCGGCGCCCAGCAACCAGACGTAGCGCGCGTCCTGGGGCAGGGCGCGCAGCGTGTCTATCGTGTAGGTGGCGCCGCCGCGCTCGATTTCGATCGGGTTGAGCGCCAGGCCGGCGTGGCCGGCGATCGCCAACTGCAGCATGTCGCGGCGTTGCTCCGCGGTGGCGTGCAGCGCCGCGCGCTGCCAGGGATTGGCCGCCGGGATCAGTTGCACTTCATCCAGGCCCAGGGCCTGCAACGCGGTCTGCGCGAGCGCGATGTGCGCGACGTGGACGGGGTCGAAGCTGCCGCCCAGGAGCCCGATGCGCTTCAAACCCAGTCCCGCGGTTTGAGGTAGGCGGCCAGTTCGGCCTCGGGCGTGCCGGCTTCAGGATGCCAGTCGTAGCGCCATTGCGCCATCGGAGGCATGGACAGCAGGATCGACTCGGTGCGCCCGCCGGACTGCAGCCCGAACAGCGTGCCGCGGTCGAACACCAGGTTGAATTCGACATAGCGGCCGCGGCGATAGGCCTGGAAATCGCGCTCGCGCTGGCCGTAGGGCATGCCGCGGCGGCGTTCCACGATCGGCATGTAGCCGCCGAGGAAGGCGTCGCCGACCGAGCGGGTCAGGCCGAACGAAGCGTCGAAGCCAGGGGCGTTCAGATCATCGAAGAAGATGCCGCCGATGCCGCGGGTTTCGTTGCGGTGCCTGAGGAAAAAATACTCGTCGCACCAGCGCTTGTAGCGCGGGTAGTAGTCGGCCCCGTGGCCGGCCAGGGCGTCCCGGCACACGGTGTGGAAGTGGCGGGCGTCTTCCTCGAAGGGATAGTAGGGCGTCAGGTCGAGGCCGCCGCCGAACCAGAAGACGTCGGCTTCGTCGTGGCCGGGGCGGGCGGCCGCGATGAACATGCGCACGTTCATGTGCGTCGTGGGCACGTAGGGGTTGCGCGGATGCAGCACCATGGACACGCCCATGGCCTCCCAGGAGCGGCCGGCAAGCTCCGGCCGGTGCGCGCTGGCCGAGGGCGGCAGCTTGGATCCCTTGACGTGGCTGAACAGCACGCCCGCCCGTTCGAACAGTTCGCCGCCTTCCTGCAGCCGCGACAGGCCGCCTCCGCCTTCGGGGCGCACCCATTCATCGGCGCGGAAGGCGGAGCCCTCCGCGTCTTCCAGGGCGCCGACGATGCGGGCCTGCAAACCGGTGAGGTAGTCCCTGACTGCGGAAACGGGCAAGGCGGTCATTGGCGGTCCGGCTAGGCGTTGGACTTGGGTTTCTGCTGCGAGGGCTTGAGCGCGCGCCAGCCGATATCGCTACGGTACTGGCGGCCGTCGAAATGGATGCCGTCGATCGCTTCGTAGACGCGGTCGCGGGCCATCTTGACCGAGTCGCCCAGGGCCGTGACGCACAGCACGCGGCCGCCGGAGGTCTTGGTTTCGTCGCCGTCGATCTTGGTGGCCGCGTGGAACACCATGCAGTCCTCGGCGTCGGCGGGCAGGCCGCGGATGACGTCGCCGGTGCGGGGCGTGTTCGGGTAGTTGTGCGCGGCCAGCACCGCGCCCAGCGCGGTGCGGCGGTCCCAGGTGATGTCGGCCTGGTCGAGCGTGCCTTCGACGGCGTGTTCCAGGGCGTCCAGCAGGTCGCTCTTCACGCGCATCATGATGGGCTGCGTTTCCGGATCGCCCATGCGGCAGTTGAATTCCAGGGTCTTGATCTCGCGGTCGGGATCGTCGCCGGGGGCGATCATCAGGCCGGCGTACAGGAAGCCGGTGTACGGGATGCCGTCGCGCGCCATGCCCTGCACGGTGGGCAGGATGATTTCGCGCATGATGCGATGGTGCAGTTCCGGGGTGACGATGGGCGCGGGCGAATAGGCGCCCATGCCGCCCGTGTTGGGCCCCTGGTCGCCGTCCTGCAGGCGCTTGTGGTCCTGGCTGGTGGCCAGGGCCAGCACGTTGCGGCCGTCGCACATGACGATGAAGCTGGCTTCCTCGCCCACCAGGCATTCCTCGATGACGACACGGGCGCCGGCCGCGCCCATGGAGCCATCGCCCAGCATGGCGTCGACCGCGGCATGCGCCTCTTCCAGCGTCGCCGCGACCACGACGCCCTTGCCCGCGGCCAGGCCATCGGCCTTGATCACGATGGGAGCGCCTTCCTGGTCTATATAGGCGTGCGCCTTGGCCGGATCGGTGAAGGTTTCGTAGCGGGCGGTGGGGATGTGGTGCCGGACCATGAAGGCCTTGGCGTAGTCCTTGGAGCTTTCCAGCTGCGCGGCGGCCTTGGTCGGGCCGAAGATCTTGAGCCCGCGGGCGCGGAAGACGTCCACGACGCCCGCGGCCAGCGGCGCTTCCGGGCCGACGACGGTCAGGGCGACGCCTTCGCGCTGCACGAAATCCGCCAGTTCCTCGGCATTGGTGAGCGGGATGTTCTCCATCTGCTCGGCGCGCTGCGTGCCGCCGTTGCCCGGGGCGACATACACCTTGTGTACGCGCGGGGAGCGGGCCAGCCGCCAGGCGAGGGCATGTTCGCGGCCGCCCGAGCCAATTACCAGGAGTTTCATGTTGGGTGATTCTGAAGGTTGCCACTCGGGGCCGGGATGGCCTGGCCCCGATTTACACCCCGGCGCCCAGGCGCCGGGGCAGGAGGATTTACTGCGCTTCGTCGAAAACGACGGTCGTATAGACTTCCTGCACGTCGTCCAGGCCTTCCAGGGCGTCGAGCAGTTTCTGCATCTTGACGGCGTCTTCGCCGGCCAGTTCGGTTTCGTTCAAGGCCTTCATCACGATGCCGTCGACTTCGGCCTTCAGGCCGGCGTCGTCGAAGGCGCGGCGCACCGCGGCGTAGTCGGCCGGCGAGCATACGACTTCGATCACGCCTTCCTCGTCGGTCGTCACGTCTTCGGCGCCGGCCTCGAGGGCGGCTTCCATGACCTTGTCTTCCGACGTGCCGGGCGCGAACACGAATTGGCCGCAATGCTTGAACATGAAGGCCACCGAGCCTTCCTGGCCCAGGTTGCCGCCGTTCTTGGCGAAGGCGTGGCGCACTTCGGCAACGGTGCGGGTGCGGTTGTCGGTCATGCAGTCGACGATCACCGCCGCGCCGCCGATTCCGTAGCCTTCATAGCGGACTTCCTCGTAGGCGTCGCCGTCCGCGCCGCCCGCGCCCCGCTGGATGGCGCGCTGGATGTTGTCCTTGGGCATGTTGGCGTCGGTCGCCTTGTCCCAGGCCATGCGCAAGCGCGGATTGCTGTCGGGATCGGGGCCGCCGGCGCGCGCCGCCACGGTGATTTCACGAATGATCTTGGTCCAGAGCTTCCCGCGCTTGGCGTCTTGGCGCCCTTTGCGGTGCTGAATATTGGCCCATTTGCTGTGTCCGGCCATGGCTTCCCAGGAGAAATTGTCTGCAAAAGCGGCATTTTACCGTGACGGCGGGCCATGCGTCCGGGCAGGCTCCGTATGTGTCCTTCTTGCCACGCGCACAATCGGGGCGGCAGGCTCTACACTTGGGCATCCATTCGATTCCCTGGTCCGGAGAGCTGCACATGCCCAACCCCATCGTCATCGCCAAGAATGCACAGACCGAGTTGGCCCTGCTGCCCGCCCTGGCCAACCGGCACGGGTGCATCACCGGGGCCACCGGCACGGGCAAAACCGTCACGCTGCAGGTCCTGGCCGAGTCTTTTTCCCGTATCGGCACCCCGGTGTTCATGGCCGACGTCAAGGGCGACCTGACGGGTATTTCCCAGGCAGGGGCGGCCAGCCCGAAGCTGCTGGAGCGGCTGAAGAACCTGGGCCTGGACGAGCCGGCCTGGGCCGCCAGCCCGGTAACGCTCTGGGACGTGTTCGGCGAGCAGGGCCTGCCGGTGCGCGCCACCGTGTCGGACATGGGGCCCTTGCTGCTTTCCCGCATCCTGGAACTGAACGACACCCAGGAAGGCGTGCTGACCCTGGTGTTCAAGGTGGCGGACGACGAAGGGCAGTTGCTGCTGGACCTGAAGGATCTGCGCGCCATGCTCCAGAACGTCGCCGACCGGGCGGCGGAACTGAAGACCCGCTACGGCAACGTCTCGTCGGCCAGCATTGGCGCCATCCAGCGCGGCCTGCTCGCCCTGGAGTCCCAGGGAGCGGAAACATTCTTCGGCGAACCCATGCTGGACGTGGCCGACCTGATGCGCACCGATGCCCAGGGCCGCGGCATGGTCAACGTGCTGGCCGCCGACAAGCTGATGCAGGCGCCGCGCCTGTACGCGATTTTCCTGCTCTGGCTGCTGGCGGACCTCTACGAGAAGCTGCCCGAGGTGGGCGACATGGACCAGCCCAAGCTGGTGTTCTTTTTCGATGAGGCCCACCTGCTGTTCAACGATGCCCCGCCCGCGCTGCTGAACAAGATAGAGCAGGTGGTGCGGCTGGTCCGTTCCAAAGGCGTGGGCGTCTATTTCGTGACGCAGAATCCGCTGGACATTCCCGATACCGTACTGGGGCAGCTCGGCAACCGCGTCCAGCACGCGCTCAGGGCGTTCACGCCGCGCGACCAGAAGGCCGTGAAGACGGCGGCCCAGACCATGCGGCCCAATCCGGGCCTGGACATCGAGGCGGCCATTACCGAACTGGGCGTGGGCGAAGCCCTGGTATCGTTGCTGGACGCCAAGGGCCGGCCCATGCCCACCGAGCGTGCCTACATCCTGCCGCCGGCCAGCCGGATCGGCCCGGCGACGGACGCCGAGCGGCAGTCCCTGCGCCAGGGCAATCCGCTGGCCTCCAAATACGAAAAGACCATCGACCGGGAATCGGCCTACGAGGTGCTGGCGGGGCGCGCGGCCCGGCCGGCGGATCCGGCGGGGGCGGCGAAGGACGCGCCCGGCCAGCCAGCGGGCCAGCCGGCAGACAATGGCGGCGGGGGGCTGATGGACAGCCTGAACGAAGTCCTGTTCGGTTCGACCGGGCCGCGCGGCGGCAAGCGCGACGGCGTCGTGCAGACCATGGCCAAGAGCACGGTCCGCTCCATCGCGCGCGAACTGACCCGTGGAATATTGGGCTCCCTGCTGGGATCGAAGGGCCGGCGCTGAGCAGGTTCAGACCAATCCGATGGAGAAGGGCGCGCCGTTGTTACATGACAGAATTGCTGGTAACGATGGGCGTTCAGATCGTATATATTTGTAAGATGAGGTGTTGTGCGCGGCCCGTTTATGCCTATGATTTCGGGTTGTGCATCCCCAGAGAAAAAGAGGAAGACGCGTGGCGAAAAAGCATAAGATTGCAGTAATTCCCGGGGACGGGATCGGCAAGGAAGTGGTCCCGGAGGGCTTGAAAGTGCTGGACGCGGTCGCGGCGCGATTCGGCATCGATTTCCAGTGGGACCATTTCGATTGGAGTTGCGACTATTACGCCAAGCACGGCAAGATGATGCCGGACGACTGGCAGGCGCAGATCGGTAAGCACGAGGCCATTTTCTTCGGCGCGATCGGCTGGCCCGCCACCGTGCCCGACCACGAGGCGCTCTGGGGCTCGCTGTTCAAGTTCCGCCGTGAATTCGATCAGTACATCAATCTGCGCCCCGTTCGCCTGATGCCCGGCGTGCCGTCGCCCCTCAAGGACCGCAAGCCCGGCGAAATCGATTTCTTCATCGTGCGCGAGAATACCGAAGGCGAGTATTCCAATAGCGGCGGGCGCCTGTTTGCCGGCACCGAGCGCGAGGTGGTCATCCAGGAGAGCGTGTTCACCCGCATCGGCGCGGACCGAGTCCTCAAGTTCGCGTTCGAGCTGGCGCAGAAGCGCGGCAAGCACCTGACCGCGGCCACCAAGTCGAACGGCATTTCCATTTCTATGCCATGGTGGGACGAGCGCGTGGCGGACATGGCGGGGAACTATCCCGACGTACGCTGGGACAAATACCACATCGATATCCTTTGCGCGCACTTCGTGCAGCATCCCGATTGGTTCGATGTGGTGGTGGCCTCCAATCTGTTCGGCGACATCCTGTCTGATCTGGGGCCCGCCTGCACGGGGACGATCGGCATCGCGCCTTCGGCGAACCTGAACCCGGACCGCAAGTTTCCGTCCCTGTTCGAGCCGGTGCACGGGTCCGCGCCGGATATCTACGGCAAGGGCATCGCCAATCCGATCGGCCAGATCTGGAGCGGCGCCTTGATGCTCGATTTCCTGGGCTATCCCGACGCGTCGGCCGCCGTCGTGAAAGCCATCGAAACGGTGTTGGCGGAAGGCCCGCGCACGAGGGACATGCAGGGCAACGCCTCCACCTCCGATGTCGGCAGCGCGATCGCGTCGTTGATCGCGGCCGGCTAAGGCAATTCTCGGTTAAGGCCTGTCAGGCTAGTAGATGGAAGATTCAGCTTTTTCCTCCCCCGTCGCCCAAGTGGGCGGCGGACGGGCCGATCGTTTTGTGCGCAAGCTCTTCCGCTTGTTGCGATCGCGCACGCAGAGGCACAACCAGCACTTGTGGCCCTTCGTCAGGATCTGGCGGGACCGCTCGGGCGCAATTTGCGGATTTCGCGCATTCGGCCGTTCGCTGCCGATCACGCCGCTGGAAGAGGGCTACGATCCGGCCGACGAAGAGGTGCACCTGATCCTGAGCGGCCCGTCGGTCGCCCAGATCCCCTACGACCGCCTCGACATCCGCGTGGCGATGGGCGTCAATGGCGCGATCGCGCTGGCCCGCAAATTCGACCTGCCGTTCAAGTACTACTGCATCATCGACCAGAATTTCGTCAGGGACCGCATCGACCTGGTGCGGGAGATCGTCTCGCGCGACTTGACCCTGTACGTCCTGCCGGAAGTGCTGCGCTACATCATGCAGGGCATCCCGCAGGAGTTCATCCGCTGCCGCATCTGCATCATCGAGCTGATTTCCGAACGCGCCTATCAGCGCAGCGTGGCGCCGGCCGTCCTCAAGCGCATGGCGGCGGCGACGCCGGACGTGAAGCTGCTGGATGCCAAGCAGGGCCTGGGATACAGCTTCGACGTGGCGCTGGGCGTGTTCGACGCCGACACCGTGGCCTATGCGGCCCTGCAGGTGCTGGTATCGGGCGGGGCCCGCAACGTGTACGTGCATGGGCTGGACCTGACGCTGCAGAACGGCCTGCGCTTCTATGACGAAGGGCCGACTCCCCAGGCCAGCAGGCTGGCGCGCAATTTCTCGCAACTGATCGAGCCGTCCTTCCGGTTCGCCGCCGCGCAATGGCGCACCCGTGGCGTGTCCGTTTTCAATCTGTCGCCCATCAGCGCGCTGTCGGCCGACATCATCGAGCGCCTGGATTGGCAGGTGCTGCTGAAGGAATAGGAAGAGGATCCGCCGCCGGACGCCAGGCGCGCAACGCGCCCGGCGCCCGCCGTGCGTGTCAGTGCGCGCCGGCAGCCGCCTCGGCCGCTCCGCCGCCGCCCGCCTTGGCCGACCTGGGGCGGGCGAACCACACCAGACCCGTCAGCGCCAGGAAGATGATGGCGGAGGCGTAGAACACGTCTACCGCCGACATGGTGAAGGCCTGGCCGTTGATCATGGCGTCCACCGTGCTCAAGGCCTGCTGGTGCGTCATGCCCACCCCGTTCTGCAGCGTGTTGATCGTGTGGTCGAACGCCTGCTGCCCGGGCTTGGCCGCTTCGGTCAGCTGGGCGTGGTGCATGGTGGCCCGGTTTTCCCAGAGGGTGGTGGCGATCGACGTGCCGAAGGCGCCCGCCGTCAGACGCAGGAAGTTGGACAGGCCGGAGGCGGCGGGAATGCGCCACGGCTCGATGCTGGCGAGCGTGATCGAGGTCAGCGGCACGAAAAACGCCGCCATGGCCGCGCCCTGGATGATGGTCGGGATCATCAGCGTGCGCACGTCGGTCTGCGTATTGAAGCCCGACCGCATGAAGCACACCACGGCGAAGATCAGGAACGCCACCGTTACGAGCTGCCGCGGGTCGCGCGTGGCCAGCATCTTGCCCACGATGGGCGTCAGCAGGATCGCCAGCAGGCCGACCGGCGCGGTCACCAGGCCGGCGTACGTGGCCGTATAACCCATATTGCTCTGCAGCCAGAGGGGCAGCAACACGACGTTGCCGAAGAAAACGCCATAGGCTACCGCCAGCGTCAGCGCGCCGACCGTGAAGTTGCGTATCTTGAACAGGCGCAGGTCCACCACGGGATGGGCGTCGGTCAATTCCCAGATCAGGAAGAAGACGAATGCCACGAAGGCGGTCGCCGCCAGCGCGATGATGGTGGGGCTGGCGAACCAATCCAGCTCCTTGCCCTTGTCCAGCATGATCTGCAGCGCGCCTACCCAGACCACCAGCAGCGCGAGGCCGACCTTGTCGATCGGCAGTTTGCGCGTCACCGATTCCCGGTCGCCGTAGATGCGCCAGCTGATCCATGCGGCCAGCAGGCCCACCGGCACGTTGATGTAGAAGATCCAGGGCCAGGTGTAGTTGTCGGAGATCCACCCGCCTAGCAGGGGGCCGGCGACCGGCGCGACCAGCGTGGTCATGGACCACACCGCCAGCGCCATGCCCGCCTTGGACTTGGGGAAGCTGGCCAGCATCAGCGCCTGCGACAGCGGGATCATCGGGCCGGCGACCGCGCCTTGCAGCACGCGGAAGGCAATCAGCGCCTCCAGCGATGGCGAGAAGCCGCACAGCCACGACGCCAGCACGAACAGCAGCGTCGATACCAGGAACAGGCGCACCTGCCCGAAGCGCTGCGTCAGCCAGCCCGTGAGCGGCACCGTGATCGCGTTGGCGACGGCAAAGGAAGTGATGACCCAGGTGCCCTGGCTGGTGCTGACGCCGAGGTCGCCCGAAATCGTCGGAATGGACACGTTCGCGATCGAGGTGTCCAGCACGTTCATGAAGACCGCCGTTGACAGCGCGACGGAACCAATGATGCGCGTCGCGCCTTCCAGGGGCGGGTGGGTGCCCGGCGGCCGGGAGGGTTGGGAGGGCGCTCCCGCGGCCGCGGGCTGGGCGGTTGCGTTCATGATGCGAGATTGGCTTGGATGATCTTGGCGATCATGGCGTCGACTTCGTCATGGGCGGGCTCGAAGGCGCGCGTCGACCAGGCCGGTTCCTTGCGCTCGGCCTGCGTCAGCGGCTCGCCTTCCTGCTTGCCCACGTCGACTTCCACGTCCATCGACAGGCCGACGCGCAGCGGATGCTTCTTCAGGTCCTCGGGATCCAGCGCGATGCGCACCGGCACGCGCTGCACCACCTTGATCCAGTTGCCGGTGGCGTTCTGGGCGGGCAGCAGCGCGAAGGCGCTGCCCGTGCCGGCGTCCAGCCCGGCGATGGCGCCGTGATAGGTCACGGAGCTTCCGTACAGGTCGGCCACCAGCGTGGCGGGCTGCCCGATGCGCATCTTGCGCAACTGGCCTTCCTTGAAGTTCGCTTCCACCCAGACCTGGTCCAGCGGCACCACCGTCATGAGGGCGGAGCCGGGAGCGACGCGTTGGCCGACTTGCACGCTGCGCCGGGCGACGACGCCGCCCACGGGGGCGGGCAGCACGGTGCGAGACTGCGCAAGCCAGGCGTTGCGCAAGCCCGCCGCCGCCTGCCGCACGTCGGGATGGTCGGCCACCGTGGTGCCCTGGGTCAGCGCCTGGTTCGTGGCCAGCTTGGCGCGCGAGGCCGCGAGCGCGGCGCGGGCCTGGGCGAGGCCCGATTGGGCCGATTTCAGCGCGGCTTCGGCATGCAGGATTTCTTCGCCGCTGACGCCGCCGGACTTGGCCAGCTGCTGGCGGCGGTTGACGTCGCTTTGCGCGCGGGTCAGCTCGGCCTGCGCGCGCAGGATGTCGGCGTTGCGCAGGTCGACGTCGGCGGCCAGGGCATCGTTCTGGACATAGATCGTCCGCACCTGGCGGACGGTCTGCGCGAGCTTGGCCTGGGCCTGTTGCAGCGCCACGTCGGTGTCGGCGGGGTCCAGGCGCACCAGCGGCTGGCCGGCCGTGACGGTTTCGGTGTCGTCGGCCTCGATGGCGACGACCGTGCCGGGCACCTGGGGCGTGATCTGCACGAGGTTGCCGTGCACGTAGGCGTCGTCGGTGCTTTCGAAGTGGGCGCCGAACAAGGCCCACCAGATGCCGTAGGCGATCGCGACAAGAATGAAGGCTCCGGTGGCCAGCAGCAGCAGGCGTTTGCGGGCGGGGTTGGTGGCGGGGGTGGCAGCGTTCATGACGTCTGAATCCGGGGATCGTTCAATGGGGGGAGTTCGTGGCGGGCTCGGACCCGGCTGCGGGGGGGGCATAACCGCCGCCCAGTGCGTTCGCCAGGCTGGCGTCGAGCTGATAGGCGCGGATGCGCAGATCGGTGTCGAGGCGGGCCTGGGTCAGCACGCCGGTTTGCGCGATGAGCACGGAGATGTAGTTGCCCATGCCGGCCCTGTAGCGCTTGACGGCCAGTTCATAGGCCGCGTCGATCGCTTCGCGGGCCTGGCGCTGCTGGGCCTTTTCCTGGTCCAGCAGGCGCAGGCCGTCGAGCGCATCGGCCACCTGGCGCACGGCGTCCAGCACGGTCTGGTTGTAGTCCGATACCGCGACGTCCGCGTCGGCACGGCGGCCCGCCAGATTGGCGTTCAGCTCGCCGCCATGGAAGATCGGCAGCGTGATGGCCGGGCCAACGCCGGCCATGCGGGCGTCGGCGCCCAGCAGATTGCCGGTGCCCATGGCCTGGAAGCCGGCGAACGCCACCAGGTTCACGTTGGGGTAGAACTCGGCCTTGGCGCTGTCGATCGCGTGACGGGCCGCCTCGGCGCGCCACTTCGCGGCGGCCACGTCGGGACGGTGGCCCAGCAGCTCCAGCGGCACGCTGGCGGGCACGCCACCGGCCGGCGCGGTCAACGCCACCGGCTCGAGGGACTGCCCGCGCTGCGGCCCGGCGCCGGCCAGCGCGGCAACCTGGTTGCGCAATTGCGCCAGCGTGGTTTCGGTCTGGGTCAGTTCCACCTTGCCGGCGGCCAGCGACGATTCCGCCTGCTTGACCTCGACCTGGGTGTCCAGCCCGGCCTTGTAGCGGCCCTGGGTCAGCGACAGCACTTCAGCGCGCTGGGCCAGCACCCGGTTCAGGACGTCGCGCTGGGCGAAGGCGTTCTGCAGGTTCAGATAGGCGCGCACCGTGGCGCTGGCCAGCAGATTGCGGGCCGCTTGCGCATCGGCCGCGGCCGCCTGCTGTTCAGACACCGCCGATTTCAGGCGCGAGCGGTTCTTGCCCCAGAAATCCAGCTCGTAGCTGAAGTCCAGGGCCAGCCGGTTGTCGCTGACGACCGAGCCGCCCATCGGGGCGGGGTAGACGTAGTCCTTGGACAGGTGCTCGCGGGTCAGCGAATAGTTGGCGTCCACGCGCGGCAGCAGGGGCGCGCGGGCGGAGCTGACCGCGGCGTTGGCCCTGGCCAGGCGGGCCTGGGCGGCGCTCATCGAGGGGTTGTTCGCCAGGGCCTCGTCCAGCAGGGCGTTGAGTTGCGCATCGCCGTAGCGCTGCCACCATTGCGTGGTGGGCCAGGCGGTATCCTGGCCGGTCAACCCTAGCTTGGACGCATTCAGCGCCGCCACAGGTTCCGGCCCGGGCTCCATCAGCGCGCAACCGCTCAGGGCCAGCACCAATACGGTAGAAAGAAGGCGTTTCATCCTGACTGTTTGCTGAAAGTAATTGATTAATCTGTATTTGCCTAGGCAATTATTATGCCAAATAAAACCCCATCGGATGGGATGGGGCCGGTGAAAGCGCGTATCAGCCGGAGCCGTTGGCAAGCATGCGGCGCAGGAGGTGCATGAGCTGCGAGACCTCGTCGGTCGAGAATCCACGCAGGTGATGGTTCAGCGAGCGGGCGATATTGGCCGGGATTTCGCGCGCCTTCGCCTCGCCCAGTTCGGTGAGTTCGATCTTGACCACGCGGCGGTCTTCCTTGCTGCGGCTTCGCCGCAGCAAGCCCTTGGCCTCCAGCCGGTCCAGCGCGCGGGTCATGGCTCCCGTGTCCATGCCGTTCAGCCGGGCCAGCTCGGCCGGCGTATCGGCGCGGCCGAGAAAGACCATGGCGATGGGGCGCCATTGCATGGCGGTGAGGTCCAGCGGGGCCATTTCCTGGTCCAGCATCCGGTTCAGGGAGTTGTAGACCTGCTTGATGAGGAAGCCGGCGTTATCTTCCATCATGCAGCGGGCGTCGCTGCGGTAATGGACGGGCGTATCGGGCGTAGAGGGGGGAGGCGCAGCATTCATGCGCCGAATTTTACTGCCTAGTCAGTTATTGTCAAGGCTGTATCTTCGTCGCGGTCTGGGCCGGAGGGCTGGCGGGCGCCTGCTTGCGCAGGCCCGACCAGACGATGGCCGCCACGATGAGCGCGGCGCCCGCCATCATGCGCGGCGTCGGTTGCTGACTGAACAGCGCCCAGGCGAAGGCGATGGCGTAGACCGGCTCCAGGGCGATGACCAGCCCGGCGCTGCGGGCGTTGAGCCGGGTCAGGCTGGAGACGAACAGGTAGTGGGACAGCCCGGTGCAGAAGATGCCGAGCAGCGCCAGCCAGAAGAGATCCAGCGCCGGCAGGGCGGGCAACTGGCCGGCGGCGAAGGGCAGCATCACCAGCGCCACGACCAGGTTCTGCCAGCACGCGACCTGCATCGGGTCCATGCCCGAGGCCGAGCGCCGGTTGCTCAAGGCCAGCAGCGCGAAGCTCAGGCCGGACAGCAGGCCCCAGGCCAGGCCGATGGTGCCCTGGTCGGCCAGGTCGAACGAAGGGGTGACCAGCACCAGCCCGGCGGTCACCAGCCCCAGCAGCAGCCATTCGGCCAGGCGGATGCGTTCGCGGAAGATCAGGCCCTCGAACAGCGTGATGAAGGCCGGGAAACTGGCGAACCCCAGCGTCGCGATGGCGATGCCGCCGACCTTGACCGAAATGAAGAACGTGACCCAGTGCCCCGCCAGCAGGGCGCCCGCCACGACCAGCACGAACAGCTGCGCCGGCGTCAGGGCGCCAAGGAGCGGCTTGCGGCGCATGCGGGCGAACAGGCCCAGCGAAACGACTGCGAATGCGGCGCGCCCCAGGGTGATCACGGCGGCGCTGGCCTGGATCAGTTCCCCGAATACGCCGGTCAGCCCGAAAAGCACGGCGGCAATGTGGATGTAGGTCAGGGCGCGGTGTCGAGTCATGCGTGGGGAAGCAAAAGGCGGGGCGTGCATTTATTTTTGCACTGAACATAAAATCATCGCATGAATCGCCTCGCCGAGTTTTTGCCGTTAGTCCGTTCTTCCAGCCGCGCGGCTGGTTTTTTCATGGCGACCCTAGGAGCGGTCCTGTTTTCGGCCAAGGCCATCGTGGTCAAGTTCACGTATCGCTATGGCATCGACGCGGTCACCCTCATCGCCTTTCGCATGCTGTTCGCCATGCCGTTTTTCGCGGCCGTGGCCTGGCATCAGTCGCGCCGCGCCTCGCGCGGCGAGATCGCCGTCCTGACGGCCAGGGAACGCCTGCAAGTCTGCGTGCTGGGGCTGCTGGGTTATTACCTGTCCAGCTTCCTGGATTTCCTGGGGCTGCGCTACGTCACCGCCAGCCTCGAACGGCTGATTCTCTTCCTGTCGCCATCGCTCGTGGTGCTGTTGTCGGCATTCTGGTTCAAGCGCCCGGTCGAGCGGCGCCAATGGATGGCCATGGTGCTGTCCTACGCCGGCGTGGTGCTGGTGTTCGCCCATGACCTGTCCTTCGGCGGAAGCGAGGTGCTGTTAGGGTCTTTATTCGTTTTCGGGTCGGCCACAAGCTATTCTGTGTACCTGATTTGTTCAGGGGAACTGATCAAGCGGGTGGGCGCGACGCGGCTGGTGGCCTACGCCATGCTGGTGTCCTGCGTGGCCTGCATCATTCAGTTCTTTGCCGTGCATCCGCCGTCGATGCTGCTCCAGCCTGCCGGGGTTTACGGATATTCCGTGATCCACGCCACGCTGAACACCGTGGTTCCGGTGTTCATGCTGATGTGGGCGGTGGCGCTCATCGGCGCGCCCACCGCTTCGCTGCTGGGCATGGTGGGGCCGGTGTCGGTGCTGTTCCTGGCGTCGTGGTTCCTGCATGAGCCCATCACGGTGTGGCAGATGGCGGGGACCGCATTGGTCCTGGCAGGCGTATTCGCATTGATGGGGGGCGGGGCCGGCAGGCCGGCGTCCGCCAGGCAAGGCGCGGCGCGGCCGCCTCGTTGAATCCGGTTTTCCCGCTCAGTCCGCATTATTTCCAATAGAAAGGAGGCCAGCATGGCCAGCAATCTCGTCAAGGCAATTCGTATCGAGCAACACGGTGGTCCCGAAGTCCTGAAGCTGGTCGAGGTGGAAGTTCCGCCGCCCGCCGCCAATGAAGTCACGATCCAGCAGCACGCCGCCGGCCTGAACTTCATCGATATCTATTTCCGCACGGGCTTGTATCCCCATCCGCTGCCCCACGGCCTGGGCTTCGAGGGCGCGGGCGTCGTGACCGCCGTGGGCGCCGACGTCAAGCACCTGAAGAAGGGGGACCGCGTCGCCTATGGCCAGAGCCCCATCGGCGCCTACGCCCAGGCCCGCAACGTGCCGGCCGCCCAGGTCGTCAAGGTGCCCAAGGGCATTGGCTTCGACGAAGCCGCCGCGTTGATGCTCAAGGGCCTGACGGTGCAATACCTGTTCCGCCAGACCTATCGGCTGCAGGGCGGCGAGACCATCCTGTTCCACGCCGCGGCCGGCGGCGTGGGCCTGATCGCCTGCCAGTGGGCCAAGGCGCTGGGCGTGAAGCTGATCGGCACCGTCTCGAGCCCCGAGAAGGCCGAGCTGGCCCGCGCCAACGGCGCCTGGGAGACCATCGACTACTCCCGCGAAAACGTGGTCGAGCGCGTGCTGGAACTCACCGGAGGCAAGAAGGTGCCGGTGGTGTATGACGGCGTGGGCAAGGACACCTGGGAAACCTCGCTCGATTGCATCGAGCCGCGTGGCCTGATGGTGAGCTTCGGCAACGCGTCCGGCCCGGTGGCGGGCGTCAACCTGGCGACGCTGAACCAGAAGGGCAGCCTCTACGTGACGCGCCCGTCGCTGGGCATACACGTGAACACGCTGGAAAAGCTGCAGGCCGCTTCCGAGGAGCTGTTCGACCTGGTCCTGAAGAAGAAGATCAAGGTCCGCATCGACCAGCGCTATCCGCTGGCGCAGGCCGGCGAGGCCCAGACGGCCTTGGCCTCGCGCAAGACCACCGGCGCCACGGTGCTGATGCTGGACTGATCCGCGCGAGGCGCGACGCGCCCCCCGGGATCGGGGCCGCGCACCGCCTGGCCCGGCGCGTAGCCCGCGCCGGGCTTTTTATTGCCTGGCGCCGCGTTGGGGGCCGCCCCGCCGCCGAGCCGCCTCAAGGCGGGGCAGCCCCTTTTGTGGGGCAGCAAGCATGCGTAGCATGCGCAGCGTGGGGGCCCGCGCCGCCGCCAGGCCACCCTAAGGCGGCGCAGCCCCCTTGGGGGGCAGCAAGCATGCGTAGCATGCGCAGCGTGGGGGCCAACACCCGTGCGCAGAATGACAAATCGCCATGCACGGCCCGACAAGCCAGCGGCGGGCGCCGTTGCTATTCTGGCTCCGACCTTTTCGTTGGAGTTCCGAATGCCCGCTGCAAGCGCTATCTCCGCCGACCGCCCGGAACTGGGCGCCATCCGCGAGTCCATGCTTATCGACGGCAAGCCGGTGCGCGAAGGGCAGGGCGAGCCCATCGCCGTGCACGATCCCGCCACTGGAGAGGTGATCGCGCATCAGCCCGATGCCGGTCCCGTCCAGGTCGACCTGGCCGTGCAGGCGGCAAGGCGCGCCTTCGATTCCGGGCCCTGGCGCAACATGCTGCCGGCCGGGCGCGAGCGCCTGCTGCTGAAGCTGGCGGACCTGGTCGAGCAGCACGGCAACGAACTGGCCCGGCTGGAAACACTGAACAACGGCAAGCTGCTGGGCGTGGCGCAGGGGCTGGAAGTCGGGTCCGGCGCACAGTGGCTGCGGTACATGGCTGGCTGGGCCACGAAGATCACCGGCGACACGCTGTCGCTATCCATTCCGTTTCCGCCAGGCGCGCACTATAGCGCCCAGACCTTGCCGCAGGCGGTGGGCGTGGTCGGCGCGATCATTCCATGGAATTTTCCGCTGCTGATGGCGATCTGGAAGATCGCGCCCGCCCTGGCAGCCGGTTGCACGGTGGTGCTCAAGCCTGCCGAAGAAACGCCGCTGACCGCGCTGCGCCTGGCGGAACTGGTGTTGCAAGCCGGTTTCCCGCCTGGCGTGGTCAATGTGGTGACGGGGCGCGGCGAGACGGCCGGCGCCGCGCTGGTCGCGCATCCCGGCATCGACAAGATCGCGTTCACCGGCTCCACCGAGGTCGGCAAGCTGATCGGCCGTGCCGCGATGGACGGCATGAAGCGGGTATCGCTGGAACTGGGCGGAAAGTCGCCCGTGATCGTGCTGGACGACTGCGACGTCGATCGCGCCGTACAAGGCGCGGCGGCCGCCATTTTCTTCAACCAGGGCCAGGTGTGCACCGCCGGCTCGCGCCTGTACGTGCAGAAGGGCCTCTACGCCAAGGTCGTCCAGGGGCTGGCCGAGCTTGCCGCCGGCATGAAGCTGGGCTCGGGATTCGATCCGGCCACGCAGATCGGTCCGCTGGTGTCGGCGCGCCACCAGAAGCGGGTCATGGACTACATCGGGATCGGGCGGGCCGAGGGCGGGCGCGTCCTGGCGGGCGGCGGCGCCGGCGAGGGCCCGGGGTATTTCGTGCAGCCCACCGTGTTCGCCGATTTGCGGCAGGACGCCCGGATCGCGCGCGAAGAGATCTTCGGGCCCGTCGTCGTGGCGCAGGCCTTCGACACGCTGGACGACGCCGTGCGGCTGGCCAACGACAGCGCCTTCGGCCTGGGCGCGAGCCTCTGGAGCAACGATCTTGCGCGGGTCCAAAGCCTGATTCCGCGCATCGACGCCGGCACGATCTGGGTGAACACGCACAACATGCTGGATCCCAACATGCCTTTCGGCGGGTTCAAGCAATCCGGCATTGGCCGCGAGCATGGCCGCGCCGTGCTGGACCTGTATCTGGAGAAGAAGTCCGTTTGCATGGCGTACTAGAGCGGCGGCGCGGCCCAAGCCGGGAGATACCGGCGGCCCCGCCGTCATGGAACCAAGGGGAAAGGCATGGCAGGCGTGACGGTTGGCCGCATCCGGAGACATGCGGCGCTATTGTTGGCATGCGTGGGAGTGTCGCAGGCGGCATGGGCGGGAGACCCCAGCGCGCGCGACTGGATACCCGCGCCGGTGGGCACCAATCTCATTGCCGGATACCTGGCGGGGCTGCGCTCGTCGGGGCTATATGCGGAAGGCAGGCGGGTGGACGGCGCCTCGGTCGACGTGAACGCGCTGGTGTACCGCCAGATGCACTATCGCGAATTCCTCGGCAAGACGGTGCAGCTCGAACTCATCCTGCCGATGTACCGGACTTCGCTGGACCTGCCCGGCGCGCCGGGCGACCACCAGACGGGCATCGGCGACCTGACCCTGGGCACCGCGATCTGGTTCGTCAACAACGAGCAGACCAAGACCTGGTTCGCCTGGGAGCCGTTCATCGTGGCGCCGGTGGGCCGCTATGACGGCTCGCGCCCCGACGTGTCGCCCGGCAAGAACCGCTGGTCCACCATCCAGGATTTTTCCTTCGTGAAAGGGGTAGGCGAATCGACCTATCTGGAGGCCATCGCGGAGGTGGAAATCTACGGCCGCAACACGGATTGGTACGGGCAGACGCTGAAGAAGGATCCCTCGTTCCGCTTCTTCGCCCTGGCCTCGACCAACCTGACCCCCGACACCTATACGGGGGTGCGCTACCGCTACGAGACCGGCGGCCGTGAAACGTCCTCGGGCGAGACCGTCGCCACGCGGGCGCGCAATCACCAGTTGGCCGTCGAGCTCACGCACCAGATCAACGACGCCAACCAGATTCAGATGCAGTACATCCACGACCTGAAGGTCGAGAACGGGCCGCGGATGCGTGGCGTGCAGTTGCGCTATGTCTACGCATTCTAGGAAATCGGATCATGAGACCAGGAGAATATCGATGAATGCGCTTCGTGCCAGATCACGCGCATCGCGGGCCGGGCGGTGGGCGCTGTGCGCCGCCCTGGCGGCCTTGGCGGGGCTTGCCCGGGCGGAACTGCCCGTGGAGGAACTCAAGGGCGGCACCCGCCTGCCGCCGGCCACGCCCCACAGGCTGTACGTGATGGACGCCGTTTTCAATCACCTGGTCGACAGCCGGGTCAACATCTACGACGGCGACACGCGGAAATTCCTGGGAATGGTGCCCACGTCGTTCAATGGCCACATGACGGTGTCCGCGGACGGCAAGGACCTCTACGTGATGACGACCTACTACGAGCGGCTCAACCGCGGCAAACGGACCGATCTGGTCGAAGCCTGGGACGCCGAGACCCTCACGCCCAAGTTCGAGGTGCCGATTCCGCAGAAGCGCGCGCAGGCGCTGAACTACCGCAACTACCTGCGGCAGAGCACCGATGGCGGGCTGCTGTTCGTGCAGAACGCCACGCCCGCTTCATCGGTCACCGTGGTGGACTTGAAGACGCGGCAATTCACGGATGAAATCACCGCGGCCGCCGGGTGCTGGAGCATCATCGTCCTGCCTTCGCGTCCGCGCAGCTTCGCGAGCATCTGCGGCGACGGGGCGTTGCTCACCGTCGACGTGGATGCGGCGGGCAAGCCCGCGGGCCAGCAGCGCAGCCAGCCGATGTTCGATCCGGAGAAGGATCCGATCTTCACCCACACCGAGAACCTCGGCAATACCTTCTATTTCGTTTCCTACAACGGCAATGTCTACAGCGCCGACTTCAGCGGCAAGGAAGCCGTGTTCGGCAAGCCCTGGCCGCTGCAGGACGCCTCTGGCAAGGACCGGGGCTGGCGGCCCGGCGGCTACAACCTGCTGGCCGTGAACCAGGCCAGCAAGCGGCTCTACGTGGGCATGCATCCCGACGGCGCGGAAGGCTCGCACAAGACGCCCGCTTCCGAGATCTGGGTCTACGACCTGGCCACGCGCGAGCGGGTGGCGCGGGTGCCGGGCAGGAACGCGCTGTCGATGTCGGTGTCGCAGGACGACCACCCGCGCCTGTACACGCTGGACGGCGGCAACGTGAACATCTACGACGCCGCGCCGGCCGCGCCCGTTCTCAAGGGCACGATCGAGGCCGCGGGCGAGACCGCGCTGCAGGTCGAGCCGCAACCCCGGGGCGCGCCATGAACGATCCCGTCCTGCTCTATGCCGCGAGCGCGGCGCTGGCCTGCGTGCTGCTCCTGGGCGCGCTGGAAAAACTGAAGGACATGGCGCGATTCTCCGCCGCGGTATCGGCCTATCGCATCCTGCCCGAGGGCTGGAGCCGCGGGTTCGCGTGGGCCTATGTGCTGGCCGAGATAGCGGCCGGAGCGTTGCTGCTGGCGCCGTCGCGCCAGGAGGCGGGCGCGCAGCTGGCCCTGCTGGTGCTGGCAGCGGCCACCGCGGCGCTGGCGTTCAACCTGTCCCGCGGCCTGCGCAACATCGATTGCGGCTGCGCGGGGCCGGCCTCCAGCGGCCCGGGACACGGCGGGGGACTGTCCTGGTGGCTGGTCCTGCGCAACGGGGTCCTGGCGTCATGGGCGGCGCCCGCGCTCTTCGCCGCGGCGGGCGGATCCCGCGGCCTGCAATGGGCGGACGGCGCCGCCGTTTTCGGGTTCGCGATGTCCGCGGTGGGCCTGTACTTCATCGCCAATCACCTCTTGGCTTCGCATCTCAAGCTGCGGAATCTTTGAAGGAGTTTCATATGGATGCCTTGATCATTTCCAACTTCCTGCTTTGGGGCGTGGTGCTCTGCCTGGTGCTGGTCATCCTGGCGCTATCGCGGCAGATCGGCGTGCTGTACGAACGCGTCGCGCCGATGGGCGCGCTGACGATGGACAAGGGCCCCGGCGTGGGAGAACCCGCGCCGCGCTTCGAGCTTGCGGATCTGCTGGGCCGCCGCATCACGGTCGGCGAACGCGGTCAGCATAGCCAGCTGCTGTTCTTTCTTTCCCCGACGTGCCCGGTCTGCAAGAAGCTGCTGCCCATCCTGAAATCGGTGGCCGGCACCGAAAACGCATGGCTGCGCATCGTTCTGGCCAGCGACGGCGAAATGCCCGAGCACCTGGCCTTCTACAAGCAAGCCGGACTGGAACGTTTTCCGTACCTGCTTTCGGCCGAGCTGGGCATGAAGTTCCAGATCAGCAAGCTGCCCTATGCGGTGCTGATCGACGAGACCGGCACCTTGCGCGCGAAGGGCCTGATCAATTCCCGCGAACAGCTGGAAAGCCTGTTTACGGCCAAGGAACTGGGCGTGGCGTCGGTGCAGGAGTTCCTGGCCGCCGGCGCGCTGGACGAAACCCGGATTTCCCGCAAGGAGAGCGGCAATGCACTGGCTGGATAGACTTGGAGAGCGCGCCACGCGCTCCGTCGCGCACGCCACGTCCCGGCGCAGCGTGCTCAACCGCATCGGCAAGGCGCTGGTCGGAACGGCCTTTCTGATGCCCGTGCTGCCCGTGGCGCGTTCGGCGCCCGCGGAGGCCCGGAAGCCGCAGATGGACGACACCGCCTGCGACTACTGGCGCTATTGCGCGGTGGACGGTTTCCTGTGTTCCTGCTGCGGCGGCAGCATGACTTCCTGCCCGCCAGGCACCTCGCCATCGGCGGTGTCGTGGGTGGGAACCTGCCACAATCCGCTGGACGGCAAGGACTATCTCATCAGCTATAACGATTGCTGCGGCAAGGCCGCTTGCGGCAAATGCATGTGCGCGTCGGCGGAGCGCGAACGTCCCGGCTACCAGATGTTCCTGCACAACGACGTGAACTGGTGCATGTCCAACGAGTCTTCCATTTTCCACTGCACCACCTCGGTGATCGTGGGCCTGGCCAAGGCGAAGCCGAAGCCATGAGGCGCGGGGGGCGGCGGCCGGGGGCGGGATGGCGGCGGCGCTGCGCCGTCGCCATCCTGCTCTGCGCAACGCGGTCCGCGGCGGGCGAGGGCGCGGCACAGGAGGCGACGGCCGGGCAGCTGCGGCAGGCCGTCCGCGCCGACTACGTTCTGCAGTGCGCGGGCTGCCATCGCGTGGACGGCCGCGGCAGCAGCCGCCATGGCATTCCGGATTTCCGCAACTCCGTCGGCGCCTTCGTGCGCCTGCCCGCTGGCCGCGAGTATCTGATCCGGGTGCCGGGCGCCGCGCAATCGCAGCTGGACGACGCGGAACTCGCGGCCGTATTGAACTGGGTTCTGGAGGAGTTCAGCGCGGCGCAATTGCCCGTGGATTTCCGCCCGTACACCGGGCAGGAGGTCGCGGCGGCCCGGCCGCGCCGCTACGAAGACGTGGTGCCGGTGCGTCACGGACTGGCGCAATCGTTGTCGGAGCAAGGATTCGATCTGGCTGAGTATTCCTATGGCAGCGACAGAAAACCCTAGCAGGACGGCAACTTAGGGGTTGTTACCGATACTCCGCCCCGCCGCCCGGTGCTAGAAAGAGTCAGCATTCCGGAGTCGCCATGTCCCAATCCCTATTGCGCAGCGCGCCCAGGCATTTCCTGGATTGCGCAAGCTGGCAGGAAAGTGTCAGCGATACCTTCGTTCCCCTGGAAGTGTCCGCCGTGTTTCCCGCGCGTTTCCGCAACAGCGTGGCGGTGGACTCACTGGGCTGGATGCAGGTCAGCGAACTGCGCAGCAGCGCGCAGCGCGTGCGCCGCAGCAAGCTGCAGGCCGACCAGTCCATGGCGGCGGGCTATAAGGTGACGCTGCAGTTGTCGGGCCGCAGCGAAATCCGCCAGGCAAGGCGCAACGCCTTGCTGATGCCCGGCGAGTGGGGCATCTACGACACGACCCGGCCGTACGAGGTCGATGTGGACGACGGCGCGCATTTTCTGGTGATGCAGGTGCCGGGCAAGCACGTCGACGCCTGGCAGCCCTTCATGCAGAACGCCGTGGCCCGCTGCTTCAGCGCCCGCCAGGGCTGCGGGCGCATGGCCATGGACCTGCTGCGCGTGGCGCTGACCGAGCACGCGCATCTGTCGGAGAGCGCGTCGCGCGACGCGGCGAACGCGGTATTGCAGATGATGGGCCTGAATATCAGCGAGCAGGCCGGCGCATTGGCCGAACAGGACCAGGCCGAGCTGCGCCAGGCGCAATTGCGGCGCGTGCAGCAGCACATACTGGAAAACCTGCATGATCCGGCGCTGTCGCCGGCCAGCGCGGCGGCGGCCTTCCGGGTGTCCAGGCGGTATCTGTACAACCTGTTCGCGCAAGCGTCCACCACGCCCGCGGACTTCATTCTCAGCGCCAGGCTGGAGCGCTGCCGCGACACGCTTTGCGATGCGGCGCAGGCGGCTCGGCCGATAGGCGACATTGCCTATCGATTCGGTTTTTCAGACGCCGCGCGTTTCAGCCATGCGTTTCGCAAGCGCTTCGGCGTGTCGCCGTCGGAATACCGGCGCCAGGAACGCTAGCGCCCGCGCGGGGCCGCCGGCGCAGCGGGCGGCTCCGGCAGCGGCCGGTCAGAGCGGTTCGTCGTTGATCAGGTCTTCCTTGCCGTAGAACTTCACGCCGATGTGGATGCGGTCCCGGCCCTGCGAACGGCGGTGGCGATTGGTGTCGCGCAGCGAATAGACGCAGCCGCAGTATTCCTGCTGGTAGAAGTTCTCGCGTTTGCTGATTTCGATCATGCGGGCCGAGCCGCCGCCCTTGCGCCAGTTGTAGGTCCAGTAGACCAGGTCGTCGTAGCGCGCCGCGGCGCGTTCGCCGCAGCCGTTGATCTGGTTCATGTCCTTCCAGCGCGAAATGCCCAGCGAGCTGGTGATGGTGTCGAAACCATGCTCGTGCGCATACAGCGCGGTGCGTTCGAAACGCATGTCGAAGCAGACCGTGCAGCGTTCGCCGCGCTCGGGCGAGTCTTCAAGCCCCTTGACGCGGTCGAACCAGTTGTCCATGTCGTAGTCGGCGTCGATGAACTCGATGCCGTGCTGCTCGGCGAAGCGGATGTTCTCCTGCTTGCGGATTTCGTACTCTTTGACCGGATGGATGTTCGGGTTGTAGAAGTAGATCGAGTAATCGATGCCCGAGGCCGTCATGGCTTCCATGACTTCGCCGGAACAGGGCGCGCAGCACGAGTGCAGCAGCACCTTGCTGCGGCCGGCGGGCAGGTCGAGTTTGGGGCGCACGAGATCGGACATGGCTTGCAAGCAGGAAAATGCGGAAAAGTCCTTATTTTACGACGAGTTGCCGCAAGCGCGGCGGCACCGCTCGCGGCCCCGGGAAAGGGCTCATCCCAGCACCGCCGCCCAGAGCTCGCGCACGGCGGCCCGCTCCTGCTGCAACTGGTCGGGCGGGACGCGCGCTTTTTCCACGCCCTGCAAGCGCAGCTGGTGCTGGGCGCGGCGCAGCGTGCGGTAGGCATCGCCCGCGCGGGCGGCGAGCTCGGGCGCGATCAGCCCCGCCTCGCCCGCCAGGCGCAGCAGGGCGATGTTGCCCAGGTTGCGCACCAGCTCCGGATGCGTGCCCGAATGGCAGAGCACCAGGTACTGGGTGACGAATTCCACGTCGACCATGCCGCCCCGGTCGTGCTTCAGGTCGAACAGCTGGCTGCCGTTGGGATGGCCCGCGTTGATCTTTTCGCGCATCGCCAGCACTTCCTCGCGCAGCGCCGCGGCGTCGCGGGGCAGCACCAGGATGTCTTCGCGGATCCGTTCGAAGCGGGCGCCGATGCCGGCGTCGCCGGCCGCATGGCGCGCCCGGGTCAGCGCCTGATGCTCCCAGGCCCAGGCGTGCTTGTGCTGGTATTGCTCGAAGGCTTCGACCGACACGGCCAGCAGGCCGGCGTCGCCGTCCGGCCTCAGGCGCAGGTCCACCTCGTACAGCCGGCCCGAGGAAGTCATGGTCGAAAGCCAGGACGTCATGCGCCGGCCCAGCTTGGCATAGACCTCGGCGGCGTCCTCGCGCGGGTCGTCGAACAGGAACACCAGGTCGAGGTCAGACGCGTAGCCGAGTTCCTTGCCGCCCAGCTTGCCGTAGGCGATGACGGCGAAGCGCGGCTCGGCGCCTTTCTGGCGATTCACCAGCGGCCAGGCGCGGCGGATGGTTTCGGTCAGCAGCAGGTCGGCGAGCGCGGACAACTGATCTGCCAGTTTTTCCACCGTGAGCTCGCCCTCCAGATCCTGCGCCAGCAACTGGAAGCTGGCCTGGCGCTGGACGTCGCGCATCAGGTTCATCTGCCGCTCGATGTCGGGGTCGCCGTCGGGCAGTTTGCATGCGTCCAGGTCGGCGGTCAGCTGGCGCGCGATCTGAGCGAAGTCCAGCGGTTCGAACAGGGTGCGCCAGTCGATCAGGCTGTCCAGCAGCAGGGGGTGCTGTGTCAGGTATTGGGCGGCCCACGGGCTGGCCGCGACCATGCGGGCCACTCGGGCCAGGGTATCGGGGTATTCGGCCAGCAGGGCCAGGTAGGCGCTGCGCTGCGCGATTTTCTCGATCAGGTCGAACAGGCGCACGGCGGCTTCCAGCGGAGCCGGCGTCTGCCGGGCCGCGCGCAGGGCGGCGGGCAGCAGGACGTCCATCCGCTTGCGGCTGCTCTCGGGCAGGCTGCGTATCCGATGACTGTTGAGCAGGGTTTCGGTGCGGCGCAGGAGGTCCTGCGCGGACTCGCCGAACGCCTGCCTGATCTGCCCGGCGAGTTCGCAGTTGTCGTCCGGGTCGTCCTCGGTGGACGAGGCCTGGACGGCGCCCGGCGCGGGCGGCGGCTCCTCGGTTTCGCCCATGCCCATGATGCGGAACACGTTGCGGAAAGTCTGCGAGACGAATTCGCGGTGCGCGGCCAGGGTGCTTTCGAAGTCTTCAGGGCGCATGCCCAGGGCGGCGGCCAGGCCGGCGCGCTGGGCGGGATCGCCGGGCAGCAGGTGGGTCTGCGCATCCTCGCGGTACTGCAGGGCGTGCTCGGTGCGCCGCAGGTAGCGGTAGGCTTCTTCCAGGCGCCGGGCGTCTTCCTCGGGCATCAGGCCCGCGACGCTCTCCGCGTGGAGCGCTTCGAGCAGGCCGCGTTTTTGCAGGGCCGGCATGCGGCCGCCGCGGATCAACTGCGCAAGCTGCACGACGAATTCGATTTCGCGGATGCCGCCGTCTCCCAGCTTGATATTGTTGGCGCTGTCGATGCCGCTGCGCGCGTGGGCGCGGCGCTGCCAGTCCTGGCGGATGCGCTCGCGCAAGGCGCGCAGGGCGGCCAGGGCATCGAAGTCGAAATACTTGCGGTAGACGAAGGGCACGCGCAGGCTTTCCAGCTGCCGCGCCTGGGCGGCGCTGTCGCTGCCTTCGAAAGCCTGGGCCGGCATCAGGCGCGCCTTGAGCCAGGCGTAGCGTTCCCATTCGCGGCCCTGGCCGATCAGGTAGTGCTCGAGCGCGTCCAGGCTCCAGGCGAGCGGGCCGGAGTCGCCGTCGGGGCGCAGCCGCAGATCGGTCCGGAAGACCTGCCCGTTGGCGTCCACTTCCGACAGCACGGGCATCATGCGCCGCGTCAGGCGGCCGTAGAACTCGTGGTGGCTGATGCGGCGCGGGCCATCGGTTTCGCCCTCTTCGCCGTACAGCATGATCAGGTCGATGTCGGAGGACACGTTCAGTTCGCAGCCGCCCAGCTTGCCCATGCCCACGATCAGCATTTCCTGCGGCTTGCCGGTGGCGGGATCACGAGGCACGCCGTGGACGGCGGCCAGGTCGGCCGCCACGCTGCGGTATGCCGCGGCAACCGCGGTATCGGCCAGGGCGGTCATGGCGCCCACGACCTCTTCGAGCGGAGCCTGGCCCGCCAGGTCCCGGACGATCAGCACGTTGAAGACGCGCTCGCGCAATTTGCGCAACACCATGCGGCAGGTATCGACCGGCAGCACCTCGGCAGCCTCCGGCCCGGCCAGTTCGGCCTGCCATTCGGCGATGCGGGCGGGCGTGACCGCCAGGGGCACGGCCTGTTCGAGCCAGGCGGCCAGGTCCGGATGGGCATCCAGTCGGCGGCGCAGATGGCCGGACCAGGCAAGGGCGGGGGCGAGCAGAGAGGGCGTGGACATGGCGAAAGGGGCGGCGGAATGGGCGCGTTTCAGGTATAAGTGGGGACGATACCGCAAGACCATTCTCCTGCCCACCGATCCGTGTCTGTTTCAAAAAAGGACCCCACGCCTGACCCGCAACCCGGGTCTGTCGCCCCCCAAGGGGGCCGTTCGTCCTGGGCGGGCCCGGCGGCAAAAAAAACGCTCTGCTGCCTGTTCTGGGTGACGCTGGCCATCTACGGCATTGCGGCCGCAGGCGTGCTGGGCGTGCGCTATTGGGTCCTTCCAAGAATAGATCAATGGCGCCCGCAGATCGAAGCGTACGCCAGCCAGGCGCTGGGCTCGCGGGTTGCCATCGGGGCCATCGAAGCGAACTGGCAAGGGTTGAATCCCCGGCTGGACCTCACTGCCGTCCAGGTCTACGACGACGCGGTCGATCCGGTGCTGACCTTGCCGTCCGTGTCGGCGGTGCTGGGCTGGCGCAGCATCCTGGCCCTGTCTCCCAAGCTGGTCAGCCTGCAGGTCGAACGGCCCGAGATTTCGCTGCGGCGCGACGCCTCCAACCATCTTTGGGTCGCGGGCCAGGACATAGACCTGAACGCGAGCGATCATGGAACGGACCTGGATCATCCCGCCTTGCGCTGGCTCGGCGCTCAGCGGGAGCTGCGGGTCCGCGGCGCCACCATCCGCTGGCAGGACGAGCTGCGCCAGGCGCCCGAGCTCACGCTTTCAGGAGTGGATTTCCTGGCGCGCAACGGCAGCCTGTCGCACCGCTTCGTGCTCCGCGCCGCGGCGGGTGAGGCGCTGGCGCGCAACGTCGAGCTGCGTGGAGAGTTCAACCGCAACCTGTTCGCGGTGAACTCGGCCAACCCGGGCAACTGGAGCGGGCAGCTCTATATGCAAGTGGACGACGCCGAGCCTCTCGCCTGGGCGCCCTGGTTCGATCTGCCCCCGGTGGCGGGCCGAGTGGCCGCGCGCGCCTGGCTGCAGCTGGAGCGGGGCAAATTCACGGAACTGACCGCGGATACCGCCCTGCGGGGGGCGCGCTGGACGGCTGCGGCGGATGGCCCCGGCTTCAACGCCGGCTATGCGCAGGCGCGCATCCAGGGCCTGCCCGGCGATTTCGTCCAGCTCGATGGCGTGCCGCTGGCGCGCAGCCCGGGCGCCGCGGCCGTGTCCCTCAGCGGCAAGGCCGAGCAACTGGCGGTGACGCTGCCGGGCGTGTTCGCGGACCCGACGGTGAGGGCGCGCGAAGTCGCGCTGGACGCCAGCATCAAGGGGCCGGATGCGAAGCGCTGGTTCGTCGACGTTGCCCAGCTGCGCCTGGAAAACGACGATATCGACGTCCGCTTCCAGGGACAGTGGCAGCGCGAAGGCAAGACGGCGGCGGGCAGCGTCGACATGCGCGGCACGATGGTGCGCGGCTCCATGCCGGCCATTCACCGCTACCTGCCGCTGGACGTCAACGCGGACGCGCGCGAATGGCTGGCGACCGGCTTGCCCGCCGGCGAGATGCAATCCGCCTCGATCACGCTCAAGGGCGATCTGGATGAGTTTCCCTTCGGCGATCCCGCCTCGCAGGGCGAGTTCGTCATCGCGGGCGCGTATGCCGGCGCCAAGGTCGATTACGCGCCGGCCCGCGGCCACCGCAAGGGGTGGCCGATGCTGGAGAACCTGTCCGGCAATTTCCGCATCGACAAGGTCAGCCTGGCGCTGGACAGCGCGGGCGGCGCGGTGGCCCATGTCGGGGCCGGCCAGACGGTGACGCTTGGGGCCGTGACGGCCAGCATTCCCAATATGGAGGAAAACTCCGAACTGCTGCTGACCGGCGAGACGTCCGGTTCCGTGCCGGCCTATCTGGCGCTGTCGGCGAATTCTCCCCTGGGCGAGTTGCTGGACGGGGCCTTGGAGGAGGCCCGGGGGACCGGCGATTGGCGCGTGGGCCTCAAGCTGAAGGTGCCCTTGCTGAACACGGACGACACCCAGGTGCAGGGCAGCATCCGTTTCGCGGACAACAGTTTCACTTTCATGCCGGAAATGCCCATGCTCAGCCAGATGCGCGGGGACCTGGAGTTTTCGGAGAAGGGAGTCGAGACCAAGGAGATCCGGGCTCAATTCCTGGGCGGGCCCGCCAGGATCTCCGGCCGGCTGGCCCAGGGCTCGGATGCGCTGCGGTTCGAGGGCACGCTGGCCGGGCCGGCGCTGACCCAGTTGAGCAATACGCCGTCCATGTCGCGCTTTTCGGGCAAGGCCGTCTACAAGGGCAAGGTTGGCTATCAGCGGGGCGGCGCGGTGGATATCTCCGTCGAGTCCGACCTGGTGGGCATGGCGATCGATATGCCCGCCCCGGTCGGCAAGCCGGCCCAGGCCTCGCAAACGCTGAAGGTGCAGTGGGGCCCCGCCCAGAACCGGGGCGCCCAGAACAGGCGCTGGCTAACCGTCGGCCTGGGCGAGGGCGTCAATGCGCTGTTCGAGCGCGCGCCATCCGAGGGCGCGTCTTCCTATTTCACGCGCGGCGCGCTGGGGATCGGCCGGCCGGCCAGTCTGCCGGAGCGGGGGCTCAGTCTGAACGCCAGCCTGCCGGAACTGGACCTGGACGCCTGGGAAACAGTGTCCGACGGGTTCAGCCCCGCCGCCGGCAAGGGCGGGACGAAAAGCAACGCCGCCGCGCGGCCCATGCTGCCCGAGGCCGAGCGGATCAGCCTGGCGGCGGGGATGCTGCGCACCAGCGGCTATACGCTCAATGACCTGACCGTGTACGCCACGCGGCCCGGGCCGGCGCAATGGCGCGTGGACCTGCAGTCTCGCCAGGCCGCGGGTTCGCTGGAATGGCGCGAAGCGTCGGGCGCCATTGCCGGGCAGATCACCGCGCGCCTGAAGCACCTGTCGCTGGGCGGGGAAGGCGATACCAACGATGCCGATGAGGCCCTGTCGTCCGGCAGCGACCTGTCGGACATTCCCGCGATAGACCTGCAAGCCAAGGAATTCAGGCTTTACGGCAAGAACCTGGGCGAGCTCCAGGTGCTGGGCACCAACCTGGAGCGTGGCCGCCAATGGCGGCTGGACAAGCTTTCCATCGTCAATGAGGCGGCCTCGCTGAACGCCACCGGCAATTGGCGGCTGGAGGGCGCCGACCGCGGACTGACCGTGGATGCGTCGATGAAATACGAGGACATCGGCAAGTTCATGGACCGCATCGGCTTCGAAAAGGTGGTCTCGGGCGGGCAGGGCACGATGAAGGGCACGGCCACATGGCGCAATCTGCCGTGGACCCACAAAGTCGAGGACCTGGCGGGCGAAGTCGATGTCAGCCTGGACAAGGGCCGTTTCATGCACGTCAATTCCCGCACGGCCCGCCTGCTGGAGCTGCTGTCCCTGCAATCGTTGCAACGGCTGGCGAGGCTGGACGTGAATCCGACCAATCTGCTGCGGGATGGCTTTCCCTTCGACACCATCCGCGGCCGGGTGAACGTCAAGGACGGCGTGGCGTCCACCGAGGGCTACAAGATCAACGGGCCCGTTGCCGCGATCGTACTGGCGGGGGGCGTGAACATCATCCGCGAACGCTGGGACCTGAAGGCGGTGGTGATCCCGAATCTGGACGCCAGCGGCGCGGCCATGGTGACGGCCCTGGCGGTCAATCCGCTGATCGGCCTGGGAGCGTTCGTGACCCAATGGCTGCTGAAGCAGCCGCTGGCGCGCGCCATGACCATGGAATATGCGGTGACGGGCAGCTGGGACGACCCCAAGATCGAACCGATCGAGTCTGGCGGCAAGCCCGTGGCCGCGGACAAGCAGACCAAGCGCCCCGAGACGCCGGGCAAACTGGAAGATTTCCTGGGCAACTAAGCCCCGGCCGGGTGCTGACTCCGCCGCAATGAAAATGGATGCCCCACGAGCCAAGCCGCGCGGATCCGGCTCCGCCGGTCCGCGGCGGCGCCCCCCTGGGGGGAAGCGCGCGGCGCTTCGGGGGGAAATTACTTCTTTTTCATCATGTCGAAGAATTCGGCATTGGTCTTGGTGGCGCGCATCTTGTCCAGGATGAACTCCATGGATTGGACTTCGTCCATGTCGTGGATGAACTTGCGCAGCACCCAGACCTTCTGCAGCAGGTCCGGCGCGATCAGCAGTTCTTCGCGGCGGGTGCCCGACTTGTTCAGGTTGATCGAGGGATAGACGCGCTTTTCAGCCAGGCGGCGCTCGAGGTGGACTTCGGAGTTGCCCGTGCCCTTGAACTCTTCGTAGATGACTTCGTCCATGCGGCTGCCGGTTTCGATCAGCGCCGTGCCCAGGATGGTCAGCGAACCGCCTTCCTCGAGGTTGCGGGCCGCGCCGAAGAAGCGCTTGGGGCGCTGCAGCGCGTTGGCGTCCACGCCGCCGGTCAGCACCTTGCCGGAGGCCGGCACCACGGTGTTGTAGGCGCGGGCCAGACGGGTGATCGAGTCCAGCAGGATCACGACGTCCTTCTTCATTTCGACCAGGCGCTTGGCCTTTTCGATGACCATTTCGGCAACCTGCACGTGGCGGGTGGCGGGTTCGTCGAAGGTCGACGCCACCACTTCGCCGCGCACGGTGCGCTGCATTTCGGTCACTTCCTCGGGGCGTTCATCCACCAGCAGGACGATCATGACCGCGTCGGGGTAATTCGTGGTGATGGCGTGCGCGATGTGCTGCATCATCACGGTCTTGCCGGACTTGGGGCTGGCGACGATCAGGCCGCGCTGGCCCATCCCGATGGGGGCGAAGACGTCGAGGATCCGGCCGGTGAGGTTTTCCTCGCTCTTGATGTCGCGTTCCAGGCGGATGACACGGTTCGGATGCAGCGGCGTCAGGTTCTCGAACATGATGCGATGCTTGATCGCCTCGGGCGCCACGCCGTTGACCTTGTCCACCTTCACCAGCGCGAAATAGCGCTCGCCGTCCTTGGGCGTGCGCACTTCGCCTTCGATCGAATCGCCGGTATGCAGGTTGAAGCGGCGGATCTGCGAAGGGGAGATATAGATATCGTCCGTGCTGGCCAGGTACGAGGTCTCGGGCGAGCGCAGGAAGCCGAAGCCGTCGGGCAGGACTTCCAGGACGCCGTCGCCGAAGATCTGCTCGCCCTGCTTGGCGCGCCGCTTCATGATGGCGAACATCAGTTCCTGCTTGCGCAGGCGGTTGGCGTTCTCGATTTCGAGGCCGGCGGCCATTTCCAGCAGCTGCGAGACGTGCAGCGCCTTCAGTTCGTTGAGGTGCATCGCGGTGAGTGTTGGGGGAAAAGTAAAGGAGGGTTCTGGCGGCGCGCCACGGACGGGCTCGCGCGGTATTGAATGAGCGCCGCCACCAGGGCGGCGCCTTCGTTCACAGCACGCAGTTTACAACGCGCCGTCCAGGAATGCGGTGAGTTGCGACTTCGACAGCGCGCCAACTTTGGTGGCGGCGGCTTGGCCGTCTTTAAAGAGCATAAGGGTGGGAATGCCACGGATGCCGTACTTGGCGGCGGTGCCCTGGTTCTCGTCCACGTTCAGCTTGGCGACCGTCAGGCGGCCGGCGTACTCGGTGGCGACTTCCTCCAGGATCGGGGCAATCATCTTGCAGGGGCCGCACCAGGCAGCCCAGTAGTCCACCAGCACAGGCTGGCCGGACTTCAACACATCGGCATCGAAGCTCGCGTCACTGACGTTCTTGATTTGGTCGCTCATGATGGTGATTCTCGGTTCGGCAGCAAAAGGCGCGCAAAAAAGGGACGCGCCTTGCCGTTTTTCTTGTTTGTGGAATGGATTAAAGCATACCACTGTCAATAACAACAGGCATACCACTGTTAATAACAACAGGGTTTGCCGGATTTGTGTAGGATGTTGCGGCGCAGTTGTCGCGATCCGGGCCATGCAGCCCCGATGCGCCGGCTGTGACTGTCATCATCCTACCGAATTCGAAGGTGGTCAGGTCGTGCGCATCCCACCGGGAGCCGCGCAGAACCTGGGCTTATCCGTAAAATGTCGGTTTTTTTCCACAGATGTTGGGGATAACTTGGCCACTCCACGTTACACCGAGGCGTCCATTCGCGTCCTGAAGGGGCTGGAGCCCGTGCGCCAGCGCCCGGGCATGTACACCCGAACCGAAAACCCGCTGCACGTCGTGCAGGAGGTCATTGATAACGCCGCAGACGAGGCATTGGCCGGCTACGGCAAGCAGATCCAGGTCACGTTGCACACGGATGGCAGCGTTTCCGTCGAGGACGACGGGCGGGGCATTCCCGTCGGCCTGCATCCCGAAGAGCACGCTCCCGTCGTGGAACTGGTGTTCACCCGCCTGCACGCGGGCGGCAAGTTCGACAAGGCCGGCGGCGGCGCCTACGCCTTCTCCGGCGGCCTGCACGGCGTCGGCGTCTCCGTCACCAATGCGCTGGCCACTCGGCTGGAAGTCGTGGTGTGGCGGGATGGCGCGGTCAACCGGCTGGTCTTCAAGGGAGGCGACGTCGCCGAGCCCCTGGCCCCCTACGACCAGGGCGGCCGCAAGAAGTCCGGCACCCGCGTGCGTGTCTGGCCGGATGCGAAGTACTTCGACAGCCCCAACATTCCGCTGGGCGAGCTGACGCACCTGTTGCGCAGCAAGGCCGTGCTGCTGCCCGGCGTGAAAGTGTCCCTGATCAACGAGAAGACCGGCGACACCCGCAGCTGGCAGTACCAGGACGGCCTGCGCGGCTATCTGTCCGAGGCGCTGTCGGGGGCGGAACTGATGGTGCCGTTCTTCGAGGGCCAGCAGTACGCGGGCGCCGACCACGAGAATTTCGCCGAAGGCGAGGGCGCCCAATGGGTGGTGGCCTGGACGGAAGACGGCAACGCCGTGCGCGAGTCCTACGTCAACCTGATCCCCACGCCGGCCGGCGGCACGCACGAGTCCGGCCTGCGCGAAGGCCTGTTCGGCGCGGTCAAGGGCTTCGCCGAACTGCACAGCCTGCTGCCCAAGGGGGTGAAGCTGCTGCCCGAGGACGTCTTCGCGCGCGCCAGCTTCGTGCTCTCGGCCAAGGTGCTGGATCCGCAGTTCCAGGGCCAGATCAAGGAACGGCTGAACAGCCGCGACGCGGTGCGCCTGGTGGGCGGCTTTTCCAAGAGCGCGCTGGACCTGTGGCTGCACAGCAATGTCGAATACGGCAAGAAACTGGCCGAATTGGCCATCCGCCAGGCCCAGGCGCGCCAGCGCTCCGCCCAGAAGGTGGAAAAGCGCAAGAGTTCCGGCGTGGCCGTGCTGCCGGGCAAGCTGACCGATTGCGAATCCAGCGACGCGTCGCGCACCGAAGTGTTCCTGGTCGAGGGCGACTCCGCCGGCGGCTCCGCCAAGATGGGCCGCGACAAGGAATTCCAGGCCATCCTGCCGCTGCGCGGCAAGGTGCTGAATTCCTGGGAAGTGGATCGCGACCGGCTTTTCGCCAACAACGAAATCCATGACATTTCCGTGGCCATCGGCGTGGACCCGCATGGTCCCGGCGACACGCCGGACCTGTCCGGCCTGCGCTACGGCCGCATCTGCATATTGTCCGACGCGGACGTGGACGGCTCCCACATCCAGGTGCTGCTGCTGACGCTGTTCTACCGGCATTTCCCCAAGCTGGTGGAAGCGGGGCATGTGTTCGTGGCCAAGCCGCCGCTGTTCCGCCTGGACGTGCCGGCGCAGGGCAAGCGCCCGGCGCGCAAGATCTACTGCCTGGACGACGGCGAGCTCGAAGCCGCGCAGGACAAGCTGCGCAAGGAAGGCGTGCGCGAAGGCGCCTGGGCGGTCAGCCGCTTCAAGGGCCTGGGCGAAATGAATCCCGAGCAGTTGTGGGAAACCACCATGAACCCGGATACGCGCCGCCTGCTGCCGGTAGGCTATGGCGATCAGTCTCCCGAAGACACCACCCGCATGTTCGACATGCTGATGGGCAAGGGCGAGTCCTCGCAGCGCCGCGCCTGGATCGAAGAGAAGGGCAACCTGGCGGAGCTGGACATCTGATGGCCGGATCCGTGTCCGGGCAAGCCCGCATGGACGTCGACCTGACGGCCGACGACTACGCCGACTTCGCCGTCTACGTGTACAAGCGGCCGGAGCTGCGCCGCCGCCGCTACCGTTCGCACCTGCGCTTCGCCATCCTGATGATCGTGGCGCTGCTGGCCTACCTGGTCTGGCAGACCTGGGACGGCAAGGGCCCGAACTGGGGCCAAGTGCTGCCGATGTACTTCCAGGGGCTGGCGGTGGGCCTGGGCATCCTCGGCGTGCTGGCGCTGGCCTATGAATACGTGCTGCCCTCCCTGGTGAGGAAGAACACCCGGCGCATGCTTGCCAGGCAGCCCGACGAGCTGTTCCTGGGGCGGCACCAGCTGGATTTCGGCCCCGAGGGCATCACGGATTCCACCGTCACCGCCTCCGGGCGCATGGACTGGTCCGACGTGCGGCGGGTCGAGGAAACCCCGGAGCATCTCTACGTCATTCTCGGCACCCTGCAGGGCGTGATCATCCCCAAGCGCGGGCAGGACGCCGCCACGCTGGACGCGGTGCGCGGCCAGTTGCGCGCGCACGTCGCCGATACGCAGCTGATGCCGTCCGCGACGGCGCGCTGACGCCGTTCCGATGAATTTGTCTACCTGAAACCATCATGACCGACAGCAATCAACCCGGTTTGTTCGATTCCACCCCGCCCGACGGCGAGGGCGATGCCGCCATCACCCTGGCGCGCTACGCGGAACAGGCCTATCTGGACTACGCCGTTTCCGTCGTGCGGGGCCGCGCCCTGCCGGACGTGGGCGACGGGCAGAAGCCCGTGCAGCGCCGCATCCTGTTCGCCATGCAGGCAATGGGCCTGTCCGCCGGCGCCAAGCCGGTGAAGTCCGCGCGCGTCGTGGGCGACGTGCTGGGCAAGTATCACCCGCACGGCGACCAGGCCGCCTATGACGCCATGGTGCGCATGGCGCAGGATTTTTCGCTGCGCTACCCGCTGATCGACGGCCAGGGCAACTTCGGTTCGCGCGACGGCGACAACGCCGCCGCGATGCGATACACCGAAGCCCGCCTGACGCCCATCGCCAAGCTGCTGCTCGACGAGCTGGACGAGGGCACCGTGGACTTCGTGCCCAACTACGACGGCAGCCAGCAGGAACCCCAGATGCTGCCGGCGCGCCTGCCCGTGATGCTGCTCAACGGCGCATCGGGCATCGCGGTCGGCATGGCCACCGAGATTCCGCCGCACAACCTGCGCGAAGTGGCCCAGGCCTGCGTGGCGCTCATCCGCCACCCCCAGATGCCGGACGCCGAATTGCACGCGCTGGTTCCGGGCCCCGATTTCGCGGGCGGCGGGCAGATCATCACCCCGCCCGAGGACATCGCCCAGATCTACGCGTCCGGCCGAGGCTCGCTGAAGGTGCGCGCCCGCTGGCAGTTCGAGGAAATGGCGCGCGGCCAATGGCAGCTGGTGGTCACCGAATTGCCTCCGGGCACCTCGGGCCAGAAGGTGCTGGAGGAAATCGAGGAAATCACCAATCCCAAGGTCAAGACCGGCAAGAAGAGCCTGACGCCCGAGCAGACCCAGGCCAAGGCGGTGATGCTGAACCTGCTGGACGCCGTGCGCGACGAGTCGGGCAAGGACGCCGCCGTGCGCCTGGTCTTCGAACCCAAGACCTCGCGCGTGGACCGCGACGAATTCGTCAACACGCTGCTGGCGCAGACCAGCATGGAAAGCAGCGCTTCGGTCAACCTGGTGTGCATCGGCACCGACGGGCGTCCGCGCCAGAAGGGCCTGCGCGACATCCTGGTCGAGTGGCTGGCGTTCCGCACCAATACCGTGGTCCGCCGCACGCGCTTCCGCCTGGACAAGGTCATCGACCGCATCCACGTGCTGGAAGGCCGGATGGTCGTCTACCTGAACGTGGACGAAGTGATCCAGACCATCCGCGAATCCGACGAACCGCGCGCCGCGCTGATGGAACGCTTCAAGCTGTCCGAGCGGCAGGCCGAGGACATCCTCGAAATGCGCCTGCGCCAGCTGGCCCGCCTGGAAGGCTTCAAGATCGAACAGGAACTGGCCGACAAGCGCAAGGAGCAACTCAACCTGCAGGAACTGCTGGACAATCCTTCCGCGCTCAAGCGCCTGCTGATCAAGGAAATCGAGGCCGACGCCAAGCAGTACGGCGACGACCGCCGTACGCTGATCGAAACCGCCGAGCGCGCCGTGCTCGAAACCAAGGTGCTGGACGAGCCGGTCACCGTGGTGGTGTCGCAGAAGGGCTGGCTGCGGGCCCGCCAGGGCCACGGCCACGACGCCGCCCAATTCGGCTTCAAGCAGGGCGACGACCTGTACGGCGCGTTCGAGTGCCGCACCACCGACACGCTGATCGCCGTGGGCGACAACGGCCGCGTCTATTCCGTGCCCGTCTCCGGGCTGCCCTCGGCACGCGGCGACGGCCAGCCGGTCACCACCATGATCGACCTGGGGCCGGGCACGCGCATCGTCCACACGATCGCGGCGGCCGCCGACAGCCGCTGGCTGCTGGCTACGCGCGGCGGCTACGGCTTCGCGGCCAAGCTGTCCGACATGGTCAGCCGCCAGCGCGCCGGCAAGCAGTTCATCACGCTGGAAGAGGGCGACGAGCTGCTGCGCCCGGTGCCGCTGTTCCCGGGCGCCACGCAGCTCGCATTGCTGTCGCACAAGGGCAAGTTCCTGGTCTTCGGCCTGGACGAGATCAAGAGCCTGTCGGGCGGCGGACGCGGCACCATCCTGATGGGGCTGGACGCTTCCGACAAACTGGACCAGACCGTGCCCATCGGCGCGGGCGGCCTGCGCGCCGCGGGCATCTACCGCAACAAGCCGACCGAGGACATCCTGGCCGGCGATGCGCTGGCTCCCTACGTCGGCAAGCGGGCCCGCAAGGGGCGCGCGCTGGACGTCCGGCCCAAGCAACCGGTGCTGTCCCCGGTGCTGGCGGGCTAGTCCCGCGATGCGCGTCCAACCGGCGGCCGGCGCCGAACGGGCTCCCGCGCGGCTGGCGCAGGTGGACGCGCTGCGCGGCTTTGCGCTGTTCGGCATCCTGGTGGTCAACATCGGGGTGTTCGCCTCGCCGTACTATGGCGCCGGCGTGGCCGATCCGGTGTATTCCCGGCCCGTGGACCTGGCCGTTCGATGGCTGATCGCCTGGCTGTTCGAGACCAAGTTCTACCTGTTGTTCTCGTTCCTGTTCGGATACAGCTTCACCTTGCAGATGGCGGCGGCCGAGCGCAGCCAGGCCGCGTTCGCGCCCCGGTTCCTGCGCCGGCTCGCGGGGCTGGCCGCGCTGGGCGGCGCGCACGCCGTGCTGTTCTACCAGGGCGATATCCTGGTCACCTATGCCTTGCTTGGCCTGGGGCTGCTGCTGTGCCGGCACATGGCTCCGAAACGGGCGTTGCGCATCGCGCTGTGGCTCATCGTGCTGGCGTCCCTGGCGTGGGCCGTGCTGGGCGCGCTGGCCTTCCTGGATCCGCTGCCCGCCGATTACGCCGCGCAATACCGGACGGAGGCGCTGTCGGCCATCGAGGCCTACCGGGGCACCATCGGCACGACCATCGCCCAGCACCTGAAGGAGCTGGTCGAGGCCGTCTGGTTCACGGTGCTCTTCGTGCAGGGGCCGTTCGTCTTCGCCATGTTCCTGGCCGGCTACGCGCTGGGCCGCCGGGAAGCGCTGGCCGACCCGTGGCGCCAGCCCCGGGCGCTGGGCCTGTTGTGCGCGCTGGGTCTGCTGCCGGGCCTCGCCGGTTCGGCGGCGTATGCCACTTCATCCCTGCCTTTCGCGGGCTCGGCCTGGGAGCTGCCGGGGCTGGCGGCCGATCTGCTGACCGCGCCGCTGCTCAGCATGTCATACGCCGCGGCGTTCCTTCTGGCCCTGCGCACGCGCCCGGGCGGACGGCTTGGAGCATGGCTCGCGCCGGCCGGGCGCATGGCGCTGAGCAATTATCTGATGCAGTCCGTCGTCTGCGCCTGCATTTTCACCGCCTGGGGCTTGCGCCTCTTCGGCGCGGTATCGCCGCTGGCCGCCTTTGGGATGGCCGTGGCCCTCTTCGCGGCGCAGCTGCCGCTGTCCGCCTGGTGGCTGCGGCGGCATGCCTACGGCCCGGTGGAGTGGTTCCTGCGCGCGCTCACCATCGGCGCCTGGCCGGCCTGGCGGCGCGCGCGGCCCGGCTGATCAGGCCGCTTCCGTGCGCAGCCGGCGAGCCGGGGCGCCGCCGTCCCGCCGCCCCTGGCGCACCCACATTCCCGCCAGCAGCAGCAGCGCGGGCACGTACACCCAGAAGTCGGACCAGCGTTGCGGGTTCGGCATCTTGATCTCCACCACGTCCCAGCCCTGTTCCCAGCCGGCGCGCTGCGCGCGGCTGCCGAAGCGCAGGCCGCCGATCTGCGTCTGGTCTCCCAGGCGCATCAGCGTCAGCCCCGCCTCGGCCAGGCGCTTGCGGCCCGCGTCCGGCGCGCCCGCGCCCTCGGAGAGTTCGGGCAGGGCGACGGCGACGGTCTTGGTCAGCTCGTCGCCTTCCAGGTTCATCCCGCGCAGCACGGCGATCAGGCGGCCGTTGTCCGGCAGCGAGGCGGCGATCGCCTGCAATTCGGATGCGGGCCGGCTTTCGTGGCGCGCCGCGAAGTGGTCCATGAACCAGTCCGGGCGGAATAGCATGAACGTCACCAGCAGCAAGATTCCGACCTCGGCCAACGTGCAGCGTGAGCGGAACCATCGCATGGTGGCCGCCGCGAAGGTCAGCGAGGCGAGCGTGGCGCCGGCCACGACCAGCGCGAGCTCCCAGCCATAATCGACGTCGATCAGCAGCAGCATGGGGTTGAACACGAACATGAAGGGCAGGATGGCCGTGCGCGCCGCGTAAGTGACGCCCTGAATGCCGGTCTTGATCGGATCCTCGCCCGAAATCGCGGCGGCCGCGAAGGTGGCCAGGCCTACCGGCGGCGTGATGTCCGCCATGATGCCGTAATAGAAAACGAACATGTGCACGGCGATCAGCGGAATGACCAGGCCATTCTGGGCGCCCAGCTCCACCACCACCGGCGCCATCAGCGTCGCCATGAGGATGTAGTTGGCCGTCGTGGGCATGCCCAGCCCCAGGATCAGACACACCACCGCCGTGAAGATCAGCATGAGCAGCACGTTGCCCATCGACACGAGTTCGACGAAGGCGGTCATGCGCAAGCCCAGGCCCGTCAGGGTGATGGCGCCGACGATCAGCCCGGCCGTGCCGCAGGCGATGGCGATGCCGATCATGTTGCGGGCGCCGTCTTCCAGGCCGCCGATGGCGTCGCGCCAGCCCTGGCGCCAGGCCGCGCCGGCGGGTTGCCCGCGGAACCCTGCGATCAGCGGGCGCTGCGTCACCATCTGGAACAGCATCGCCATCGCCGCCCAGAACGCGGACAGGCCGGCCGATAGCTCTTCCACGCTCAGGCACCAGACCAGGATGCCGATGGGGATCAGGAAATACAGCCCGGCGCGCACGGTGGGCCAGGGCTGCGGCCGCACGGGGTGGTTGATGTCGATGTCCTGAGGCAGGTCCGGATGGCGCGCCGCGATGCGCAGCAGCCACAAGTAAAGCGCCGCCAGGATGGCCAGCAGCACCCAGGTGGCGGCGGCGCCGGCCACTGCCTGTATGCCGGTGCCGATCCAGTAGACCGCGCCCATCACCACGAGCGTGCCGCTGACGCCCATGCCCCATCCGGCCAGCTTCTGCAGCGGCGTGCGGGCGGGGCCGGAGGCCATCATCGGCTGGATCCCGAGCTTGAGCGCTTCCAGGTGAACGATATAGAAGAGCGCGATGTAGGAAATCGAGGCCGGCAGGATCGCGTGACGGATGATGTCCGTATAGGGGATGCCGACATACTCGATCATCAGGAACGCGGCCGCGCCCATGACGGGCGGCATGATCTGGCCGTTGACCGAGGACGCGGTCTCGATCGCGCCCGCGCGCACGCCGCCGTAGCCGGCCTTTTTCATGAGCGGAATCGTAAAGATGCCGCCGGTCACCACGTTCGCGACCGACGAGGCCGATACCAGCCCATTGACGGCGGAGGACACCACGGCCACCTTGGCCGGGCCGCCCCGCAAGTGGCCCAGCAGCGCGAACGACACCTGCATCATGTAGTTGCCGGCTCCGCACTTGTCCAGCATGGAGCCCAGCAGCACGAAGATGAATATGTAGGACACCGATACGCCCAGCGCCACGCCGTAGACGCCCTCCGTGGTGAGCCACATGTGGGACATCAGGCGTTCCAGCGACGCGCCCCGGTGCGCCAGCACATCGGGCAGCCAGGGGCCGGCCAGCGCGTAGGCGACGAACACCAGGCCCAGCACCGTCATGGGCAGGCCCAGCGCGCGGCGCGTCACTTCCAGCAGCAGCGCCAGGCCGATGGCGGCCGTGGCCACGTCCATGGTCGTGGGCTGGCCGGGGCGGCCCGCAAGCTCGTTATAGAAAAGGTACAGGTAGCTGCCGCAGAAGCCGGCCATCAGCGCCAGCGCCCAGTCGTACCAGGGCATGCGGTCGCGCGCCGATCGTTTGCTGGCTGGATAGGCCAGGTAGCCCAGGAACATCGCGATGCCCAGATGCAGGGCGCGTGCCTCGGTGTCGTTGAAAATGCCCCAGTTCAGCGAGAACGGCAGCGGGGAGGCGTACCAAAGCTGGAATAGGGACCAGATCAGCGCGCCGATGGCCAGCGTGGCGCCCGCGACGCCGCGGACGTTGCGGCCTCCGCGGTCGGCGTCGGCGACGAGCTGTTCCAGGTCCGGGGCCGGCGAATGCGGCTCTTGTGTCATGAATTTCCCCTACATGTCATTGCGCGCGCCACGGTGCGGCGCGCGTTGCGCCCTTGCGCGCGGTGGCCGCGCGCAAGGGACGGCAGCCGCGGGCCCCGCGCGTGGCGCGGCCCGTCCGGCTTGCCGGCAAGCGGCCCTGCCGGCTTAGAGCAGGCCCTTTTCCTTGAAGTACTTCTCGGCGCCGGGATGCAGGGGCGCCGACAGGCCGTTCTTCACCATGTCCGCGGCCTTCAGGTTGGCGAAGGCGGGGTGCAGCTTCTTGAAGTCGTCGAAGTTATCGAACACGGCCTTGACCACCGTATAGACGGTGGCTTCCGGCACGTCGGCCGACGTGACGAAGGTGGCCGTTACGCCGTACGTCTTGGTTTCGGCCGGGTTGTTCGGGTACAGCCCGGCCGGGATCGTGGCGTGAGCGTAATAGGGGTACTTCTCGACCAGCTTGTCGACCGCGGGGCCCGTGAGCGACACGAGCTTGGCGCCGCAGCTGGTGGTGGGATCCTGGATGTTGGCCGACGGGTGGCCGACGCCATAGAAGAAGCCATCGATCTTGCCGTCGCACAGCGCGGAGCCATGCTCGTCGGGACGCAGCTCGGAGGCGAGCGAGAAGTCCTTCATTGTCCAGCCCATGGTGGCCAGCAGCTCTTCCATCGAGGCGCGGGTGCCCGAACCCGGGTTGCCGACGTTGAAGCGCTTGCCCTTCAGGTCCTCGAAGGTCTTGATATTGGCCTCCTTGCGCGTCACGACGGTGAACGGCTCGGGATGGATCGAGAACACGGAGCGCAGCTTGTCGAAGGGGCCGGCCTGCTTGAACTGGCCTTCGCCGCGGTAGGCGTTGTAGCCGACGTCGGACTGCACGACGCCCAGGTCCAGTTCGCCTGCCTTGATGGTGTTGGCGTTGAACACCGAGCCGCCGGTCGATTCGACCGAACAGCGGATGCCATGGGAGGAGCGGTCCTTGTTGACGAGGCGGCAGATGGCGCCGCCGGCGGCATAGTAGACGCCGGTGACGCCGCCCGTGCCGATACTGACGAACTTCTGTTGAGCGGCGGCGGGAGCCGGCGCCGCGGACAGCAATGCCGTGGCCAGGCCCGCCGCGGCGAGCGACCAGCCATTGCGTAGGCCCAAGGGGTGTTTGACGGACGTGGTCATGCAAACTCCTTTTGGGGGTTTTCCCCGTGAGATTGCCGGTCTTTGCCGGCGGTTGGCGCATCCCGCGAGCCGCGGAACGCCCTGTGCGAATCTTCACGTGCCCGCGCGAGGCGGGCGCAGGCGCGCAGCGGATGCCCCCCGCTGCGCCGGCAGGCGCCGCGCCTAGGCGCGCGCCTGCGCGATGGCCGCGTCGATGGCGCCGGCCAGGCGTTCGGTCAATTGGTCCAGTTCGTCGTCCGTGACGATGAAGGGCGGAGCGAGCAGCACGTGGTCGCCCTGGCGGCCGTCGATCGTGCCGCCCATCGGATAGACCATCAGCCCCCGCGCCATGGCTTCGCGCTTGATGCGCGCATGCAGCGAGAGCGCGGGGTCGAATGTCTGCTTGGTTGCGCGGTCCTGCACCAGTTCCACGCCCATGAAAAGGCCGCGGCCCCGGATGTCGCCCACTTGCGGGTGGTCTCCCAGCGCGCGCTGGAGCCGGTCGCGCAGGCCCGCGCCTTGTTCGCGCACGCGCGCCAGCAGGCCGTCCCGGCGGATCACGTCCTGCACGGCGAGCGCCGCGGCGCAGGCGACCGCGTGGCCGAGGTAGGTGTGGCCGTGCTGGAAGAAGCCGCTGCCTTGCTGCATGGCTTGTACGAGGCGTTGCTGCGCCATGACGGCGCCGATGGGCTGGTAGCCGCCGCCCAGGCCCTTGGCGATGGTGATCAGGTCGGGCGTCACGCCTTCCTGCTCCACGGCGTACAGCGTGCCGGTGCGGCCCATGCCGCACATCACTTCGTCGGCGATCAGCAGCACGCCATGGCGGTCGCATACTTCGCGGACCCGGCGGAAATAACCGGGCACCGCGGTGACGGCGCCGGCGGTGGCGCCCACCACGGGCTCGGCCACGAACGCCATGACAGTGTCGGGGCCCAGCCGTTCGAACGTTTGTTCCAGTTCCTGGGCCAGGCGTTCGCCGTACTGCTCGGCGCTTTCGCCTTCGCGCTGGTCGCGGTAGGCATAGCAGGGCGAGACATGCTCCACCTCGATCAACAGGGGGGCGAATTGCGCCCTGCGCCAGGCATTGCCGCCCACCGCCAGCGCGCCCAGCGTATTGCCGTGGTAGCTCTGCCGGCGCGCCACGATGTGGCGGCGCTCGGGTTGGCCGATCTCCACGAAATACTGGCGGGCCATTTTCAACGCCGCTTCCACCGCTTCCGAGCCTCCCGACACGAAATAGGCGTGCGAAATGCCTTCCGGCGCGTCGGCGACCAGGCGGTCGGCCAGGCGCTCGGCGACTTCGGTGGTGAAGAAGCTGGTGTGCGCATAGGCCAGGGCGTCGATTTGCGCGTGCATGGCCGCCTGGATGTCGGGATGGTTGTGCCCCAGGCAGGAAACGGCGGCGCCGCCCGACCCGTCGAGATAGGCGCGGTCGGCGCTGTCATAGACCCAGGCGCCTTGGCCGCGCACGGCGACAGGGGGCGTCTGACGTAGAGAACGATGCAGGACGTGAGTGGTGTTGCTCATGGGACGATTCCGCAAAGCAGGGGTTGGAGACGGATCCGGGGGTCAGGAGGCCCGGCGGCCTTGGCCGCCGGACCAGTAGATGTTGTCGCTGAGCAGACGCTGCTCGACCTCGGTCAGGCGGCTGAGCACTTCGTCGCCGCCGCGCGCCGTCAGGCGCGCAATCAGGTGTTCGGCCAGGCCCAGCAGGCCGGCGGTGGTATGGAAGAACGATCCCGGGCCCTGGCGCGCCGGCCGCGCCCGCACGCCGTCGCGATCGGGCGGGGCGAAACGCAGCGTATGGCGCGCGTCCACCGCGAGCGGCGACAACGGGTCGTCGGTCAGCGCGACCAGGCCCACGCCGCGTTGGGCCGCCTGGCGCGCCAGCCGGACGGTGGCGGTGGGGTAGGGGGCCTGCGAAATCACGATCAACGCGTCGCCGGCGCCGAGGTTGTCTGCCTGTTCCGCAGGGGCGCCGCCCAGACCGTCGATCAGCACGCTGTTGCGGCGCACCAGCTGGTAGGCGTAGCGCATCTGGAAGGCGATGCCGAACGCCGAGCGCGTTCCCAGGAAACCGACTTGCCTCGCCTCCAGCAGGGTCTGCACGGCCGCGTCGAAGGCGGAAGGCGGGTTCAGCGCGCATACGGAGCCCATGGCCTGGATCTGGTATTCGGTCAGCACGTCGTGCCCGGGCGGGGCGGGCTCTCCGGCGGCGGCCTGCAGGGCGGCGGCGCGATCGCGCAACCCCGGCTTTCCCTTCCCCGCCAGCGCCTGCTGGAAGGGGTGGCGAAAATCTTCGTAGCTGGCGTACCCGATGGCCCGCGCCAGCCTCAGCATCGTCGCCGGAGCGACGCCTAGCGCCTGGGCCTGGCGCCGCATCGACCACAGGCCCACTTCGGCGGGATGCGCCACGACCCAACGCGCCGCCCGCTGCAACTCCGGCGGCAGATGTTCCAGTTTCTCCTGGAGGGCGGGCAGCAGGTCCGACGGCAGGGACATATCGGTGGCAGGCAATTTGAAAAAACACATGATAAATCTGCGAACAATTAAAAAACATATGTTTTTTATAGGGGCTTCCACCTAGGCTCCCGGGGGACAAGCCCGCCACGGTATCCCCGTTCGCAAGTCCATGAATCTTGCTGTCATCCGCCGCAAATTCGTATTCATTTATTTACATCGTGCAGGGGCGTTTTTGTTTGACTCGAATAGATCGTGCGCATATCATTTGTATAGAAATGAATTTCACCCAAACCACTTTTCCCATGACTGACGCCGCGAAACCCGATCCCTCACAGCAGTACGACCTGCGCATTTTGCGAGCCTTGCGCCGCATCACGCGTTCGATCGCGTTGCATTCGCGCCAGCTGTCCGCCGTCAGTCACATCACCGCGCCGCAACTGATGTGCCTGCGCACCGTGATCGGCAATGGCCCCATGACGGCCACCGCCATCAGCCGCGAGATGCACGTCAGCCCCAGCACGGTGGTGGGCATCCTGGATCGCCTGGAAGACAAGGGCTTGATCCGCCGCGAGCGCGGCCGCGAAGACCGCCGCATCGTGTTCGTCACGGCCACGGAAGCGGGGCGTGAACTGGCGCAAGGCGCGCCTTCGCCGCTGCAGAAACACCTTGCCGACGCGCTCAATGCGCTGCCGGAACTCGAACAGGCCACCATCACGCTGTCCCTGGAGCGCATCGTGGCGCTCATGGAGCAGGACGGCCAGGCCGCCGTCGACACGCATGGCGATGTGTCGTCGCCCATCCTTGAAGTGCCCACGGGCGGGGCACCCCCAGAATCGGGAATCGTCGCATGAAGAAAAACGAACTGGATACCCCAACTCTCTCAAGTGCCGTGGCGCCGGCGGTCAGCGCGCAGACCCATACCATGCGTCTGCCCGACCGCAAAGACGGCGCCGCCATCCACCGCCTCATTTCCGAGTGCCCGCCACTCGACCTGAATTCCCTCTACGCGTACCTGCTCCTGGCTGAGCACTTCCGCGACACCTGCGTCCTGGCCGAAAGCTCCGGCGGACGTATCGACGGTTTTATCTCCGCTTATGTGATCCCGGCCCGGCCCGACGTTCTGTTCGTCTGGCAGGTCGCGGTGCACACCCGCGCACGCGGCCATCGGTTGGGCCGCGCCATGCTTCGCGAGCTCTTGCGCCGCAAGGGTCTCGAGCATGTCCGCTATCTCGAAACCACGGTGGGGCCTGACAACCAGGCATCGCGCCGCAGCTTCGCCGGCCTGGCCAGCGAACTGGGCGCCCACGTTTCCGAACAGCCGTTCTTCGACCGGCAACTTTTCGGCGGCGCGGACCATGACGACGAGATGTTGTTGAGGATAGGTCCGTTCGCCTTGCCGACCCCCTAGGGGTGGCGCAAGCCCAGCGGTCTTATCGACTACCGGGATGGTTGGCCGATCCGGACGCGCACAGGCGCCCGGAGGGGGGCTGGCCGTCTGTCAACTTATGAGATGAAAGGGAGGATTAATCATATGGACTTGAAAATCTTTGACCGGATGGAGTCGGAGGTGCGGGGCTACATCCGGTCGTTTCCCGTGATCTTCAGCCAGGCCAGGGGTTCGACGCTGATCGATGAGGAAGGCACCGAGTACATCGATTTCTTCAGCGGCGCCGGCACCCTCAACTACGGCCACAACAATCCTGTTCTCAAGGAAAAACTGCTGGAGTATGTGCAATCGGACGGCGTCGTCCACGGCCTGGACATGGCCACCAGCGCGAAGAAGCGTTTCCTGGAGACCGTGGAGCGCGTGCTGCTCAAGCCGCGCAACTGGCAGTACACCCTGCAGTTCACCGGTCCGACGGGGACCAACGCGGTGGAAGCCGCGCTGAAGATCGCCCGGCAGGTCAAGGGACGCCCGAACGTGATTTCGTTCACACACGGCTTCCACGGCGTCAGCGGCGGCTCGCTGGCGGTGACCGCCAACATGAAGTTCCGCGAAGCCTCCGGCTACGCGCTGGGCAACACCAGCTTCATGCCCTACGACGGATACTTCGGTCCGGACGTGGACACCATGGCCTACCTCGAGCGCATGCTGGAGGACCCGAGCAGCGGCATGGACAAGCCTGCCGCCGTCATCGTGGAAACGGTGCAGGGAGAAGGCGGCGTGAACGTCGCCACCCTGCGCTGGCTGAAAGAGCTGGAAAAGCTCTGCAAGCGCCACGACATGCTGCTCATCGTGGACGACATCCAGGTCGGCTGCGGCCGCACCGGCACGTTCTTCAGCTTCGAGGCCGCCGGCATCCGGCCCGACATCATCACCTTGTCGAAATCGCTGTCCGGTTTCGGCCTGCCGATGTCGCTGGTGCTGATGAAGCCCGAATTGGACGTCTGGAAGCCGGGCGCCCACAGCGGCACGTTCCGCGGCAACAACCTGGCCTTCGTCACGGCGACCCAGGCGCTGGAAACCTACTGGACCAACAGCGCCTTCGCCGCCGATATCCAGCGCAAGGAGCGCCAGGTGCGCGACTGGCTGGAGAACCTGGTGCACAGCTATCCCAACGCCGGCCTGTCGGTGCGCGGCCGCGGCCTGATCCAGGGGCTGGTATCCAACGCCACGCCCGCCCTGGCCAACCGCATCGCGCAGAACGCCTTCAAGAAGGGTGTCGTGATCGAAACCTCGGGCGCGCAGGACGAAGTGCTGAAGCTGCTGCCCGCGCTGACGATCGAGGAAGAGCTGCTGGCCAAGGGCCTGGAAGTGATCGAGGCCAGCGTCGCGGAGGCGCTCGCCGAAGAGGGGCAGTCCGCCCGCATCCTGAAATTTGGAGGAAAACGTCAATGATCGTACGCAATGTCAAAGATGTGATCGGCACCGCCGATGAGGTCCGCACCGATACCTGGGTCAGCCGCCGCGTGCTGCTGAAAAAGGACGGGATGGGGTTTTCCTTCCACGAAACCACCATCTTCCCGGGCGGCCGCACCCACATCCACTACAAGAATCATCTTGAAGCGGTGTGGTGCATCGAGGGCGACGGCTCCATCGAGACCATTGCCGACGGAAAGAAGTACGACCTGGGCCCCGGCGTGGTCTACGCGCTGAACGAGCACGACGAGCACTGGCTGTGCGGCGGCAAGGAGCCGCTGCGCGTCATCTGCGTGTTCAACCCGCCGCTGACCGGCCAGGAAGTGCATGACAAGGAAGGCGTCTATGCATTGCCCGAGGCCGAGGCCCAGGTCGCCTGATACAAGGAGGTACGCATGATCTCACCTGCACAGGATCCGTATGCCTCGCGTACGGATCGAAGTTCCGCAATCATCGCCCGGCAGGATCCGGTGGTCTACGAGAACGGCCAGTATGCCAACGCGCTGAACGCCGACCAGATCGGGCAGTACGAGCGCGACGGTTTCATCCTCTTGGAGAACCTGTTCACCGATGATGAAATCCGCGCGCTGTCGTCCGAGGTCGAGCGCATGACGCGCGACCCGTCGATCATCCGTCGCGAAGAGTCCATTACCGAGCCGGGCAGCAACGCCGTGCGCTCCATCTTCATGGTGCACGTGCTCAATCCCTTCCTGGCGCGCCTGGTGCGCGATCCGCGGCTGGTCAACGTGGCGCGGCAGATTCTCGGGTCCGAGGTGTACATCCACCAGTCGCGCGCCAACATGAAGCCCGGCTTCAAGGGCAAGGAGTTCTACTGGCACTCCGATTTCGAAACCTGGCACGTCGAAGACGGCATGCCCTCGATGCGCGCCCTCAGCTGCTCGGTGCTGCTGACCGACAACAACGAGTGCAACGGCCCCTTGATGCTCGTGCCCGGATCGCACCGGCAATTCATCTCGTGCGTGGGCGAAACGCCCAACGAGCACTACAAGCAGTCGCTGAAAAAGCAGGAGTATGGCGTGCCGGATCCGGTCAGCCTGCAGCTGCTGGTGGAGCAGGGCGGCATCCGCTCCATGACGGCCAAGGCCGGCTCGGTGGTCTTCTTCGACTGCAACACGATGCACGGCTCCAACAGCAATATTTCGCCGTGGCCCCGCGCCAACGTGTTCATGGTCTACAACAGCATGGAGAACACCTTGAGTCCGCCCAAGTACGGGCTGACGCCGCGTCCCGAGCACATCGCGACGCGCAAGGCGTTCAAGGCGGTCACGCCGCTCGACACGCTGAAGCTGGTCGGCGGCTGATCCGCCGCCATTGAAAAAAGCCCGGGCCCGACCCGGGCTTTTTTTTGCTGCGCCGCTGCGGCGCAAAAAGGTCCTTCGAGGGCAACGAGCCGAACGCGCGGCTCGGTACGCCTCTGCTATTCTTGGCGCACCCCTCTATCTTGGAACCGGTCCGCCATGTCTGCCCGCATTCTCAGCCTGCACATCTACCCGCTCAAGTCGTGCGCGGGCATCGACCTCGCCGAATCCCCCATCGATCGCGCCGGCCTGGCCTACGACCGCCGCTGGATGTTGATCGGCGAAGACGGGCAGTTCATGACGCAGCGCCAATGGCCGGCCATGGCGCTGATCCGCACGGCGATCACGGAGAACGCCCTGCGCCTGTCGGCGCCCGGCATGCTTGACCTGGACGTGGCCCTGGATGGCTCGGGCCTCGAATCCGGCGCCGAGGACGTCACCGTCTGGAAGGACACGATCGCGGCGCGGCGCGAATCCGCGGCCGCCGGCCGCTGGTTCTCGGAATTCCTCAAGACCCCGTGCCGGCTGTACAAGGTGGACGCGGCCGCGCGGCGGCCGGCCAAGCTCGATTGGGTATCGCGCTGGACCGAGGCGCATCCCGATCTGGCCGGGATTTTTTCCGGTGACCATCATTTCGGCTTTGCCGACGGCTTCCCTTTGCTGGTGGCCAACCAGGCCTCGCTGGACGAGCTGAACGGCCGCCTGCGCGCCAAGGGCGAGGCGCCGGTCCCGATGGACCGTTTCCGTCCCAATATCGTCGTGCAGGGCGACGAGTGGGAGCCCTTCGAGGAAGACCACACGGCGATGATCGTGGCCGCGGGCGTGAAGATGGCGTTCGTCAAGCCTTGCACGCGCTGCTCGATTCCCGATATCGACCAGCGCACCGCCCAGCATCACGACGAGCCGGGCCGCACCCTGGCGGCCTACCGCAATCTGGAAATAGGGGTGGTGTTCGGCCAGAACGCCATTCTCGACGCGCCCGCTGGGGCGCGCCTGAAGGTGGGGGACGGGGTAGAGATCGAACTGGATTTCTAGCCCGCCGCCAAAGGGGGCTCAGGCCGAGGACAGCTTCAGGCCGATCAGGCCGAGCACGATGAGGGTCACGCTGGCGATGCGCATCCAGTTGGTGGATTCGCCGAACAGCACGATGCCGGCCACGAAGGCGCCGATCGTGCCGATGCCCACCCAGACAGCATAGGCGGTGCCCAGGGGCAGGGATTTCATGGCGACCGCCAGCAGCCATACGCTGATGGCCATGCCGCCCGCGGTAACGAGGGACGGCCAGAAACGGGTGAATCCATGGGTGTACTTCAGGCCCACCGCCCAGACGATTTCAAACAGGCCTGCAAGTACCAGGATGATCCAGGTCATGTACGACTCCTATTGCATTGGCGGCAAGGCGCCGGCGTAGGGGTCGTCCCCGGAAAAGGGCATGCCGGCCGTGCGGCCGCGCGCGGCAGCGGGCCGTCCCGCTGCGGCAAAAATTATAGAATAGCTTCCGACGGCAGAACCGGGTGCCGGGCATCAACTCTTGCAACACTTCGCGTTCCGAGCCGCGAAACCAGGATATTCCCATCATGCAACGCATTATGCTGCGGGCAAAGCTGCACCGCGTCACGGTCACCGAAGCCGACCTCCACTACGAAGGATCGTGCGGCATCGACGAAGACCTGCTGGACGCTGCCGGCATGCGCGAGTTCGAACGCATCGAACTCTACAACGTCACCAACGGCGAACGCTTCGACACCTATATCATCAAGGCGGCCCGCGGCATCGGCGCCATTTCCTTGAACGGCGCCGCCGCGCGTCGGGCCCAGGTCGGCGACTTGCTGATCATCTGCACCTATGGCCCGATGTCCGAAGCCGATTCGGCCGTGCACAAGCCGCAGGTCGTGCTGGTGGACGACGCCAACCGCGTCAAGGAAATCCGCAAGTTCCCGGCCTGACGCCGGGCCGTTCGCGGCGCCTGCCTTGCCGGCCGGCGCCGCGCCAACCCTGAACTGTTTCATCATGAGCTTCCAGGTCATCATCCAACCCAGCCAGCATCAATTCCCGGTCGAGCCCGGCCAGACCGTGCTCGATGCCGCTCTGGCCGCTGGCATCGTCCTGCCCTACAGCTGTCGCAACGGCGCGTGTTCCACCTGCAAGGGCCGCGTGGTTTCCGGGGAGTTCGATGCCGGGCAGTATCCGGCGCAGATCCTTTCGCCCGAGGAGCTGGCCGACGGCTATACGCTGTTCTGCCAGGCCCGTCCCGCTTCCGACATGGTGGTCGAGTCCACCGAGGTCCGGCTGGCCAGCGACATCCAGATCCGCAAGCTGCCCTCGCGCGTGCAGACGCTGGAGCGCGTGGCGCCGGACGTCACGGTGATCAAGCTGCAACTGCCGGCCTCCGAGCAGTTCCGCTACTACGCGGGCCAGTACATCGAAGTCATCCTGAAGGACGGCCGCCGGCGCAGCTATTCCATGGCGGGGGCCCCGCACACCGGCAGTCCGCTCGAACTGCACATCCGACACATGCCGGGCGGCGTCTTCACCGACCACGTGTTCGGCGCGGGCGACACGCAGATGAAAGAGCGCGAGATCCTGCGCCTGGAAGGGCCTTTCGGCTCCTTCTTCCTGCGCGAAGACAGCGACAAGCCCGTCGTGCTGCTGGCCAGCGGCACCGGTTTTGCCCCGGTCAAGGCCATTGTCGAGCACATGATCCACAAGAACATCAACCGTCCCGTCGCGCTGTACTGGGGCGGACGCCGCCCGCGCGATCTCTACATGCACGAACTGGCGCAGTCGTGGGCGACCCAGTTGCCCGATTTCCGCTATGTGCCCGTGGTGTCCAACGCGCTTCAGGAAGACGGCTGGACGGGGCGTACCGGTTTCGTTCACGAGGCCGTCCTGCAGGATCTTCCGGACCTGTCGGGCCACCAGGTCTACGCCTGCGGTACGCCGCTGATGGTAGACGCCGCCCGGCGCGAATTCAGCGCCCAGAACGGGTTGCCGCCGGAGGAGTTCTACGCGGACGCCTTCACGTCCGAAGCCGATCTGGCGAAAGCCGCGTCCTGAGCCACTGAGTAACAGGGCATGAACGAAAGGGGGGGAAGGAACGGGCCTGGAAAGGTTTGTGACTTCCGCCCCTTTTTATTCCGTAGGCGCGGGCAAATCGCCGGGGTAAACTGCCGTGGCAGCAGCTTGCCAGGGGTCGCGGACATCGGGTCCGGAAGCCGAGTTGGCACGCAAGGAGCAATGCGGGCATGAAAGTAGCGGTATTGGGTGGCGGCATCATCGGAATCTCCAGCGCCTGGTGGCTGAACCAGGCGGGCCACGACGTCGTGGTCATCGATCGCTGCACCGGTCCCGCCCAGGAAACCAGCCTCGCCAACGGCGCCCAGATTTCGGTGTCGTATGCCGAGCCCTGGGCCAATCCGCAGGCTCCCCTGAAGCTGCTCAAATGGATGTTCCAGGACAACGCCCCGCTGTTGTTCCGTCCGCAGCTCGACTGGCGGCAATGGATGTGGGGGCTTGCGTTCCTGCGCGAATGCATGCCCGGCCGCCTGGCTCCCAATATCCGCGCCATGGTCCGCATGGCGGAATACAGCCGCGCCACCCTGCGCGGCATGCGCGCGGACCTCGGCATCCAGTACGACCACCTGGAACGCGGCATCCTGAACTTCTATCGCGACCAGCACGAATTCGAGACCTCGCAACGCGCGGCCGGCCTGATGCGTGATTTCGGGGTAGAGCGGCGGGTGGTGTCCACGGAAGAGGTCATCGCCATCGAGCCCGCCCTGGCCCCGCATCGCCAGACGATCGTCGGGGGCGACTACACGCCCGAGGACGAAAGCGGCGACGTGCACCTGTTCACGGCGGCCCTCGCGGAACGCTGCGTCCGCGCCGGCGTGGAATTCCAGTACAGCACCCGCGCCACGCGCCTGCTGACCACCGGCGGCACGGTGCAGGGCGTTGAACTCATCGGGCCCGACGGCCGCTACGGCGCGCTGTCGGCCGACGCCTATGTCGTGGCGCTGGGCAGTTTCAGCCCGGGCCTGCTGCGCCCCCTGGGCATTCCCTGCAACGTCTATCCGGCCAAAGGCTATTCCGCGACCTTCCCGGTGCTCAAGCCGGAAGCCGCGCCCATGGTCAGCCTGACGGACAGCAGCCATAAAGTCGTGTTTTCCCGTTTGGGCGACCGCCTGCGCATGGCTGGCACCGCGGAGCTGTCGGGATATTCCCGCAGCCTGAATACGGGCCGCTGCGAAGCCATGAGCCGCCTGGCGCGCGAACTTTTTCCCGATGCGCTCGATTTCGAGCGTGTCAGCTATTGGTCGGGCCTGCGCCCGTCCACTCCCTCGAACGTGCCCATCATCGGCCGCAGTCGCATCCCCAACCTGTATGTCAATACAGGCCACGGGACGCTCGGCTGGACGATGGGCGTTGGCTCGGGCCGGGCATTGGCCGATCTCCTCAGCGGACGGCGGCCGGAACCGGAATTCCCTTTTCTTGGTCTGTGAACCTATGAAGAATCTGCAATTGGCGGGCATTGCCCGCGCGATGTTCGCCAACCGGCGCGCATGGGTATTCGGGGCTGCCATGGCGGTCGCCGGAGCGGCGAATGCCGCCGCGGTCGAAATACAGGTCTGGCACACGCTGACCGACGCAAACAAGGCCGAGTTCGAAAAACTGGCCAAACAATACAACAAGGAGCAGGACCAGGTCCGCGTGACGCTGCGCGGCTTCGCCTCGTCCGCCGCGCTGGAACAGGAGGCCGTGTCCGCGGTCAAGGCCAAGAAGGGCCCGAACCTGCTGCAGCTGACCGACAACCATTCGCCCGAAGTCGTCGCCCAGCACAAGGCCGTGCTGCCGCTGTACGAATTGCTGGCCAAATATCCGATCAAGGACCTGAACTGGTTCGTGCCGGCCACCAGCAGCTTCACGCGCGACAGCAAGGGCCGCCTGCTGGCCTTCCCCTGGATGGCCGAAGTGCCGGTGATGTTCTACAACACCGCCGCCTACAAGAAGGCCGGCCTGGATCCCAAAAAGCCCGCCCGCACCTGGACCGCCCTGCAAGGCGAACTCCTGAAGCTGCGCGACGTGGCCGACATCGACTGCCCGTACGCGTCCAGCGACCAGGTTTCGGTCCACCTGGAGAACCTGGCGCCCATCAACAACCAGCTGTTCACCAGCAACAACAACGGGCTGGACGCCGTCAGCAAGAAGTCCGCCGCCCCGGCCATGCAGTTCGATACGCTCTACATGCGCCACATCTCGCTGATGGTGAGCTGGAAGCGTTCGCTGCTGTTCGTGGCGCACTCGGGCGACAACGCCAGCGACAAGCTGTTCGCCAAGGGCGAATGCGCGGTGCTGACTTCCAACACCGGCGCCTTCGGCCAGTTCATCAATACCAAGTCGCTGTCCTTCGGCGTGGCGCCGCTGCCTTACTACGACCAGGTCACCAAGGACGGCGGCAAGCCGTTCGTGAGCGGATCGGCGCTGTGGGCGCTCGAGGGCCATCCCCAGGCCGAGGAGAAGGCCACCGCCCAGTTCCTGGCCTGGCTGTCCAAGCCCGTCATCGCGGCCGAATGGCACCAGCGCACCGGCTATCTCCCGCTGACGGAAGCCGCCTTCCGCGCTTCGGACGTGTCGTTCTACGACCGCATTCCGGGCGTCCAGGCGCTGATCGCTTCCATGCGCACCCAGCCGGGCACCAACAGCCGCGGCTTCCGCATGGCCAACTACCAGCGCATCGAGCCGGTCTTCAACGAGCAGCTCAACGAAGCTTTCGAGGGCAAGGTGCCGCCGGTCGCGGCGCTGAACAACGCCGCCTCCCAGGCCCGCAGCATCGCCGCGCAACGCTGATTGCGGCGGCTTGGCCTGGCGGCGGCACCCCCGCCAGGCCTGCAGGGAAACCGGTCCTTGGACCGGTTTTTTTTCGTCCTGAAAGCGCGGAAGCGGCCGGCGGGACCAAACCATCCATGCGTACATGCCAGTCTGGCGAGGCAGGAGGCGCTCATCCACCATGCGTGCATGCGCATCGCTTCCGATGCGCCCATTGTTCGCGGTGAGGCATGGTTCGACTCTTCTTCATGGCGGCAGGCCTGTCCTGCCTGGGGGCTTGCACATGGTCCGACCAGGGCGTTGCCGGATCGTCCTGGCAGGGCGCGCGGCCGGCCGCGCAAGGCTTTCGTTTCGATTGGCAGCTGTCCGGCGATCCGGCCGTGGCGCCCATGCAGGTGTTCGACGACGGCAAGGAAACCTGGCTGCAATTCGCGCCCGGCCAGGCCTTGCCGGCGATCTTCGGCATCGGCACCGATGGCGAGCGCGCCTTGCCGTATTTCCGGCGCGATCCCTATGTGGTGCTGACGGGCGGCTGGAACAGCCTTTCGTTCCGCGGAGGGCGCCTGACGGCGCGGGCGCAGCGCATGCAGCCGGTTGCCGAGGCCGGAGGCGAACACGCGCCATCCGCGCCGCAAGCGGTCGTCCAGCGCATCGCGCCGGCCTCGGTGTCCGTCGGCGCCTTGGCTGCGGGCGGCCCCCTGGCCGTGGCCGCCGAGCCCGCGGGCCCGGCCGATACCGGCGTGGCCGGCGCCGTCGTGTCGCCGCCGCCGGAACCGGATAACGCCGGCGTTCCCGCCACGCTGTACCGCGCCGCGCCGCCGGACGCCACGCTGCGGGCCGTGCTCGCGCGCTGGGCGGGCATGGCGGGGTGGACGTTCCAGCCTCAGCACTGGGCCGTGGACGTCGACATCCCCTTGTCCGCCACGGCGGAATTCTCTGGCGACTTCAAATCGGCCGTGCGCGATCTGCTGGGCTCCACCGAGCTTGCGGAGAAGCCCCTGCAGCCTTGCTTCTATGGCAACAAGGTCCTGCGCGTCGTGCCGTTGGCGCAGTCCTGCACGCGCACGGCCGCGCCGGGAGGGGCCGCCGCATGACCCGCAAACTGTTTTTGTGCGCCGTGGCGTCAGGCGTGTTGGGAGGCTGCTCCATATCGCAGCAGGTTACCGATCTCGGCCGCGCCGCCCGCGATCGGCAGGCCGGGGTCACCGCCACGCACCAGGCGTTCGCCGACGGCCTGGCGGATCGCAAGGCGCGCATCGCCGCGCAAGAGGTGGCGGCGCCCTGGCTGGCGGGCAAGCCCCAGCCGCTCGCGCGCGAGGTGCTGCTGCCTCCCGCCTTGCGGGAGAACGTGCGCACCACGCTGATGCTGGCGGACGACGCCGACCTGTCCACGGTGGCGCAGCGCCTGACCGCCGCGACGGGCATCGCCGTGCGGGTGCAGCCAGACGCCTTGCTGCCGCTGGACCTGTTCCTGCCGCGGCTCGCCGTCAGCGGCGCGCTGACGGCCCCGTCGCCGGCCAATATCGAGGTCCGCGCGGGCGGCCAACCGTTGGCCGACCTGCTCGATGCGCTGGCTGCGCGCTATTCGGTGCATTGGCGCTATGAGCGCAATGCGCTGGAGTTCTACCGCATCGAAAGCCGGGTGTTCGACCTGCGCGCGCTGTCGCTGGCCAGCAAGGTCGACATCCGGCTGGGCCGCTCCGGCAGCGGCGAAGGGGAGGGTTTCGAAAGCGCTTCCAATACGTCGCTGTCCGCCGGCCAGCACGATGCGCTGGCCATCCTGCGCGCCAACATCCTGCCGTTCCTGACCCGCTCCGGCGTCATGGCCGATGCCGTCGAGGGGGCAACCTCCATCGTCGTCACCGACACCCCCGAGGCCCTGGACCGCGTTGCCCGCTATCTCGAGCGCGAGAACAAGGCGTTGACCCGCCGAGTCCGGCTGGTCTTCGAGGAAATCACCGTCATCGCCAACGAGTCCGCGGCCGGCGGCATCGACTGGAATGCCGTGTATGCCGCTGCTGGCGCGACGGCCCGGCTGGCGCTGCCCGGCGGCGGCGACGCAGTGCTCGACGCCGCGGTGCGCAACGGCCCTTTCCAGGGCTCGCAGGCCATCGTCTCCGCGCTCAGCGCAATGGGCGCCGTCGTGCGGCACAGCAAGGTTCCCGTCCTGACCTTGAACCGCAGGCCCGTCACCCACGCCATCAGAACCACGTTTTCCTACATCGATCGGGTGCAGAGCACTGCCGTTCCCGGAACCACGGCGGGCGGAGCCAACGGTACGCTGCCCGCGGTCTCCATCAGCCAGAAGGAAGAAACGGTAGGTTCGTTCCTGACGCTGCTGCCCGATATCCAGGAAGACGGCCAGATCCTGCTGTCGCTCGCCTACGATAACGCCGTCGCGCAACCCTTGAAGACCATCGCTTTCGGCGAGCGCGGCAATCAGGTCCAGGTCCAGCAGATCACGATCGACGGCAACGGCACCGTGCAGCAGATCGAGCTGCGGCCCGGGCAGCCCATCATCGTTTCCGGCTTCGACCGCAGCCAGGATCAGCACGAACGCCGGCGGCTTGCGCCCGGCGCGCCGCTGATCGCGGGCGGCCAGGACAGCGGCGCCTCGGAACGCACAACGACGCTGATGCTGGTGACGGCCCAGGTCGAAGAGGGGTACTGAGCATGGACCGCGTCCCCGACACGCTGCTGCTCGATTGCCCGGGCACGGGCCGGACGCTGGCGTTCGGCCTGCGCTGGTTTGCCCTGATCGGCTCCAACCTGCCTGCGCTGGCCCGTTCGCGCGGGCGGCGTTTGCGGGCCAGCCACTACGTGGTGGGCGGAGCGCCCGCGACGATGGCGGGTTATGGCCGGTTGCGGCCGCGGCGGCTGGGCGGGTGGCGCGCAGGGCGCGCGCGAGGGAATGGGGCGCCATTCATCCAGGCCGCCGCGCAGCTCTATGCCTTGCTGTACCCCGATGGCGGGCACAGCCTGATCCGCCTGCCGGACGGCCGGCTCTGGCTGGTGGCGGCCCAGCGTGGCACGGTGCTTTCGCAGACCGACCGGGTCTTCGCCTCCCAGGACGAGGCCCTGCGGGAACAGGCGGCATTGCTTTCCCAGCGGCCTGCCTTGCCTGCGCGGGAGGCCGAGGCGGCCTGGGCGGCGCTGCTGCAGGCGGCGGACCCTGCCTCCCGGCTGACCGTGCTGCCGAGCCGCTGGGCCGAACTGCCGCTCGCCTTGCGGCTATTCCTGGCGTGCGTGGGGGTATCGGCCGTCGCGCCGGCGCTCTGGAACGCCCTGGCGCCGCAATGGCAGGCGCGCGAAGCGCCCGCGCCCGGCAACGCCGATAGCGGCCCGCCTCCGCAGGATCCTTACCTCGTCTTGCTGCAAACCACCGCGGCCCATGTCCCGTCCGACCTGAATCGCGTAATGGCCGGCCTGGGCAAGCTGCCCATACAGGTCCGGGGCTGGGCGTTGAGCCGCGCGCATTGTCTTGCGGAAACGCGGCAGTGGACGTGTTCGGCCGCCTACGTCCGGGCTCATCCCGCCGCCACGAACCAGACGCTGCATGCGCTGCGGCCGGTAGGGTGGGACGTGTCGTTCCAGCCGATGGAAGCGGCGACGCTGTCCTGGCGGATACCGTCGGGGCAGGCCTGGCTCGCAGACCTGTCGCTGCCCACCCGCGCCCAGGTCGACACCGAACTGGTCACGGCGCTGCAGCGCTTGCAGCCGGCCTTTTCCGCCGTTGTGTTGGCGGCGGCCGCGCCGTTGCCCATGCCCGCGCAACCGGCGGCCAATGGCTTTGTGGCGGCACATTCGGACCAGGCCGGCATTCGCCGCCGGGTCCTTACGTTGCGGGGGCCCTTGCGTTCGTTCGTCTTGCTGCCGGGCGCCATCCCGGTGGCGCGGTGGTCGCGCCTGTCGCTCGAGATCCAGCCGCAACCCAACCCCGGCCTCGCCGCGAGCACGCTCATCGCTGAATTGCACGGAGAACTCTATGAACAGGAATAGGGCGGACGCTGTCTGCCGCGGGTTCGCGGCCCGCTTCGTCCGCGGCCTTGCGCTGTCGGCGGCGCTGGCGCCGTGCGCCCATGCCCAGATGCCGCCGCCACCCCCCGAGGACCAGCAGGCCTGGCCGGAAGCGGAAACCGTGCGCGCGCTGTTGCGCGCTGACGCCGCCGCCGCGTTGGCCGATTGCCGGGTGCCCGGCATCTGCCCGGCCGGCGCGGCGTCCGTGCCGCAGGCCGCCCCCGTCCGCCCATCCGACGACATCCGCGTGCTCGCCATATTCGGCGTCGCCCGCAGCCTGCGGGTCGATCTCAACGTCAACGGCGCCGTGCTGCGCTACCAATCCGGCCGCGGCGCGCCTGTCGCGGGTTCCGCCGTGGCGGAAACCTACCAGCTGCTCGCCATCGAGGATGCCTGCGTGCGGCTGCGCCGCGACGGCCTCGAACGCACCGCCTGCCTGGATCTCGGCAGGGCCTATCCATGACGGCGTCCTCCTTGCTGCCCGCCGTCGCGGCCTGGCATCCGCCCGAGCTGCGGACGCCGGAAGACATCGGCCGCATGGCGCCCGCCTTCGTGCGAGCCCTGGGCCGCGAGTTCGACCTGGCCGCCCTGGCGGGCAGGCTGTGCCCCGTACTGCTGGAATCCGGAGAGGTCGCGGTCTTCGCCGTGAAGGACTACACGCTGGGCGACCAGATCGACGAAATCGAGCGCATGGTCAAGGCGGAGGGCTACCGGCTGGCGCGCGTGCCGCGCTACCAGTTGCCGGCGCCGCTGCTGTTGATGGTCGCCCGGGGCCAGTTGGCGGCCCCGGGCCTGGCCGCGCGGACAGGGGCGCAGCAGGAAGCGCGCGCCTCCGCTCTGGCCGCGCTGTTCCTGGACATCGTCCGCTGGGGCGTGGCGCAGGGGGCAAGCGACGTGCACATCAACGTCGACCGGCGGCGGGAGGCCTGCGAGATCCGCTACACCATCGGTGGCGAGTACGTCGGCACCGAGCGCTTCGCCGGCCTGTCCAATGCGACGCTGCTGGAAGTCCTGGCCGTGGCCTGGATGGACGTCAGGGGGGGCAATGGCGCCGTCTTCGATCCGGCGCTGGAACAGCAGGGGCGCATCGCGCTGGACATCGACGGCGCGCCGATCGTGCTGCGTTGGGCCTCGCTTGCCACCGACGCGGGGCCGTCCGTCTGCCTGCGGATCCTGCGGCGGGATGCGACGGCCGACGGCGATCTGCTGGCGTTGGGCTATCTGCCTGCCCAAGTGGAGGCTCTGGTGCGCGCCCGCGAACGCGAGGGCGGAGCCATCGTGCTCGCGGGCGTGGTGGGTTCGGGAAAGTCCACCACCATCGCCGCCTTGATGCGCGGAATCGCGCCTACCCGCAAGGTCATTACGCTCGAAGACCCGGTGGAATATCTCATCGGCAACGCCTTGCAGAACACCCTGGGCGCAGCCCTGGCGGAGTCCGCCTGGCCGGCGTTCGACACCAAGCTCAAGACCATCAAGCGGTCCGCGATGAATGACCTGCTCATCGGCGAAATCCGCGATATGGATACCGGCCGCGCCTTCATGGACCTGGCCAGTTCCGGAATCAGCCTGTACACCACCACCCACGCGGCCTGCGCCGTGATGATTCCGGAACGCCTGGCCTCGGACGCGATCGGCGTATCGCGGGATTTCCTGGCCTCGCCGGGCATTCTCAAGCTGCTGGTCTACCAGACCTTGCTGCCGCGCCTGTGCGCACGCTGCGCGCTGCCGGCGGACAGCCTGTGGGCGGCATCGGGCGGATCGTCGGGGGCCGGCGTTGCCGCCGACTGGCGGGGATGGGTCCACGGCATGGCCGCGACGTTTCAGCTGGACGCGGGCTCGCTCAGGGTACGGAATCCCGCGGGCTGTCCCGATTGCAGACGGCCGCACCTGCCCGAGCTCAACGGCACGGCGGGCCGTTGCGTCGCGGCCGAGATGGTCGAACCTGAGCGTGTGGACGGATTTCTCGAACGGGTGCGCACGCGCGACAACCTGGGCCTGAGGCAACAGGCCCGGGCGGCGGGGCCGGCCGCCTGGCGCGATGAAGCCAAGCGCGGCGGGCAGGCGCTCGACAGCGCCCTGTACCGGGCCAGCCTGGGCGAAATCGATCCGCGCTCCCTGTTGCGCCGCTTCGACCTTCCTGCGGGCGTGCCGGATATCGGCGTCGGATCAGGCGGAGCCGCCCATGGCTGAACCGCTCGCTCCGAAGGCGCCTGCGTGGCGCCGGCCGATTGGCGGCGCCGCGCTGTTGCGCCTGGACGCGGCGCGCTTTCGCTCGGGCCGCGCGGACTACTACGAGTATCTGGCGGACCTGGTAGAGGGCACGCAAGGGCGCAAGAGCCTGCGCGACATCTTCGAGGACGACGCGCGCCGATACGGCCAGGACACCGTGCGCGGCCGTCTTTCGCAGCACTGGGCGTCCGCCTACCAGGACGCCGGCGGCGACCTGGGCGCGGCGTGGTCCGGCACGCTGCCTGCCGGCGAATGCCTGTTGCTCGGTTGCGTGCAGGACGAGGGCGGAGACCTGGCCGCCGCGCTGCGGGACCTGGCGCGCGCGGCGCGGCAGGCGGCGCAGGCCTGGCGGGCTCTCGTATCCACGGCCGCGGCGGGCGTGGCCGCGGCGGCGGTCGCCTTTGCGTTGTTGCTGGCCATTCCTTTTTTCACCGTGCCGCGCTTGCAGCACGTCTTCCAGGCGGTGCCGGCGGAAGACTACGCCCGCCTGACCCGGGCCTTGTTCGCGCTCGCCGAGGGCCTGAGGTCGTGGCTGCCGTTGTGGCTGGTGCTGGTCTTCGGCCTGGCCGCGCTGGGCCTCTGGTCGCTGCCGCACTTCACGGGGCCGGTCAGGGCGCGCCTCGACGGCTGGCTGCTGTGGCGGCTCTATCGCGATTTCCATGCCATCCGCTTTCTTTCCCTGTTGGCCGTGCTCGTCAGGCAGCACGGGTCCGCCGACACCCGCCTGCGGCGTGCCCTGGCGGTGCAGGCGCGCGGCGCGCCGCCCTGGCTGCTCGTGCACCTGCAGGACATGCTGGCACGGATCGATGCCGGCCTGACCGGCCCCGAGATATTCGGCACGGGCCTGCTCGAGACGGAAACCTGGTGGTACATGGCCGACATGATCGACGCCTTGGGCATGGAGGCCGGCCTGGCCCGGGCCCGCCTGCGCGTGGAGGGACGTCTGCTCGCGCATGTGCGGCGGCAGGCCTCGGCGCTGCGCTGGCTGCTGCTGATCGCATCCGTGGCGGCGGTGCTGGGGATCACGCTCTGGCACTACGGCGTGATCGACGAATTGCGCCAGGCGCTCACCAATTTCTATGCCAGCCGGTAGGCGGCAGGCGTCGGCGGCCCGCCTCGCCGCCGGCGCTACATCACCCAGGAGACAAGCATGCGGCTTTCCAATGAATTCCCGTCCGGCGCCACCCGGCAACGGGGCTTTTCGCTGATGGAAGTATCCATCGTCACCGCCATCGTGCTGCTGATCGCGATCGTCGGCATCCCGGCCATCGGCGCCTATGTCATCGAAAACAAGGTGCCCAAGGTGGGCGAGGAATTGCAGCGCTTCATCGCCAGCATGAAGATCAACGGCCTGGGCGGGGGCGTTACGCCCTACGCGGGCCTGGACACGGGCGCCATGGCCAACGCCCTGCGGGACTCCAGCGTCCTGTCCGTGCAGGGCACGGGCGCGGGGGCGCGGATCGTGCATGGCCTGGGCGGCAACGGCGTGGGCAGCAATGGCGTCATCGAGGTGGCGGCGGCCGCGTTCGGCAGCGCGGGGCTGGGTTCCGCGTTTTCCATCACGCTGACCAACGTCAGCCATGCCGCGTGCCCGGCGCTGGCCTCGGTGCTGCAGCGGATGTCCGAAATCATCTCCATCGGCGGGGAGGGGGGCGTCCGTGTCGTGAAGAACGCGCTGGCCACGCCCAGCGTGCCGTACCGGGCCGCCCTGGCCCAGGCGCAATGCAGCCAGGGCGACGTCAACACCTTTGTGTTCACCGCCAAATGAACGGGCGTCCGCCTCCGCGCAGGCAACGCGGATTCTCGATGCCGGGCCTGGCGCTTGCCTTGGCCCTGACCGTCATGGCCGCCATCTGGGCCTCCAACCAACTGGCGCAGCGGATCGAGGACGCGGCGGCGCGCTCCGCGGGAGTGTGGCTCACGCAGATCCGGCTGGCCGTGGACCAGGTGCTCTCCACGCATTTCACGGCGCTGGCCAAAGGAGAGGCGCCGCGCGACACGCAGGGGACGCCGTTGTTCGCCGACCCCTGGTCGCCCGGCCTGGGCGAGCTGCGCGCCGCGGGATACCTGCCTGGCGGCTTTCCCGATCGTTCGGCCATGGGCTTTGCCGCGCAGGTCCGGGTCGTCCGGGCTCCGGCATGCCCTGGCGCGCAATGCCGGCTGGATGGACTGGTCTACAGCGCCCAGCCTCTGCTGAAAAAAGGGACGAATACGCCGGACCTGGTGGGCATGGCGGCCGTCATCGAGGCCGCCGGCGGCTATGGCGGCGCCGTGTGGCCGGGCTCGCCCGGGCGGCTGCGCGGGGCCGCATTCGATTTCGCGAATCCTCCGGCGGCGGGCGCGCCGGCCCATGCGCCGGGCACCCTGGCGCTGTGGGCGGGGGCCGGAGCAGGAGAAGGGGGGCCGGACCTGGATCGTTTCGTGCGTCGCCACGACACGCGCGATCCCGAGCTCCAGGGCTCGCTCACCGTCGGATCGTCGGCCTCGGTCGGCGCCTACCTTTCCATCGGGGCCCGGGCTGCGGCGGGGCAATACTGCGGCGTCGCCAACGGGACGATGGCCAATTCGGCCCAGGGAGAGCTGCTGACGTGCCAATCCAATGTCTGGGCCCAGGCCAGCGGCGGCTTCGGCGGCGCGTTCAGCGTGAATCACCCCCTGGGTTGCTACCATTACTCCGGCGTGTCCACGGCCAATCCGCGCACGGGCAGTTGCTCGTGCCCGTGGGGCTACAGCGCCGTGATTGTTTCGGCGGGCGGCAAATGGACCCAGACGGAAGGCTGGACCACCGGCTACGTCTGCGTGCGCTGAGCCGGTTCCCGCCCATTGCCGCGTACGCCCGCCAACACTCTATAATCAAAAATTCGCCTAAATCCTGCTTCATCCACGATGAAATCCTCCGAGATTCGCCAGCAGTTCCTGCAATTCTTCAAGTCCAAGGGGCACACCATTGTCCCTTCGTCGTCGCTCGTCCCCGGCAACGACCCGACTTTGCTCTTCACCAATTCGGGCATGGTCCAGTTCAAGGACGTCTTCACGGGCAAGGAATCGCGGTCCTACACGCGTGCCACCTCGTCGCAGCGCAGCGTGCGCGCCGGCGGCAAGCACAATGACCTGGAGAACGTGGGCTACACCGCCCGCCACCATACGTTCTTCGAAATGCTGGGCAACTTCAGCTTTGGCGACTATTTCAAGCGTGACGCCATCCAGTACGCCTGGGAGCTGCTGACCCAGGTTTACAAGCTGCCGGCCGAGAAGCTCTGGGTCACCGTGTACCAGGAAGACGACGAGGCCTACGACATCTGGGCCAAGGAAGTCGGGGTGCCGGCCGAGCGCATCATCCGCATCGGCGACAACAAGGGCGCGCGCTACGCGTCGGACAACTTCTGGCAGATGGCCGATACCGGCCCCTGCGGCCCATGTTCGGAAATCTTCTACGACCACGGCCCCGAGATCTGGGGCGGCCCCCCGGGATCGCCCGAGGAAGACGGCGACCGCTACATCGAGATCTGGAACCTGGTGTTCATGCAATTCGAGCGCGATGCCGCGGGCAACATGCCGCGCCTGCCGCGCCCCTGTGTCGATACCGGCATGGGCCTGGAGCGTATCGCCGCCGTGTTGCAAGGCGTGCATTCCAACTATGAAATCGACCTGTTCCAGCACCTGATCGCCGCCGCCGCGCGCGAAACCGGCATCAAGGACCTGGAAGACAATTCGCTCAAGGTCATCGCGGACCACATCCGCGCCTGCTCGTTCCTGATCGTCGATGGCGTGATTCCCAGTAACGAAGGCCGCGGCTACGTGCTGCGCCGCATCGTCCGCCGCGCGCTGCGCCATGGCTACAAGCTGGGGCAGACCAAGCCGTTCTTCCATCGCCTGGTGCCCGACCTGGTCGCCGAGATGGGCGAGGCCTATCCGGAACTGGCCGCCACCGCCGAGCGCGTGGCGCAGGTGCTGAAGCAGGAAGAAGAGCGTTTCGGCGAAACGCTCGAACACGGCATGCGCATCCTGGATGCCGCCCTGGCCAACGTGCCCAAGGGCGGCCAGCTGGACGGCACCACGCTCTTCACGCTGTACGACACCTACGGCTTCCCGGTGGACCTCACCGCCGACATCTGCCGCGAACGCGAAGTGGACGTGGACATGGCCGGCTTCGAGGTCGCCATGGAACGCCAGCGCGACCAGGCGCGCGCCGCCGGCAAGTTCAAGATGGCCGAGGGCCTGAGCTACGAAGGCGCGGATACGCGTTTCGAAGGCTACGAAAAGCTCGAACTCGATGGCGTCAAGGTCACGGCCCTGTACGTCGACGGCACGCAGGTCCAGCAGGTCGAGGCCGGCCAGAACGCGGTCGTCGTGCTCGACGCCACGCCGTTCTACGCGGAATCGGGCGGCCAGGTGGGCGACACCGGCCTGCTGGAGGCCGACGGCTTGCGGTTCGCCGTCGCCGACACCTTGAAGATCCAGTCCGGCGTCTTCGGCCACCACGGCCTGCTCGAATCGGGCACCCTGTCCGTGGGCGACACGCTGCTGGCGCGCGTGGACGCGGTGCGCCGCGCCCGTACGGTGCGCAACCACTCGGCCACCCACCTCATGCACAAGGCCCTGCGCCAGGTGCTGGGCGCGCACGTGCAGCAGCGCGGCTCGCTGGTGGATCCCGACAAGACCCGTTTCGACTTCGCCCAGGATGCGCCGCTGACGGCCGAGCAGATCGCCCGCGTCGAAGCCATCGTCAACGCGGAAATCCTCGCCAACCAGCCCACCGTGGCGCAGGTCATGCCCTATGACGACGCGGTCAAGGGCGGCGCCATGGCGCTGTTCGGCGAAAAGTACGGCGATACGGTCCGCGTGCTCGATATCGGCTTCTCGCGCGAGCTTTGCGGCGGCACCCACGTCGCCCGCACCGGCGATATCGGCCTGTTCAAGATCGTTTCCGAGGGCGGCGTGGCCGCGGGCGTGCGCCGCATCGAGGCCATCACCGGAGACAACGCCCTGGCTTGGGTGCAGAACCAGAATGCCTTGCTGACGCAAGTCGCGGGGATGCTGCGTTCCACGCCCGCGGACCTGCCCGCGCGCATCGCGCAGGTGCAGGACCAGGTCAAGGCGCTCGAGAAAGACCTCGAACAATCGCGCAGCAAGCTTGCCGCCAGCGCGGGCAATGACCTGGCCTCCAGCGCCGCGGTCGACGTCAAGGGCATCAAGGTCCTGGCCGCCGGTATCGGCGACGTGGATCCCAAGGCGCTGCGCGGCATGGTCGACAACCTGAAAGATCGCCTGAAGCCGGCGGTCGTGCTGCTGGCCACGGGCTCCGCCGATGGCAAGATCAGCGTGGTGGGCGGCGTCACCGCCGACCTGACCGACCGCATCAAGGCGGGCGATCTGGTCGGTTTCGTGGCCGCCCAGGTCGGGGGCAAGGGCGGCGGCCGTCCGGACATGGCCATGGGCGGCGGCACCGACGTCAGCGCCTTGCCCGCGGCGATCGCCAGCGTGCAGAAGTGGGTCGACGAGCGTCTGTGATGAGCACTCCTGATGCCGGCGCGCAAGCGCCGTCCTTCGAGCAAGAGGTCGACGCCAGCGGCCTGACCTGCCCCTTGCCCATCCTGCGCGCCAAGAAAGCCTTGGCGCAGATGGCGAGCGGCGAGGTGCTGCGCGTCATCACCACGGACCGCAACGCGATCCGCGACTTCCAGGCTTTCGCCCGCCAGACCGGCAATACCCTGGTGGCGCAGCAGGAAGTCGACGGCCGCGGGGTGCACTTCCTGCGGCGGCGCTGACTGCCTGCTTCCGGGGCGCAAGAACAAAAGGGCCCGCCTTCCGGCGGGTCCTTTTTTTGGCCGTCCGAACGGCTACTTGCGGACGGCTGCGGCCACGGCCTGGGTGATCGTGAAGTCGACGAGATCGCCTTCCTTCAGCTGCTGGAGCCGCGCCTGCAGAGCAGGGTCGCGCACCTGGACGGTGCGCATGCCGCCTTGCGGACCCTTGAGCGTAACCAGGTTGGCGCTCTTGTTGATGTGCCAGATTTCGGCGGTGATCGTGGTCTGGCGGCCGGCGGCGCCGGCGGGCATGCCGCCCTTGGGGCTGCGGGTGCCGGCCGTTTCCGTCACGACCTCGGGCACGCCCGAGCCGGCCGGGCGCACGGCCACCGCCACCGATTCATAGTAGTCGAGCGTCAGCGTGTCGCCGGGCTTGATCTGTTGGAAATTCCGGACGTTCGGACCCGCCAGGATGTTCAAGGTATTGCCGTTCTCGCCTTGCAACGTGATGGTCCGGCTGGCCGGGTCCACCGCGGTGACCTTGCCCGTGGCCGTTGTCAGGGCGGCGCCGACGATGCGGGCGGAGGCCGCCAGCGGCATCGCCAGCGAACCCGCGAGCAGGCCCGCCATGGCCAGACGCGCGACAGGGGTGAAGACAGAATTCCGATTCTTCATGATGTTGCACCCTCCGGTAGAGGAAGTTTGGGGGAAAAACACGGGGAAGAAGAGACGGCGGCGAGTGGCGGAAACTCCGCCCTCAGGGGGATGGCTTGAAGACTGCGTGCACGGGGCGCCGCGGTGCCGCGGCGGGGTGGAGCAAAGCGCGGGATCTTGCGTACGATGACATAAAACCGATCTCCAAAATCGGGTTTTTCTTCAAACGCACTGACTTTGACGCACTGGGACAGGCACAAGCGCGGCCGGGCGGCTACACTTTGGGCTGCGGCGGGCTCCGGCCCGTTTTTGTAGAATACCTGGATGTGGTGTTTTAGGATACAAATCCCGCCGCTACGCAAGATTCCCGCACATCCATTTGCCAGCTGGCTGGTTTAAGTGCTAGAATTTCCCGTTTTTCACAACTAATTCAAGGGATTACCTATGGTGGTGATTCGCCTGGCCCGCGGTGGGTCCAAGAAGCGTCCGTTTTACAACCTGGTGGCCACCGATTCGCGTAACCGTCGCGACGGCCGCTTCATTGAGCGCGTGGGTTTCTACAACCCCGTCGCCAGCGAAGGCACGGAAAACCTGCGCATCGCGCTGGATCGCGTGCAGCACTGGACCAGCAACGGCGCCCAACTGTCGCCCGCTGTCGAGCGTCTGGTCAAAGACTACTCGGCCAAGGTTTCCGCCGCGGCTTAATGCCCGCGTCGCCAAGCCTCAGCCCTGCTAGCTTTACTGCGCTTTAAAGCTACCATTCATAGCTGCTTCATAGCTACCAAGAGCACGATACATGCCTGATGCCGCAACCTCCAACGCGGCGCCGACGGATTTGATCGAGCTGGGCCGCATCAGTGCAGCCTACGGCGTGAAAGGCTGGGTCAAGGTGCAGCCACATTCGGCCAACGCCGAAGTGCTGCTCTCAGCGTCTCAATGGTGGTTGACTCGCCCTGTGCCTGAATTGGCGCGGGGCGCTGTCGCGTCTGCGCCTGTCGCCTACAAGGTCGTGCAAGCCCGTTCGCAAGGGGCCACCGTGGTGGCCCAGCTGGCTGGCATCGCCGACCGCGACCAGGCCGAAGCCCTGCGCGGTTGTTCCGTGCGGGCGCCGCGGGGAGCTTTCCCCGCGACCGAGGAAGACGAATACTACTGGGTCGATCTCATCGGTTGCGCGCTGTATTCCAGCGCCAACGGCGAACCCGCCCTGCTGGGCGTGGTCGACGAGGTCCTGGACAACGGCGCCCACGCCGTCCTGAAGGTCCTGCGCCAGACGGCAGGGGGCCAAGGTCCCGAGCCGATCCTGGACGCCAAGGGCCGACCCGCCGAAATGCTTGTTCCGTTCGTGCGCGCGCACATCCACGCCGTCGACCTGGCTGCCCGCCGCATCGATAGCGACTGGCCCGCGGATTTTTGATGCGATTCGACGTCGTTACGCTCTTTCCCGAAATGTTCGGGGTAGTGCGGGACCTGGGTGTCACCGGCCGGGCTCACGCCCAGGGTCGGTGGTCCCTGCATGCCTGGAATCCCCGCGATTTCACGCATGACGTGCACCGTACCGTGGACGACCGTCCCTATGGCGGCGGTCCGGGAATGGTGATGATGGCGGGGCCTTTGGAAGCCGCCGTCAATGCCGCCCAGGAAGCGCGCGCCGCGCAAGGCCTGGGGCGCGCGCCCGTCGCCCTGCTGGCGCCGGTCGGCCGGCGTTATGATCAGGCCGGCGCGGAATCCCTGGCCGCAAGCGAAGGCATCATCCTTATTTGCGGCCGCTACGAAGGCGTCGACCAGCGGTTCATCGACCGTTGCGTCACGCAGGAAATCTCCCTGGGCGATTTCGTGCTTTCCGGCGGCGAGATCGCCGCGCTGGCGGTGATCGACGCCGCGGTGCGGCTGCTTCCTGGCGTGTTGAACGACGGCGATTCCGCCCTGCAGGATTCCTTCAACGACACCTTGTCCGGCCTCTTGGACAGCCCCCACTACACGCGCCCCGAAGTGTACGAAGGCGAACCTGTGCCCCCCGCGCTGCTGAGCGGCCATCATGCGAATATCGCCCGCTGGCGGCGCGAGCGCTCGCTTGCGCTGACGGCGGCCCGGCGGCCCGAGCTGATCGAATCGGCCCGCGTCAAGGGCTGGCTCGACAAGGCGGACGAACGCTACCTGGCCGAATTGGCCGGTACCTGGGATCCGGCCGCCGAGCCCCCCAAGCGCAGGCGCAAGCCTGCCCGTCCCCCCGCCAAGGCGTCGGACGCCTCCTGACTTTCCGTTCCGGTCCGGTCCCCAAGCGCTAGGGATGTTCCTAGCTTGTGGGCCCTTGCGCGGCTCCATAGCATTGAAAATTACATGGAAATGAAATTTTCATATGAACCGCTCCGATTCCAATCGGCCGGCGCCCGCGTCCGCGCGCCACGCCGTCGATCTGTTCCAGAAAGCGAAGCGCCAGCCCGGCCGGCCGGAATCCGCCGTTGACCTGTGGCTGGGCCAGCAGTTGCGCCAGTTGCGCAAACAGCAGCGCCGTTCGCTGGCCGAAGTGGCGGGCGCCTGCGGCATCTCGCTGGGGCTGCTGAGCCAGATTGAGCGCGGCCTCAGTTCGGCCTCCGTCAAAATCCTGCATCTGCTGGCCCGCGAATTCCGCGTGTCGGTGAACTCCCTGCTGCGCAACGCCGAGCACACGCAAGTCGAGGACGGCGGGCGGGTTGCCCGCGCGGGCACGCATCGCTACATCGATCTCAGCGAAAAGGGCATCAGCAAAGAGATGTATACGCCGCCGGCCTGCCGCAGCATGGATCTTTGCCGCGCCACCATCGAGCCGGGCGGCTCCACCGGCAACGAGCTCTTCGTGACGGGGCAGGGCGAGCAGATCGGCGTGGTGGTCAAGGGGTCGCTGGAGCTATGGGTGGGCGACCGGGTCGTGCTGCTCCATGAGGGCGACAGTTTTTGCTATGCCAGCAGCACGCCTCGCCGCTGGCGCAATCCCGGGTCGCAGACGACCGAGGTCATCTGGGCCATTTCCAACATCACTCAAGCCGCGGGGGACGATACGCAACAGGCGCCATGAGCGCATCGCATCCATAGCGGCGCGACGATGCAGGGGATCGTCGCGCCACCGGGCCTGCCAGGCGCGGCCCGGCTTTCTTTGCCACGACGAGGATATGTCATGAAATTCAAGACTCTGGCTGTCTCTGTAATTGCTGCATTGTCCATGGCCGCGGGCGCCCAGGCCCAAACGGTATTGAAAGTGGGGTCCACGCCCACCGGCAGTCCGTTCACGTTTCTCGACACGAAGACCAACAGCATCGAAGGCGTGATGGTCGATATCGTGAAGGCGGTTGGCAAAGAGGCGGGATTCGAGGTGCAGATCGAACCCATGGCTTTCTCCGCGCTGATCGGTTCCCTGACTTCCAAGCGCATCGACATCGTGTCGGCGGCCATGTTCATCACGCCGCAGCGCCAGCAGGTGGTGAGCTTTTCGGAGCCCGTGTATCGCTACGGCGAAGGGCTCATGGTGCTCAAGACCGACAACAAGGAATACAAGTCCTTCGCCGATATGAAGGGCATGACGGTCGGCGTGCAGGTCGGCACCGCCTTCGTCGAGCCGATACAGAAGAGCGGCGTGTTCAAAGAGGTAAAGCTCTACGACAATCCGCCCGACATGATGCGCGACGCCAACGCCGGCCGCATCCAGGGCGGCTTCATGGACTATCCCATCGCCGCCTACATTCTGACCCAGGGGAATTACCCCAACCTGAAGATGGCGCAGGCCTATCAGCCTACGGTAATGGGCAGCCTGGGATTGGCCACGCGCAAGGAAGACGCCGCGTTGCTCGACCGTATCAACAAGGCGCTGGCCAAGCTGAAGGCGGACGGCGCCATAGACGCCATCCTGAAGAAGTGGGGGCTGTCCGGCGCTTGATGCCGGCCTGGACCCGAGCAATCGAACGCCGTTGCGCATGTCCGTCCGGCGCGCCTGTCGCCGGCCGGACGGACCGGGCGCATGCCGCGTTCCCGCAGGCTGTCTTGTTGGGTGATGAGTCATGACGGAATTCTTCAAGGATGCGGCGGAGTACCTGCCGATATTGCTGCAAGGCGCAAAGCTCACGATCCTGGTGACGCTGGGCTCGCTGGCCCTGTCCACGGCGCTGGGCCTGGTGTGGGCCCTGATGCGCGTCTCCGGAAACCGCTACCTGTCCAAGTTCAGCGGCGGGGTGATCAACCTGCTGCGCGGCATACCCATCATCGTGCTGCTGTTCTACATCTATTTCGTGATGCCCGACATGGGCGTGTCGCTGACGGCGGTGCAGGCGGCCATCATCGGCCTGGGCGTTGCCTATTCCGCCTACCAGGCCGAGAACTTCCGGGCGGGCATCCAGGCCATCGACCGGGGCCAGATCGAGGCCGCCATGGCCATGGGCATGGGCTGGGGCATGACGATGCGGCGGGTCGTGCTGCCGCAGGCGGTGAAGATCGTGCTGCCGCCCTACGGCAACATCATGATCATGATGCTCAAGGATTCCTCGCAGGCCTCGACGATCACGGTGGCGGAGCTTGCCTTGCAGGGCAAGCTGATCGCCGTGTCCACCTTCAAGAACGCCACCGTGTTCACGCTGGTCGCGCTCATGTACCTGGTGATGTGCGTGCCGTTGATTTTGCTGGTCCGCCATCTTGAAAAGAGGAGCGCAGCCAAATGATCCAGCTCCAGGGAGTCCGCAAAAGCTTCGGCCCGCTGGAAGTGCTCAAGGGCATCGACGCCGAGGTCACGAAAGGCGAGGTGGTCTGCGTGATCGGCCCCTCGGGCTCGGGCAAGTCCACCATCCTGCGATGCATCAACGGGCTGGAACGCTACAACGCCGGACGCATTACCGTGGACGGGGAGCTGGTCGATTGCGACTCGCCGTCCATCGTGTCGATTCGTACCCAGGTCGCGATGGTGTTCCAGCGCTTCAATCTGTTTCCCCACCGCACCGCGCTGGAGAACGTGATCGAAGGCCCGATCTTCGTGAAGAAGGAGCCGCGCGCGCAAGCGATGGAGCGAGGCCGCGAACTGCTGGCCAGCGTGGGGCTGGCCGACAAGGAGAACGCGCACCCGCCGCAACTGTCCGGCGGCCAGCAGCAGCGCGTGGCGATTGCGCGCGCGCTGGCGATGCGGCCCAAGGCCATTCTTTTCGACGAGCCCACTTCCGCGCTGGACCCGGAGCTGGTCGGCGACGTGCTGGGCGTCATGCGCAAGCTGGCCGAGGCGGGCATGACGATGGTCGTCGTGACCCATGAAATGAGCTTCGCCCGCGAAGTGGCGGACCGCGTCATGTTCTTCGACGGCGGCGTCATGGTGGAGCAGGGCGCTGCCCGCGAAGTGCTGAATCATCCGCAGCATCCCCGGACGCAGGATTTCCTGCGCCGCGTGCTGCATCCCATGTAAGGACGGACCATGCCGCAAGCGCCATTTCCGCTTTCTCCTTCGTTATGGGCCGCGACGGCGCCGCCGCCGCCCGCCACGGAGCCGCTGGAGGCCTCCGCGCAGGCCGACGTGCTGGTGATCGGCGGCGGCTACGCTGGTCTGAGCACGGCCCTGCACCTGGCGGAACGCGGCGTGCGCGTGATGGTGCTGGAGGCGCGCGAGATCGGCTTCGGCGGCTCGGGCCGCAATGGCGGCCAGGTCATTCCGGGGCTGAAGTACGATCCGGACGCGCTGATCTCCCTGTTCGGCGCCGAGCGCGGCGAACGCCTCGTGCGCTTTGCCGGCTCGACGGCGGATTCGGTGTTCAACCTGATCGAGCGGCATGCGATGGATGTGCCGCACGTGCGCAAGGGCTGGATCCAGGGCGCGCATACCGCCGGGGCTCTGCAGCTGGCGCACGGCCGCGCCGCCCAGTGGGCCCGCCTCGGCGCCGACGTCCAGCCCCTGGATCGCGCGCAGGTGGCCCGGCTGATCGGCACCGACCGCTACCTGGGCGGCTGGGTGGACCGCCGTGCGGGCGCCATCCAGCCCCTGAGCTACGCGCGCGGCCTCGCGCGCGCCGCGCTGGACGCGGGCGCCATCATCCATACCGACTCGCCCGTTGCCGGCCTGGCGCGCGCGGCGGGCAAGTGGACCGCGACCACGGCCCGAGGCCCCAGCGTCACCGCGGATCGCGTGGTGATGTGCACGAATGCCTACGGCGGCGACCTGCTGCCACGCCTGAAGACCTCGATCATCGACGCCAATACCTTCCAGGTGGCCACCAGGCCGCTGCCGGAGGCGGTGCGCGCAGGCATTTTTCCGGAGGGCCATGTCACTTCAGATACGCGCAATCTGTTGCTGTATTTCCGGCTGGACCACCAGGGCAGGCTGCTGATGGGCGGACGCGGCCCGTTCCGCGAGCCCAAGGGGCAGCAGGACTGGGCGCATCTGGAGCGCGTGATGCTGAAGCTGTTCCCGCAGGTTGCCGGCGTGCCGTTCGAATACCGCTGGTGCGGCAGGGTTGCGGTTACCCGAGACTACCTTCCGCACCTGCACGAGCCCGAACCTGGCCTGCTTGTGGACATCGGCTGCCAGGGGCGCGGCGTGGGCCTGCAGACCAGCATGGGCCGGGCCATGGCGCAATACGTGGCCACGGGCGACGCCAATGCCCTGCCGGTTCCGCTCTCGCCGGTGGTGCCGTTTCCCCTCTACGGCCTGCGGCGGCTGTACGTGAACGCAGTCGTGACCTGGTACAGGATGACGGACGGCGGCGTGTAAAAAAAGCCCCTCGATCTATCGAGGGGCTTTTGCGTTCAGGCGCGGGCGGCGCTCAATTGCCCAGCTTGGCGCGCTGTTCGCGCACCTTCTGCAGGGTTTCGCCGAACTGCGCCAGGCGCGCCTTTTCCTGCTCGACCACTGCCGCCGGCGCGCGTTCGACGAAGCTGGCGTTCGACAGCTTGCCGTTGGCCTTGGCCATTTCGCCTTCCAGGCGCGCGATTTCCTTGTCCAGACGCACGCGCTCGGCCGCCACGTCGATTTCCACGCGCAGCATCAGGCGGCTGGTGCCCACGACCTGAACGGGCGCGCCCGCGTCGGGCAGGGCGTCCAGCACCTCGACCTCGCTCAGCTTGGCCAGCGCCGCCAGGTAGGGGGCGTTGCGCTTGAGCGTCGGCGCGTCGCCCTGGGCGCACAGCGGCACCTTCTGGGCCGGCGACAGATTCATCTCGCCGCGCAGGGCGCGCACGGCCTCGACCTGGGCCTTGAGTTCGGCCACGTCGGCTTCGGCGGCCGTGTCGACCGCTTGCGGGTTGGCCTGCGGGTAGGGTTGGACGCTGACGCTGTCGGCGACGCCTTCCTTGCGCTTGCCGGCCACCACCGACACCTTCTGCCACAGCTCTTCGGTGATGAAGGGGATGATGGGGTGAGCCAGGCGCAGCACGCCTTCCAGCACGCGGATGAGCGTGCGGCGAGTTCCCAGCTGCTGGGCGGGCGTGCCGGTCTGGATCTGCACCTTCGCCAGTTCCAGGTACCAGTCGCAATACTCGTCCCAGACATAGCGGTAGAGCGCGTTGGCGACGTTGTCGAAACGGTAGTCGGCGAAGCCGCGCGCCACGTCCGCTTCCAGCGTCTGCAGCTGGCTGACGATCCAGCGGTCCACGAAGGACTGCTCGCCCGCGTCCGGGCCCGTCAGGTCATGGCCTTCGGTGTTCATCAGCACGAAGCGCGTGGCGTTCCAGAGCTTGTTGCAGAAGTTGCGGTAGCCCTCGCAGCGCTTGAGGTCGAAGTTGATGTTGCGGCCCAGCGTGGCGTAGGCGGCCATGGTGAAGCGCAGCGCATCGGTGCCGAAAGCGGGGATGCCGTCCGGGTACTGGCGGCGGGTGGCCTTTTCGATGGCGCCGGCCTGCTTGGGGTTCATCAGCCCGTAGGTGCGCTTGGCGACCAGGCCGTCCAGGTCGATGCCGTCGATCAGGTCGACCGGGTCCAGGGTATTGCCCTTGGACTTGCTCATCTTCTGGCCGTCGGCATCGCGGATCAGACCGTGCACATAGACGTGCCTGAACGGGATCTGGCCGGTCAGGTGCGTGGTCAGCATGACCATGCGCGCCACCCAGAAGAAGATGATGTCGAAGCCCGTCACCAGCACGCTGGAGGGCAGGTAGCGCTGCAGGTCCGGCGTGCTTTCCGGCCAGCCCAGCGTGGTGAAGGGCACCAGGCCGGAGGAGAACCAGGTATCCAGCACGTCAGGATCGCGCTTGAGTTCGCCCGTCACGCCGGCCGCGCGCGCCTGCGCGGTGGCCTCGGCCTCGTCGTGGGCCACGAACACCTGGCCGTCGTCCGAATACCAGGCCGGAATCTGGTGGCCCCACCAGAGCTGGCGCGAAATGCACCAGTCCTGGATGTTGTTCAGCCACTGGTTGTAGATGGTGGTCCAGTTGTCGGGGTAGAACTGGATGCGGCCGTCCGCGACCACCTCCAGCGCGACCTCGGTAATGCTCTTGCCCGGGTTCAGCGTGCCTTCGGGAGCGGGCTTGCTCATGGCCACGAACCATTGGTCCGTCAGCATGGGCTCCAGGACGACGCCGGTGCGGTCGCCCTTGGGCTGCATCATTTTGTGCGGTTCGACCTTGACCAGATAGCCTTCGGCCTCCAGTTGGGCCACGACGGCCTTGCGGGCCTCGTAGCGCTCCAGGCCCTGGAACTGCTTGGGGCCGTTTTCATTGATGTGCGCGTCCAGCGTGAAGATCACGATCAGGGGCAGATCGTGGCGCATCGCGCAGGCGTAGTCGTTGAAGTCGTGCGCGCCGGTGATCTTCACGCAGCCGGTGCCGAATTCGGGGTCGACGAAATCGTCCGCGATGATCGGGATGTTGCGGTCGCACAGGGGCAGTTCCACTTCCTTGCCCACCAGGTGCTGGTAGCGAGGATCCTCGGGGTGGACGCACAGCGCGCCGTCCGCCAGCATGGTTTCAGGGCGGGTGGTGGCGATGGTCAGGCCGCGCAGCGTGACGGTCTGGCCGTCCTTGTCGACGATGGTCTGAGGGCCGTCCACGAAGGGGTAGAGGATGTGCCACATGTGGCCATCGGTCTCTTCGGACTGGACTTCCAGGTCGGAAACAGCGGTCAGCAGCTTGGGATCCCAGTTGACCAGGCGCTTGCCGCGGTAGATCAGTCCCTGTTTATGCAGGCGCACGAACGTTTCGATGACGCCGCGCGACATGCGGTCGTCCATCGTGAAGTACTCGCGCGGCCAGTCGGCGGAGGCGCCCAGGCGGCGGACCTGGCCGGTAATGGCGTTGCCCGACTTTTCCTTCCATTCCCAGACTTTTTCCACGAATTTCTCGCGGCCGAGGTCGTGGCGGGAAACCTTCTGGGCGTCCAGCTGTCTCTCAACGACGATCTGCGTGGCGATGCCGGCGTGGTCGGTGCCGGGGATGAAGACGGTATCGTCCCCCAGCATCCGGTGGTAGCGCACCAGGCCGTCCATGATGGTCTGGTTGAAGGCGTGGCCCATGTGCAGGGTGCCCGTCACGTTGGGCGGCGGGAACTGGATGACGTACGGCTTGCTTTCCGTCCCCGATTTTACGTGCTGGCCCGCCTGGAAGTAGCCGCGCTTTTCCCATTCGGCGTACCAGCGGGATTCCAGTTCGGCGGGTTCGAAACTCTTGGAGAGTTCCTGGGTGTCGCTCGCGGGCGTCGCGGCGTTCGGGGAAGCAGCTTGAGTCATTACAGGGTTCCGGCAGACAGGGGCGCCCGGCCTAAAGATGCGGGCAGCAAACCGCTCATTTTAAGATGTAATGCGGTCTTCTCAGCGTGTTAGAATACCGGGTTACTGTAAACCTTTTAGAAGTCCCTGAATTCATTGAGGATTCCCTCCGAAACGCGCGCTTGAAAATGCGTGTCCGGCCCCTCGATGGAAATCCGGGTCGAGTCCGACAGGTGGGCAGTGTCGAATCCCTGCCTTGGCCCAGCGGTTCAGGCCGGCCCGAAACATTCCCTCGTTTCGGACCGCCTGTGCGCCAACAGCGCGATGACGCTTCAAGGGTGACACCGACAAGCGCAGAGCCGCGCCAGGCAATTGATTAGAAACCAGTCAGAAATCAGCTTTCGGAGTTCTTATGTCCATTCAACGCACCCTCTCGATCATCAAGCCCGACGCCGTCGCCAAGAACGTCATCGGCCAGATCGTCAGCCGCTTCGAGCAAGCCGGCCTGAAGGTCATCGCCGCCCGTCTGGCCCAGCTGTCGCGCGCCGACGCCGAGCGTTTCTACGCCGTCCACAAGGAACGCCCCTTCTTCAAGGATCTGGTCGACTTCATGGTCTCGGGCCCGGTCTTCGTGCAAGTGCTGGAAGGTGAAGACGCCATCGCCAAGAACCGCGACCTGATGGGCGCCACGGACCCCAAGAAGGCGGCTCCCGGCACCATCCGCGCCGACTTCGCCGACAGCATCGACGCCAACGCCGTGCATGGCTCCGACGCTCCGGAAACGGCCGCCGTCGAAGTGGCTTTCTTCTTCCCCGAAATCAACATCCACAGCCGTTGATTTTCGCGAAAGCACTGTTTTAGTTTTTTAGCGTTACCCAGGTCATGGAATCCGTCGAACGAATCAATCTGCTGGGGCTGGATGGCTCCGCCCTGTCCGAGCTCGTCGGGCAGTGGGGCGGCAAGCCGTTTCGCGCCCGCCAGTTGCAGCGCTGGATGCATCAGCGCGGCGCCGATTCGTTCGACGCCATGACCGACCTTGCCCGCGATTTCCGCGGTCAGCTTGCAACGAATTGCCGCATCGAGGCATTGCCCGTCAATACCGAGCAGCGCTCGTCCGACGGCACCCGCAAGTGGCTGTTCGACGTGGGGCAGGGCAATGCCATCGAAACCGTCTTCATCCCCGAGGACGACCGCGGCACGCTGTGCATTTCCAGCCAGGCCGGATGCGTGGTGAACTGCCGTTTCTGCTCGACAGGGCACCAGGGTTTCAACCGCAACCTGAAAACCAGCGAAATCATCGGCCAGCTGTGGTGGGCCAAGCGCGTGCTGGAAGCCGACATCGGCACCGCCCGCCTGGAAAGCGCCAAGGCCACCGAAGATACCCGCGTCGTCAGCAATGTGGTCATGATGGGCATGGGCGAGCCCCTGCTCAACTACGACCAGGTCCTGCCCGCCTTGCGCCTGATGCTGGACGACAACGCCTACGGCCTGTCGCGCCGCCGCGTCACGGTGTCCACCTCCGGCGTGGTCCCCATGATGGACCGCCTGTCGCAGGACTGCCCTGTGGCCCTGGCCGTTTCGCTGCACGCGCCGAACGACGCGCTGCGCGACGAGCTGGTGCCGCTGAACAAGAAGTACCCGTTGAAGGAGCTGCTGGCCGCTTGCGAGCGCTACCTGGCGTTCGCGCCGCGCGACTTCATCACTTTCGAATATTGCATGCTGGACGGCATCAACGATACCGACCAGCACGCCAAGGAACTGATCCACATTGCACGCCAGCTGCGGTGCAAGCTCAATCTGATTCCGTTCAACCCCTTTCCCGAGTCCGGCCTGAAGCGCTCGAACTCGGCGCGGGTGAAGGTGTTTGCCCAGCGCCTGATGGACGCCGGCATCATCACCACCGTCCGCAAGACCCGGGGCGACGACATCGATGCGGCTTGCGGCCAGCTGGCCGGAGAAGTGCGCGACCGCACTCGAATCACCGAGCGCAACGCCGCACAGCGCCAGACCATACCAATTAAACAGGTGCATGCATGACGCAGGATTTCGCTTCTGCAGTTTCAGAGACGCCCGCCGGCGCGGCAGGCAGCGTGGGTTCGGCATTGCGCGCGTTGCGCCAATCCAAGGGCTGGTCGCTCGATGAAGTATCCAGCCGCATCAAGTTCTCGACGAAGCAGATCGAAGCCCTGGAAAACGAAGAGTGGGCGTCGCTGCCCACCGGCGTTTCATTGCGTGGCCTGGTCCGCAACTACGCGCGCCTGCTGGGCGCCGACTCGCAAGCCATCGTCGATTCGCTGGACCCCAAGGCGCGCGTCACCGGCCCGGTGAAGCTGAGCCCTGGCGCCTTGCATTCGGCGCATTCCATTCCCCAGTCCGGCGCCGACGACGACCGTTCGTCCTCGACCTCCTGGGGGTGGCTCCTCGCCATCGTGCTGGTGCTGGCCGCCGGCGTGGCGTATGCCTTCTGGCAAGGCTGGTTGCCGCAGCACTGGCTGCCGTTCGACTGGCTGCCGAAGCCGACCAAGTAAAACCCGGTTCCACCGATGCAAGAATCTTCTCTGCCTTGCCAGGATGCGCCGCCGCCCGCCGTGGGGGCCGCAGTGCGCCGCGCCACGCGTTCGGTGGCGGTGAAGTGGGGTGGCCGCGTCGTCGTCGTGGGCGGTGACGCCCCGGTCGTGGTCCAGTCCATGACCAACACCGACACGGCCGATGCCATCGCCACGGCGATACAAATCAAGGAGTTGGCCCAGGCCGGCTCCGAGCTCGTGCGGATCACCGTGAATACGCCCGAGGCGGCCCGCGAGGTCGCCGCGATCCGCGATCAACTCGATCGCATGGGCGTGGACGTGCCCCTGGTGGGTGACTTCCACTACAACGGCCACAAACTGCTGACGCAGTTTCCCGAATGCGCGCAGGCGCTGTCCAAGTACCGGATCAACCCGGGAAATATGGGCGGAGGCAAGCGTCGGGACGACAACTTCGCGCAGATGATCGAAGTGGCCTGCCGCTACGACAAGCCCGTGCGCATCGGCGTGAACTGGGGCAGCCTGGATCACGAACTGATGGCGCGCAAGATGGACGAAAACAGCCGCCGCGCGCAGCCCTGGGAAGCCCAGGCGGTGATGCGCGACGCGTTGGTCGTGTCCGCCATCAGCAACGCGCAGCGCGCCGAAGAACTCGGCCTGCGCCGCGACGCCATCGTGCTGTCGTGCAAGGTCAGCCACGTGCAGGACCTGATCGCCGTCTACCGCGATCTGTCCGCCCGCTGCGACTATCCCCTGCATCTCGGCCTGACCGAAGCCGGCATGGGCAGCAAGGGCATCGTGGCGTCCACGGCCGCGCTGGCCGTGCTGCTGCAGCAGGGCATCGGCGACACCATCCGCATTTCCCTCACGCCCGAGCCCGGCGGCGACCGCAGCCGCGAAGCCATCGTGGCGCAGGAAATCCTCCAGACCATGGGCTTGCGCGCCTTCACGCCGATGGTGGTCGCGTGTCCGGGTTGCGGCCGCACCAGCAGCACGTTCTTCCAGGAACTGGCCGACAGCATACAGGGGTATCTGCGTCGCCAGATGCCGGTGTGGCGCGCGCAGTATCCCGGGGTCGAAAGCATGAACGTCGCCGTGATGGGCTGTGTGGTCAACGGGCCGGGCGAAAGCCGCCACGCCGATATCGGCATCAGCCTGCCGGGCACTGGCGAAGTGCCGGCCGCGCCGGTGTTCGTCGACGGCGAGCGCACGGTGACGCTCAAGGGCGACCATATAGCCGAAGAGTTCCAGGCCATCGTCGAAGACTACGTCGCGCGCCGCTATGGCGCGCCCGCTTCTCATTAAAGTAAGGGTGTGGCCGCTAGCGCGCTTGCCGGCGCGCGACGCGGCATGATCAAGATGACTCAAGCTTTCCAGAAAGTCGCCGCCATACGCGGCATGAATGACCTGTTGCCGGGGGCGAGCGCCCGCTGGGAGCAATTCGAGGAAATCGTGCGCGGCTGGCTGCGCGGCTATGGCTACCGCAATGTGCGCACGCCCGTGCTTGAGCATACGCGCCTGTTCGCGCGCGGCATCGGCGAAGTGACCGATATCGTCGAAAAAGAGATGTACACCTTCACCGATGCGCTCAACGGCGAATCGCTGACCATGCGTCCGGAAATGACGGCCGGCATCGTGCGCGCCTCGATCGAGCACAACATGCTCTACGACCGCCCGCAGCGCGTCTACTCCATCGGGCCGGTATTCCGCCACGAGCGCCCGCAGCGCGGCCGCTATCGCCAGTTCCACCAGATCGACGTCGAGGCCCTGGGCTTCGCCGGTCCGGACGTGGATGCGGAACTGATCGTCATGCTGGCCCGCCTGTGGAAGCTGCTGGGCCTGACCGACGTGCGCCTCGAACTGAACTCGCTGGGCCAGCCGGCCGAGCGCGCCGCCCATCGCGCCGCGCTGATCGAGCACCTCGAAAAACACCGCGACATCCTCGACGAAGACGGCCAGCGCCGCATGTACAGCAACCCGCTGCGCGTGCTGGACACGAAGAATCCCGCCATGCAGGAAATGGCCGACAGCGCGCCGCGCCTGTTCGACTTTCTGGGCGAGGAGTCCCGCGCGCACTTCGACGGCGTGTGCCAGCGCCTGGCGGACGCCGGCATCGAATACCGCCTGAATCCGCGCCTGGTGCGCGGCCTGGACTACTACAACCTCACCGTGTTCGAGTGGGTGACCGACCGTCTGGGCTCCCAGGGCACGGTGTGCGGCGGCGGCCGCTACGACGGCCTGGTCGAACTGCTGGGCGGCAAGCCGGCGCCCGCGGTGGGCTTCGCCATCGGCATGGAGCGCCTGCTCGATCTCTGGGAACAGAGCGTGCAGGCGCCGGTTCCGGCCGAATGCGAGGTCTATGTCGTGCACCAGGGCGAAGAGGCCCAGCGCCTGGCCGCCCGCGTCGGCGAAGACCTGCGCGACGCCGGCCTGTCGGTCATCGTGCATGCCGGCGCGGCAAGCTTCAAATCCCAATTCAAGCGCGCCGACGCCAGCGGCGCCCGGGTTGCGGTTATCCTTGGCGCCGAAGAAGTGGCTGCACAGACCGCCAGCGTCAAGTTCCTGCGCGCCGATGCGCAGGGCGAAGCCGCGCAGCAGCAGGTCCCGTTGGCGGGATTGGCCGACGTATTGAACATCAAGGATTAATGCATGGCATACGATCTGGAAGAACAGGAAAAACTCGACGCAATCAAGGCGTGGTGGGCCCGTTACGGCACGCTGGTCGTCACGCTGGCGGCGGCGGTCGCGCTGGCCTGGGGCGGCTGGTGGAGCTGGAAGGCCTACCAGGGGCATCGCGCCAACCAGGCCATGGGTTATTTCGAGGCGCTCGAAGACGCGGCCCGCCTGGGCGGCGCCGATTCGGCGGTGCGCATCAAGACCGCGGCGGCCACGCTGCGTGAAGATTATCCGGCCACGGGCTACGCCACGCGCGGCGCGCTGGTGGCGGCCCAGGCCCTGCAGGCCCTGAAGGACGATGCCGGCGCCCGCGAACAGCTGGAATGGCTGGCGGGCCAGGGCAAGGTCCCGTCCATGCAGGCCGTGGCGCGCCTGCGCCTGGCCGGCATGCTGCTGGACCAGAAGCAGTACGATGCCGCGCTGGGGCAGCTCAACAATCCGCCGCCGGCCTTCGCCGCCTTGTACGCGGATCGCCGCGGCGATATCCTCGCTGCGCAGGGCAAGCGTGACGAAGCCCGGGCGGCATGGCAAAGCGCCATCGATGGCCTGGGCACTGCGAATCCCTTGACCCAGGTTGTGCAACTGAAACTGGATGCCCTGAGCGGAGCGTGACTGTAATGCGTAAATTTGCACCTGGCCGTACGTGGCGCGGCGCCGTTTGCCTGGCGGGCCTGCTCGCCCTCGGCGGATGCGGCATGTTTTCCAGCGACGACGGCCGCTACGATCCCGCGCCCCTTACCGAATACAAGGCCGGCATGTCCGTGCGCCAGGTCTGGTCGGCGTCGATCGGCAGCGGTTCCGGCCTGGGCTTCGCGCCCACGGTCCTGGGCGATGCCATCTATGCCGCCACGCCCGACGGTTCGGTCGGCAAATTCGATCTGCAGAGCGGCCGTTCCATCTGGAAGGCCAAGACCGAGGGCAAACTGTCCGCGGGCGCGGGTAGCGACGGCACGACCACAGCGGTGGCTTCGCCCGATGGCGACGTAATCGCCTTCGACGACACCGGCAAGGTGAAATGGAAGGTTCGCGCCACCAGCGACGTGACGATTCCGCCCGTGGTGGGTTACGGCATCGTCGTGGTGCGCAGCGGCGACTACCGGATCCAGGCGTTCGATGCCAACAACGGCGAGCGGGTCTGGAGCGTGCAGCGCCCGGGCCCCGCGCTGGCATTGCGCAGCGTATCGCAGATGGTCCTGGCCGAGGGCCTGGTCATCACGGGCCTGCCTGGCGGCAAATTGATGGCCATCGCCTCCAATAGCGGCAACGTGCAATGGGAAGGCACCGTGGCGACGCCGCGCGGCGCCAGCGACCTCGAACGCCTGACCGACGTGGTCGGCGTGCCTCGCATCGCGGGCAACCTGCTTTGCGGCGTGGCCTACCAGGGCCGCATCGTCTGCTTCGACGTCACGGCCGGCGGCCGACCGCTGTGGGCCAAGGACTTCTCCAGCGTCAGCGGCCTGACCCTGGACGACCGTTACGCCTATTCGCCGGACCAGAACGGCGTGGTCAACGCTTTCGCCCTGGACAACGGCGGCAACGTCTGGAAGCAGGCCGCGCTGAAGAACCGCCAGCTCACCGCGCCGGCCTTGCTCGGCGGCGCGCTTGCCGTGGGCGACCTGGACGGCTACGTGCATTTCCTGTCTCGCAGCGACGGCAGCCTGATGGCCCGCCTGTCGGTGGGCGGCGGGGCGATCGTGTCGCCGCCGCAAACCACTCCCCAAGGCGTGCTGGTCCAGACGGGCAATGGCAACCTCGTCCTGATCGGCGCCAACTAATCCTATAGAAAAGCCTTACACCGTGTCTTTCAAGCCTGTCGTCGCCCTGGTCGGTCGCCCCAACGTGGGAAAGTCGACCCTTTTCAACCGCCTGACGCGATCGCGCGCCGCGCTGGTGGCCGATTATTCCGGCCTCACCCGCGATCGCCACTACGGCGAGGGCAGGGTGGGCGAGACCCCCTTCATCGTCATCGATACCGGTGGTTTCGAGCCCGTCGCCAAGGACGGCATCCTGCTGGAGATGGCTCGCCAGACCCGGCAGGCCATCGCCGAGGCCGATGTGGTGGTGTTCTTGGTGGACGCGCGTGCGGGCGTGAATGCGCACGATCACGAGATCGCCAAGCTGCTGCGCAAGTCCGGCCAGCAGCGCGTCCTGCTCGCCGTCAACAAGGCGGAAGGCATGGGCGCCGGCGCCGCGATTTCCGAATTCCACGAGTTGGGGCTGGGCCAGCCCTATCCCATCTCCGCGGCGCACGGCGACGGCATCGTGGACCTGATCGAGCTGGCGCTCAACGACCTGGCCGGTCCGCCCGCCGAAGACGAGGCGGAAGAAGAGGGCGAGCACGATCACCGCATCAAGCTGGCGATCGTCGGACGCCCCAACGTGGGCAAGTCCACGCTCATCAATACCCTGATGGGTGAAGAGCGCGTGATCGCGTTCGACATGCCCGGCACCACCCGCGACGCCATCGAGATCGATTTCGAACGCGACGGCCGCCGCTACACGCTGATCGACACCGCGGGCCTGCGCAAGCGCGGCAAGGTGTTCGAGGCGGTCGAGAAATTCTCCGTCATCAAGACGCTGCAGGCCATCGAGGCCAGCAATGTCGTGCTGCTGATGCTGGACGCCCAGACCGAGATCTCCGAGCAGGATGCCCACATCGCGGGCTTCGTGCTGGAAACCGGGCGCGCCGTGGTCGTGGCCATCAACAAGTGGGACGGCCTGGATGGCGAGGCCAAGGAGCGCATCGAGCGCGAATTCCAGCGCAAGCTGCGCTTCCTGTCGTTTGCCCGCATGCACACCATTTCGGCGCTGCGCGGGCAGGGCGTGAAGCCCTTGCTGAAATCCATCAATGCGGCGCATGCCGCGGCCTTCGCCAAGCTGTCCACGCCCAAGCTGACGCGCGAGCTGCAGGCCGCCGTCGAGCAGCAGCCGCCTCCACGCAAGGGCATTTTCCGTCCGAAGATGCGCTACGCGCACCAGGGCGGACAGAACCCTCCGCTGGTCATCATCCATGGCAACGCGCTCGATGCGGTGCCGGATTCGTACCGCCGTTACCTGGAAACGCGCTTCCGCAACGCCTTCGACCTGGCCGGCACGCCTTTGCGCATCGAATTCAAGTCCTCGCACAACCCCTATACGCAGGAAAGCTGATCCATGAGCCGCTTCTGGAGTCCCGTCGTCGGGACGCTCAGTCCGTATGTCCCGGGCGAGCAGCCCAAGCTTCAGAATCTGGTCAAGCTGAACACCAACGAGCATCCCTACGGCCCGTCGCCGAAGGTGCTCGACGCGATCCGCTCGGCCTGCGACGACGCGCTCAAGCTCTACCCGGATCCTTCGTCCGACCGCCTGCGGCAGGCCATCGCCGGAACCGTCGGCCTGCGGCCTGCCCAGGTGTTCGTGGGCAATGGGTCCGACGAGGTGCTGGCGCACGTTTTTCTCGCGCTGCTCAAGCATGAGCGGCCGCTGCGTTTCCCGGACATCACCTACAGCTTCTATCCGGTCTATTGCGGCCTGTACGGAATCGAATACGAAACGGTGCCGCTCACGTCCGACTTCCGCATCGACGTCGAGGACTACCTGCCCGGCCGCAATGGGCAGGCGGGCGCGATCATTTTCCCGAATCCCAATGCCCCCACCGGCCGGGCGCTGGACGCGGCCGAGGTCGAGCGCATCGTCGCCGGCAATCCCGACGCCGTCGTCGTGGTGGACGAGGCCTACGTGGATTTTGGCGGAGAGTCCGTCATTCCCCTGATCTCCCGCTACGACAATCTGCTCGTGGTGCAGACCCTCTCCAAATCGCGCTCGCTGGCCGGACTGCGGGTCGGCTTCGCCGTGGGCAGCGCCGCGCTCATCGAAGGGCTGGAGCGCGTAAAGAACAGTTTCAACTCATATCCCATCGATCGCCTGGCGTCCGCGGGCGCGGTAGCGGCGCTGGAAGATACGGAGTACTTTGAGAAGACTCGCCAAGCCGTGATCGAAACCCGGTCGCGGATGACAGCGGGCCTGCAGGCGCTGGGCTTCGAGGTGCTGCCTTCTTCCGCGAATTTCGTGTTCGCGCGGCATCCTTCGAAGGACGCCGCGGACCTGGCCGCCGCCTTGCGCGAACGCAGCATCATCGTGCGCCATTTCCGCCAAGCGCGCATCGATCAGTTTCTGCGCATTACCGTGGGCACCGACGCGCAGTGCGAGCTGTTGTTGACGGCGCTTGCGGAGGTTCTGCAAGCGTGACGGCCAGGGGCTTTCCGCCGGAAAACTCTGGTGTCACTTTTGCTTCCCGGCCAAGTAGCACGGGCCGGGAAAACCCTGTAGAGTACATGTTTCGGCGTACCCCACCAGTACACAAGTACGCCATCATTCAATAACAAACAAATGGAGCCTGGCCAATGAGCAATAAAGGGCAAACTCTGCAAGATCCGTTCCTGAACACGCTGCGCAAGGACCATGTCCCCGTGTCGATCTACCTGGTGAACGGCATCAAGCTTCAAGGGCAAATCGAATCCTTCGACCAATACGTGGTGCTGCTGCGCAATACGGTCACGCAAATGGTCTACAAGCACGCCATTTCCACCGTCGTCCCCGCGCGCGCCGTGAATTTTCAGGTGGAAGTCCCTGCTGAGTAATCTCGCTCCAGCTTTATCCTTTTTTGCCCGCCGGACGGCTGACGTCGGCGGGCATTTTCGCTTTGGCTCCGATATGGTGCATGTATGCGCGCTTTGATCATCAGCGTGGATCTGGGAGATCCAGACTTCGCGGCCCATGCCGAGGAATTCGCCATGCTGGCCAAGGGCGCTGGCGCCGAAATCGTCGGCACCCTGACCGCGCGGCGCGACCGGCCCGACGCGAAATTCTTCATCGGCTCGGGCAAGGCCGACGAGGGCGTGGCCATGGCGCAGGCGCTGCTGGCCGATATCGTCCTGTTCGACCAGCCCCTGTCTCCCGCCCAGCAGCGCAACCTGGAACGCGCTTTCAATTTGCGCGTGGTGGATCGCGTCGCGCTCATCCTGGATATCTTCGCCCTGCGCGCCAAGAGCCACGAAGGCAAATTGCAGGTCGAACTGGCCCAGTTGCAGCATCTGGCCACGCGCCTGACGCGTCTGTGGACTCACCTGGAGCGGCAGCGCGGGGGCATCGGCATGCGGGGGCCGGGTGAATCCCAGCTGGAAATGGACCGGCGCATGATCGGCGCCAAGGTCAAGGTGCTGCGCGAGCGCCTGGACAAGGTCGAGCGCCAGCGTGTCACCCAGCGCCGGGCACGCGCCCGGGGCGGCGCGCTGTCGGTGTCGCTGGTCGGGTATACCAACGCCGGCAAGTCCACGCTGTTCAATGCGCTGACCCGGGCCGACAGCTACGCCGCAGACCAGCTCTTCGCCACCCTGGACACGACCACGCGCCGCATCTGGATCGAAGGGGCGGGGTCGGTGGTGGTGTCGGATACGGTGGGTTTCATCCGGGACCTGCCTCACGGCCTGATCGCGGCGTTCCGGGCCACCCTGGAAGAGACCGTGCATGCTGACCTGCTGCTGCACGTGGTCGATGCCGCCAGCCCGCAGCGGGACGAACAGATTTTCGAAGTCAACAAGGTCCTGGCCGAAATCGGCGCGGCGTCCGTTCCCACCATTCTTGTATACAACAAGATAGACCGGGCAGGATTGGAACCCCGGGTGGAGCGCGATGCACATGGTACGATTGCGCGAGTATTTGTAAGCGCCACCGAGCGCGCCGGCTTGGACGCGTTGCGCGGGGCAATTGCGGAGACCGGACAGATTGTGGGAAACAATGCCGCGAATTATCAAACTCTTCAATCTGAATGACCCCGGCTGGGGTCGTGGGAACAACAACGGCTCCGAGCCGCCGCCGAAGCGGCCGCAAGGCAATGGAGACGGTCCTCCCGACCTGGACGAGGTCTGGCGCGATTTCAATAATCGCATCGGATCCCTGTTCGGCCGCAAGGGCGGGGGCGGCAATAACCGTCCCGGCAACCGAGGCGGAATGACGCCGCCTTCGCCGCGCGGCGCGCGTATCGGCCTGGGCGTCGTCGCCCTGGTCGCGGCCGGCATCTGGCTGGCCAGCGGTTTCTATATCGTGCAGGAAGGCCAGGTCGCGGTCGTGACCCAGTTCGGCAAATACAAAAGCACGTCCCAAGCCGGCTTCCAATGGCGCCTGCCTTATCCGATCCAGAGCCACGAGATCGTCAACGTGTCGCAGCTGCGCACGTTCGAGGTCGGCTTCCGGGGCGGCGCGCGCAACAAGGTGCTGCCCGAGGCGCTGATGCTCACGACGGACGAGAACATCGTCGACATGCAGTTCGTCGTCCAGTACCGCCTGCGCGCCGACGGCGCGCCCGACTACCTGTTCAAGACGCGCGACCCGGACGAATCCGTCCGCCAGGCTTCCGAAACGGCCATGCGCGAAGTCGTGGGCAAGCAATCGATGGACTTCGTGCTGTACGAAGGCCGTACCACCGTGGCGTCGCAAGTGCAGGCGCTGATGCAGCAGATCCTGGACCGCTACCAGAGCGGCGTGCAGGTCAGCACCGTCGCCATCCAGAACGTGCAGCCGCCCGAGCAGGTGCAGGCCGCGTTCGACGACGCCGTCAAGGCCGGCCAGGACCGGGAGCGCCAGATCAACGAAGGCCAGGCCTACGCCAACCAGGTCGTGCCGCTGGCCAGCGGCCAGGCATCCCGCATGCTTGAGCAGGCCGAAGGCTACAAGGCCAAGGTCGTGGGCGACGCCCAGGGTAATACGTCGCGCTTCACCAGCATCCTCGGCGAGTACGAGAAGGCGCCGGCGGTCATGCGCCAGCGTATGTACCTGGAAAGCATGCAGGAGATCTTCACGCGCGCCAGCAAGGTCATGGTCGACACCAAGAGCAACAACAATATGTTGTACCTGCCCCTGGACAAGATCATGCATCTGGCCGCCCAGGACGCCAGCAAGTCCAGCGCCGGCAGTGCCGGTTCGTCCGGTCTGTCCAGCCAGCCCGTCCAGCCCCCGCTGCGCGGCAGCGCCGCGCCGGTGCCCCAATCTTCCGGCAGCAGCAACAGCAACACGCTGCCCCGCGACCGTACGTCGCGCTAACCCGGAGGAGTCCTGATCATGCAACGTCTCATGCCTGTCCTGGTCGGCCTGCTCATCGTGCTGGCCGCCCTTTCTTCCTGCGTCTTCGTCGTGCGCGAGCGCGACTACGCCCTCGTGTTCTCGCTGGGTGAAGTGCGCAAGACCATCAACGAACCCGGCCTGTACTTCAAGGCCCCGCCGCCGTTCCAGAATGTCGTGACGCTCGACAAGCGCATTCTGACCATCGAAACCAACGAAGCCGAACGCATCCAGACTTCCGAAAAGAAGAACCTGCTGATCGATTCCTACGTCAAGTGGCGTATTGCGGATCCCCGCCAATACTACGTCTCGACGGGCGGCAACGAGCGCGTGGCGCAAGAGCGCCTGCAGGCGCTGATCCGCGACGCGCTGAACGCATCGGTCAACGTGCGCACGGTGCGCGACGTGGTGTCGACCGAACGCGACAAGATCATGGCCGAGATCCTGACCAACGTGGCCAAGCGCGCCGAGCCCCTGGGCGTGCAGATCGTCGACGTGCGTCTGCGCCGCATCGAATTCGCCCCGGAAATCTCGGAATCGGTGTATCGCCGCATGGAGGCGGAGCGTACCCGCGTTGCCAACGAACTGCGTTCCATCGGCGCCGCCGAAGGCGAGAAGATCCGCGCCGAAGCCGACCGCCAGCGCGAGGTGATCGTGGCCCAGGCCTATGCCAAGGCCCAGGGCATCATGGGCGAGGGCGATGCCGCCGCGGCATCGATCTACGCGCAGGCCTACGGCAAGAACCCGCAGTTCTATACGTACTACAAGAGCCTGGAAGCCTATCGCGCTTCGTTCTCGAAGCCGGGAGACGTGCTGGTGGTCGACCCCAGCTCCAGCTTCTTCCAGTTCATGAAAGATCCGGCCGGCGCCGCCCTGGCTCCGGTCACCCTGCCGGCCAAGTAGGGCGGCGGCGGTAATGCGGTAAGCAAAGCCCCTTGGAAATCCAAGGGGCTTATCGCTTTCTGCCGGGCAGGCCCGCTCGCGCGGGTAATTGGGGGACGGTTTTGCGGGCGGGCAACTCCGGCTGGCGCTCGCCGCTGAACCATGTACAATACCGCGTAAGCTAGAAAACATTCCGCAGCGGCTGAGCGGGCTTACGCCCCTCAGCCGCTTTTCGTTTGGGCGACGCCCACGCATCACTTGGCGTTATTCAGGTAAACATTCATGGGTAACTGGTTGCTGCCCGAGAGCCTTGCCGACGTACTTCCGGCAGAGGCCCGGCGCATCGAGGAATTGCGCCGCGAACTTCTCGATCTGTACCGCACGTACGGCTTCGAGCTGGTCGCGCCGCCCCTGGTCGAATACATCGATTCGTTGCTGTCCGGTACCGGCAGCGATCTGGATCTGCGTACGTGCAAACTGGTCGACCAGCTGTCCGGCCGCACGCTGGGCGTGCGCGCTGACATGACTCCTCAAGTCACGCGCATCGACGCGCACTTGCTGAACCGCGCGGGCGTCACCCGCCTGTGCTATTGCGGCAACGTGCTGCACGCCCGTCCGGCGGACTTGCTGTCCAGCCGCGAGCTGTTGCAGATCGGCGCCGAGATCTACGGCCATGCCGGGTCCGAGGCCGACCTGGAAATCATCCAGCTCGTGCTGGAAACGGTGGCGATCGCCGGCGTGCGCAACCCGCGGCTGGATCTCTGCCATCCGGGCGTGCTCCGCGCCATCCTGGAGTCGGACTCCGCCCTGGCCGCGCTGTCGGAAGAGGTCATCCTGCTGATGCGCGAGAAGGACGTTCCCGGCCTGGTCGAACTGGCGGCCCGCGCCCCCGGCATGCGTGCCGAAACGCTGCAGGCCCTGAAGCTGCTGCCCAATCTGTACGGCGGCCCCGAAGTGCTGCAGCAGGCCCGGCGCGAGCTGCCCTTGCTGCCCGGCGTCGCCGCCGCGCTGGACGCGCTGCAGGCTGTGGTGGACGCCATGCCCAGCGTCTCGTTCGGCGTCGACCTGGCCGATGTGGGGGGCTATGGCTACCATTCCGGCGTGAAGTTCGCGCTGTACGCCGAGGGCTGGCGCGACGCGCTGGTCAGCGGCGGGCGCTATGACGACGTCAGCCGTGCATTCGGCCGGGCGCGCCCCGCTACGGGCTTCAGTCTGGATTTACGCAAGCTGGCGGCGGGTTTGGCGCCGGCGGAACGGGCGCGTGCGGTTCGCGCGCCCTGGGGGCAGGCCCCCGCCTTGACCGAGGCGGTTCGCCGCCTGCGCCGGTCGGGGGAAATTGTCGTTCAGGTATTGCCCGGCCACGAGCAGGATCAGGACGAATTCGTTTGCGATCGCGAGCTGGCGCTGGAAGACGGCGCCTGGACGGTCAGAACGCTGTGACTAACTCCCTCTCGGCAACGAGAGGGCCGCGGGGAGATTTCCGGATTTCCCGAGAAACTCGATATTGATTCGTAACATGAGCAAGAACGTAGTCGTAATCGGCACCCAGTGGGGTGACGAGGGCAAGGGCAAGATCGTCGACTGGCTGGCGGAATCCGTCCAGGGCGTGGTCCGCTTCCAAGGCGGTCACAATGCCGGCCATACGCTGTGGATCAATGGCAAGAAGACGATTCTTCGCCTGATCCCGTCGGGCATCATGCACCCCGGTGTCACCTGCTTCATCGGCAATGGCGTCGTGCTGTCCCCGGAAGCCCTGCTCAAGGAAATCGAAGAGCTTGAGGCCGCCGGCCTGGACGTCCGTTCGCGCCTGCAGATTTCCGAAATCTGCCCGCTGATCCTGCCGTACCACGTCGCCATCGACAAGGCGCGCGAAGCGCGCAAGGGCGACGGCAAGATCGGCACGACCGGCCGCGGCATCGGCCCCGCCTACGAAGACAAGGTCGCCCGCCGCGCGCTGCGCGTGCAGGACCTGTTCAATCCCCAGCTGTTCGACGAGAAGCTCGCCGAAGTGCTGGATTACCACAATTTCGTGCTGACCAAGTACCTGGGCGCCGAGGCGGTTTCCGCCAGCGAGGTGCGCGACCAGGCCATGGCGCTGGCTCCGGCCATCGCCCCGATGGTCAAGGACGTGTCGAGCAACCTGTTCGCCATGCAGCAGGCCGGGCAGCGCCTGCTGTTCGAAGGCGCGCAGGGCGCTCTGCTGGACGTCGACCACGGCACCTACCCGTTCGTCACCAGCAGCAACTGCGTCGCGGGCGCGGCTTCGGCCGGCGCCGGCGTCGGTCCGCAGCAGCTCGACTATGTCCTGGGCATCACCAAGGCCTACACGACCCGCGTCGGTTCGGGGCCGTTCCCCACGGAACTGGTCGACGAGATCGGCACCCGCCTGGCGACCATCGGCAAGGAATTCGGTTCGGTCACGGGCCGTCCGCGCCGCTGCGGCTGGTTCGACGGCGCCGCGCTCAAGCGCTCGGTCCGCCTGAACGGCATCACCGGCCTGTGCATCACCAAGCTGGACGTGCTGGACGGCCTGGAGACCATCCAGTTGGGCGTCGGGTACCGCGTCAACGGCGAATTCCGCGACGTGCTGCCCTACGGCGCGCACGCGGTCGCCCAGGCACAGCCGGTGCTCGAAGAGCTGCCCGGCTGGAGCGAATCCACGGTCGGCATCACCGAGTACGACAAGCTGCCTCAGGCGGCTCGTCGCTACCTGGAGCGCGTGGCGGAAGTGTGCGGCGTGCCCATCGACCTCGTGTCGACCGGCCCCGACCGCAACGAAACCATTGTGCTGCGTCATCCCCTGAAGGGCTGACATCGGGTTATTATTCGCAAGGCCGCCGCCGGTCTCACACCGGCGGCGGCCTTTTCGTATTTTTAAGCAGGAGATGCTTGCCTATGAGCACGCCGACCAATGATGACAGCCATCTGTGGGTGACGTGGGACGACTACAACCGCCTGATCGAGCGCCTGTCCTTGCAGGTGCATCAATCGGGTTGGAAGTTCGACAAGATTCTTTGCCTGGCGCGCGGCGGCATGCGCGTCGGCGATGTTATGTCCCGGATTTTTGACGTACCCCTGGGCATCCTGGCCACCAGCAGCTACCGCGAGGCTGCCGGCACCAAGCAGGGCGACATGGATATCGCCCAGTTCATCACCATTACGCGCGGCACTTTGTCCGGGCGTGTGTTGCTGGTGGACGACATGGTCGATACCGGCAAGACCTTCAGCAAGGTCTACGACCACCTCAAGAGCCAGTTCACCGACATCACCGAACTGCGCAGCGCCGTGCTGTGGTGGAAGGGGCATTCCCAGGCGACGCCCGACTATTACGTCGACAAGCTGCCCACGAACCCCTGGATTCACCAGCCTTTCGAAGATTACGACAGCCTGCGTCCGCACCAGCTCGAGGCCTGGATCCGCAAAGGTTCCCAGGGCTGAGTCCGAGGGCCTGGCGAGGGCGGGGCGGTGGGCGGCCTTTTGGCGCCGGACTGTCCTCCCAGTAGTCAAAATGGCCGCTCCCGTGCTAGAATCGCTGGTTATCGCTAAACCGAACTTGGCTTGTTACTCTTTGGGTAGTCTTTGGGTAACGGAAACGGCCAGCTGGAATCCGGTTCCCAGTTCGCGATACCAGCCTCTGTTGGTATGATTTTCATGTCATCGAGGGCTGCCTTCGCGTGCCTGGATCCGTGCAGCGTTGCTGGTAAGCAAGCCAGGTTTGTCATCAACTTTTGTTACCCTACAAGCAGGCCAATCACTTTATGCCTATCGTTCGACTGAAGGAAAACGAACCGTTTGAAGCCGCTCTGCGTCGCTTCAAGCGCACCATCGAAAAGACCGGTTTGCTCACCGAGCTGCGTTCGCGCGAGTTCTATGAGAAGCCCACGGCTGAGCGCAAGCGCAAGCACGCCGCCGCCGTGAAGCGCCACTACAAGCGCATCCGTAGCCAACAACTGCCCCCGCGCCTGTATTGATTTTTGATTCCCGAATCTATTGATTCCAGAGTCATTCATCCAGGATTTGCTCGCCCGAGTCGACGTCGTCGACATAGTCGGGCGATACGTGCAGTTGAGAAAGGGCGGGGCCAACCTGCTTGGCCTGTGCCCTTTTCATAACGAAAAAAGCCCTTCGTTCACCGTCAGCCCCACCAAGCAGTTCTATCACTGCTTCGGCTGTGGAGCGCACGGCAGCGCCATCACCTTCCTGATGGAGCATACGGGCACCAGTTTCCCCGAGGCCGTGCGCACGCTCGCAGCCTCGGTGGGAATGACGGTTCCCGAAGAAAATCGCAGTCCACGCCAGCAGCAGGAGTCCGCGCGACGCAAGGCCGAGGAGTCTCGCCATACGCAGGTGCTGGATGCCGCTCAGGCGCATTACCTGAAGCAGTTGCGGGCCTCGCCCGCGGCGATCCGCTATCTGAAGCAACGCGGCCTGACCGGCGAAATCGCGGCGCATTTCGGCCTGGGCTGGTCCGGCACGGACCGCCATGGCCTGTCGCACGTCTTTCCCAGCTACGAGGATCCGGTTCTGGTTGAATCGGGCCTGGTCATCGAATCCGAGGACGGCCGCCGCTACGACCGGTTCCGGGAGCGCATCATGTTCCCGATCCGCAATGCGCGGGGCAGCCTGATCGGATTCGGCGGCCGCATCATCGGCAAGGGCGAGCCCAAGTACCTGAATTCGCCGGAAACCCCGCTGTTCTCCAAGGGCCATGAGCTCTACGGCTTGTGGGAGGCGCGCCAGGCCATCCGCCAGGAAGGCCAGGTGATCGTGGTCGAGGGCTACATGGACGTCGTCGGCCTGGCCCAGCAGGGCATCGCGAACGCGGTGGCCACGTTGGGCACCGCCACCACGCCGGATCACGTGAAGAAGCTTCTGCGCGCCAGCGACAAGGTGATCTTCAGTTTTGACGGCGACGGGGCGGGGCGGCGCGCCGCCTGGCGCGCCCTGCAGGCTTGCCTGCCCGTGCTGCGCGACGACATCGCGATCCGTTTCCTCTTCCTGCCGTCGGAGCACGATCCCGATTCGTACGTGCGCGAACTGGGCGCGGAGGCGTTCCGCGCCTGCCTGGGCGATGCGGTGGCGTTGTCGCGCTTCCTGCTGGACGAGCTGGCGTCGCGGCACAACATGGACGAGGCGGAAGGGCGGGCGAGCTGCCTGCATGAGGCCAAGCCCCTGCTGGCCTCCATTCCGGAGTGCGCGCTGCGCGTGCAGATCGAGCGGGAGATGGCCAAGCTCGTGCAGCTGACGCCCGAGGAAATGGCCCAGGTGCTGGCGCAGCAGCCGGCCAAGCCCTTTGCCCCAGCCTCCCGGCCGGGCGAAGGGGCGCCTTCCGCCAGCCATGGACCGGGCCAGGATGCGGGCCCGCCCGACATGGGCTATGACTTCGGCGGGCACGATTTCCACGATATTCCCGCCGAGGAGTCCGATTACGCGGACTACGGCCATTTTCCGTCCCAGGACGGCGACGCCGGAAACGCCGGTGCCGCGCAGCCGGGCCGCCAGCAATGGAAGGGCAAGGGCGACTGGAAAGGCAAAGGCGACTGGAAGGGCAAGGGGGAGTGGAAGGGCGGCAAGGGCGGCTGGAAGGGACGGCGGGACGACGACGTCGGCGGGTTCGAAGGCCGGCGTACCATGCCGTCGCTGGCCAAGCGCCTGCTCGGCCTGCTCCTGGCGCACCCTGAGCTGGTGGACACCATGGGAGACCAGCAGCTTGAAGTCATCGACCATGGGCCCCATCTAGGTCTAGTAAGGGACTTGATCATGCTGGCGCAGTCCAGCGGCGCCCGCCATGTCGGCGCCTTGCTGGAGGCGGCGGATCCCGATTCGGACCTGGCGACCGTGCTGAAGGGCTTGAGGGCCGACATCCTGTCCCACGAAGACTTGCCGGATCCGCAGACCGAATGGGACGACGCGCTGCGCCGTATCGAATTCGATGCCGCCAGGACCGAAATGGCCAAGCTGGCGGCCAGCGGCTTGACGACCGAAGAGGGGCGCAAGCGCTATTTGGAGCTTTCCAGCCGCATGAATGTGCTCAAAGGTGCTGGGATACGCTAAATGCGCTAAAATCAAGGGTTTCCCGCGAGGTTGAGGGTTTTCCCTTGGTAATCGATTCGATTCCCAAGAGCGATTCCCAAGAGCGATTCTCGCGGGCGGTAAGAGCGGGCGGTAGTGAGGGGATATTGAACCCTATGCCCGCAAGCCAACGGGTTCCGAGTCTATGGATTGTGGTGCTTGCAGTTGATTGATGCCGGTTCGTTCTGAATCTGGTGGCAATCCTGGGCCCGCAGGAACCTGGCGGACAGGTTGGCAGTACGAATGCATCCGGCCGGCGGAATCTATTCCGGCAGCCGGAATCTAATTGATGTAAGGGTTAGGCGCGGCAACCGGGCAGTGCAAGCGAAATCGCGAAATAAAAACGGATGCGTGCGTCAAATTTGTTACATAGTTAATTAATATAGCTGAGCGGTGAATCAGGCAAGTTCGGCGGCGGTTTTTTCCGCGTAGCGTTAGTGGTTTGGGTGCTGTGTCTACTCAGCTGCTTGGGGCAATGACCCTATAAGCAAGCAACGCCTATTTATAGGCAGGCAGCCCCCCCAACGCCCGGGATCCGCCAAGGAATGAGGCCACGCACGCCAGGCGCCACCCACGGTAATGCACCGCAAACGGCGCAAGGCGGGCTCGCAAGAGCCGGCCCTGCGAACAACGCAGGCGCGCGGCCTCGGCCGATTCACCAGTTTTACCCGTAGTACCGCCGCGCCGGGCAACCGCCCGGGGTGGCTTTATGCGGTGCAACATGCCCAATCGGGTTGCGACGACCACGGAAGCGACTATGACCAAATCCACCGGCAAATCCTCCTCTGCAATTGATGCGACCGAAACCGAGGCCAAGAAGGCCAAGCGCACGGTAAGCATGGCGGCGGAAAAAGCGCCCGCCAAGACGGCGGTGAAGGTCGCCAAGCCCGCTGCCAAGACGGCCGCCAAGAAGGCGGCCAAGACTGCTGCCGGGGCTGACAAGCCTGAGAAGGTGACGAAGGCTCGCGCCAAGAAGGCCGAAGACAAGCTGGCCGACCTGGTCGGCAGCGCGCGTCCGGCGCCGAGCGGCCGCCGCCCGGGCCGTCCTGCCAAGAACGCCAACAACGATTCCGACGGCTTCGACGATACGATGGACGGCGAAGGCGAAGTCCTGCCCGACCTGAAGCCGCCGAAGCGCGGCGGCAAGCGCGGCAAGGCCGATCCCAAGGACCTGATCGCCCGTGGCCCCGTGAGCCCGGAAGAATACGAAGCGCGCCGCAACCGCCTGAAGCAGCTGATCAAGCTGGGCAAGGACCGCGGCTACCTGACGTACGGCGAAATCAACGACCACCTGCCCGACGACCTGGTCGACGCGGAAGCGATCGACGGCATCATCAGCACCTTCAGCGACATGGGCATTGCGGTCTACGACCAGGCCCCCGACGCCGAAACGCTGCTGATGAGCGAGAACGCGCCGGTCGCGTCCAACGACGATGACGTCGAAGACGAAGCCGAAGCCGCGCTGACCACGGTGGATTCCGACTTCGGCCGCACCACGGACCCCGTCCGCATGTACATGCGCGAAATGGGCTCGGTGGAACTGCTGACGCGGGAAGGCGAAATCGAAATCGCCAAGCGCATCGAAGACGGCCTGAAGCACATGGTCATGGCCATTTCGGCCTGCCCGACCACGATCAACGAGATCCTGGCCCACATCCTGCGCGTGCGGGAAGGCCAGGCGCAGATCGACGAAGTGGTTGACGGCCTGGTCGATCCCGAAGACGGCGAGGAATACGCTGGCGCCGGCGTGACCGCGGACGAAGACGAAAGCGACGACGGCCCCGCCGGCGGCATGTCCAGCAAGCAGCTGGAAGACCTGCGCGTGAAGGCGCTGGCCAAGTTCGACGAAGTCGGCAAGCAGTTCGACAAGATGCGCCAGTCCTACGAAAAGGACGGCTACAAGTCGGACATCTACGTGCGCGCCCAGGAGTCCATCCAGAACGAACTGATGGGCATCCGCTTCACCGCCAAGATGGTCGAGAAGCTGGCCGACACGCTGCGCCAGCAGGTCGAGGAAGTGCGCCAGCTCGAGCGCGCCGTCCTGCACACGTGTGTGGACCGTGCCGGCATGCCGCGCACGCACTTCATCAAGGTCTTCCCGGGCAACGAAACGAACCTGCAGTGGGTCGTCGACGAAGTGGCCGCCGGCCATCCGTACGCCGAAACGCTGGAGCGCCAGATCCCCGCCGTGCAGGAACTGCAGCAGAAGCTCATCGACCTGCAAACGCGCGTCGTGCTGCCGCTGAAGGACCTGAAGGACGTCAACAAGCGCATGGCCACCGGCGAAGCCAAGGCCCGCAAGGCCAAGCGTGAAATGACCGAGGCCAACCTGCGCCTGGTGATTTCCATCGCCAAGAAGTACACGAACCGCGGCCTGCAGTTCCTGGACCTGATCCAGGAGGGCAACATCGGCCTGATGAAGGCCGTGGACAAGTTCGAGTACCGCCGCGGCTACAAGTTCTCGACCTACGCGACGTGGTGGATCCGCCAGGCCATCACCCGTTCCATCGCCGACCAGGCGCGCACCATCCGTATTCCGGTCCACATGATCGAAACGATCAACAAGATGAACCGGATCAGCCGCCAGATCCTGCAGGAAACCGGCGCCGAGCCGGATCCCGCGACCCTGGCGCAGAAGATGGACATGCCGGAAGACAAGATCCGCAAGATCCTGAAGATCGCCAAGGAACCGATCTCCATGGAAACGCCCATCGGTGATGACGACGACTCGCACTTGGGCGATTTCATCGAAGACACCTCCACGCTGGCGCCTTCGGATGCGGCTCTGCACGGTTCGATGCGCGATGTGGTCAAGGAAGTGCTAGACTCTCTCACCCCGCGTGAAGCCAAGGTTCTGCGCATGCGCTTCGGTATCGAGATGAGCACCGACCAGACCTTGGAAGAAGTGGGCAAGCAGTTCGACGTCACGCGCGAACGCATCCGCCAAATAGAGGCGAAGGCATTGCGCAAGCTGCGTCACCCCAGCCGGGCCGATAAGCTGAAGAGCTTCCTGGAAGGGCAGTAATCGTTTCCTGGGCCTCTAGCTCATGCCTGGTTAGAGCAGCGGACTCATAATCCGTTGGTGCCGAGTTCGACTCTCGGGGGGCCTACCAAGAAAGTCCTGTTAATTCAGGCACCTACAGCCGCCAGCAATGGCGGCTGTTTTTTTTCTGACGTCTGCTGTGACCAAAACGTGACCGTTTCGGCGTGCGCAGCGAGGTGCGTCGGCGTCAGGTGGGCGTACTTCTGGACCATCTCGACACGTTCCCACCCACGCTGCCCGAGTTCGTAAAGCTCTGCTGCCCTTGGATAGCGCCCGAGGTGGCGTACCACGAGGCGGTGCGCGGCATGATGAATAGGTTGACAGGCGACGACATCCTATGGAACTGGGCGCGGTGGACTTGGTCCGCTGCAATACGTTCAACGCAGACGGTGGCACGGGAACGTCTGGCTTTGGTCTGGCGCCACTCAATTACCTCGGAGGCGTGGGTGGTATGTCGATATTAGGAGGGGGAGGGCGCTTTAGTGGAGGTAATGCAGTGTCTCCTGGCGCTGGGGGTGGGGGGCTGGGAGTCAAGCGAATACGGCCATTGCTCGCGCCGGCGGGGCAGGCGCTGCCGGTATTGTGATTGTTGAGGAGTACACCTAATGCAGACGTATGCGCGAATCCATGAATACCTTGTGGTTGAAAAGTTCACAACAGGCCGCGACATTACGAGCCTGTTTCATCCGGCTCTGATATGGGTGAATATCAGTTCAATTGACCCCCAGCCGGAAGTCGGTTGGTCTTTTAAGGATGGCATATTCCGACTCCCGCCCGAACCCGATGATGTTGGTACTGACGAATACCAGTAGATGATTACTGCGCAATCTTACCGGGGACGCCGAACGGAAAAATTCTCCGCCAGGGCGCTCCCCGAAACTCCACATAGCGATACGTGAAAGCGGATACTGCGAGCACAGTGAGTAGGTACAGTGGGAGATATGCGTATGACTTCGCCAGGCTCTGCTGGAAAGCGACTAGGATCATGCCGTGCCAGATGTACAGGCTGTAGCACATCATGCCCATCGCTTGGACAGGAAGGAAGATTCGGCGTGGCGGTGGCAGGCTAAGCAGTGCCAACGTGAGCAGTAGGATCCCAAGGTCCAGTGGCATGTTAAGGATTGCCGTGTTTATACGGCCGAGTTTGGAGAGAAATGACAAGCTCCACAGCCAGATGGCGAAGAAGATCAGCCCAAGCCCAATCATCCCGACCGGCCATGAAATTCGTTTGCGTGATGCATAGATGTGCGCACCTAGCATCCCATAGGCGAATTCATCCAGGCGCCCGAAGACGGAATCGCTGATCGAGTGGTCAATCGTTCCGCCTAGCTGGCTGATATACCGGACTGCAAACGCAATAGCCAGCGTCAGGGCCAGGTACCGCCAAACTCCCATTCTGGCAATCAGAATGAGCAAGGCAGGGAACATTATCGAAAACCAGATCTCCACGCCTATAGACCACAGTACCCAGTTCCCTGGTGGCATGAAGTGAGCCTTCGAATAGGGGAAAGTCACAAAAACGTAGTGGCCAAGAGCAACCCAGAAGTCTCTGGAGCCCGGGACAAGGCCGGAGACCAAGAGTGCAATAGCGGCAGATAGGTAATAGAGCGGAAGAATTCGTAGAGCGCGGTGCTTGTAAAAGCGCTTTGCATCGCCCCACGACTGCATTGTCCGGCTGCCCGTCGCGTAGGGCAGGTACAGGACGAAGCCAGACAAAAAGAAGAAAAGGTTGACGCCCATCCAGCCGCTGGAAGCGATCAGGGTAATGACGGCAGGGAACTCGATACCTGTCATGCCATACCTGAATTGGCTATAGAACAGGTGATGGAAAACGACGCCCACGATCGCTAGCCCGCGCAAGACATCCAGGTACCCCAACCGCTTCATTGATTTCTCCAAATTTGTGCGGCACATGCTAACCGATGTAGATACGGCTTATTAGTGTGCGACCGCCTGCCCGCATAAGCGGGCGTATTTTTGTCCAACCGGGAGGCAAGTGTGCGAACCCGATCCAGGAGCATGCAGATGCATGAAGACCAGGCCGCAATGGTCAAGATGGGTATCGGCGCCGGTGGCGCTGTTTTTTTATGGCTTGACGTTGAACGAATGGGTCGCTGTGGCGACCCTGCTGTACTTGGCCATGCAGATAGGGCTGCTGGTGCCCAAGTATTGGCGGCTGATGGTGGGGTGGTGGAAGGGGGGCAAGGTATGAGCGCGGTTGGAAAGCGGATTGCTGGCGGCGCCGCGGCGCTTGTGGCGTCGGGTGCGCTGACGCTCTTTAGTTCCGACCTGCAGCAGTTCCTGGGGCGATGGGAAGGGGATGGGCAGAATGTCGTCTATGCGGACAAGCTGGCCAAGGGCCTGCCCACGGTCTGCAAGGGCATTACGAAGCACACCAGCCCATATCCGGTGGTAGTGGGCGATTACTGGTCACCGGCGCGGTGCGCAGAGGTCGAGCGGATGGTGGTGAGCAAGGCCCAGCTCGAGCTTGCCGATTGCATCGCCGTGACCATAAGCCAACCGATATTTGGGGCGCTCAGCAGCCATGCCCACAATTTCGGCGTGCCCAGTACCTGTGCGAGCCGAGCCGTAGGGCTGATCAATTCAGGGCGTGTAGCGGAAGGGCGCAACGCCCTGGCGCATGGCCCTGACGGTAACCCGGTCTGGTCGTATGCAGATGGGAAGTTTGTTCGAGGCCTGTACAACCGCCGACTCGCGGAGCGTGAGCTATGCCTATCGGGACTGCGCTGATCGGGTGGAAGGGATACGTTGCCGCGGCGATGGTTGGCGCGTTCGTCGCCGGTGTGGCAACTTGGACTGCGCAGGGATGGCGTGGGGACGCAAGGTTGGCTAGGGCCGAAGCTGCACGTTCGCAGGAGCGTGACGCTCAGGCTCAGGCCACGATGACGGCCATAGAAGCCGCTCGAGATGAAGGAAGGCGGCGAGCCGCCGCGGTGGAGAAAGCCCGTGATGATGCCCAGAATAAAGCCGCTGCCGCGGCTGCTGATGCTGCTGGCGTTCGTGTTGAACTTGGGCGGCTGCGCACCCGCGCAAACGCGTTGGCTCATGCCGCAGCCTCCCGAGATCCCGCCGCTGCTGACGGAAGCCCGGCAGGGGCCGACGCCGTCGATCTGCTTACCTACATGCTCGGCCGGGTTAGCGACCGAGCTGAAGAGCTTGCGCGAATTGCAGACCGTGCACGTATCTCGGGATTGATGTGCGAACTTGCGTACGGAGAGTTAGTCAATTGAATCACTGGGCAACGCCAGCGACTTGAGCGCATTGAGTTTTCCTGCTACGGATGACGAGGCTCAGAAATCAAGCCTAGCGAAACATAAATTCTGAGGGATCCATACAGTCTCGCCCGTCGCGGTTCCAACGGTGAGCTTGGGCCAATATCTATTCGACTAACGCGGCCCGATTGTGGGAAGCGTTTCCGATTCTGCTGTCGCCACGTGCTTTTACCAGCGTGTGAGCGGTCGTGGTTACCCCGATTACGTTGAGAAGTCGCGCATTGTCGGCAAAAATCGCAGGGGAGTCGCTGGCTGAACCGGCGGCAGTCGGGACAAGCGTGGTTCCGGCGAATGTGGTGGTACTGGCAACGCCCTTTACCAACACTTGTCCTTCAAAATAGCCGCCCACGAAAAAATTGCCACCGCCGCCTAGGGTTGTTCGTTTATCTGGGGACATAGGCTACGACTGTTTAAATAAATCTACAACCACCAGATAGCGCAGCCTATCAACGAGATAACGCCGCTTATCGCAATCACTAGGCTCTTCGCGCCAATTCCCAAGTCCTTGAGTTTGGCTTGCCAATCTCGTCCTTTTGGTACAGGAGACGTTATATCGGGGGCTCCAGCCTTGTTGCCTGACGCATCGATATCCGGCTGTCTCCCCGCAATTTCGCGACCGTATCGCCTGTTGTTTGATTATTGTGTAGCCGATCAATCTGGCTTTTGTCACCGAGGTCGAACATGGGGCCACTCATCTTCTTCTCCCTGAGAACTCGGTCGATATTGTCTGGGGTAATCTGGACGTATGCAAGCACCATCAGCGGCTGGTTTGACATACGAAGTGCTATGGCGTGACTCCTAGGCTTCCGAATTGAGGTACTTCGCAACTATTTCTGCATGGCACTCTTAATCTACGCCGTGACGTCGAGTCCCAGAGTTTGGAGGGTCGTAGCGACCCGGCTGGCGAGGGGCTACACGTCCTGGACACTCAGTTCCAAATTCTTCCCCATGGTTCGGAACGCCGCGGCGATAGTGTCGATCTTCGTTGCGTGCCCTAGATTGACGATACGAGTAACGTCCTGCGGGCGCGTATTCAGCCGACGGGCCAGTTCAGCGGGCGTGACGCGCTGGGCCAGCATCTCGTTGAGCAATAGAACCTTTGCCCAGACACTGACGGGGAGGGCGATCAACACCTCGCCCTCTTGAGGCTCGGACGGAGCAGGTACAGGACGGCGGTCCTCGAAATAGAACTCCATGGCAGTCAAAAGAGCGCCAGCGGCCATTTCGAGAGCGTCCTCCAGAGTATCGCCGCAGGTGATTGCCTCCGGGATATCGCGGAACGTGACGTTAAAGCCGTCGCCTTCGGGTTCAAGAAGTGCAGGATAACGAGCCATATAATTTGCTGTGCGGTGTTGCTAAGCGAGTTGGGAAGCCCCTTTCGGGGCCTCCCTCCTTATTTCAGTCCTAGTGCTTTCAGGATGTTCTTCCTAGTGCCTTCCTTCAGTTCTTTGCTGGGGTGCCTAGGAAGGGTGGTTTGTTTCCCTCGGTAGTAGACTTTCGTGTGGTTGCTACCCTCTGCGAAAGTTACTCCCTGACAAGCGAGCCACCGGTTGAACTCGCTTTGCTTCACCGCACCTCCTTTGTTTGTTGACAGTGAAGACAGTATAAGCAAAAACGTTTATATAAGTCAACAAAAAAGTTTATGCTCCGCAAATTATTTTGCACCTCTCCGCTTCTAGCGCGGCTCCATCCCCTTGCGCAGCTTGCGTGGCGATTCCAGCAGGGCGTCGACAGTCTGGTTACGTTCCAGAACGCAGGGCTCCGCGTGGATCTGCTGGATCCAGTCAGCGAACACGGTGGCCAGGGCGTGGCTTAAAGTAAGCATAGCTGTATGAATATACAGAAAATCTTGTGGGGGAAATTTTGGCACGGCAGGCGCAATCAAGCGTATTCCCCACATTTGACGCAATCCAGAATGGCCTATAAATCAACGTCTTATGGTTGCGCGCCTTTTGCGCCCGTTGACTCATAATCCGTTGGTGCCGAGTTCGACTCTCGGGGGACTACCAAGAAAGTCCTGTTAATTCAGGCACCTACAGCCGCCAGCAATGGCGGCTGTTTCTTTTCTGGCTGTAGCGCGGCGCTTTGTTTGAGACAAGAACGCACGTCGTTTGAGACCGACTGCCGCCGTGTCCCGGGCGAAGCCTCTAAAGCCTCCCACAGGGCCAAGCGCTCCATATCCGGGCCTATTCCCCTCCAGCCGTACTATGGCTGGGCGACAACATGTTGTGGCGCACCGCCGAATGACCGGTGCTATTGCATCTTCAGGCCCAGTTCGGCGACGAATTTCTTTTCCTCCGCGACCTGCTTGATCGCGAATTCGGTGTAGGCCTCGCTGTCCATGAGCATATGCGGCTGGTTGGCGTCTTCCAGCGTACGGTTGTAGTCCGGGTCGCGGGCGGCGCGGTGAAATGCTTTCTGCAGCACGCTCACCACTTTCGGATCCATGTCCTTGGGGCCGGCGATACCGACCGGATTCGATGCGATGATGGGGTAGCCCAGTTCGACCAGCGTGGGCACGTCGGGAACGCGCTTGGCGCGGGCGTCGTCCATCACCGCTAGAAGGCGGGCCTTGCCGGTGTCGATCATCGGCCCCCAGCCGGCGTCCGATACCATCTGGATGTGACCTCCCAATAGCGCGGTGGTTTCTTCCGCCGCGCCCTTGTAGGGAATGAAGTTGAATTTCGTGTTCGTCAGCCGCGAAAGACGCTCTATGGCGATGCGTCCCGAGCCACCTGTGCCCGTGCCGCCATAGCTAATTTTTTCGGGATGGGCGCGTGCATAGGCGATCAGCTCGTCCAGGGTTTTCCAGGGAGCGTCCTGACGCACCACGATGCCGTAGGAATAGGCCGTCATGCAGGCGATATAGGTGAAATCCGTGAGCGGATCGTAATTGACCTGTTGCAGGAACGGATAGCGGAACAGGGTGCCGACTACAACCGAAGCCGTATAGCCATCCGGCGCCGCCGTGTGCGCCATGGACGCGGGGCCCAGCGTGCCGCCGACGCCGGGGCGGTTGGCGATGATGACCGTCTGTCCCAGCTCGCGCGATGCCGCCACCGCCAGGGCGCGCATCTGGGTGTCGGTGGCGCCGCCAGCCGGAAACGGCACGATGAGCGTGATGGGGCGGTTGGGAAAAGTTGCGGCGCTCGCCCATCGCGGCAGCGCCAGTGCCGCGGGCAGGGCCATTCCCAGCTGGAGCAGGCTGCGGCGCCGGGGCGAGAGGGGAATGCGGGGAGGGTTGGTCATTGCTGTCTCCGTCCTGGTTATGGTCACTGGCGGCGCCAGGCGACGGCTGCATGCCCTACTGTGCAATGCCGCGCCCGGTCAGGCTGGCGATGTCCGGCGCGGTATAGCCGGCCTCGCGCAGGATCTGATCGGTGTGTTCGCCCGGTAGGGGGGCTTGGCGATGTATGGCGAACTGGAACCCCGACATCTTCACGGGGCTGGCAATATGGGCGGTACGCCCGTATGAGGCGTGGTCCGTGTGCTGCAGCATGCCGCGGGCGGTGAACTGCGGGTGCTTCAGGCTTTCGGCCAGCTTCAGCACCGGCGACACGCAGCAGTCGACGCCGTCCAGCAGATCGAGCCAGTACGCCAGCGGGCGCGTCCCGATCAGCTCTTGCAGTTCGAGGCGCACGCGTTCCTGCTGGACGGCGTCACCGTTGCGATGCAGCGGCAGCAGGTCCGGGCGGTCCAGGCTGCGGCACAGCATTTCCCAGAATTTCGGTTCCAGGGCGGCGATGGCAAGATGGCGCCCGTCCTGGGTGCGGTAATGGCCATAGCAGGCCAGCCCGCCAGACAGCGCGTCAGCCCCTGCTGGCCGCGTATCGCCGCGAGAGTTGAGGGTGGCCAGCGGCACGACCGCGGCGGCCAACAGGCCGTCGGCGATGGCGATATCGATATAGCGTCCGTACCCGCTGCGCTGGGCGTCATACAGTGCGGCCAGTATGCCCATCGCTGCCGTCAGCGAGCCTCCCAGGACATCGGCCACCGGCAGATTGGACAGGGCGGGCTGGTCCGGCCCGCAGCCCATCTGGTCCGCGACGCCGGCGTACGCGGCGTAATTCAAGTCGTGGCCGGCGGCGTCGCGCTGCGGGCCATCCTGGCCATAGCCGGTAATGCTGCAATACACCAATCTGGGGTTGTGCCGCGATAGCGTTGCGTAATCCGCCTTCAGGCGGGCGGCCACGCCGGGACGGAAACTCTCGATTACCACGTCGGCGTCGCGCGCCAGCGCGGCCAGCGCCGCCTGGCCTTCCGGATGCTTCAGGTCCAGCCGCAGCCCGCGCTTGTTGCGGTTGCACACGGCACGCAGCGGCGGCGGCGCGTAGTCGCCGGCAAGCGTGTCCTCGATCTTGATGACGTCCGCGCCCAGGTCGGCCAGGTATTGAGCGCCCAACGGGCCGGGTAGCAGCCGCGACAGGTCCAGGATTCTGATGCCAGCGAGAGGGGCGGTATTCGGCGTATCCAAAGAGGGACTCCTGCAAATGCGAAGAGGCGTGCCTGCATAGGGCTCGGGCCAGTCTAGGCGCGGCTTCGCGGCGAACCAATGGCGAAATCGCTGATTCCGCTTGGCGGGAATGCTCAAGCGAGCCATTTCTCCGCGCGGGGGCTTTGGCTACCATCAAACTCGTCGTTGTCCATCCTGGTGCTTGAATCCATCATGACCCATCACACCATCGCTGTGGGACACATCGCCCAGATCCTGCAAGGCGCGCGCAGCCGCGGCGTGGACGTAGACCGCGTCTTGGCGAGGGCCGACGTGCCGCCCTCCCTATTGCAGGCGCCGATGGCTCGCGTGTCGCAGACGCGGTTCGCGCAGATTTTGCGGCAGCTACGGCGCGCCACCGGCGACGATTTCATGGGGATGGGGCAGCATCCCGTGCCGCTGGGGACGTTCGACCATGCCTGCCGCCTGGCCTTGCTGGAGGACACCATTGGGCAGGCGCTGCGTACCGCGTTTCGCTTCTACCATGGCGTGTTGCGGGATTTCACCGCGCATCTGCGCGTCGATGGCGATCGTGCGCGCGTCGTGCTGGATTCCCGCAGCGCCAGAAGTTGCGCGCGGTGGTATGGAGAACGGACCTTCCTGTTCTTCACGCTGGGCGTGGCCAACTGGTTGGCCGCCCGCCGTATTCCCATCCTGGGCGTGGATTACAGCAGCGGGGGCCGGAGCGTGGACGCGCAAAAGCTGTTCCACGCGCCGGTGCGCTATGGGCAACCGGTAACAGGCCTGTGGCTGGAGTCACACTGGCTCGGGCTGCCGGTCGTGCAGGATGCGCAGACGTTGAAGCTGTTCCTGGCGAACGCGCCGTTCGATTTGCTGGTGAAGTACCAGGACAGGACCACCCTGACCAACCGTATCCGGCGCTTGCTGCGCAACGACCTGTCCGCCGAATTGCCTTCCTTGGCGCAGGTCAGTGCGCAATTGGCTATGACGCCGCAGACGCTCAGGCGGCACCTGCGCGAAGAGGGGCAGGGCTTCCAAGCCTTGAAGGACGATCTGCGGCGCGACGCCGCGATCGAGTATTTGGGCCGGCACGATCTGTCGCTGATGGAGATCGCGGAGCGTCTGGGTTTTTCCGAGCCCAGTACGTTTCATCGTGCCTTCAAGAAGTGGACCGGCGTATCGCCGGGGGAATACCGCCGCAACCGCCTGGTGTGCGGGCCCGTGGATCGTCCACAAGCTGCTGACACTTTCCGCCAATCGGTTTGATCGCTGCCGCCATTGCCACGGTGGGCACGCGGCGGGAAGCTACGAACATGGCTATGTATCTGACGCAAGCCCTGCATCGCGCAGGCAGGCTGTACCCAGACAAGATCGCGTTGAGCGAAGGCGGACGGACCTGGACCTACTCTGCGCTGGCCGATTGGGCCGCCCGTAAGGCCGGTGTCCTGCGCGCACGTGGCGTACAACCTGGAGAACGCGTGGCGTTGTTGGGAGTCAATGGCGCCGGTTATGTGTCGTGGCTGCTGGCCTGCTGGTGGCTGGGCGCGGTGATCCAGCCCCTGAACACGCGCTGGAGCGCCGGGGAACTGGCGCACGCGCTCGCAGACGGCGGTCCGCGTCTACTGCTCGTGGACGAGGCGATGGCGCCGCGCATGGCCGGCGTGGCGGCGCCGGCCGATACTTCGGTCCTGTCCGCCGAGGAGCTGGAAGCGCAGGCTTACGCCGCAGCCGCTCTGGAAGATATCCGGGCGGGCGGCGACACGCTCGCAGCCATTCTTTATACCGGCGGCACGACGGGATTCCCCAAGGGGGCAATGCTGACGCACGCGAATCTGTGGACCGCCGCCGTGACCAGGCTGGCCACCGTGCCCACGCCCGCCGATAGCTGCACGCTGCTGGTCGCACCGCTGTTTCACGTCGCGGGGCTGGGCCGCCTGATCGGGCAGTTCGTGGCCGGCGCTTCGGTGGTGGTGCAGCCTGGCTTCAACGTGAAAGCGGTGCTGCAATCCCTCCAAGACGACGGCGTGTGCGAGGTGCTGCTCGTGCCCAGCATGATCCAGATGCTGCTGGACCACCCCGAATTCGAGCAGTATCGGCTGGATGGCGTGCGGCGCGTGATCTGGGGCGCCGCGCCCATTGCGCCGGCGTTGCTGGAGCGAGCGCTCGTCGCCTTTCCCAAGGCTGAATTCGTGCATGCCTATGGCATGACAGAAACCGCCGCGACCGCGGCCATCAATACCCAAGTGCGCCGGGGCGGCGTGCGGGCTGGATCCGTGGGTCAGCCGGTCGTCGGCGTGGAGGCGCGGATCCTCGCGCCCGATGGCCGAGAGAGGGCGGCGGGCGTAGTCGGCGAATTGGCGATTCGAGGGCCCATGGTGATGCGCGGCTACTGGAACCAACCCGAAGAAACTCGGCGCGCGTTTGTGCAGGGCTGGTTACTGACCGGCGATGCGGCGCGGCAGGACGAGGACGGCTATCTCTACGTGGTGGACCGCCTGAAGGACATGATCGTCAGCGGCGGCGAAAACGTCTATGGCATCGAAGTCGAAGACGTGTTGGCGCAGCATGCACAGGTGGCGCATTGCGCGGTCATCGGCGTTGCGCACGAGCGCTGGGGCGAGGCGGTCCATGCGGTGATTGTGCCGCGCCCAGGTGCGGTCTTGAACGCTGAATCTCTGGATACGCACTGCCGCCGGCGGCTTGCCGCCTACAAATGTCCGAAGACCTACGAGTTCCGCTCCGAGCTGCCGATCTCGGCTGCGGGCAAGGTGTTGAAGTCCGTATTGCGGCAGGTCCATGAATCCCAACGCGCGGCCGGCGCCGCTCCGATTCCACAGGAGGATCAGGCATGAATCGAAAAATATGGGTGGCCGGGGTTGGCATGATCCCGTTCAGCAAACCAGGCGCCAGCGAGCCTTATTCCGTCATGGGGGCGCGGGCGGTACACGAGGCGCTCAAGGACGCTGGGCTGCACTTCGACGCCGTCCAGCAGGCTTATGCCGGCTACGTCTATGGCGACTCCACCTCAGGCCAGGCGGTCCTCTACGGCGTGGGGTTGACGGGTATTCCTATCTTCAACGTGAACAACAACTGCGCCAGTGGATCAACGGCCCTGTTCCTGGCGCGTCAGGCGGTGGAAAGCGGCGCCGTGGAATGCGCGTTGGCGGTCGGGTTCGAGCAAATGGTGCCCGGCGCGCTCAAGGGCGTGTATGAAGACCGTCCTTCGCCGCTGGCGAGCTTTGTAATGGCCATGAGCGGCGTCCAGGGTTACGACGTGGAAAAACCGCGCGCCGCCCAGTTCTTCGGCGGGGCGGGCCGCGAGTACATGAAGGCGCATGGGATCCGGCCGGACACCTTCGCGCATATCTCGGTCAAGGCGCGCCAGCATGCCGCGCGCAATCCCTACGCGGTATTCCGCCAGACGGTCACGCTGGACGAGGTGCTGGCTTCGCCCATGATCTTCGATCCCCTGACGCGTCTGCAATGCTGCCCGCCCACGTGCGGCGCGGCGGCGGCCATCCTGTGCTCGGACGACTTCGCCCGACGCCATGGCCTGTCGCCTGCCGTGAGCATCGCCGCGCAGGCCATGACTACGGATGGGCCCTCGACCTTCGACGAGGGAGACATGCGCAAGCTGGTGGGCTACGACATGACGCGGGCGGCGGCGGATACGGTTTACGAGGCTGCAGGAGTCGGACCCGACGACGTGGACGTGGTGGAACTGCACGATTGCTTCACCGCCAACGAGCTGATCACCTACGAAGGCCTACGGCTAACACCCGAAGGCAGCGCCGAGAAGTTCATCCTGGAGGGCGAAAACACCTACGGTGGCAGGATCGTGACCAATCCGTCCGGTGGTCTGCTGTCCAAAGGACACCCGCTGGGGGCCACAGGGTTGGCGCAGTGCGCCGAGCTGGTATGGCAGTTGCGCGGCCAGGCTGAGCAACGCCAGGTGGAGGGCGCGAGGCTGGCGCTACAGCACAACCTGGGACTGGGCGGCGCGTGCGTGGTGACGCTGTACCAGGCCGCCTGAGGGGAATGCCATGTTGGACACCCGCCACGTCGGCGCCGCGCTGCCGGCGTTCAATGCCACTGTGGAAGCGGGCCGCCTGCGCTTTTTCGCCAAGGCCACCGGACAGGACGATCCGGTATACACCGACGAGAAGGCCGCCCGGGCCGCCGGATATCCTGCGCTGCCGGTGCCGCCGACCTTCCTCTTCTGTCTGGAGATGGATAGCCCGCGGCCCGCGGCCATGCGCGAATTGCTGGGCATCGATATCGCTCACGTGCTGCACGGTGAACAGGCGTTCGTGTATCACGCGATGGCGTATGCGGGCGACGTGCTGCGTTTCGAGCCTCGGGTCGCCGATATCTACGCCAAGAAGGGCGGCGCGCTGGAATTCGTGCTGCGCGAAACCCTGGTGACGGATGCCGTCGGGAGCCTGATCGCGGTGCTGCGGACGACCACCGTGGTCCGTAATGGCTGAGGAGGCCGCAATGAATGCAAGAATGACCCGCGGTCTCCAGGCCGGCGAGGAACTTCCCGGCTTTGCCGCCGGGCCGATCAGCCGGCATGCGCTGGCCCTGTACTGCGGCGCTTCGGGAGACCATAACCCGATTCACGTGGACCTGGATTTCGCCAGAAACGCGGGCATGGACGACGTGTTCGCGCACGGTATGTTGTCGGCGGCCTACCTGGCGCGCTTGCTGACGAATTGGGCGCCGCAGTCGGCCCTGCGCGAGTTCGCGGTGCGCTTCGTGGCGATCACGCACGTGGGCGATGAGGTGCGCTGCTCGGGCCGCGTGGTGGAACGTTTCGAGGCGCGGGGCGAAGTGAGAGTCAAGGTGGCGTTGCAGGCGCGCAATCAGGCCGGGGAACTCAAGCTGAGCGGCGTCGCCGTGCTGGCCGAACAATGAACGTCGACAAGGAGAAACATGATGGGAACTCTTGAAGGCAAGGTGGCGCTGGTTTCAGGCTCGGGGCGCGGCATCGGGCAGGAGATCGCCCTGAAGCTGGCGCGCGAAGGTGCGAAAGTGGTGGTCAACGATCTGGATGCAGGGCCGGCCGAAGAGACGGTTGCTCTGATCCGCGAGTCGGGAGGACAGGCGCAGGCCTGCGCCGGAAGCGTGACCGAATCGGGCTTCGCGGAACGCTTTGTCGGTACGGCGGTGGATACGTTCGGCGGGCTGGACATCATCGTAAACAACGCCGGGTACACCTGGGACAACGTGATCCAGAAGATGACCGACGAGCAATGGGAGGCGATCCTGGCCGTGCACCTGTCCGCGCCGTTCCGCATACTGCGCGCGGCCTCCGGCTTCATCCGCGAGGCCGCGAAGGCGGAAGCAGAACAAGGCAGGGAGGTGTTTCGCAAGGTGGTGAACATCTCGTCCACTTCCGGCGTGATGGGCAATGCGGGCCAGGCTAACTATGCTGCCGCCAAAGCCGGCATCAACGGACTGACGCGCGCGCTCGCCAAGGAATGGGGGCGTTACAAGGTTAATGTGAACAGCGTGGCGTTCGGCTTGATCAAGACGCGCCTGACCGAGGCCGCGGCGGGCGGCGATGCCACGCTGGATATTGAAGGTCGGCAGATTAAGGTAGGCGTCAATCCGCAAGTGCTAAAGAACGCCGAGAGTCTGATCCCGATTGGGCGGGCTGGCACGCCGGCCGAGGCGGCGGGGGCGGTGTACCTGTTCTGCCTGCCCGAGTCGAACTACGTCAGCGGCCAGGTCCTGGTCGTTGGAGGCGGCCGCCCTTGAGCGGCCTGGAGCGCGCGATGGATACGCCACGGCAAGGCTGGATGGACGCGGATCTGGAACTATTCCGGGATTCGACGCGACGCCTGTTCGAAAAGGAATTTGCGCCCGACGAGGAAAAGTGGCGCAAGCAGCAGCATGCCGACCGGGAGGTCTGGCGCAAGGCGGGCAGGATGGGCCTTTTGTGCGTCAGTATGCCCGAAGCCTATGGTGGCGGCGGAGGCAGCTTTGCCCACGAGGCCGTGGTCGCCGCGGAACAGGCGCGAGCCATGGTCTACGGTTTCAGCAACAACGTGCATAGCGCTATCCTGGCGCACTACATCCTGAACTACGGTACGGAAGTGCAAAAACGACGCTGGTTGCCGAAAATGGCGACGGGTGAACTCGTGGGCGCCATCGCGATGAGTGAGCCCGGCGCGGGGTCTGATCTGAAGAGCGTGCGCACCACCGCTGTCAAGGAAGGCGGCGAGTACGTCGTCAGCGGATCCAAGACGTTCATCACGAATGGCCTGCATGCGGACTTGATCTGCGTGGTGGTCAAGACGGACGCGCAGGCGGGGGCCCGGGGCGTGTCGCTGATCATGGTGGAAACGAAGGGCCTGCCGGGTTTCAGGCGCGGACGCTTGCTGGAAAAACTAGGTCAGAAAAGCCTCGACACGGCCGAGCTGTTCTTCGATGGTGTTCGGGTGCCGGAAGACAATCTGCTCGGAGGCGTCGAGGGGCGGGGCTTTACACAACTGATGCAGCAGCTGCCTCGAGAACGCCTGCTTATCGCGGTGGGTGCGGTTGCCACCATGCGGCGCGCCGTTGACGAAACGGTGGCCTATGCCAGGACGCGTCAGGTCTTCGGCCAGGCCTTGATCGAACTGCAGAACACGCGCTTCAAGCTGGCGGAGTGCGAAACGGTTGCCACGATCGCGGCGCGCTTCGTGGACGGCTGCATCGAACGACAACTGGCCGGCACGCTGGATCTATCCACGGCGGCGATGGCCAAGTGGTGGACCACGCAGATGAATTGCCAGGTGATCGACGAATGCCTGCAATTGCACGGTGGCTACGGCTACATGCTGGAGTACCCGATAGCCAGAATGTATGCCGACGCGCGCGTCGGCAGGATCTATGGCGGTTCCAACGAGATCATGAAGGAAATCATCGCGCGCGCCATGACCGCTTGAGGCAACACCGAAAAAGCCGGAAAAAGATCGAGGAGACAAGATGCAGCAAGCGCACTATCGGTATTGGCCCAAGGGGCTGCCCAGGGAAATCAGCCTGCCGCAGTCCAGTCTGTACTTCAACCTGGAGGCGTCCGCCACCCGCTATCCGGGCAAGCCCGCCATCGTGTTCTATGATGCGGCGCTGGACTATGCGCGCCTGAAGCGCGAGGTCGATGCCATGGCCGGCTACCTGCAGCACAGCGCCGGCGTGAAGGCGGGCGATCGCGTCCTCCTGCTGAGCCAGAATTGTCCGCAATTCGTCGTCGCCTACTACGCCATCCTGCGCGCCGATGCCGTGGTGGTGCCCGTGAATGCCATGAGCACCGCGCAAGAGCTGGCGCACTACCTGGATGACAGCGGCGCCAAGGTGGCGTTTGCCGCCCAGGAGCTGTGCGGGCGCCTGGCCGGCTTCACGGAGGACGGGCGGCTGGAGCGCGTCATCGTCCACACCTATTCGGATTACCTGGATGGCGCCGCCCCGGATGCGCCGGAGTGGGTCGCCGCGCCTCGGCGCGCGCCCGATCTGCGCGGCGGCGTGCCCTGGTATGGCGCGTTGGCCGTCAATGCGCAGCCGCTGCCGCATCGGGCAGGCGCCAAGGACCTCTGTCTGCTCCCGTACACCTCGGGTACGACTGGCCGTCCCAAGGGCTGCCGCCATACCCATGGCACGATGGGCGCATCCCTGGCCGGTTCGCAGCTGTGGCGCGGCCTGACGTCCGAAGCCGTCATCATGGGCGTGGCGCCCATGTTCCATTTGCTGGGCATGCAAAGCGGCATGAACACGCCGATCCTGTTGGGCGCGACGGTGGTGGTGCTGCCGCGCTGGGACCGCCAGGCGGCGGCCCGGCTGATGGCGCGGCATCGCGTCAGCGTCTGGGCCGCGCCGCCCGCGATGGTCGTGGATTTCTTCGCTCAGCCGGGCATCGAGGATCTAGACCTGTCCAGCCTGGCACAGTTGTGCGGAGGCGGCGCGCCCATGCCGGAGGCGGTGGCGGCGATGCTGGCGAGCCGCTATGGCATCACCTACAACGAGGCCTACGGCCTGACGGAGACGGCTTCGTTCCTGCACTGCAATCCTTTGGACCGCAATAAGCGCCAGTGCATAGGCGTGCCCACCTTCGGCGTTGATACCCGGGTGGTGGATCCCGTCACTTTGGCCGAAATGCCGCAGGGCGAAACCGGCGAACTCGTGACGCGTGGCGCGCAGGTCATGCTTGGCTACTGGAACAACCCCCAGGCGGACGACGATGCCTTTTTCATGCTGGACGGGAAACGCTATTTTCGAACCGGCGATCTGGGCCGAGTGGACGAAGAAGGCTACTTCTATGTCACCGATCGCCTCAAGCGCATGATCAATGCGTCTGGCTACAAGGTCTGGCCGGCGGAGATCGAGAATGCGCTGTATGAGCATCCGGCTGTGCATGAAGCCTGTGTGATCGGGGTGCCAGATCCCTGCCGCGGCGAGACGGTGAAGGCCCTGCTGGTGCTGCGTCCCGATGCTCGGGACGCAGCCCGTGAAGACGAGGTGATCGCCTGGGCTCGCGCCCGCATGGCGGCCTACAAGGTACCGCGCATCGTGGAGTTCGTGGAGGCCCTGCCCAAGTCCAGCACCGGGAAGATTCTGTGGCGGCAGTTGCAGGAAGAGGGGCGGGCCACGGCGCGGCTTCCCTAGCCCAACGCGGCTTCCAGCCTACCGATCAGGCGGATCAGCTGGCGTGATCCGTCTGAATGGTTGAGGGCCGCGCTATGCTTACGGCGCTATACAACCCACCGAACCAGCGAGAACAACCATGAAGATTGCCATTGCATCGGACCACGCAGGATTTGATCTCAAGGAAAAGCTCAAGCAGGCGTTCGGCGAGGTTGATTGGCTCGATCTCGGAACGAATGACGACGCGTCCGTCGACTATGCCGATTTTGGATACGCCGTAGGGGAAGCGATCACGCGCCAACAAGTCAACAAAGGAATCGTGATTTGCGGATCGGGCATAGGGATTTCGATCGCTGCGAACCGGTTTCCAATGGTTAGGGCCGCACTATGCGCGAACGTCACCATGGCGCGGCTGAGTCGGCAGCATAACGACGCGAACGTCTTGGCGCTGGGCAGCAGAATCGTCGGATTTGAGGTCGCCCTGGATTGTGTCCGCGCTTTCTTGAATACGGCGTTTGAAGGGGGACGTCACCAGCGCAGGGTTGAGAGCCTGAGCACGCGCGTTCCCGCTGGCCGATAAACGGCCTCGGCAGCCGTCGCTGCAGGGGATGCGCATCAGCGCGTCGCACGCAACGGTCCGTGCTCAAGGACGCCGATCAGCTCATGTATGCCGACAAGCAGGCAAGGCGGGCGATGCAGATGGCATAGCGCGTGCGCGTACCCGCCGACGGCGGGAAAAGGCCAGCGCAACAGCCGCCGCCGATGGCGGCCGTTGCCTGCTATGCAGGACGCGCGTCAAGCGCGCCGGGCGGTCAGCCACTGGCTGGACGGCAGCGGTTCGCTGGCGATCCGTATTTCGCCGATATTGCCGAAGAACCCGTCGGTGCGTTCACCATCCCACGACCCGGCGCCGACGACCCAGGGCATGGCGGCGGTTACCGGGGCCAGGCCCGACGCATTGCCGGAATTGCGCAGAACGGGCGCGCCCTCGATGTACATGATGCTTTCCTTCGCGACGGGGTCGGCCACGAGCGCGATGTGCACCCAGCTGTCGGCCATGATCTCGCCCGACCAGCTGGCCTGGGGAGAGCGGGTTCCGGCTTGCGGCGTGACCACTTCCCACTGGATCTCGCGCAGGCTGGAAACCGCGAACAGCAGGGGAGGGGATTCGCCGTCGCCGCCGGAGAAGCCCGCAATGGCATCGCGCCGGCCGTCGCGGGTCATGATGTTCATCCAGGCATGCAGGCTGGAGCTCCAGTCCTTGTCGATCTTCACAAAGGCTTCGACCGTGTAGCCGGTGCCCGCGAAGTCCATGGCGTTGAGCGGCGCGGCGGCCTCGGTCAGGAAGTAGCTCAGGCGCTTGGCGTTCTTGTCGGTGTTGGCAAAACGTACCGAGCCCGGCGCGGCCGACAGGAAGTGCTTGTCGTCGGTCCAGATGAGGTCGCCCAGCTGCGCCGTCTGCACGCCGGCTTCGGCGTTCAGGGCGGCGCGATGCAACGGGTTCATGCCGGCGCGGTCTTCGATGACATGGCCGGCGGCAACGGCCTGTCCGGCCGCGCCGCCAACGAAACGCCAGTGCGCCACGGTGCTGCCGACCTTCGGGTAATCCTCGGTGTCCGCGGGAGCGCGCGAAGCCGCGACTTCGGGTTCGGTGTAGCCTGCAAGAATCATCGCGCTGGCGGCGTCGACCAAGGATGTCCTCGATCCGGCGCCGGGCCCGAATGTCTTGTTGAACCCAGAAAAGCGCGAGGCAAAGTCCATGTCGATGGAGAACTGTTCGTTCGGGGTCTTCAACACGGCCTGGTCGAACTGGGTCAGCGTGTCGCGCGGTTTCTGCACGACCCAGGGCGAAAACGACAGAACATGGATCTTGTTGTGGGTGAGGTCGAACTCGTACAGGCGCATCAGGCCGTTCCCGCCCTGGTAGGCCATCTGATAGTCCACGACCATCAGCTCGACCTTGTTTCCAAAGTCGTTGGTGCGCGTCCTGTGGGCGGCGCCATGGTGGTGGCCGTTGAGCGTCAGGAAAATCTGGTCGTTGTCCCGGATCAGGCGTTCCCACAGCATGTTGCCGTATTCGGTGTCCAGCGGGCTGACGCCATCGCGGTCGATATTGAGGAGCTGGTGGTTGACGAGGATGACGGGCAGACCGGGGTTTTCGCCGATGATGCGGCGCGCCCAGGCGATGCCATCATCCGAGATGCGCCAGGACAGCGACAGGACCATGAACTTCTGCCCTTCCGCCTCGAAGACGTGGTACTCATGGAAGCCGCTCGCGTCCCGGCCGCCGAAGGTCGCCATCCGCTTTGCGCGCGAGGCGTTGAACCACTGCAGATAGGGCTCGTTGCCGAGATTGCGCTGGGCGTCGGTTCCGCTGGACTGGCTGGAGGCATCCACGTATTCAAGCGATTGAAGCACGTCGTGGTTGCCGGCAAGGATCGAGTAGGGAACCTTGGCGGTTTCCAGGACCCGCATGGCCTGATCGGCCACCTTCCACTGATCCGGCTTGCTGGCCTGATCGACCACGTCGCCCAGATGGGTCACGAACGGAATGTTCAGCGCGGCGGCATTGGCGGCGATCCAGTATGTCTGGGCCATGAAGGGCTCGCTGCCGAACTTGCGGCTGTACTGACTGTTCTCCGCCTGTGTGGCATAACGCGAGTAGAACTGCGTGTCGGGCAGCACGGCCAACGCAAAGCGGGAACCCTTGCCTGTCTCTTCGACGGGACCGGGTTGCTGCGGTGTTTCGCCCGTGGGGGGAACTTCGTCGTCATCGTCGTCTCCGCCGCCGCAAGCGGTCAGCAGGCCGGCGCCAGGAATAAGCGCCACCGCCAGGCCTCCACGCAAAAAGCTGCGGCGCGCAGGGACATTCGGGGCGGCGGCTATCGGCAAGCCCTTTGCTTCATCAAACTTCGACATTACAAAAACATCCTGATTGGACTCGAGGGCCTGCTTTATAGTCCGCGCCGGTGACGCAGCAATGACAGGCGCGCGGGGCGCAATCCTTTGCGGGACGTGGGCCGGTTCCAAGGTCTGGCGCGGCGTGGCGGCGCCGCATCGAAAAGCGGGTAGGATTGCAGCACCCGCCTGGCTTGCCTCAAGGCGGCCAGGATAGATAACAAGAAAGGAGCGCTACATGCTTGACAGGTTTACGAAGTTGCGCCGGGCCGCAATGGCCGCTGCGGTGCTCGGCGTGGCTGGCCTGGTTTTCGCGGGGTGCACGACCACCACGGCCCGGTCGACGGCCACGGCCGCCGAAAAAAAGCAGGAGCTGGATGCCGCGGCCAGCGCCACGCTCTCCAAGCTCTATGAATCCTCGCCGCAGGCCAGGCAACTGGTGGAGCAGGCGCGCGGCGTGTTGGTGTTCCCCGCCGTGCTGAGCGCGAGCTTCATCGTGGGCGCCCAGCACGGGACGGGCGTGCTGCGGGTGGACGGCGCGGACAGCGGCTATTACAGCGTCACCGGGGGCTCCATCGGGCTGCAGGCTGGCGCCCAGTCCAAGGCCATGGTGCTTCTGTTCATGACGGATGGCGCCCTGGCCCAGTTCCGCAACAGCAGCGGCTGGACGGTGGGAGCGGACGCGACGGTCGCCGTGGCCAATGTGGGCGTGAACGGCAGCATCGACACGAATACCGCCCAGCAGCCCATCGTCGGCTTCGTCCTGAACAACGGCGGCCTCATGGCGGGCGTGTCGGTGGACGGCAGCAAGATCTCGCCGTTGCTGCTGTAGCCGGACGCGCGGATCGTTGAAGCGGGGCGCTCTTCGGGGCGCCCCAGGCTGCTACAGACCCATGGCTGTTTCCCAGGGCAGCTTGGGCGGCAAGGCCTCCGTCATTGCGTCGACGAACGCGCGGATGCGCGGCGACAGATGGCGGTTGGGCAGGTAGACCAGCTGCACGGGCGTGCCCGGCGCGATCCAGTCTGTCAGGACGAGCTGGAGGCGTCCGTCCAGTACGGCGGACTCCGCGATGAAGCTGGCCATGCGGGCGATGCCGGCGCCGGCCACCACGGCGTCCAGGATGGCCTCGGGGTGGTTCACGTTCAGGTTGCCGCCGGGCGTAATTGTGTAGCGCTCTTCCCCTTTCTGGAAATCCCATTCGTGATAGCGGCCAGTCTGCCATTGGACGTAGGCCAGGCAGTTGTGCCGTTCCAGGTCGGCGGGCGTGGCCGGGGTGCCATGGGCGGCGAGATACGCGGGGCTGGCGCAGGTGACGTAGCGTAGACGCGACAGGGTCTTGGCGATCACCCGCGAGTCCGCGGTGACGCCGATCCTGATGGTGGCATCCAGCCCTTCTTCGGCGAGGTTGGGAACGCGGTCGCTGAAATCCGAGTTGATCGACAGGCCCGGATAGCGCGCCGTCAGGGACAGCAGGGCGGGCATGATGACCTTTCGTCCCATGCCGACGGGGGCATGCACGCGCAGCTTGCCGCGGGGCGTCAGGCTGGCGCCCGTTACTTCGGCCTCCGTGGCCTCGACTTCCAGCAGGATGAGGCGGCAGCGCTGCAGCAGGAGTTCGCCATCGTCGGTCAGCGACAGGCTGCGAGTGGTGCGGTTCAGCAGTTTCACCCCAAGCTTGCCCTCCAGCAAGGTAACGCTCTTGCTGACGGCGGCCGGCGATACGCCCAGCCTGTGCGCGGCGGCGGTGAAGCTGCCGCTGTCGGCGACACGCACGAAATTGAGGACATGCTTGAGATGGTCAATCAGTATGTACATGGCGATGGGGCTTGGAAGTCCCTGCCATCTTAGCGATTCCCTCGCTGAAAGTTAAAGGTGATTTGCCCTAGGATCCGTTTATCTCCGGAATCCGCATCCCTACACTGGCCCGCAGTACTGGACACAACAGGAGACGAGGGTGGAGATGCGGAGCAATGCGGGGGCGGCGGCCGGGCCCGAACAGGTTTATCTGGACGGGCTGGCTTCGGGCCGGTTCGAGATCCAGCGCTGCACGGCCTGCGATCGGGCGGTTTTCTATCCGCGCTGCGTGTGCCCGCATTGCGGCGGCACGGCGCTGGACTGGTTTGCTCCCTCGGGCAGGGGCGTGGTCTATGCCACCACCACCGTATACCGCAAGCCCGAGCTGGGCGGCGACTACAACGTTTGCCTCGTCGATCTGCAGGAAGGCGTGCGGATGATGGGCCAGGTCCGGTCGGTCGCGCCGGACCAGGTGCGGATCGGCATGCGCGTGGCCGCCCGCATCGCCACGGTGGGCGATGCCGCCCAGGTCGTTTTCGAGCCGTCGGAGGGCCTGGCATGACGCTGCGCGACTTGCGGGGCCGCGCGGCCATCGTCGGGGTGGGGCAGACCGGGCTGGGACAGGCCCAGGGCTACACCGAGCAGGAGATCCTTACGCAGGCGGCGATGGCCGCGATCGCCGACGCCGGCCTGAGCCTCAGGGACATCGACGGGATCACCACCTGCAGTTCCCTGTCGACCATGTGGGGCATGTCGGTCGCCGAGTATCTCGGCATCCGCCCCACCTTCCTGGACAGCACCATGATCGGCGGGTCCAGCTATGTTGCGCATCTGCTGCCCGCGATGCATGCGCTGGAATCCGGGCAATGCAACGCCGTGCTCGTGTGCTATGGCAGCACGCAGCGCACCGCGAAGTTCAACCGCGCCGATCTGACCCGGGTGCGGAAGTTCCTGGATCCGCAGCCCTACGAGACCCCTTATGACCCGCCCATGCCAGTGGCCGCCTACGCGCTGGCGGCAAGCCGCCACATGCATCAGTACGGCACGACGCGCAAGCAGCTGTCGGAGGTGGCCGTGGCGGCGCGCAAGTGGGCGCAGCTGAACCCCGAAGCCACCATGAGGGATCCGCTTTCGCTGGAGGACGTGGCCGGCGCGCGCCCGGTCTGCGCGCCCTTCACGGTCCGAGATTGCTGCATGGTCAGCGATGGCGCGGGCGCGTTCGTCATGACCCGGTCGGACCGGGCGCGGGACTGCGCCAGGCCGCCTGTGTACGTGCTGGGCAATGCCACCGCGGTGTGGAACCGCCAGGTGTCGTCCATGCACGATCTGACGGTTACCGCCGCGCTGGAGTCGGGCAGGCGCTGCTACGAGATGGCCGGCGTGGATGCGAAAGACATGGATCTGGCCATGCTGTATGACGCCTTCACGATCAACACGATCCTGTTCCTGGAGGACCTGGGATTCTGCGGCAAGGGCGAGGGCGGGGCCTTCGTCGACGATGGCGCGATCGCGCCCGGCGGGCGCCTGGCCGTCAATACCAACGGCGGCGGCCTGTCCTGCGTGCATCCGGGCATGTACGGGGTATTCCTGATGGTCGAGGCGGTGCGGCAGCTGCGAGGCGAGTGCGGCGCGCGGCAGCTGAAGGATCCGACCCTGGCGCTGGTGCACGGCAACGGGGGGACCCTGTCCAGCCAGTCCACCGCCATCCTCGGTACTCGGGACTCGTTGTAGCGGCCATCGATCCATTGCTTGGGGAAATCCATGTTGAACAAAATCGTGCCGTCATTGGAGGCGGCCGTCGCCGGGGTGGCCGACGGCTCCACGCTGCTGATCGGGGGCTTCGGGGCCTCGGGCGTGCCGACGGAGCTGCTGCAGGCGCTGCTGGAGACGGGCGCCCGCGAACTGACCGTCGTCAACAACAACGCAGGCAACGGCGAGCCGGGCTTGAGCCAGCTGATCCGCGCCGGACGGGTCCGCAAGGTGATCTGTTCCTTCGCTCGCTCGTCGAATCCGAAAAAACCGAACGCGGCTGCATTCGGAGAGTGGTATGCCGCGGGCCGGATCGAGCTGGAAGTCGTGCCGCAAGGCACGCTGGCCGAACGCCTGCGCGCGGCCGGGGCGGGCATCGGCCCGTTCTTCACGCCCACCGCCTATGGCACCCGCCTGGCCGAGGGCAAGGAAACCCGCAGCATCAACGGCCGCGGATATGTGCTGGAAGACCCCTTGCCGGGCGACGTGGCGTTCGTGAAGGCCCAGTGCGGCGATAGCGCGGGCAACCTGACCTACCGCTACGCCAGCCGCAACTTCGGGCCGGTAATGTGCATGGCCGCCCGCCTCGCCGTCGTCCAGGTCGATGAGATCGTGCCTTTGGGCACCCTGGCGCCCGAGCATGTGATGACGCCGGGAATCTTCGTGCAACGCATCGTCGAGTGCCGCAATGCCAATTGAAACCTTATCGCGCGAGCGCATGGCGCAGATCGTCGCCGCCGACATCCCGCCGGCATCCTACGTCAACCTGGGCATAGGCATGCCGACGCTGGTGGCGGATTACCTGCCGCCGGAGGGGGGCATCGTCCTGCACAGCGAGAACGGCATCCTGGGCATGAAAGGCCTGGCGCCCGGACAGGAAATCGACGCAGACCTGCTCAACGCCAGCAAGGACCCGGTGGCCTTGGACATCGGGGCATCGATTACCGATCACGTCGTGTCGTTCTCCATGATGCGGGGCGGCCATATCGACCTGACCGTGCTGGGCGCGTTCCAGGTCTCGGCCGATGGCGACCTGGCCAACTGGGATACCGGGCGCGAGGATTCGATCCCCGCCGTGGGCGGTGCCATGGACTTGGTGGCGGGCGCCAAGCGCATCTTCGTGATGATGCAGCACGTGGACCGGGACGGCCGGCCGAAGATCGTGCCGCAATGCACCTACCCGCTCACCGGCAAGGCCGTGGTCGACCGGATCTACAGCGATCTGGCCGTCATCGACGTGACGCCGGACGGCCTGCGCGTGAGGGCGATGGCGCGGGGGCTGGATTTCGCCGCGTTGCAGGAGCGGACCGCCGTGGCGTTGACGCTGGACGATGCGTGGATCGAATTGGCGCCCTGAGCCGACAGGCGGGCGCCGCTATTGGAGGCGGTAATGGGTTGGACTCATGAGTTGGAAGAACTGGAGCGCCGCAGGGAGTATTCCCTGCGCATGGGCGGTCCGGAAAAGATAAAGCGCCAGCACGACGCGGGAAAGCTGGACATCCGCCAGCGCGTCGAGAGGCTGGTCGACGAAGGCTCGTTCCTGGAAGTGGGCGGGCTGGCGGGCAGCGGCGAGTACGACGAGCAGGGCCGGCTCACGAACGTGGTGCCGTCGAACGTGATCATGGGGCGCGCCACGCTGGACCGCAAGAACGTCGTGGTGGTGGGCGACGACTTCACCGTGCGGGGCGGGGCGAACGACGGCGCCGTCGGCGACAAGATGATGTTCGCCGAGCAGATGGCGTACGACCTGCGCATTCCCCTTGTGCGCCTGATCGACGGCACGGGCGGCGGCGGGTCGGTCAAGAACATCGAGAAAATGGGCCACGCCTTGCTGCCCAAGATGAAGATCTGGCCCTATGTGGCGCGCAACCTGACCCAGGTGCCGGTGGTGTCGCTGGCGCTGGGGTCCGTGGCGGGCCAGGGCGCCGCCCGGGTCGCGGGCAGCCATTACTCGGTGATGGTGAAGGACACGTCGCAGCTGTTTATCGCCGGGCCGCCGGTGGTGGCCAAGATCGGCCAGCACCTGAGCAAAAACGAACTGGGCGGAAGCGCCATCCACACGCGCAACGGCGTGGTGGACGACGAGGTGGAGTCCGAGGACGACGCATTCCGGGCCGCCCGCCGCTTCCTGTCCTATCTGCCGCCCTCGGTGTACGAACTGGCGCCGCGAGGCGAGATTCCCGCCGCCGCGGCGGAGCAGGAATGGCTGCGCACGGCCATTCCCAAGGACACGCGCAAGGTCTACAAGATCAGGCCGATACTGGAAACCCTGTTCGATCCCGGCAGCCTGTTCGAGATCGGGCGACACTGGGGCAAGGCTATCGTCGGCGGCCTGGCGCGGATCGACGGGTGGCCGGTGCTGTTTGCCGCCAGCAATCCCTACCATTACGGCGGCGGCTGGGACCGGCACACCGCCGAGAAATTCATCCGCCTAGTGGACCTGGCCGAAGCCTTCCATCTGCCGGTCGTGAACCTGGTGGACATCGCGGGTTTCCAGATCGGCCTGGAGGCGGAGAAGGACGGCGTGATGCGTGCCGGCGTGCGCGCGCTGACCGCCGTTTCGCAATCGACAGTGCCGTGGTTTTCGCTCATCATGCGGCGCGCCTTCGGGGTTGCCGCGGGCGGCCACCAGAACTCCAGCCGCTTCAATTTCCGTTATGCCTGGCCCTCGGCCCAGTGGGGATCGTTGCCCATCGAGGGCGGACTGGAAGTGGCATACCGCTCGGAGATCGAAGCGTCCGACGATCCCGAGGCCAAGCGGGCGGAAATCGAAGCGAGGGTGCGCAGCCTGACGTCGCCGTTCCGCAGCGCCGAAGCCTTCGTGATCGAGGACATCATCGACCCGGCGAGCACGCGCGCGCGGCTGGTGGAGTTTGCCAACCTGGCCGCGCCGCTGCGCCAGCCAGGCCAGGTGAACACCGGATTCCGGCCGTGAGACGACAGCCATGAAGAAAATACTGATCGCCAACCGCGGAGCCGCCGCCGCGCGCGTCCTGCGCGCCGTCAAGGCCCTGGGCCTGCAATCCGTCGTGGTGTATTCCGAGGCCGACGCCGACCTGCCGTATGTGCGGCAGGCCGACGAAAGCGTCTGCGTCGGTCCGGCCCCCGCCCGCGAAAGCTATCTCAACCAGGACGCGCTGCTCGGCGCCATGGCGCGATGCGGCGCCGACGCGCTGCACCCGGGCTACGGATTCCTTTCGGAGAACGCGGAATTCGCCCGCCGTGTCGAAGCGGCCGGGCATTGCTTCATCGGGCCGTCCGCCAAGTGGATCGATGCCCTGGGCAACAAGGCCGCGGCGCGCGCGCTGATGCAGCGGCACGGGCTGCCCGCCGGCGGCAGCACGGGCGTTCTCCCGGGAGACGATATGGCGGCGGTCTGCCGCGCGGCCGAGGCCCTGGGGTTTCCGGTGCTGATCAAGCCCGCGGGCGGAGGCGGCGGCATAGGCATGGTTCCGGCCGAGAATGCCCAGTCCTTGCCGGCCTGCTGGGAACGCGCCAGGGTCATGGCTGAAAAAGCGTTCGGGGACGCCTCCCTGTATCTGGAACGCCACATCCAGGCGCCTCGGCACATCGAATTCCAGTTCCTGGCGGACCGGTACGGGAACGTGCTGTCGCTGTTCGAGCGGGATTGCTCCACGCAGCGCCGCTACCAGAAGGTGATCGAGGAGGCGCCCGCGCCCGCGATCGACCGCAAGGCCGTCGCGGACATGGCGGACAGGCTGTCGGCGATCCTGGGAGAGATCGGCTACGACGTGATCGGCACGGTGGAGATGCTCTACACGCCCGACAGCGGCTTTTCGTTCCTGGAGGTCAATACCCGCCTGCAGGTCGAGCATGCCATTTCCGAGGCGGTCACGGGCGTGGACATCGTGCAGGCCCAGATCCGTCTGGCGGCGGGCGAGACGCTGTCTTCCGTGGTCGGGAGGAAGCCGGCCTTGACCGGCCATGCCATTGAAGCGCGCGTATACGCGGAGGATCCGGTGCGCTTCCTGCCGTCGCCCGGCGTGCTGAAAGTCTTCGACCTGCCGGGCGCGGGGCCGGGCCTGCGCATAGAGACCGGCTACGCGGCCGGCAACCGGGTTTCCAGCCACTACGATCCCATGGTCGCGAAGATCATCGCGCTTGCGGATACCCGCGAAGCCGCCACACGCGCGCTGATCGGCGCGCTGGACTCGACGCGGGTGGAAGGCATCAAGACCAATATCCCGATGATCCTGCAGGTGCTGCGGTCCGAGCGGTTCGGAGCCGGCGCCATGACCGTGGATGGTTTGCAGGCATTGATCTCAACACAGGCATCAAAGGAGCGAGCATGAAGAAAATCGTGTCGAGCGTGGCGGGCCGCGTCGTGGCCTGCTGTGTGGAAGAGGGCGCGCAAGTCGCGACGGGCGACGAGGCGTTCAAGGTCGAGTCCATGAAAATGGAGATTCCCGTCGAAAGTGAAGCAAGCGGCCGCGTCGCCAGGGTGCTGGTGGCGGTCGGAGACGAGGTGGAAGAGGGGCAGGAGCTCGCATTGCTGGATTAAGCGGGCCGCTCCAAGAAAAACCGAAAACAAGCGAGGAGACAATGTTTAACGCAAACCATAGCGACGCGTCCGCATTCCAGGCGCGAAAAAAATCCCTGAAGGCCTTGGCGATGCTGGGCCTGGCGGCTTTCCTGGGCACCGCGAACGTGGCCGGGGCGCAAGGCGCGCAGGCTTATCCCAGCAAGCCGGTCACCATCAGCGTCCCGTTCTCCGCCGGCGGCACGACCGACATCCTGGCGCGCGTGATCGGCCAGCGCCTGGGCGAGCGCTGGGGTGTGTCCGTGGTGGTCGAAAACAAGCCGGGCGCGGGCGGCAATATCGGCACCGCGCAGGTGGCGCGCGCCGCGCCGGACGGCTACACGCTGGTGATGGGCACGATCGGCACGCACGCCATCAACCCCAGTCTGTACAAATCCATGCCTTACGACGCCATCAAGGACTTTGCGCCGATCACGCGCACGGCCATGGTGCCCAACGCCCTGGTGGTGCCCAAGGATGCGCCGTACAACACCGTCAAGGAACTGATCGCCTACGGCAAGAGCCATCCCGGGAAGCTCACCTTCGGCTCGTCCGGCCACGGAAGCACGCTGCACATGTCCGGCGAGACCTTCAAGATGATGACCGGCGTGGACATGGTGCACGTTCCGTACAAGGGCAGCACCCCCGCGGTAACCGACTTGCTGGGCGGGCAGATATCCATGATTTTCGACAACCTGCCCTCGGCGCTGCCCCACATCAAGGCCGGCCGGCTGAAGGTGCTGGCGGTGACCTCGGCCCAGCGCAGCGAGCAGCTTCCGGATGTGCCGACGGTGGCGGAGGCCGGCGTTCCCGGTTACGAGGTCGTTTCCTGGTTCGGCCTGTGGGCGCCCGCCAAGACGCCTGACGCCGTCGTCACGGAAATCAACAAGCAAGTGGTCGACATCATCCGGACGCCCGATATGCAGAAGCAGATCCGGGACCAGGGCGCGGTGCCGCAGCCGGATTCGCCCGCCGAGTTCGCCGCATTCATCGCCAGCGAGAGCAAGAAGTGGGCCGAGGTGGTGCGCCGGGCCAACGTAACGACCGAGTAAGACAACGATGTTTGCAGCCGGGTCCGTCGGCGATACCGGCGGACCGGCTTTCAGGAGAGAGAGGCATGGAACGCATGATGGCAGGCAAAGTGGTGGTAGTGACCGGCGCGGGCGGAGGCATAGGCCGGGAGATCGCGCTGCAATTGGCCGCGGAAGGCGCGAAGGTGGTCGTGAACGACATCGGCGTCGCCCTCAATGGAGACAACCTTTCCGCCGACGAGGCGCCGGTGGCGCCGGCCGATGGCGTCGTCGCCGAGATCCGCGCGGCCGGCGGCACGGCGGTCGCCAATTTCGATTCCGTCGCCACGCATGCGTCGGCCAACGCCATCATCCAGTGCGCCATGGACGAATTCGGCCGCATCGACGGCGTGGTCAACAATGCGGGCAATCTGCGCGACCGTTCGTTCCACAAGATGAGCGAAGACGAGTGGCGCTCGGTGATCGCGGTCCATCTGGACGGCACGTTCTTCGTCAGCCGGTCGGCCGCCGCGCACTTCCGCGAGCAGGAGGGCGGGGCGATGGTCCACATGACCTCGACCTCCGGGCTTATCGGCAACTACGGCCAGGCCAACTATGGCGCGGCCAAGCTGGGCATCGTGGCCCTGTCCAAGATGATCGCGCTGGACATGGGCCGGTACAACGTGCGTTCCAACTGCATCGCGCCGTCCGCCTGGAGCCGCATGACCAGCTCCATTCCCACCGACACGCCGCAGCAGCGGGATCGCGTCGAAAAGCTCAAGAAGATGGAAGCGGGCAAGATTGCGCCGATGGCCGTGTACCTGCTCAGCGATGCGGCTCGCGAGGTGAGCGGGCAGATATTCGCCGTGCGCGCCAACGAGATCATGCTGATGAGCCAGCCGCGCCCCTTGCGCTCCGTGCACTTCAGCGAAGGGTGGACGCCGCAGCGCATCGCGGAAATCGCCATTCCCGCGATGCAGAAGCATTTCTATCCGCTTGAGCGTTCTCCCGACGTGATGAGCTGGGACCCCATCTGATCCCGCGCCGCTCGCCGCGCAATCGATTTCAGGGCAACAGGAGGGCAGGCCATGCGCTTGAGTCATGAGCAACTGCTGAATTACGAACTGCCGGAGGTTCGTCAGCGATACACGGCGCGCGACACGATGCTGTACGCGTTATCGGTCGGGCTGGGACAGGATCCCCTGGACCGCCACGACCTGGCATACGTGGGCAGCCAGCACGACCCGCTGGCTTTGCCGTGGATGGCCGTGGTGCTGGGGTATCCGGGCTTCTGGCTGAAGGCGCCCGAGATCGGGGCCGATACGGTCAGACTGCTGCATGGCGAGCAGGGAATGGAGCTTTTCCACCCGATTCCGCCCGCGGGAGAACTGGTGGGCAAGACCCGGGTCGTCGAGGTCGTCGACAAGGGCGAGAAAGGGCTGCTGTTGTATTCGGAGAAGACGCTCACCGAGGCGGATTCGGGCAGGCTCATCGCGCGCACGTCGGCGACCCACGTCCTGCGCGGCGACGGCGGCTTGCCCGGCGCCGGAACGCAGGCGCGTCCCGCGCATGCGATGCCGGCGTGCGCGCCGCATTGGCGCGTGCTGCTGAACACCCGGCCCGAGCAGGCGCTGATCTATCGGCTGAACGGCGACTACAACCCCCTGCACAGCGATCCCGAAGTCGCGCGGGCGGCGGGGTTTCCCCGTCCCATCCTGCATGGCATGTGCACCTTCGGCATGGTGGCCCACGCCGTGTCCCGGCAGCTGCTGCCGGAGGCGGGCGGCGCCTTGCGCTCGCTTTCCCTGCGTTTTTCGGGTCCGGTTTTCCCCGGCGAGACGCTCAAGGTGGAAGTCTGGAGGGACGGATCCTTCCGGGCGCGGGTCGTCGAACGAGAGACCGTGGTCATCGACAATGGGCTGATGCGCGTGCGCTGAGCGTAGGGGAGGGCGGAATGGAAGAGCGCCCCAGCTCATGGTGAGTCTGAGGCGCTCCTGCCCGGCTTCGCACGCGATGGGTGTCAGACAGCCCGGCAACTCCAATCTACTGCCGGCCGATAGGCCGGACAATAGGGAAAACCCTTGAATATTAAAGGGTTACAAGATTCCCGCAGTTCCGGTCACGCCCCTTTTCCATCCGCTCCGGCCGCAGGTCCCGGCCCGTCAATGAGACGGCGACACTTTTGCCCGCCTCGGTATCCGCGAATTGCCGCGCCCTGCCCGGAAATCGACACTGAAGCCTGTTTTCACTGTCTCGGAGAGCGGACATGTCGGGGTTTCGGAAACGTCAGTTGGGCCAAGGGATGACGGAATACATCGTGGTCGTGGCCCTGGTCGCCGTGGCGGCCATCGCGGTGTATCAGTATTTCGGCCAGGTGGTCCGGTCGCAGACGGCCGCGATGGCGCGCGAACTCGCGGGAGAAGACGGGGGCACGGAGGCGCGCGCCGCGCAGCAGGCCGCAAAAAAGGCCGCCGCGCAAACCAAGGCGCGTTCGCTCAAGTCCTTTACCGGCAACGCCGCGGACGCGAAGTGAGGGGCCCCTCGTGCGCGCCGCCCGGCCATCAGCAGGGCCAGGCGCTGGTGCTGGGCTTGTTGATGGTCATGGCGGCCACCGCGTCCCTGGTCGTTCTCTACAACCTCGGCCAGACCACGGAATCGCGCCTGCGCCTGACGCATGCCGCCGACGCCGCGGCCTACAGCGGCGCGCTCGAACAAGCCCGTGCGCTCAATGCGCTGGCCTACGTCAACCGCAGCCAGATCGCCCATCAGGTCGCCATGGCGCACCTCGTCACGCTGGCGGCGTCCGCGCAGTATGCCCGCACGATGCAGGCGCAGCGCAACCGCGGCAATCCGCCCGCAGGCCTGGTCGCCATGCTGTTCGGTCCGGATGCAGGGCTCGCCTATCAGGCGGCGCGCGCCGTGCCTGACGCCGAAGAGCGCCTGGCCGCCGCATTCGGCCAGCACGACCGCATCGTCCACCAGGTGCTGGAGGTGGCGGCGGCCTCCGCTGTCGCGGAACTCGGCAGATCGCGCGAGCGCATCATGCGCAAGGTGCTGTCCGCCAATTTTCCGGACAACGCCGCGGGGAGCGCGGCGGCGGGCGCGCTGCGGCAAAGTCCAACGCTGCGCATGCTGTCGGACGGTTGGCCAGGCTATGTCGAGCGCAGCCTCGCTACGCGCCAGGCAGGCCTGCGGCCGGCCGTCGAACAGGCCGTGGGGCGCTATGGCTTCCTGGACAGCCGCAGCTACACCCGCCGCAATCCCTGGGTGGTCAGTACGCGCTGCCCCTTGCACCGCCATGAACTGCGGCGCCGCGGGTTCACGTGGCTCGGCCCCGACGGGCGCTGGGGCGCCCTGGATACGCAGTCATTCCATGCTCTGCGGTCCAACCGCTGGATCGGGTGCTATTACCGCGAGTACGCCATGGGATGGGGAACGGCGCAGGCCGAGAAGAGCAAGGCTCCCGAAGGGCTGGACTACGTGGACGAACCTCCCCTGGACTTCTCGAACCAGGACTTCTGGCGCTGGGTCGAGCTGTCCACGTCCTGGGACATTTTCAGCGGCGCGACCAATCCCATGGCCAATTCCTACGCCATGGCCGGAGCCCAGCGTTGGGCGGCCAGGGGCCTGCCCACCTACCGCGAGATCGCACTTGCCCGGCACCGCGAGCCCCTTCGTTTCGCCATCGCGGTCCGGCTGGCGGGCCAGGCCCTGCAGACCACTGATGCAGACAGTTCAATCGCGGCGCCCGCCGGCCGGTTCGCCTACGCGGCGTTGGGTCGCGCGGGCGGCGTCACGGTGTCCTCGGCTGCCGAGACCTATTTCGTCCGGCCGGAGCGCCGGTCCGATGGGCGCAGCGAGCTTGCAACGCTCTTCCGGCCATATTGGCAAGCGCGCTTGTCCGCCGTTACCCCGCAAGAAGCCGTTTTGGCAAAGGAGGGGCCATGAACGGTTCTTTTTCGCGGCAGCACGGCCAGGCCGTGGTCGAAGCGCTGCTGATGCTGCCCTTGATGGCCGTGTTGGCGTGGGCCGTTTCGCGTATTGGCGGGCTGCAGTTCTCGGCCCAGGAAATGGCGCAGGCCAGCCGCAAGGCCGCGATGGCCGCTGCCCTGGGGCAGCCGCTGAAAAATCTGGCCGTGGCGGATGTCCGCCCCGGGCTGTCGGGGGCGGCCAGGCCGCTGACGGGCATCGCGCCGCCGCGCCTGGCCGCCTTGCAGGACGCCTGGTTCGGCGGGGGCTTGCAACTGCTATCGGTAGAGGCCCGCCAGGGCGGGCCGGAACCGCTGCGGATTTCCCGCCAGACGCACGTGGCAAGCGGAGCGGGCCACGCCCACGGCGACGCCGATGCGCAACGCCGGATCGGCGGGGCGCCGGATTCCTGGCGGCGCGCGGAAAGTAGTTCCTTGGCCCAGGCCCGGCGCCTGAGTCATCTGATCGATCGGATGGAAAGTCCCTGGCCGCGGAAGCGATTGTCGCTGGATTGGCTGTCGGCCTGGGCTGACGTGGTGCCGGCGGATCGGCTGGGCATGCGCGGGGAGCGCAGCAAATGAACGTGCGGATTTTCTTTATCGGCAATTCGGTCGGCGGGCAGGCGTTCCGGCAGTGCCTCGCCGCCGCCCTGGCGGCCCGGCTGTTGCTGCCCGTGCCGGCCAGCGCGGCCGGCACTTGGCCGAAGCTGGTCTGGGCCTCGGAATCGGCGGCCGCCTCCAACCGTTTCGCCCGGCCGGCGCAGGCCGCCGCCGGCCCGGTTTCCTTGACGGCGCTGCGCTTTCCCGCCGGATCCAGGCACGAACTGCTGGGCGAAAAAGTATGGCTGCACGGCATGCCGGCGCAGGTATTGGCTTTCGACGCGCCGCTGAGCGCGTCGGAACTGATCCGCTATCTGTCGGGCCAGCAGCCCGCGCTGGCGGACCTGAACGTGCTGCCCGGCCAAGCCATCCTGTCGGGGCAGGTCGGCCATGAGCAATGGGTCGTCCAGATGGAAGGCGTGGAGCCGCGCCGCACGGTTGGCAGCATTTCCACGCTCAATCTCCGGTCGGCGCCCGCGCGGCCCGAGCCTGCGTGGCTGCCCGTGGGCGCCCGGCTGAGGCTGGATGTCGAGGTGCTGGATCAAGGCGTCAAGGTCTCCGACCGCATCTGGCAGTACGACACACCGCCCGCAAGCGTGGCTCCTCGCCTGGAGGCGGGCCTGAGGCGGGACGGCTGGCTGCGCCCGTTGGCCGCCAGCGAGCCGCAATGGTGGATCAAGGGCACGGCCCGCTTGCGCATTTCCCTCGTGCCGCTGGACGGCGGCAGCGGGCTTCTGGTCAGAGGATGGGCGCCATGAAGGGCCGGATCGTCCTGGCGGCGCAGCGGCTGCGCAGAACCGGCGTCTACGCGCTGGCCCTGGGCGCCGGGCTGGTGTCGGCGTGGGCAGTGCGCGAACACGTGCAGCAACGAATCCAGGTGCTGGAGGCTCAGGCGCTCGTGCCTCAGGTCAGCCGCCTGGTTGCGGCTTACGACCTGCCGGCCGGCACGCGGCTCGACGAGTCGCATCTGGCCGTGCGCGAGATCCCCGAGCAATGGGCATCCCGGACCAGCATCGACCCGCTGGATCTGGCCGAGGTCCTGGGCGCCACCCTGCAGGCCGGCGTTGCCAATGGCGAGCCCTTGCTCCGCGCCCACCTGACGTTCAGCGCGCCGGTTCCCGCCCTGGCGTCCCGGCTGAAGGCCGGGCAGCGGGCGCTGACGGTTTCTCCGGCGGATCTGGGCGGACTGGGGGAGATGCTGCGCGCTGGCGATGTGATCGACATCTACGTCAGCTTTTCGCATCGGCAGCGGGAGTTGACCGTGCCGGTACTGCAAGGCATGCGGGTGTTGGCCGTGGGCAGCGAGGCCGAGGGCGAAGATGGCAGGGCCGGCGGCGGCATCACGCTGGCCGCCAGTCCCGACGAGGCCATGCGTTTCGTCGCGGCGCGCCAGGCGGGCGCGCTGACGGCGCTGTTGCGTCATCGGGACGACGTGGCGGCGGTGGGGCGCGTGGCCCAAAGCGATCTCGCCTCCCTGATCGGGCTGGATCCCGAACCCAAGGCCGCGCCGGGCGTGGCCATTCTCTACGGGGACCGTCTGGACGGGCAGGTCAGTGGATTCCTGCAAGACCCGGCGGGTTCCGGCCACGCGGGCTCTCAAGAGGGGCGGCCATGATCCGTATTCTCGCAGTCCTGGCCGGCCTGGTTCTGGGCCTGGCGTGCGCGTCCGCGCGGGCGGCGCCCGAAATGATCGAGCTTCAGGTGGGCGAAACCCGGATCCTGTCGCATCCCGGCGTCCGTCGCGTGGCCATCGGCAATGGCCAGGTGCTCGGGGCGGTCGCGGCGGAGGGACGCGATGTCGTGGTCTTCGCGCGCGCGGAGGGCGTGTCGTCGATGCATGTCTGGACGGGGGCGGGCCGGGCCAAGGCCTACGAGCTGCGCGTCGTTGCGGCCGGCGCGCCGCGGCTGCGGGCCGAGGTCCAGGCCCTGCTGGCCCGCATTCCGGGCGCGCGCAGCTCCGAGGTCGGCGGCCGGATCCTGATCGAAGGCGATGACCTGTCCGACGATGACCGTTCGCGTATAGCCGCCCTGGCCGAGCGCTATCCCGACGTGCTGGATTTCACGGGGCAGGTGGGCTGGGACCGCATGGTGCTGCTGGATGTGCAGGTGGTCGAAATTCCAACGTCCAGGCTGAAGGAGATGGGCGTGCGCTGGGACGGCGTGAGCCAAGGGGGCATCAACGCGGGCCTGGCATGGGACGGAGGGTCTCTCGGGCGTCTCAAACGTCCGGGCGAAGCCGTGATCGAAACCGCGGGGCCGGCCACGGCGGCAGCCGGCTACTTCGGCGTCAATGCGCTGTTGTCGGCCCGCATCGCCGCGCTGGCCCAGAGCGGCGAGGCCGTCATGCTCGCCCAACCCCAGTTGCTCGCGCGCAGCGGCGCCAGCGCAACTTTTCTGGCGGGAGGGGAGGTGCCCTACGCGTCCACCGATTCCCGCGGCAACCCCACCACGCTGTTCAAACCATACGGGGTGTCGCTCAGTATCACTCCCCGCATCGATCGCAATGGCGTGATCCGGTCCTTGATCGAGGTGGAGGCGAGCTCGGTCGACACCTCCTTGAGCGTGGCCGGCGGGCCTGCGCTGCGCACGCGCCGAGCGTCCACCGAGTTCAACGTCCGCTCCGGCAATACGCTGGTCATTGGCGGGTTCCTGTCGCGTGAGCGTGCCAGCGAGGTCAACGGCCTGCCTTGGCTGCAGGACATTCCCATCCTGGGCGCCTTGTTCTCGTCGCGCCGGTACCAATTGCGCGAGACCGAATTGGCGATATTCGTCACGCCCAAGATCATTTCCCAGGGAGAGCCCGCCATGGCGGACCGGGTGCGGCGAGGCCGCGACGCGCTGGACGCCGCCTTTCCCGAACCGCCTCGGCTGGGCACGGCGGTGCCTGCCGCCGCCAGCGGGTGGGATCCCTACTCGGGCGCCGGTTCCCAATGGGTGCCCCCGGAATCTGACACTCTCGTCCCGCACAAGGAGTAAGGCTGTGCTCGCCATAGAAATGACGTTCGAGGATGCGGCCGTGAGGCGGATCGACGCCGCCGCGCCACTGTTGATCGGCAGGGGCGCGCATTGCGGCCTGCGCATCGCCAACTGGCGGGTGGGGCGACAGCATGCCCGGCTGCTCCTCGAAGATGCCGATATCGTCCTGGAAGACCTGGGCACGCGGGCCGGCACCCTGGTCAACGGCTTGAGGGTCGTGCGCCACGCCCCGGTGCTGCCCGGCGACGACATCCTGATCGGGCCATGCAGGTTACGCGTGTCGCTGTCGCGCTTGAGCCATGGCGAGCCCGAGGACGCCAGCGCGGCTTCCGGCCAAGAGGTCATGGGGCAGGCAAAGGCGCAGGCCGATGCCGCTCCTGATCCTGCGCCCGTGCCGCCGCCGGCGCTGCCGCAGCCGCACCAGTTGCAGGAGCGCCGGCGCCTGCATGCTGCGTTGCTCGACGCGCTGGACCTGCGCCGGCGCGACGTGGCGGGCATGAGCGACGGCATGCTGCGCGCGGAGGCCGAACGCCTGCTGACGCAGATCGTTGCGGCAGACGCGGACCTTCCTCCCGGCGCGGACCGCGCCGCGCTGTGCCGCGAGGTGCTGGACGAGGCGGTCGGCCTGGGGCCGCTGGAACCCCTGCTGGCCGCGAGCGACATCACCGAGATCATGGTCAATCGCTACGACGAGATCTACGTGGAGCGTGGCGGCCGCCTGTCGCGCCATCACGCGGCCTTCACCAGCGAGCAATCGGTGCGGTGGGCGATCGAGCGCATCGTGACGCCCTTGGGGCGGCGCATCGACGAGAGCTCGCCGATGGTCGATGCCCGCCTTTCCGATGGCTCTCGCGTGCACGCCATCATTCCGCCCGTCGCCATGAAGGGCGCCAGCCTGACCATACGCAAGTTTCCGCGGCAGCGTCCCCGCATGCCCGACCTGATAGCGGCGGGCTCCTTGAGCGGCGCCATGGCGCAATTCCTGGCGCTTTGCGTGAAGATGCGCAAGAACCTCGTGGTATCGGGCGGGACGGGATCCGGCAAGACGACGCTGCTGAACATCCTCTCCAACGAGATTCCGGACGGTGAACGGGTCGTCACCATCGAAGACGCCGCGGAGCTGTGCCTGAACCACGACCACCTGGTCGCGCTGGAAGCGCGGCCCGCCAACCAGGAAGGCCGCGGGCGCATCGATATCCGCGAACTCGTGCGCAATGCGCTGCGGATGCGGCCCGACCGGATCGTGGTGGGCGAATGCCGCGGGCCGGAAGCATTCGACATGCTGACCGCCATGAACACAGGGCACGAAGGCTCATTGACGACCCTTCATGCGAATTCCCCGCGCGATGCCCTGGGGCGGCTGGAATCGATGATCCTGATGGCCGGCCTGGACCTGCCGCTGCCGGCCGTGCGCGAACATATCGCCGCCAGCGTGGACATCGTCATCCAGCAGGCGAGGCTGGCGGACGGGCAGCGCGTGGTGACGTCGGTCGCCGAAGTCGCCGGAATGGAAAGCGGACGCATCCTGCTGCAGGACCTGTTCCGCTACGACCGCCACCACGGCTTCGCGGGATGCGGCGCCTTGCCCGGCTTTGCCCGGGAATGGGCCGAAAGCGGCGTGGCCTTCGAGGCGGCCTGGTTCTCCGGGGCGGCCGGCCAGGAGACCGGCGCGTCGGTATTCGCGCAGGGCTTGCCATGATCTGGCTGGCCGCGGGCGGCGCGATGGTCTGCGCGGTGGTGCTGGCGTGGAGAGCGCAGGCGTGGTTCGCGCCGGCACTGCGGCGCTACCGGGAGGTCTATACCCAGGAAGCCGGCCTGCGGCTGAGCGAAGTGTTTCTGTTCATCGACCCCGCGCAGCTCTGGGCGGGCGCAGTGGCGTGTGCGGCCTTGGCCGCCGCGCTGGTCTTTTCCATCGTGGGCAGCGGCGTTGCGGCCGCCCTGGGCGCGGCGCTGGCATCGCGCGCGCCACGCGCCGTCGTCGATGCGCTGCGGCGCAGGCGCGCGCGCCGTTTCGAGCAGCAGTTGCCCATGGCCCTTTTGATGCTGGCGTCCGCCTTGCGCGCAGGCGTCGCCCTGGCGACGGGCCTGCGCCACGTCGTCGAGCAGAGCGGCGCGCCATTGGCCCAGGAGTTCGGGCTGATGCTGCGCGAACAGCGCATGGGCGTGCCCTGGGACAGCGCGCTGGAAAACCTGCAAGGCCGCATGCCGGCCGATTCGACCGCGCTGGTGGTGGCCGCCATGCGCATCGCGGCGCAGACGGGCGGCAACCTGGCCGAAGCGCTCGAGAGCATCGCCCACACCTTGCGCGCCAGGCTGCAATTGCAGGCCAAGCTGCTGGCATTGACGTCGCAGGGCCGTCTGCAGGCCTGGATCGTGGGGGCGCTGCCCCTTTTTCTGCTGGCGGTGCTGAATCGTCTGGAACCGGAAATCATGGGCTTGCTGTGGACCACGCCGATGGGATGGGCCGTGCTGGCGGTCGTGGCCGTGCTGGAGATTGCCGGCGTGCTGCTGATACGCCGCATCATCCGGATCGACATCTGAGGGGAGAACGCGATGTGGCTGTATCTGGGCTTGCTGACCGCCGGCCTCGGCGCGACCTGGCTGGCGTGGGTGATTCTGCAGCCGTTGTTGCTGGACAAGCAGGAGGCATCCGCGATGCTGCCCTGGTGGTGGCGCGCGGCTTGGCCGTGGGTGTCGGCCGTGGCGCCGCTGGCGGGGCCCTTGTGCTCCTGGCGGTGGCGACTGCGCCTGACCCGCGCGATCGAGCAGGCATCGTTGCCGGCCGACATCGGCTACGCGCATCTGGCGGCGCTGTGCTGGAGCGCGGCCGTGGCGGCGGGAGGGGTGACGGCGGCCGGCGCCATTGCCGTGACGCAGGCGCGCCCCTGGGAGTGGGGGGCCTGGGCGGCGGCGGCCGCATTGATGGCCGCCGCCGCGCCGGGGCTCTGGCTGCGCGATCTCGGCCGGCGGCGGCGCCACGCCATCGAACGGGATCTGCCGTTCGTGTTCGACATGATGACCCTGTGCGTGGAGGCGGGTTTGAGCGTCCAGGGAGCCCTGCAGCTGGCGGCGCAGAGCGGGCCGCCCGGCATCCTGCGCGATGCGCTGGCCGATGCCCTGGCCGAAATGCGGGCGGGGATTTCACGCAGCGCGGCGATCAAGGCCCTGGCCGATCGCAGCAACAGCCCGCTCGCGCGCAATTGGGCCGCCGCCGTGGCGCAGGCCGAAACCTTGGGGATCAGCCTGGGGCCGGTGCTGAGGGCGCAGGCGGCTCAATGCCGCAGCGATCGCCACGTGCGCGCGGAGCAATTGGCGATGCAGGCGCCGGTGAAAATGCTGCTGCCGCTCATCGGCTGCATCTTTCCGTGCACATTCATCGTGCTGGCCTTCCCGATCGCGGTGCAGTTGTTGCAGAGCGTCCAATGAGCGGCCGGACGGCTTTGCCGCGGGGCCGCCTGAGGTTATTGAAGGTCACGCGCTGGGGAGGCCGGATGCGGGGGCTGCTGGGCAGGCCAGTTCCGGGCCCGCGCTCGGGAATCCTGCTGGCGCCATGCGCGGGCGTGCATACCTTTGGCATGCGCTATTCCATCGACGTGGCGTTCGTGTCGCGGGCCGGACGGGTGGTGGGGGTGCGCAGGGCGCTGGCGCCCTGGCGGATGGCTTTATGCCTGGGCGCCGTTGCCGTCGTCGAGATGCGCGCTGGCGTTCTCGATGCCGAATACGGAGGTATACGCGGGATAGAAGCTGCAATACAGCACGCCGCCCGCGGCGATATTGAACGGTATCTGCAGTGTGCCCGCGAATTGCGGAGACAGGCCAATGGCCACCAGCAGGCCGGCGCAGAGGTCGATGAACAGGAACACCAGAACCCAGGTGGCGCCATAGACCAGGAAGGGTAATTTGTTGCGCCAGCAGGCGATGCCGGAGAAGAACAGCGCCTGGACCAGGCGCAGCCCATGCCAGGCCACCAGCACCGGCGCATGCCAGAAGAGCGCCGCGATCACCACATAGACGATGGCGAACAGCGTCAGGGGAACGGCCATCGCGGACAGGATGGGCTCCATGCTCTTTTCGACGGAGGCGATGCGCATCCCCTCGACCATCGCATCGGTGAAGGGCAGGAAGATGACCAGGCCGGCCACCATGCACAGCGCGGCGTACAGCAGGCCCATCAGGAACAGCTTCCTGAAAACGCCTGGTTGCTTGAGCGGTTTGGCCCACATCGAGGGCAGCATGATGCGGTCCGCCTCGACATGCTTGCACGCGGACAGGGTCATCAGGGTGATGATGGGCATCAGCGCCACGACCAGGATCGGCCCGACGGGCGGCGTCGCGGTGGCGAAGATGACCAGTAGGCTGATGGCCATGGCCCAGGTGAACATGGCCAGGGGTTGCTTGCGGAACAGACGGAAGCCGTCTCGGACCCATTGCCAGCCGGATGCCGCGGGTAGGAATGCTGCTTGCATGGCTCTCTAGAAGGGAGAATCTCTCAAAAAGGGACGCTATACGCCATTATGGGGGGCACGACGGTTACGGCAATATGGGCAGGCCTGCGCGGTGGCGCGCTCGCAACACTCGTTCGAAATGCCGCGGGTCGTGCGGTTTGAGGGTCTGGGCGGGCCGAGGCAGGAAAAAGTCGTACAGGCGCGAAATCCAGAAGCGCAGCGCGGCCGCGCGCAGCATCAGGGGCCAGACCTCGCGCTCGGCATCGGTGAAGGGCCGCTCGGCAGCGTAGGCGCTCAGCCAGGATTCCACCAATTCAGGGACGAATTCGCCCGTATCCCGCTCGATGCACCAGTCATTGACGCTGACCGCCACGTCGAACAGCCAGGTGTCGCAGCCAGCGAAATAGAAGTCGATGATGCCGCCCATGAGCGGATCTTCGAACGTTCCGGCGAACAGCACGTTGTCGCGGAAAAGGTCGCAGTGGGCCGGGCCGGTCTGCAGCGCCTGCCAGGCGGGCGTTGCCGCGGCCGCTTCCTGGGCGGCCAGCTCGGCGCTCAGCAGCTGGGCCTGGCCGGGTTCCAGGAAGGGCATGACCTTGGGCGCGGTTTCCAGCCACCACGGCAGCCCGCGCAAGTTGGGCTGGCGCAGCGGGAAGTCCTGGGCGGCCAGGTGGGCGCGGGCCAGCGTGGCGCCCGCCAGGGCGCAATGCGCGGGACCGGGGGCGGGTTCGTAGCCGCCGGGCAGGCGCGAGACGATGGCGCAGGGCTTGCCGTGCAGGGTAGTCAGGCGCGTGCCGTCCCGCAGGGTCTGGGGGCGCGGAACCGGAATGCCGCGTTCGGCCAGGTGGTACATCAGTTCGATGTAGAACGGCAGCTGGGCGTGCGTCAGAACCTCGAACAGCGTCAGGACATATTCGCCGCGGGTCGTGTAGAGGAAATAATTGGTGTTCTCGATACCCGCCGTAATCCCCCGCAGCGAGACGAACTCGCCCAGGTCGAAATGCGCCAGGAGGGCGCGTGCATCGTCGTCGGATACGGGAGTGAATACGGCCATTGATATGTGGAAGTCAGGGGTTAACGGACGCTTGGACATGCCTATGCGGCGGCGCAATTTTAGACCACATGGCGGGCGGGCCCGTCCTCCGTTCGGAGGGCGGACGGAACCCTGCGCCGGGCATAATCCCGCCAAGCACCGTAAAATACCGCATCCCCTTGTTTTGTAGAGCGATTCTTGGACTCCCCCGACTGGCGGCTGTGCGTCGCCCCGATGATTGACGTGACCGATCGCCACTGCCGTTATTTCCACCGGCTGCTGGCTCCGCGCGCGCGCCTTTACACGGAAATGATCACCACCGGCGCGCTGCTGTACGGCAATGTCGAGCGTCACCTCGATTTCGACGAGGCCGAGCACCCCGTGGCGCTGCAGTTGGGCGGCAGCGAGCCCGAGGCGCTCGCCCAATCGGCGCGGCTGGGCCGGCAGTGGGGCTACGACGAGATCAACCTGAATTGCGGCTGCCCCTCGGAACGGGTGCAGAAGGGGGCGTTCGGCGCCTGCCTGATGGCCGAGCCCGCGCTGGTCGCCGATTGCATGAAAGCCATGCAGGACGCCGTCGATATCCCGGTCACCGTCAAGCACCGCCTCGGTCTGGATTATGACGAGTCCTACGAATTTGTCCGGGACTTCGTCGGCAAGATCTACGACACCGGATGCCGGATATTCATTGCCCATGCCCGCAACGCGGTGCTCAAGGGCCTGACGCCCAAGGACAACCGCGAGATCCCGCCCCTGCGCTACGACGTGGTCCGCCAGCTCAAGCGCGATTTTCCGGATTGCACCTTCGTGTTGAATGGCGGCCTGGCCGATGCGGAGCAATCGGTGCGCGCCGCGGGCGATTTCGATGGCGTGATGCTGGGGCGCGCCGCGTGGCACACGCCGCGCGTGCTGTCCGAGATTTCCCTGCAGCTGTGGCCATCCTTGCGGTTGCCCAGCGATGCCCAGGTCGTGGATGCCATGACCGAATACGCAGCGCGCCAGGTCGCGCGGGGCGTGCCGTTGCGAGTGATGACGCGGCCCATGCTGGGCCTGGTGAACGGGCAGGCGGGCGCGCGCCGCTGGCGCCGGATGCTGTCCGATCCGGCCTTGCTGGCCGCGAACCGGCCGGAGCTCATCTATGACGCCTGGCGCAGCCAGCGGCATGCGCCTGATGTGCGCGGCGCCGCATGCGAGGCGGCGCCGGCGGGAGCATGACCAGCGGCCGATGCCGCTGGCGGGTCCGCTCAGGACTTGGCCGGTTCGGCGCTTTCGGTCGGCCAGTCGCGGATGTAGGCCTTCAGCATATTGTTCTCGAATTGCTGGGCGGCCACGATGGCCTGGGCCATGTCGTAGAACGAAATCACGCCCATCAAGGTGGGGCCGTCCATGACCGGGATGTAGCGCGCGTGCTTCTCGAGCATCAGGCGCTGCACTTCTTCGGCGCTGGTGTTGGGCGATACGCTGACCGGCGCGTCGTCCATGATGGAGCGGATCGTGGTTTCGCCCGCGCCGCCATGCGCGTGCATGTGCCGGATGATCTCGCGGAAGGTGAGCATGCCGGTCAACGTGCCGAATTCCATGATCACGAGCGAGCCGATGTCCTGCTCGCTCATCGTTTGCACCGCCTGGGACACAGGCATGTCGGGCGACGCCGTATAGAGCGTATCGCCCTTGACGCGCAAAATCTCGCTGACCTTCAACATCGGTTCCTCCTGGGCGGACTACGCCCGAATGCTATTTACTATTTCTTGTTCGCTTCCAATTGCAATATGGGAGCGATTCCATTTTCAGTATTTTGCGCTTCTCCGCAGACTTCTTCCAGCGTGGGCGTATTTTGCTGGGAAATCACGGCGGACGCGACCCGCAGTATTTCCGGATCGTTGCGGACCCGGCCCTGCGTCCGGTCCAGCAGGAAATGGTCCACGACGGGCGCCATCGAGGTTTGCCGGGCGTCGCAGGTAAGCACCCAGTTCTCTTCGGGCGTGCGCGTGGCCAAACCCATGCCGCTCAGCGTTTCCAGCACTTCGTTCAACTCGTCCTGGTGCAGCCGCAGTTGCGAGGCCAGGACGTTGGCGGGCAGGCCGGGAGGGTTGGCGGCCTGGGCCTTGCGCAGCGCGCGCAAGGCGTCCAGGGCATCGACGAAGGGGGCGCCGGGGTAGCGGTTGATTTCCCAGCGGCCCAGGCGGATCAGCGGCGCGCTGGAGGCCAGCGTAGCGCCCAGCAGCACGGCCAGCCACGACAGGTAGATCCAGAGCAGGAAGATCGGCAGCGTGGCGAAGGTGCCGTAAATGACCGTGTAGGTGGGGAACCGGGTCAGGTAGTAGGCGAAGGCCGACTTCATGATTTCCAGCACGATGGCGGTCACGCAGCCCCCGATCAATGCGTCGCGCCACAGGACTTCGCGATTCGGGACCACGACGAACAGCGCGGCAAACCCCAGCGCGGTCAGTATCAGCGGGATGAAGGAAATGGCGACGCTGACGATTTCCGGCACGTCCCGCACCAGCCCCAGCGATTCGCGCGCCACGAACGAGGTGGCCCACAGGCTGGCGCCGGCCACGACCGGCCCGAGCGTGATGAGCGCCCAATAAACAAGCGCGCGCTGCCTCAACGGACGCTGGCGCGACACGTGCCAGATGTCGTTGAAGGCCTTGTCGATCGTCATGATCAGCAACAGCGACGTGACCAGCAGGAACGCACCGCCGATCGCGGTCAGGCGCGAGGCCTGGCGCGCGAACTGGTTCAGGTAGTTCATGATGTTGTCCGAGACGGACGGCGGCATCAGGCTGTTGGTCAGGAAGTCCTCGAGCGCCACGCGGAATTCCTGGAACACCGGAAAAGCGGTGAACAGGGACAGCACCACGGCCAGCATGGGCACGATGGCCAGCACGGTCGTGAAGGTAAGGCTGGAGGCGACCTGAAGCAGTTTTTCTTCACCGGCGCGCTCGGCCGTGAAGCGGACGACGCGTCCGACCCTCGCGCCCCATGAAGAGCGCGATGTCGAGGGCTCGGTGGCCGCCGGCGCGGCGGCGGGCTCGGCGGGGCTATTCATCAGGCGATAATAGCAGCATGAACCCTGAACTCAACCCCCGCTTGCGCCTGCTGGCCTCGGTTTCGCTGTTTGCCCTGATCGTGCTTTGCGTCACCTGGGAGACCGTGGTGGCGCCGGTGCGGCCCGGCGGTTCCTGGATGTTGCTGAAGGCCTTGCCGCTTGCGTTTCCGCTGCGTGGCATCGTGCGCGGCAATCTCTATACCTATCAATGGGCGTCCATGCTGTCGCTGCTGTACCTGATGGAAGGGGCCGTGCGCGCCATGTCCGACCCGGCCCCGCTGTCCGTGGGGATGGCTTGGGGGGAGATCCTGCTGTCGACGGTCTTCTTCCTGAGCGCCATTTTCTATGTGCGGCCCGCCAAGCGCGCCGCCAGGAGACAACGCGCATGATCGCCCATTCGCTGTCCGACCTCCGCACCGTCAACTCCTTTGCCGGCCTGCCTGCGGCGTTCCATACCCGGCTGGCGCCCCAGCCCCTGAACAATCCGCGCCTGCTCCACGCCAATGCCGATGCCGCGCGCCTGATCGGCCTGGATCCGGCCGTCCTGGACACGTCCGAATTCCTGAGCGTGTTTTCCGGCGCCCAGCCGTTGCCCGGCGGCGACACGCTGGCGGCGGTGTACAGCGGCCATCAGTTCGGCGTCTGGGCCGGCCAGCTGGGAGACGGTCGCGCCCATCTGCTGGGCGAGGTCGAAGGGCCGGAAGGCTCTTGGGAATTGCAGCTCAAGGGCTCCGGCATGACGCCCTATTCGCGCATGGGCGACGGTCGCGCGGTATTGCGCTCGTCCGTGCGCGAATACCTGGCCAGCGAAGCCATGCATGGGCTGGGCGTGCCCACGACGCGCGCGCTGGCGCTGGTGGTCTCCGACGACCCGGTCATGCGGGAAACGGTCGAGACGGCCGCCATCGTGACCCGCATGTCGCCCAGCTTCGTGCGTTTCGGCTCGTTCGAGCATTGGTCGTCGCGCCGCCAGCCCGACCAGCTCAGGATCCTGGCGGACTATGTCATCGACCGCTACTACCCGGAATGCCGCGACCCCCAGGACGACGCCGCGTCCATCCTGCATCTGCTGCGCGCGGTCACCCGCCGCACGGCCCGCCTGATGGCGGACTGGCAGGCGGTGGGGTTCTGCCATGGCGTGATGAACACCGACAACATGTCCATCCTGGGCCTGACCCTGGACTACGGCCCCTATGGCTTCATGGACGGCTTCCGCCTGGGGCATGTTTGCAACCACTCGGATACGGAAGGGCGGTATTCATGGAATCGCCAGCCGTCCGTGGCCTTGTGGAATCTGTACCGGCTGGGCGGCAGCCTGCACGCGCTGGTGCCGGACATCGACGGCCTGCGGGCCGTGCTGGATGAGTACGAGCCGGTGTTCACGCGCGCCTTCCATGAGAGGATGGCCGCCAAGCTGGGCCTGGCCGCGTGGAGCCCGGAAGACGAGCCGCTGCTCGACGACCTGCTCAAGCTGATGGACGCCAACCAGGCCGACTTCACCCTGACCTGGAGGCGCCTGGCCGATGCGGTGTCGGGGCGGCGCGGCGCGTTCGAGGATTTGTTCATCGACCGCCCGGCGGCCGCGGCCTGGCTGGACCGGCTGCTGGCGCGCCACGCGCAAGACGGGCGGCCCGGGTCCGCGGTGGCCGAGGCCATGAACGGCGTCAACCCCCTTTATGTGCTGCGCAATCACCTGGCGGAAGAGGCGATCCGCGCGGCAAAATCGGGCGACACCAGCGAAATCGATACGCTTTTGAAGCTGTTGCGCAATCCCTACGTGGACCAGCCGGGCCACGAGCGATATGCCGGATTACCGCCGGACTGGGCGGGCAGCATCGAGGTCAGCTGCTCGTCTTGAATATCGCGCGGATCGAAAAGCATTTTTTCGGCGATTTACGCGAAAATAACGGTTTAGAAAAGGAATATCGCAGTTTTTTTCACTGCAATCATTCGTTTCCATTGTAAAAGTCGTAAGATTGTCGCCAACGGGACACCCCGGGGGCCAAGTGTCCGCGGGGCATTTGTCGATACTCTTGAATATAAAGCACTCTAAATATGGCTGGCGCAGATGGTTTGCTGTGTATCGGTCTGCTTGAGGATGACGCCGATTTCCGAGAGGAGTTGGCGTTAGGCTTGGGTGGCTACGGTTTTCGGGTGGCATTTGCCTGTGATAATGCGGCGGCGTTTTATCGCCGGTTGCAGGAGCAGCCCTGCGATATCGTCATTCTTGACGCCCATCTTCCGGGAGAAGATGGTTTTTCCGTGGCAACCCGCCTGCGCGCCCTGAGCCCGGTCGGCATTGTCATGCTGACCGGCCGCAGCGCCCTGGAAGACCGGGTGCGCGGCCTGGAAGGCGGCGCCGACGTCTACATGACCAAGCCCGTGGACCTGCTGGAGCTCAGTTCGGTCATACGCAGCCTTGCGCGGCGCATGCGCCTGGCCAAGGCGCCGCGGCCGGCGGACGCGGAAACGCGCGCCTCGGCGGACAGCTCGTGGTCCCTTCAGGACGGCGGCTGGATCCTGGTGGCGCCGGATGGGGCTTCGCTGCATCTCAGCGCCCAGGAGCGCACCTTCCTGGTCGCGCTGATGGACGCGGCCGGAAGCGCGGTCAGCCGGCAAGTCCTGGCGGAATTGTTCCTGCCCGATAGCCCGGGCGGTTTCGAATTGCGCCGGATCGACGTGTTGGTCAGCCGTTTGCGCGCCAAGGCGCAAAGCGCCGGCCTCAAGCTGCCGGTACTGTCGGTGCGCGGCCAGGGTTACGTGTTTGCTGCTTGACCCGGTTGCGGGCCGTCCGCCACCGGGGCGTTGGACGGCAGCGTGACGACAAAGCGCGTGCCTACGCCGACCTCGCTCTGCATCGTCAGCGAACCGCCCTGGTTCTGGCAGATGCGCCGGGCCAGATAGAGGCCTATCCCCATTCCCTGCGTTTCGCGGTGCGCGGCGCGGCGGAAATGCGGCTCGAATATTCTTGCCTGTTCCTCTTCCCCGATGCCCGGGCCGCGGTCGGTGACGGCCACCCAGGCCATCGGCACGCCGCCGTCGCGGCTCTGGCCGGTCTCGATGCGGACCGGTTCGTTGGCCGGCGAATACTTGATGGCGTTGTGGATCAGGTTGCGGACCACCACGCTGGTCAGAGGGCGGTCGCAATGGACGGGCAGGGGGCCGTCGGCCTGCAGGATCAGCGCATGGGCGGTGTCCGGCTGCATCGAGGTCACGACGTCGCGCGCGAGTTCCGCCAAGTCCGCCTGCTCGCCGCGCGGCATCCAGGCCTGTTCGCCCAGCCTGTCCTGGTTCAGCAACTGATCCATGAGTTCGGTCATGCGGGTGACCGACCGGTGGATGCGCGCCAGGCGGCTGCCCACCGCCTCGCTGCCATCGGAGAGAATCATGTCCAGCGATTGGGCCGCCGCGCTGACCGTGGCAAGCGGCGCCCGCAGCTCATGCGAGATCAGCGCGTTCATCTGGCGCTGCGTATCGAGCGCGCCCGCCAATTCAGCCAGCCGCAGTTCGCCTTGGGCGAGATGCTCCGCGTCCGCGGGGGCATGATGGCCGCGGCCAGCCATGGGCTGGGAGCGCGCCGGCCCGTCGATGGCCTGAAGCAGCAGGGCGCTGGATACCAGCAGCAGCCGCGCGAGTTCGAGTGCCGTGCCGGCGGCTTCGGCCCCCAAGGCGTCGCGCGCCAGCATCCAGGCCGAAACGCAATACGCCAGAGCCAGGGCCAGCGTTGCCGCGGTTCCTGCCCCCCTGCGGGCCGCGCGCAGCAGCAGCCACCCGGCCAGCAGGACGCTGGCGGCGGCGCAGGCGCCAGCGATGACGGTGGGGATCATGCCGTTGCCCGGTTCGTAGGCGAAGATCAGCGCCAGCGCCGCGACGACCGCCAGCGAGACGCTGGCCCAGCGGCAGGCCTTTGCCGGCCCGGCGCTGGCGGACGAGGCCGACAGCAGCGGGACGCTCAGGGCCAGCAGGGCCGCATAGGAGCCCGCTTGCAGCGCGCCGGGCGGCAGCAGGGAGGGAGTGGCGCGAAACAGGCCTTCGACCAACATGAACGCCAGGCCCGCGCCGTGCATCGCATTGCGGGTGGCCGCCCAGGCAACGGCGCAGAGCAGGGCGCAAGCCATCGCCACGCCCGCAGTCAGGCCCAGGTGGATGTCTTCATAGGCGGTGCCCGGCGCGTAGGCCAGGGCGGCGGCGGGAAAGAGCAGGGCATACAGCAGTAACCCCAGCCGCGGCCGCGCAGTTTGCCGTCCGGCACGCGTGCGGCGGGCGGCGCCGCATTGGCGAAAAGGCCCGCGGATGCGAAGAAGAGATCCTTCCGTCAACTAGAAACCCATGGATGTTCGGATGCGAGGTCGTGAGCCTGGGCGAAGTTTACGCCAGCGCCGCGTATGGCGTGGACGCCCAGGCCTTCCAGGATATTCTGCGTTGCGATATCGGGCACATCTTCTGCGTACACCGCCATGTGCAACGTTGTGGCCGTCGCGACCACCGTGGCGGCCAGGTGCCTGCTGCCCGGGCTGTGCAGCAGGCCGGTAATGAAGCCCCCGCTCAGTTTCAGATAGGACAGGGGAAACTCGTGCAGGCGTTCCATGGCGCCGAACTGCTGCGACAGGCGCGCCACGCCGACCCGGCCGCCGGCCCCCGCGACGATGCCGCAAAGCTGATGCAGCTCGGCTTCCTGCTCGATGAGCGCCGCCGCGTCGACCTCGACGATGAGCCGGGCGGTCAGGGCGGGGCGGTCGGCCAGCATGCGTTCCAGCCGGGACAGGAACGCGGGCTGCGCCAGCGACGCCAGCGCCACGGGCACGGCCAACGCGCCCGGTCTGGAATACAGCCAGTCCAGCCCCAGCCGGACGGCCTGCACATCGCATTCCGCGGAAAGCCCGAGCCGGACCGCGGGTGGCATGAAGATGGAGGCGGGGACCGGATCGGCGTCGGCCGTGTCGTGCAGGGTCAGGCTGGCCTCCTGGTGCAGCAGGACGCCGGACAGATCATGCAGCGGCTGCACGGACAAGGAGAAGCGGTGCTGCTCCAGCGCCGTGACCAGAGCGTCGTGCCAGCTGTACTCGCCGATGTGAGTGCTGTCGGGCGCGCGGTTGGCGGGCGTGACCTGATCGTCGTCCGCGCTCTCTGCGCACATCAGCGCGTGATCCAGCCGGGCGAGGGTCTCGCTCATGTTGTCGCCCGGGGCATAGGTGGTCATCGCCAGCGCCCAGCGGCACCATCCATGCTTGTCCATCGGCACCCGCAGCGAGCGCAATTCCCGCCGCAGGCGTTCCGCCAGCAGGCCTGCCTGCGGCGCCGACGTGCGGGGCAGCAGCACGGCGAAGTCGGAGCCGCTCAGGCGGGAGATGAACGTGGCCTGGCCGCCGAATTCAGCCACCAGCTTGTGCAGCCGGTCGGACGAGGATCGCAGCCACTGGTCGGTGAAGGCGCGGGAAAGGTGCCGGTTGATCTGCGCTAGGTCGCGCTGCCGGAACATCAGGAGATGCCCGCCCGCCTCGGACTCCTTGTCCGCCAGCGCCTGCCTGAACTGTTCCACGAAGTACCGGCGGTTGGGCAGGCGGGTGACGGGGTCCCGGTAGACCTCGCTTTGCAGCGACTCGATGCGGGCGTTCTGCTCCTGCACCGTGGCGGCCACCATGCGTTGCGCATCGACCAGCGCCTGCTCCACGCCGGCCGCCGAGCCGACGCCGTTGGAAGCCGCGTCGCCGGCCGGAGCCGGGGTACCTTCACCGGTGGCGCGCGACGCATGCGCCTCCATGCGCCGGACCAGATTCAGGGCCAGCAAGATCCAGAGGAGCGCCGCGGCCAGAGCCAGGCCCAGCAGCCGTACGCCGCCTTGCCAGAGCGTTTCTCGCGCCTGCCGCGAATCCGCCTGGACCGTGACGGTGCCGCGCAAGGCGCCGCTGGCGCCCGTGTAGGGACGCGATGCAAGCGGCGCTTCCATGTCCAGCCAGGCGTTGCGCCAACCGCGCTCCCTGGGCGGCGAGTCTTCAGGCCGGACCCGGCGTTCATGGCCGGGATTTCCTTGTGCGTCCGTGAGGCGCACCAGCGCGTACTGGCCTTGCGCGAACAGAGCATCCGCCATCGCGGCCTGTTTTTCGGGGCCTTCGCCGGATGGCTGCGACAGGGCCCAGGCCAGCATGGCCGCGCCTTCCTGGCTGCGCTGCGCCAGTTGCGTTTCCAGGTATCTGTGCGCGGCCATCACCCCCAACGCCTGGGCGCCAAGCAGGACGAGGCCGACCAGGAGGGAGGTGAAGAAAAGGAGCCGGCGGAAAGTGGGCATGTATTTGAAGGTTCCCTTCCTGCCCGGCACGGCGCCCCGGGCGGCGGGCTGCCCGGTATCCGGTCAACGGGGCATCGAACAGAGAAGCGTCCGACAAAACCTGGATAAGAAACGTGACACACGTTACTAATACATCAGCGGCGCCTCGTGTACTGTAATTCTACATGTCACATAACGTACAGAATATTACTAAATCCGCGCCGAGATCGGACAAGCTGTGCAATTATTTCGATCCCGGTTGCTTTTCGCGGGACAACTATCGAGGCGGGCGTATTAATTTTTCCGGTGCGCCTGTCGTAGTAGTAAGGACGAAGCATGCCGCAAGCGGCCGGGGAAAGCCATCCATGGGCCGCCTTTCCCGCTGGCGAGCAATCGCAGAACTGTAGGAACACAAGGAAAAAGGGGGCGCGTTGCCTCTGAAGCGTGGCGTTTTTTTGCGAAACTAATGCATAATTTAAAAAATGTTACAGCCCTTGGGTTCCATTCCGAACCGCAACGCCGGGGGCTTATGGATAGGGGGCTCCGTGCGTGAGAGTTACCTGCTCGCACTGTGCCTGGTGCTGGCGGTCGCGCTTGTTGTGATGTGCCTGATCTTCGCGCGCAGGGAACGCGTGTTGCGCCGCCGCCTGACGTGCGATGAACTGACCGGGGTCCTCAGCCAGCAGGAGCTGCATCGGCGCGCTCGCGCCTGGCTCGGCACCTCCGGCGAGCGTTCGCGGCGCGGCGCTTTCTTCCTGGTGGGTTTCGAGCAGTACGCCGAGATCAGCGCCATGCTGCGCGCCGGAGAGGACCAGGCCTTGCTGGTGCAGGTGGGCAGCCGGCTCAGCCTGATTGCGCGTGCCCTGGGCGGCATGGTGGCGCGCACCGGGGCCGACTCGTTCACGGTCTGCGTGCCCGAGGTGGACGAGGAGGGCGCCGCGCAGGTGTCGGCCAAACTTCTGGAAGACCTGAGCGCTCCCTATCAATTGGGCGGCCGCCCGCTGATCGCCGTTTTCCGCGTCGGCGCGGCCCTGTATCCCGAACACGGGCGCAGCGTGGAAGAGTTGCAGCGTTGTGTGCAGGTGGCCCTGGTGCCGCTCAAGGAGCGCGGAGGGCCCGGCTGGAGCCTGTTCGATTTCCGCATGCTGGCGCACCAGCGCGACCGGCAAGGCCTGGAGAACGATTTGCGCCTGGCGTTGACCACGCCGGCCATGGAGCAGTTCGAACTGTATTACCAGCCCGTCTGCGACAGCGGCACGGGCGTGGTGCAGGGCTGCGAGGCGCTGTTGCGCTGGCACCACCCGGTGCTGGGCAGCGTATCGCCGGCCGTGACCATCGAACTGGCCGAGCGCAGCGGTCTGATCGTGCCCTTGGGCGCCTGGATCCTGGAACGGGCTTGTACCCAGGCCGCGCAATGGCCGGCGGCGTGGCGGGTGCATGTGAATCTATCGGTCAAGCAGATGAACGAGGACGGCTTGGTCGACCTCGTCTCGACAGTGCTGGCGGGGGCCCGCCTGGCGCCGCGCAAGCTGGTGCTGGAAATCACCGAATCCATCTTCATCCTGCACTACGAGCAGCACGTGAAGATATTGAACGCGCTGCGGGCCATGGGCATCGGCGTGGCGCTGGACGATTTCGGCTGCGGCTATTCCAGCCTGAATCACCTGCGTTCCCTGCCCATAGACTGGGTCAAGATCGACCGCAGCTTCATTTCCGCGCTGGAATCGGATGCCGGCAGCCGCGAGGTCGTGTCCGCGCTGTTCGGGCTGTGCCAGGCGATGCACCTGCCCGTGGTCGCGGAGGGCGTCGAAACCGAGGGCCAGCGCGAGATCCTCAAGTCCCTGGGCTGCAGGGTCATGCAGGGATTCCTCCTTGGGCGCCCGGCGCCCGCGTCCGAAATCCAGGCTTTGGCCTCGGCGGTGTCATAATCGGGGTTGCTCGCAAACCCGACCCGTTGACTCCTTATGCCCGGCAACACCCTAGGTACCCTCTTTACCGTCACCAATTTCGGCGAATCCCACGGACCGGCTATCGGCTGCGTCGTGGACGGCTGCCCTCCGGGCCTGTCCCTGGACGCTTCCGACATCCAGCTGGAACTGGATCGCCGCCGTCCGGGCACCTCGCGCCACGTTACGCAGCGCCAGGAAGCCGACCAGGTCGAGATCCTGTCGGGCGTGTACGAAGGGGTGACGACGGGCACGCCGATCGGCCTGCTGATCCGCAACACGGATGCGCGCAGCAAGGATTACTCCAACATCGCCGACACCTTCCGCCCTGGCCATGCCGACTACGCCTACTGGCGCAAGTTCGGCGTGCGCGATCCGCGCGGCGGCGGGCGTTCGTCGGCGCGCCTGACCGCGCCCACCGTGGCCGCGGGCGCCATCGCCAAGAAATGGCTGGCCGAGCAGTACGGCGTCAAGGTGCGCGGCTACATGAGCCAGCTCGGCCCGGTCGCCATTCCCTTCGAATCCTGGGACGAGGTCCCCAACAATCCGTTCTATGCGCCCAACGCCGGGGTCGTCCCCGAACTCGAGGCCTACATGGACCAGTTGCGCCGCGACGGCGACTCGGTCGGTGCCCGCATCGAGGTCGTGGCGGAAAACCTGCCCGCGGGCTGGGGCGAGCCCATCTACGACCGCCTGGACGCGGACATCGCGCACGTAATGATGGGCCTGAACGCGGTCAAGGGCGTGTCGATCGGCGCGGGCTTCGATTGCATCGCGCAGCGCGGCTCCGAACACGGCGACGAGATCACGCCCGACGGCTTCCTGACCAACCATGCCGGCGGGGTGCTGGGCGGCATTTCCACGGGCCAGCCCATTACCGTGTCGCTGGCCATCAAGCCCACGTCCAGCATCCGGGTGGAGCGCCGCTCGGTGAACCGCGCCAACGAGCCGGTCATGGTGCAGACGCTGGGCCGCCATGATCCCTGCGTGGGCATCCGCGCGACGCCGATCGCCGAGGCGATGCTGGCGCTGGTGCTGATCGACCACGCCCTGCGCCATCGCGGGCAATGCGGGGATCCGGTCTGATACGCTGACGTTCCTTGAATATCCTGGAGGCCGACATGATCCGGAAGAAACGTTATCTGCTGCGCAACGCGGGCGCGGCGCTCGCGCTGGCCGCCCTGGCCGGTTGCACGGGCATGAACACCACGCAATCCGGAGCGGTCGGCGTCAACAGGACGCAGTACATGTCCAGCATGGTGCCTTCGCAGGCCTTGGAACAGGAGGCCACCCAGCAGTACGGCGACATCCTCAAGCAGGCGCAGGCCAAGGGGCTGTTGGATCGCGACGCTCAGCAACTGGCGCGCGTGCGCGCCATTTCGCAGCGGCTGATCGCGCAGGCGCCGGTATTCCGGGCGGACGCCTCCAGCTGGAAGTGGGAAGTGCATGTGTTGTCCAGCGACGAGGTCAACGCCTGGTGCATGCCGGGCGGCAAGATCGCCGTCTACACGGGCCTGATCTCCAAGATCAAGCCCACCGACGACGAGTTGGCGGCCGTGCTGGGCCATGAGATATCCCATGCGCTGCGCGAGCATGCGCGGGAGCGGGTGTCGCAGCAGATGGCGACCAATCTGGGGCTGTCCGTGCTGTCCATCGCGACGGGATCCAGCGTAGCGTCCGATCTCGGCGGGCAGCTCACCAGCGTGATGTTCACGCTGCCCAACAGCCGCACGCACGAAACCGAGGCGGATCGCATGGGCGTGGAACTCGCGGCCCGGGCAGGTTACGATCCGCGGGCCGCCGTGACCCTGTGGCAGAAAATGGGGGCGGCGGAGCAGGGCAGCGCGCCGCCCGAGATCCTCTCGACCCACCCGTCGGCGGCCTCGCGCATCACCGATCTGCAGGCCGCGGCGCAGCAGGTGTTGCCGCTTTACGAACAGTCCAAGGGCAAGGCCGCGGCGCGCTGAGCGCGCCCGCCGCAGCGGAGCCCGCCTAGGCCGCGCTTGCGGCCGTCTTCACGCCTGCGCCGCGCATGATGCCGATGCCCAGGTCGGCCAGGATCCGCTGGGTTTCGGCGTCGGGCACGTCCTCGGCATAGACCGCGATTTTCAACTTTCGGGCCGTTTCGAGCACCGATGCCGCCAGTTGCTGGCTGCCGGGGCTTTGCGACATGCCGCCCACGAAGCCGCCGCCCAGTTTCACGTAGGACAGCGGCAGGGTGTGCAATTGCGCCACGGCGCCGAACTGCTGCGCCAGACGGCGCACGCCGATATGCGCGCCGAACTCCGCGGCGACGCGGGCAAGCGTGGCGATCTGCTCGTGGCATTCCACCAGGCCGTGCGCATCGACTTCTAGGTACAGCCGGCGCGCGAGCGGCCGGTGCTCCGTCAGCAGCAACGCCAGCTGGCGGAAGAATTTCTGGCCGCGCAAGGAGGGCAAGGCCACCCGCACCGCCAGTTCGCCGGGATTGGCCGCCAGCCAGTCCAGCCCCAGGCTTACCGCTTCCAGGTCGCAATCGGCCACCAGGTCCAGGCGCACGGCCGGAGGGATGAAGAGCGTCGCGGGAATCGGTTCCTCGCCGGCGGCGGTGCGCAGCATCAGCATGGCTTCGGTGCGTACCGTGCTGCCGTCCGAGGCCAGCAGGCGTTCGTTGGCGAGCTCGAAACGATGATCTTCCAGGGCGGATTGAATGGCATCCTTCCAGGCGCGCTCACCGGATTCCGAAGGCGAATGCATGTCGGTTGCTCCCGCGATCACGACCTGGTCGTTGCCCGCGCTTTCCGCCCGCATCAGCCCGAAGTCCAGCCGCGCGAGCACGGGACCGGCCTGGTTGCCGTGGCCGTAGTCGGTCATGGCTTGCGCCCAGCGGCAAAGATGCCCTTCGCCGACCGGGATGCGCGACGCGTGCAGGTCGGCCCGCACCTGTTCGGCGACCATCATCGCCTGCGGCGCCGCGCAGCCGGGCAGCAGCAGGGCGAAATCCGATCCGTTCAGGCGGGCCAGCAGCGGCGCGGCCACGTGCAGGCGCTTGAGCGTGCCGTCTATGCGTTCGCACGCCGCCCGCAGCCATTGGTCGATGAACTCGCGCGGCATGTGACGGTTCAAGTCCGCCAGATCGCGCTGCCGGAACACCAGGATATGGCCGCCCTCCACGCTGCGGCCGGCCACGGCCGGGGGAGCTTCCAGCGCGCGGCGGAATTCGTTGACGAAGTACTTCCGGTTCGGCAGTCCGGTGACCGGGTCCTGGTTGAGTTCCACTTCCAGGGACTCGATCTTGGCGTTCTGCTCTTCGACGCTGGCGTAGACGCGTTCGCGGGTCTGATTCAGGGCCTGCACCACGCCGGAGAGCTCCGGCACGCGCGCTTCGACCTGCTCGGACGGCGACTCCTGGCCGATGCGGCGCACGTGATCGCTGATTTCGCGCAGCAGGCGGTTCTTGATCCAGCCCACCAGCAGGAAGGCGAACACCGCCCAGAGAATTCCCGCGCCCACCACCAGGGCGATCATCTTCAGGCTGCTGCGCCACAGGGCTTCCCACGCATAGGCGTCATTGGCGACCAGGGTGACTTCGCCGATCTGGCGCCAGCCGTCGCTGACGGCGTGGGTGGCCGGCTCGGCATTCAGCGGAGCCAGGGCCTGGAACCAGGCGGGCACGGACGCGGCCGTGGCCGTGGAACGGCGTTCGATGAGGACCTTGCCTTCCGGGTCGGCCAGCCGCACCAGCGAGAAATGTCCGCCGTCGTACAACGCCGATACCAGCAGCTCCTGGACCACGGGGTCATTGTTGGCGGGCTGCGAGAGGGACAAGGCCAGCGATACGGCGGCGTCGGTGCTCTGCACCTGCAACTGGCCGGACAGGTACTCCCTGGCCGAGTTGACGCTGAGCGCCAGCGTGCCCAGCAGAATGACGCCGATCGCGAGGGTAACGCTGAGCAATAGCTGTCGAAGTATGGACATGGTCTTGTTTCCGGAAATCAGGGACGCACGCCTTCCCGTTCCATGCGTTGAAGTAGATCGCGCCATCGGCTGAGACGGTCAACCGGGGCGGCGGGTTTGCCGTCGACATATACGCCGTCGGCGTTGAAGCTGAATACCGGCGTCAGGTCGCGGCGCTGCGTGGCGGGCAGGATGGTCGAGATCAGGCTGTCGAGCACCAGCGGCACGGCGTTCGGGGTCTCGTAATAGCCGAGCACCATATGGGCGACCTGGCTGCTGCTGGCGGCGCCGCCGATGCGCGCCCGCACGTAGATGAAACGCAGCTTGCTGGCCGGAACCCCCAGCGCCAGCAAGGTGAAGTATTTGCCGATGACGTAGTCTTCGCAGTCGCCCGCGCCTTTGCCCAGCGATTCCAGCGGGGTGGCCCAGTAGTCGGCCTGCTTCCAGATCGTGACGTCCTCGCCGGATAGCAGGGCCCGGTTCCAGAAGTCGTTCGCCAGCGTCAGCGTCTCCCGCTCCTGGGCGGGCGGGGGAGCGCGCATCAATTGCAGCCAGCTCGAGACCGCCTTGGTTCCCTTCGCGCCATACCGGCTGGCCGACAAGCTCTGCAGCCGATCGGCATTTACCTCCAGGGCGGAACTGCCGCCCCAGCTGCAAGCCAGGCATAGCAAAGCCAATCGGCACAGATTCAGCGTGCGTCGGTAACGGCGGGTCGATGGCATGAAGCGGATTTTCACATGTTTCTGAACGTTTCTGGTGAAAAGTCCAAAAAATGAGGCGTTAGGGGAGGGCCCCGCCGGACCCTTCCCCTATTTGCTACGGCTTAGTGATGGTCGACGTTCAGCTTCCCCTTTTGCAGCAGGTCATTGATGATGGCCTGGTTGCTCATGAGCTCGCCGCGTTCGTCGTGCATCAGGTCGACATTCTCCAGCACGATCTTCTGATCCGCGCCCTGGCCGATCTGGCCCTTGGTGTTGATCTCGAGAATCGTATTGTTGGAGTTGGCCGGATCCTGCTTGAAGTTCAGGTACTGGCTCAGGTTGCCGTCCTTTTCTCCCACGAGCAGGTCCTTCAGGTCCAGCACGTCGCCGCCGTCGGCGACCGAGGCCTTCGAGAAGTCCTTGATCGTGTCGACCGCAGGTTGCGCCGTCGTGCCGCCATCGCCGAGCTGCCATTTGAACGTGTCGCTGCCGCCGTCGCCCCACAACGTGTCGTTACCCTTGCCGCCGACCAGGATGTCATTGCCTGCGCCGCCGTGGAGTTCGTCGTTGCCGGTTCCGCCGTAGAGCTTGTCGTCGCCGTCATCGCCCCACAGGATGTCGTTGCCGCCTTGCCCGTAGATGATGTCGTTGCCCTTGCCGCCGTGCAGCTCGTCATTGCCGCCACGCGTGTCGCCTGCCGCATCGAACTGTCCCGGATCCTGCTTGATGAATTCGTATATCCGTTCGTTCGTCGGCGCGACGCCGTCCAGTGCCGTGAGGTACTCCTTCAGCGACTCGAGGCCGCCACCATTGTGCGATCCGGCGGGATGACCCGCCCACGCAAGGTGGTCGGTGTTGATCGCGTCACCGAAGATGATGTCATTGCCGTCGCCACCGTAAACAGTGTCGTGACCCACGGCGGCCGGGGCGCTGGTGCTGCTGCCTCCCTTGAGGGCGGCTTCCAGATCGTTAGCGGTATTGACGATGTCAATGTCGCCGACCTTGCCGGTGACGGTGTCCGAGCCCCAGGGCCAGGAGGGGAACGAGATCTGACCATTGCCTGTGCTGTCCGTATTGTCGAAGAAGCGCAGGATGTTGGCGTCGATGCCGGTTCCGATTCCGATGCCGTGGACCTTGCTGGCGTTACTGAGCGATTTGAAGGCGTCGACCGATTCCTTCATGGTGTCGTAGTCGGTATTGTTACCCGGTCCGGACACCCCCTTCTTGTCGTTGTGGTAGTACTGCGTCGGGTTGCCATCGGTCAGGAAGAACGTCAGGTTCTCGAACTTCATGCCGCTGGGGTTCGCGTTGCCCTGATCGGCGAACCACTTCACGGTCGCGTTGAAAGCGGCTTCGTAGTTGGTCCCTGCGGTGCTGCCCGTCGCAATCGTGAGATCGTTGATCGCCTTGATCAACTTGTTCAGGTTGGCCAGCGTGAGGTTGTTGAACGTGATCGGTTCTTGGGCATGCGTCGCGAAGCCGATCAACGTTACGTTGACGACGCCGTCGTGATGCGCCAGATCGCCGGCGAGCTTGACCAGCGCGTCTTTCACCAACTGCATGCGGTTGACACCGGAACCGGATTGCGCGGACATGCTGCCCGAGCGGTCCACCACCAGCGCAATGTTGTAGTTCGTGCCGGGGGTGACGTTCGTGACATAGCCGCCGTGATCCGCCAGGATGACGTCATCGCCCGACCCGCCGTTCAGCGGCGGCTTGCCGCCGCTGCCGCTGTCGTCATTGCCATTGGTCACCAGGTGATCGGCAGAAATGACGAACTTGTGCTCGGTCGAGGTGTCGTTGCCACCGTTCTCCGTGCCGCCATTGTCCTTCACTTGGAAATGGAAGGAGCTGTCCTGCTTGTCGGCGCCCGGGGTGAACTTCAACAGGCCTTGTTCAATGCCCGATTTCGGAATCTCCTGGCCTGCAGTCACCGGCTGGCCGTTGTAAGTCAAGGTGCCGCTCGTGGGCAGCTGAGTAATGATGACGCTCTGCAGGCTGTTGCCTTCCGCGCCATCGTCGAATGGGAAGTCTCCCAGCGAAAACTCGTGCTGGTTATCGCCGGCTTCCAGGTTCACGGAACCGTCGGCGGTCGTCGGCGCGTCGTTGACACCATTGATGGTGATGCTGATGGTGCTGGTGGCCGAGCCGTCGACGGAGGCGACGGTGTAGGTCTCGACGATACTTTCTCCGGCCTTCAGGAACTGGACGGCGGCGTTGTCGACCTGGTAGGTGTAGGTGCCATCGGGTTTCATTACGATGGCGCCCAGCGGGCCGCCGCCATGCGTGCTGTTGGCGAACTTGAGGGTGGCAGTGTCGAAGGACGACTGGCCGGCGTCGGGGTCGTTGATCGTGACCGCGCCCTTGACGGTGAGATTGCCGCCGGTGACGTTCACATCTTCGGTCACCGACCGGAAGTCGTTCGTCATCACGGGCACATCATTGGTGCCGTTGATCGTGATGGTGATGGTCGTGGTGCTGAAGTCGCCGTCGGAATCACGGATCGTGTAGGAGAACACATCCGAGAGCTTGTCCCCCTGGCCAAGCGCGTTGACGCGCGGGTCGGCATTGTTGAGCGTATAGGTATAGCTGCCATCGGCGTGGATGGTAATGGTGCCGTACGTGCCGCTGACCTGAGTGTCGACGTTGCCCTCGACGGCCTTGTTCGGGTTGGCAGCCCCCTTGACCACACCGACCACGGTGGTCGCGTCGGCGCCCACTGCGTCGGCACCGGCGCCGGTGATGACGTTGCCCGTGGCCTGCAGATCCTTGTCTTCCGTCACGCTGGCCGTGTCGGGCTTTGCCTCGGGGGCGGTGTCGGTGATCTGGATTGTCAAGCTGCCACTGCTGCCATGGCCGGCCGCGTTCTTGACGGTCACGGCGAAATCGTCATGCACACTGTCCTTGCCGTGGGAGTGATCTTGGGATTTCCCCTTCTCGGTATAGGTATAAGTGAGCTTGCCGGTAACGGGGTCGTAGCCGGTGACTTTCAGCGTACCCTTGCCCGTGGTCAGGCTTACGGGATTGGCGTTCGTCGCCTTCGTCACGTCTACGCCATTGACGGCGACGCTCACGATGCCCAGTGCTGCGGAGATCTGCATCGATCCCGAGACGGTGTCGCCGGTGGCTTCCGCAACCTTGTTGGTCGCGTTCGTAACGGCCGCTTCCGCGGCAGAGGTCACGTCGAATTCGGTGTTCACCTTGTCGCCGTCGCCATCAGTCCCCGTGACCCCGACCGTGAAGTCCATCGGGCCGGCGGGGACGCTCTCCGTGTAGGAGCCGGTCGTGAGGAAGGACATCCTGACGCCGGGGCCCGCAGTGATCTCGATGCTGTCGAATTCGGTGAACGAGGGTACGCCCTGGGCCAGCATCTCCTTGGTGATATGGATGGCGCCCGAGGCAGAAGTCACCGGCACCGAAATGGTCTTGGACTGGGCGCCGCTCCACACGGTTATTTCGAGTGCGCCGGTTCCCTTGACCTCCGCGACATTCAGCTTGAAGTCCGAAAGGGCTTGCGTGAAGTCCATGCGGAAGCTCTCGCCCGCATCGAAGGAGGGGTTGCCGATCCCGAATGAGTTCCCGGAGCCGAACGTGTTGGCGTTGAACTTCTGGCCGCCGCCGGCGCTCAGCGTTGCATAGCCGAGGTCATAGGTCGTTTGGGGATTGTTGGTGATCGCGGAGGCCAGGTCGATCGACTCGGTGGTTCCGGGCCGGGCTTCGTGCTGGGTGACGGTATAGCCACCCTCCGGATTCAGGGTCACCGTGAAAATCTTGGTCCCATCGGGCGAGAAGATGTCGACCGAAGACTTGTTGAGCTCACTGGTCGTCCAACCCTGCGGCAGCTTGCCGATAGACGACACGACCAGCGTGGCGCCCACGGCGTCGGCGCCCGTATGGAACTCCAGGGTGCCCGTAGCGGTAGTCGCCGCGTTCTCCATTGTCGTATTGGTGACGGCGCCGAATTCCGGGCTGTCATCCTCGATATTGATCGAGATGGTTCCGTTGCTCGTGGTGTGGCCATCGCTGACCTGCACGCCGATGCCCAGCTGGAGCACATCCTCGATGGAATGCTGCGGATGATCCACCTGGCCCGACAGCGTGACGGTATAGGCGCCCGCATCGGTCATCGTGACCGTGATCACGGGGTTGCCCTCGTGATCGTTGCCGACCAGCGTATGCCCATCCTGCGACAAGGTCCAGACGACCGGCTTGCCTTGCGAGCTCAGGGCATTGGCCGCCGGCTGCACCAACTTGACGGTGTGGGTGTCGTTCACATCCACGTCGGCAATGGTCAGGTTGCCGGAGTAGGTAACGGCGTCGGTCGTGTCCGTAACGCCTTGTTCGTCCTTCAGACCATGCGGCAACCCTTCTTCGGAAAGGTTGAGGGTGGCGCTGGTGATCGTCGGGGCGTCGTTGGTGCCGGTGATCGTGATGGTGATGTCCTGGGTTACGGTGCCGCCCTTGCCGTCGTCGACGGTGACCGTGTAGGTCTGGGTCAGGGTCTGGCCCGCGCCCAGCGAGTCGAGCAGGCTGTCCTCGACCTTGAAGCTCCAGTCGAAGCTCTTGGTGGCCGGGTCGATCG
>Ga0182735_1000049_pt1 | contig 172668 bp, 152 predicted proteins | sample eDN5th30CKraftMG_FD_128524 | JGI IMG/M metagenome (GOLD analysis project Ga0182735, IMG submission 128524) | Enriched Miracle-Growth compost microbial communities from Emeryville, California, USA - eDNA 5th pass 30_C Kraft MG (version 2) (version 2) ... | reverse complement strand
GGTGGGGGCCAGCGGCCGTGCGCGAGGTCGTCAGGCCCACCCCACTGCGACTAGGCAGCAAGCTGCCAAGTCTTCGTTGCCCCTCCCCTGAAGGGGAGGGGCTTGCATCTCGCACGTCCGCAACCGGTCGCTGACCGACGAACCTCTTTTCCCGTTCGTGTCGAGCGAAGTCGAGACACAAGTCCGAATAGCGCGACGCCGAGGGGCATCTCGACTTCGCTCGATGCGAACGGGTTGAGGTAGGAAAGAACGTTTCCTTGCCGTCGATAAAGGGGCAACGCCACCGTCGTCATCGCGGGTCACCCATATGGAGCCGCTCCCCACCCCGGATAGCAAAAGGCCGGGCGGAGCATCCTCCACCCGGCCTTTCGATACTCAGCGCTGCGAAGCTTATTTCTTCGCGGGCGCAGCCTTTTTGGCCGGAGCCTTTTTTGCAGCCGGCTTCGCGTCTGCGTCGGCCTTTGCCTTGGCGGGCGCCTTCTTGGCAGCCGCGGCAGGCTTGTCCTCGGCCTTCGCAGCCGCGGCCTTCTTGGCCGGCGCCTTCTTGGGCTCGGCGGCTTCGGCCTTCTTGTCTTCCTTGGGCTCGGCCGCCTTCTTGGCGGCGGACTTCTTCGCCGCCGGCTTCTTGGCGGGCTTTTCGTCGTGATCGTGGCCGCAGCCCGGTCCGTGGACATGCTCTTCGTCGGCTTCGATCGCCGCTTCGAGTTCTTCGCGGGTCACTTCGCGATCGCTGATCTCGGCCTTGTCGAACAGGAAGTCGACGACCTTGTCCTCATAGAGCGGCGCGCGCAGCTGCGCGGCGGCGAGCGCGTCCTGCTGGACATATTCGACGAAGCGCTGACGATCTTCGGGGCGATACTGCTGCGCCGCCTGCATGATCAGGCGCTGCATTTCCTGGTTCGACACCTGAACGCCGTGCGCCTGGCCGATTTCGGAAAGCAGCAGGCCCAGGCGGACGCGGCGCACCGCGATCGAGCGATATTCATCGCGATCCTTTTCGAGCTCGGCCTTCGCCGCCTCGGGATCTTCCTCGTGGCTCGCCTCATGCTCGAGCTGCTGCCAGATCTGGTTGAATTCGGCCTCGACCATTGTCGGGGGGACGTCGAAGTCGTGCGACGCGGCGAGCTGGTCGAGCAGCTTGCGCTTCATATAGGTGCGCGTCAGCCCGTTCAGTTCCTGCTCGACCTGGTCCTTCATCAGCTCCTTGAGCTTGTCGAGGCTTTCGAGGCCGAGCGATTTCGCGAACTCGTCGTCGATCTTGCTGTCGGCGGGCACCTTGACCGTCTTCACCGTCACGGCGAATTCGGCGTCCTTGCCCTTCAGATTTTCGACCGGATATTCCTCGGGGAAGGTCACCTTGACGGTCTTTTCGTCGCCGGCCTTCACGCCCACGAGCTGGTCCTCGAAGCCGGGAATGAGCTGACCCGAACCGATTTCGACCGCCATGTCCTCGCCGGTGCCGCCGTCGAAGGGGGTGCCATCGACGCTGCCGGCGAAGTCGATGATCACCTGATCGCCCGCGGCGGCCTTCTTCGTCTTGGGCGCATCGTCAAAGCGCTTCATCTGCGCGGCGAATTCCTCGATCTTGGCCATCACCGCCTTGTCGTCGGCGGGGACGGTCAGGCGCTCGAGCTTGAGCCCCTCGATCGAAGGTGCCGCGATCTCGGGCAGCACTTCCAATGCGACCGTGATCTCGGCATCCTTGCCGCGCGCATAACCGTCGCCGAGCGACACCGCGGGCTGCAGCGCCGGGCGCAGCTTTTCCTTGGTCATCAGATCCTTGACGCCCTGGTCGATCGCCTTGTTCAGCGCGTCGGCCGACAGCGCCTCGCCGTGCATCTTGCGGATGAGGTTCGGCGGCACCTTGCCGGGGCGGAAGCCGGGCATGCGCACGGTCGGCGCGATGCTCTTGACCTCGTCATCGACGCGCGCGTCGATGTCCTTGGCGGTGATGGTCAGGCGATATTCGCGCTTCAGGCCTTCGTTCAGCGTTTCGACGGTCTTCATTGCCTTGGTCTAATCCTTACTCAAAATCTCGTTACGTCCCGGCCTGCGCTGCTGCGGGGCTGGTGCGGGCGAAGGGACTCGAACCCCCACATCTTGCGATACTGGTACCTAAAACCAGCGCGTCTACCAATTCCGCCACGCCCGCTCAGAGCTTTCGGCCGGGGTGCACGAAGTCATGCGCTGTACCGCACACGCCCGTGCGGGCCGGGCGGCGCTATAGCAGACGGGGCGCCGAGGGCAAGGGCGAACGCCGCGATTATCCGCCGCAGGAACGCGCTGCGCGCCGGAGCGTTGAAAGCGCAAGGAGACAGATGATGGCCGATCCCTATCCGAAGCCGAAGCCCGACAAGATCGAACCCCGGTCGCCGCCCGAAACCCCCGCTCGTCCGACCCCTCAGGAGGATCCCGCGGGCCAGCCGCTGGAAGTCCCCGGCAATCCGGGCGGCGGCGACATCGACGAGCCCGGCCGCGGCCCCAATGAGCTGCCGCCACAGCAGTTGTAAATTAGCATTCTAAGGTCTTGACCGCCGCCCTCCCCTGCCGCCAAGGTCGCGGCAAGGGAGAGACACATGAAAATTTGGACCGGGGCACTTGCCCTGCTTGGTGCCGCGTTCGCGCTGCCCGCAGCGGGACAGGACACGACGCTTTATCGCGGCGGGCCGATCATCACCATGGATGGCGACACGCCGCAAACGGTCGAGGCCGTCGTGACGCGCGGCGGCCGCATCCTGTATGTCGGAAGCGAGACGGGCGCCGAGGCCGCCGCCGGCAAGGATGCCGCGATCCACGACCTCCACGGCGCCACGATGCTCCCCGGCTTCGTCGACGCCCATTCGCATTTCGCCGTCGCGATGCAGATGGCGGGCGGGCTCGACCTTTGGGACAAGTCGCTGCCCCCCGTCACCGACATCGCCGGCCTGCAACGCGTCATCGGCGATTTTATCGCGCGCGAGGCGATCCCGCCGGGCGGCTGGGTGATCGTGTGGCAGTATGACAATGAAAATCTCGCCGAAAAGCGCCACATCACCCGTGCCGAGCTCGACGCGGTGGCGGCCGATCGCAAGATCGTCGTGCTCCACCAGTCACTCCACGCGCTCGTCGCGAACAGCGCCGCGCTCGCGGCCGCGAAACTCACCGACGCGAGCGCGCCGCCGCCAGGCGGTATGATGCTTCGCGATAGCGACGGCCACCTGAACGGCGTCCTGCTCGAAAAATCGACCTTCCTGATGCTCGCCGCGATGCCGCAGCTGACCCCCGAACAAAAGCTCGCGCGGCTCGATGCGGCGCAGCAGCGTTATTTCGCCGAGGGCTATACCCACGCGCAGGACGGCGCGACGCAGCCCGCCGACCTCGCCTTCTTCACCAGCCCCGCGGCGCGGGCGCATCTGAAGATCGACCTCGCGCTCCTGCCCTTCTACACCGGGCTCGACGCGTTGCTCGCCGATCCGGGCATCCGGTTCGGCACCTACGACGGGCATGTGAAGCTCGCCGGGGTGAAGTTCATCCTCGACGGATCGCCGCAGGCGCGCACCGCCTATTTCACCCACGACTATGCGCGTGGCGATCCGCAAGGGCGCCATCCGTGGCACGGCAAGCCGGTGATGGATCAGGGCGAGTTCAACCGCCTCGCGCGCAAGGTGAACGATCGCGGCTGGCAGATTTTTGTCCACGCCAACGGCGACGCCGCAATCGACATGGCGATCGAGGGGTTCGATGCGATCGGCATCAAGGCCGCCGACGACCGCCGCCCGATCGTCATCCACTCGCAATTCCAGCGCCCCGACCAGCTCGCCGACTATGCGCGCATCGGTGTCGGCCCGGCCTATTTTTCGAACCACACATGGTTTTGGGGCGACGTCCACCGTAGCAACTTCCCCAAGGAGGTGGTCGATTTCATCAGCCCCTTCCGCTCGGCGCGCGCCGCGGGGCTGATCCCATCGAACCACAGCGACTTCAGCGTCACGCCGCTCGACACGCGCTTCATGCTGTGGACCTCGATGGCGCGCGTCTCGCCCACCGGGGTCGTCAGCGGCGAGGGCGAGCGGCTGAGCGCCTATGAGGGGCTGCAAGCGCTCACCACCGGCCCCGCGTGGCAGGTGTTCGAGGAGGACCGCAAGGGCCGCATCAAGGTCGGCCTGCTTGCCGACTTCGCCATCCTCGACAAGAACCCGCTGACGACGCCGACGGACGGCATCAAGGACATCAAGGTGCTGGAAACGGTGAAGGAAGGGCGGACGGTGTGGAAGGCGAAGGCCGACTGACGCGCGCCGCCCTGCCCCACTTCTTTACGACAGCGCCTTCTTCAGCAGGTCGTTCACGACCTGCGGGTTCGCCTTGCCCTGCATCGCTTTCATCGTCTGGCCGACGAAGAAGCCGAACAGCGCGTCCTTGCCGGCGCGATACTGTTCGAGCTGGCCGGGATTCTTCGCCAGCACCTCGGCGATCACCGCTTCGATCGCGCCGGTGTCGCTCGTCTGCTTGAGGCCCTTGTCCTCGACGATCCTTGCGGGCGCGTCACCGGTTTCGAGCATGATCTCGAACACCTGTTTCGCGATGCTGCCCGAAATCGTGCCGTCGGCGACGAGCCCGAGGAGCTCGCCTGCCTGCGCCGGGGTCACCGGGCAGTCGCCGATGTCCTTGCCGAGCCGGTTCAGCGCGCCGAACAGCTCGCTCGTCACCCAGTTCGCCGCCGCCTTGGGCTCGGCGCCGGTTTCGAGCAGCGCGTCGAACCAGCGCGCGTTTTCGACCTCGGCGGTCAGCACGCCGGCGTTATAGGCCGAAATCCCCGCGGCCTCGTAGCGCGCACGCTTCGCGTCGGGCAGTTCGGGCAAGGACTCGCGGCACTCGGCGAGGAACGCATCGTCGAGTTCGAGCGGTAACAGGTCGGGATCGGGGAAATAGCGATAGTCGTGCGCGTCTTCCTTCGACCGCATCGTCCGCGTCGTCCCCGTGTCGGGGTTGAAGAGGCGGGTTTCCTGATCGACCGTGCCGCCGCTTTCCAGCACCTCGACCTGGCGCTTCGCCTCATATTCGATCGTCTGCATGACGAAGCGCACCGAATTGACGTTCTTCGTTTCGGTGCGCGTGCCGAAGGGGTCGCCGGGCTTGCGGACGCTGACGTTGACGTCGGCGCGCATCGAGCCCTCTTCCATATTGCCGTCGCACGAGCCGACATAGCGCAGGATCGCGCGCAGCTTGCAGACATAGGCGCCCGCTTCGGCGGGCGAGCGCATGTCGGGCTTCGACACAATCTCCATCAGCGCGACGCCCGAGCGATTGAGGTCGACGAAGCTCATCGTCGGATGCTGATCGTGCATCAGCTTGCCCGCGTCCTGCTCGACGTGGATGCGCTCGATCCCGATCACCTTGTCGGCGGCGATTCCGGCCTTTTCATCGGCTTCGATATGCAGCGAGCCTTCGCCGACGAGCGGATGATAGAGCTGCGAAATCTGGTAGCCCTGCGGCAGGTCGGCATAGAAATAATTCTTGCGGTCGAAGCGCGACCATTTGTTGATCTGGGCCTCGATCGCCATTCCCGTGCGCACCGCCTGGCGGATGCATTCGCGGTTCGGCACCGGCAGCATGCCGGGCATCGCGGCGTCGACCAGCGACACCTGCGTGTTGGGCTCGGCCCCGAAGGCGGTCGCGGCGCCCGAAAACAGCTTGGCGTTGGAGGTGACCTGCGCATGGACCTCGAGGCCGATCACGACCTCCCACTCGCCGGTTTCGCCCTTGATGCGATAGTCAGACATCATTCAAAATCCTCAGTGTGTCCCTGCGAAGGCAGGGACCCATCACCTGCCGCTTCAACCTTGCACCATCCGGAGATGGGCCCCTGCCTTCGCAGGGGCACGCGGCTGGAATCACCACCACTTCTCCGCCCGCGCGGTAAAGCCCGCGCGTTCCTCGATCGCCAGCCCGGCGTTGAGCACGCCCTGCTCGTCGAACGCCTTGCCGATGATCTGCAAGCCGAGCGGCAGCCCTTCGCGGTTGAGCGCGGCGGGGACCGACATCGCGGGCAGCCCGGCGAGGCTCGCGGGCACCGCGAACACGTCGTTGAGATACATCGCCAGCGGATCGGCGGTCTTTTCGCCCAGCCCGAACGCCGCCGACGGCGCGGTCGGTGCGAGGATCACGTCGCACGTCTCGAACGCCGCGGTGAAGTCGCGCGAGATCAGCGTCCGCACCTTTTGCGCCTGGGTGTAATAGGCGTCGTAGAAGCCCGCCGACAGCACATAGGTGCCGATCATGATCCGGCGCTTGACCTCCGGCCCGAAGCCGTCGGCGCGCGTCGCGGCATACATGTCCTGCAGCCCCGCGCCCTGCGGCAGGTCGCGCAGGCCGTAGCGCACGCCGTCGTAGCGCGCGAGGTTCGACGATGCCTCCGCCGGCGCGATGATATAATAGGCGGGCAGCGCATATTTGGTGTGCGGCAGGCTGATCTCCACCACCTCGGCCCCCGCATCCTTCAGCATCGCGATGCCGGCGTCCCACATCGCGTCGATGTCGGGGTCGATCCCTTCGAGGCGATATTCCTTGGGAATGCCGACCGTCTTGCCGGCGAGGTCGCTCGACAAGGCGGCTTCCCAGTTCGGCACCGCCATATCGAGGCTCGTCGCATCCTTGGGATCGAAACCCGCCATATTTTCGAGCATGATCGCGCAGTCGCGGACATCGCGCGCCATCGGGCCCGCCTGGTCGAGCGAGCTGGCGAAGGCGACGATGCCCCAGCGCGAGCAGCGGCCATAGGTCGGCTTGATCCCCGAGATGCCCGTAAAGGCCGCGGGCTGGCGGATCGAGCCGCCGGTGTCGGTACCGGTGGCCGCCGGACAAAGCCGCGCCGCGATCGCCGACGATGAGCCGCCCGACGATCCGCCGGGCGCGAGCGCGGCATTCCCGCCGTCGTTGCGCTTCCACGGCGAGATGACGTTGCCGAAATAGCTCGTCTCGTTCGACGAGCCCATCGCGAACTGGTCGAGGTTGAGCTTGCCGAGCATGCCGCAACCCGCGTCCCACAATTTCTGCGACACGGTCGATTCATAGCGTGGCACGAAGCCTTCGAGCATATGGCTCGCGGCGGTCGTCTGGACGCCGTTCGTCGCGAACAGGTCCTTCATCCCGATCGGCACGCCCGACAGCGGCTTCAGCGTTCCCGCGGCGCGATCGGCATCGGCGGCCTTCGCGGCCTCGATCGCCAGCTCGGGCGTTTCGACGATGAAGGCGTTGAGCGCCTTGGCGCTCGCGACGTTCGCGTTGAATGCCTCGGCGACCTCGACGGCCGAAAAATCGCCCGCGCGGTGGCCGTCGCGAATCTGGGCGACGGTGAGGTTGGTGAGGTCAGTCATGTCCATTCTCGTGCTCCCCGGCGAAAGCCTGGGTCCAGCGCGTCGCAGCGCCCATCTTTTCGTTTCTGGATCCCGGATCGACCGCGGCTGCGCCGCTGTCCGGGATGATCGAATGATCCGCTACGCTTCTCATTCGATCACCTTCGGGACGCCGAAAAAGCCATGCTGCGGCTCGGGCGCGTTGGCGAGGATGTCGTCGCGACGCCCGCCGCCGGTCAGCGGGTCGGCATCGACGACATCGTCGCGCAGCCGCAGCGTGTTCGGGATCACCGCGGTCATCGGCTCGACCCCGGTCACATCGACCTCGCCGAGTTGCTCGACCCAGCCGAGGATGTTGTTGAGTTCGCCTTCGAGGCCGGCAGCCTCCGCATCGCTGATCGCGATGCGCGCCAGCGACGCGATTTTCCGTACCGTTGCCTGATCGATTGCCATTCTTATCCTGCCTTTGCGGGAGACGCCGCGCCGCTAGCACCCCGCCCCGCCTGCATCAAGCGCGCGCTATTCGAAAGCCGCCGATTCGGGGACGCCGTCGACGGTGATCCGGCGGCGCTCGATCGTCTCGACATCGATCTTTGCGGTCGAGAGGTCGACGCCCGGCCGGTGGGCGGGTTTCGGCGCGAGGCCGTCGTCGGGCAGCCACGCGCCCTTGCCATCGCGCGCGAGCACATAGGAATCGACCGCCGCGCCCGGTTCGCCCTGCCCCAAAACGCCGATCCGGCCCTCGCCGAGCCAGACCACGGCGCAGGCGGCGGCGCGATTGCACACATAGCCTTGTTCGATCGCCTCGATAGCGCCTGACGGCAGCGGCCGGCCCAAGGGGACCACGCGCAGCCGCTCGGCAAGGGGCTTGAGCAGCACCGGGCCGCGCGGCCCGGTCAGATCCCAGCGATTCTTCGCCTGTAGCGCGGCCTTCGCCTTGTCGGCGCGCGCGGCATCCGGCGCGTTGGCCAGCTCGTTCAGCGCTCGCCGCCCCGCTGGCCCGAAGTCGAACGCCATCGCCGCCCAGTCGAATTTTTCTTCCGTCACCGCCCCCGACTTCAAGCGCGCCAGCTGGTCGCGCGCCGAAATCGCCCCGAAGTCGAGGATCGGAAGCGCAAGGAACGCCGCGAGCAGCATCAGGCCGATCGCGAGCCGCTGTTGCAGCGGGCGCAGCGCATCGTCGAAGTCCCGACGCCCGCGCACCAGCGCCCACAGCCCCGACAGTCCGTATGCCAACGCCACTCCGACCGCGATCACGCCCCAGATGCGCTCGGGCGTCCAGCCATATTGCGCGATCCTGAGGCGCATCGACACCGCGGCGATGATCGCGAGCGGCAGCACCGCGACCGCGAGCACCGCCGCGGCGCCGTGGAGCACGCGGCTTTCCGACCGCCCCTCGGCGCCGTTGCCGATCACCGCATTGACGAGCAGCACCGCGAAGGCGGCGACCCCGAGCATCAGGCCCGCGGTCGAAAAACCGGCGTCCCACAGCTTCTGCAGGCCGGTGCCGAGCAGCGACAAGAGGAAGAGGATCAGCGCCGCGGCGAGCACCGGCGCCAGCACCGCGAGCACGATCATCACCAGCCGCTGCAAGGTCGCGACGAGCTTGTCGCGTTCGCGCAGCAGGCCGACCGCGCCGCCGAACGCCGCCCCCGCGAGCATCCAGCCGAACCATTCGTCGTTCAGCAGGTCGCGAATCAGGTCGATGCCGATCAGGTGGAACATCTCGCCGATCAGCACCGTCAGCAGGAAGGTCACGCCGACGAAGGCAAGCGCCGCCGCGCCGATCACCGCGTCGGTCCACGCATGATCGTGCAGCCGCGCATAGGGCATCCGCCATAGCGTCCAGAACCGCCAGTCGGGCGCGATGTCGCGCCGCGTCTGGAACAAGGGCGTCGCGACGAGCACCGCGAGCATGCCCGACCAGAAGGGCCATTCGATCGGCGAATGGCCGGCGTTGTATCCCGCCGAATGCCAGGTGATCAGCCCGATCACCGCGCCCCACAGCAAGGCGAAACCCGCGGCCCAGTGCCAGCGGCGCAGCTCGACCCCCAGCACGAAAACGACCGTCGCGACCGCGACGAACGCCGCGAGCGCGTTGCGCCCGGGTGCGGCGGGCGCGTCCCAGGCGCGGTCGATCAGCTGGTGAAAAATCAGCCCCGCGACGGCGCAGATCGCCGCCATGATCCAGGGGCGTAGCGGCCATGGCGCATCGCCGGCGTCGAGGCGGGCCGAGACGGGGCGAGGCGACTCGGGGGCGGACGGAGTTGCAGGTGCGTCGGTCATGCCCCACATCTGGGCTTGTTTCATGCGCGCGCGCAAGCCAGATAGCGCGACGCCGTCCCGCCCATGGAGCGCCCCTTGGCCCGCAAGTTTCTCTATCTCGTCGCCGCCATCATCCTGATCGTCCTTGGCTTCGGCGTCGCCTATCAGCTCAATCCGGGCTGGTTCGGCCGCGTCGCTTTCGTGCCCAGCGCCGAGTTCAAGCCACAGGAAGCGATCGCGCCCAATGCCTATGACGAAGCGAGCATGTGGCTCGCGCGGCCCGGGATGGAGGATAATCCGTCGGACTGGCGTCCCGCGCCGGCCGACGTATCGACGCCGCCGCCGGACAGCGCCGCGGCGCAGTCGGGCGACCGGCTCGTCCCGCCCGCCAACGCCGCCGAGCGGCTGCCGTCCCTGCCCGCCGCCGAAAAGGGCGGCGCCGCCATCTTCTTCGTCCACCCGACGAGCTATTACAGCAAGTCGAGCTGGAACGCGCCGCTCGACGACGCCGACGCCAATTATCGCGCGGGCCTGTTCATGCGCGGCATGGCGAGCGCCTTCGCCGATGCGGGCGAAGTCTGGGCGCCGCGCTATCGCCAGGCGACGCTCGGGGCCTTCCTCGCTGAAGATCGCGTCACCGCGGGCAAAGCGATCGACGCGGCCTATCGCGACGTCGAACAGGCCTTCGACGCCTTCCTCGCCGCGCAGCCGAAGAACAAGCCGATCATCCTCGCGGGCCACAGCCAGGGCGCGCTGCATATCGAGACGCTGATCAAGAACCGCATCGCCGGCACCCCGCTCGCCAAGCGCATCGTCGCGGCCTATGTCATCGGCTGGCCGATCAGCCGCGACACCGACCTCGAAGCGCTCGGCCTGCCCGCCTGCGAAACCGCGAGCCAAGCAAACTGCATCCTCGGCTGGGCGAGCTTTGCCGAACCCGCCGACACCTCGATGGTGACACAGGCCTATGACGGCACGATCGGCTATGACGGCCGCCCGCGCCGCGACACGCGAATGCTCTGCACCAACCCGATCACCGGCGTCCCCGATACCGAAGCGCCCGCCGAGGCCAATCTCGGCACGCTGAAGCCGCGCGAAGGCTTCAAGGGCGGCGAACTGGTGGCCGGCAAGGTCGGCGCGAAGTGCGACGATGCGCGCGGCTTCCTGATGATCGGGGAGGCCGATGCGGTGAAGCAATATGCGCCGGGCTATGTACTGCCCGGCAACAATTACCATGTTTTCGATATCACCCTCTTCTGGGCCGACGTCCGCGCCGACGCGCTGCGCCGGCTGGCGACTTTCGAGGGGAAGCCGTCGCCCGTTCCGCCGGCGGCGGCGCCGGTTCCTTCGACGACGCCCACCTCTTCTCCTTCGTCACCCCGGACTTGATACGGGGTCCATTCGGCGCTCGGCTTTCGGGCGCGGCGCCGAATGGATGCTGAATCGAGTTCAGCATGACGCAATTAGGCGATAAGGGCGATCCGATGATCACCGCCGCCGCCCCCGACTTCGCCGCCGCATTGCCGAACGGCGGGCGCCTCGCCGGGCTCGACGTCGGCACCAAGACGATCGGGGTCGCGCTGTGCGATGCCGGATGGAGTTTCGCGACCCCCGACAAGACGATCGTGCGCAAGAAATTCGCCGCCGACCTCGACACGCTGCGCCAGCTCGTCGCGGCGCAGTCGGTTGCCGGGCTCGTCGTCGGCCTGCCGCTCAACATGGACGGCAGCGACAGCCCGCGCACGCAGTCGGTGCGCGCCTTCGCACGCAACCTTGCGCCGCTTGCCCTCCCCGTGCTGCTGTGGGACGAGCGCTGGTCGACCGCCGCAGTCGAGCGCGCGATGATCGCCGCCGACGTCAGCCGGGCGAAACGTGCCGAACGCATCGACAGCGCCGCCGCGGCCTTCATCCTGCAGGGCGCAATCGACGCGTTGGTCAGATGATCCTCCCCGGAACGGGGAGGGGGACCACCCGAAGGGTGGTGGAGGGGACTGGCGGCCTCACGCGACGTTGAAGGTCGATAACCCCCTCCGTTATCGCTTCGCGATGCCAACTCCCCGCGGGCAGGGAGGATCATGGCTTGCGCAATCGCCTCCCGCCTCCTAAACGCTGCCCTTTAATGACAAGCGCAACGATCCGACCCGCCAGCGACTATCCGCCCGGCGGCGATGCCTTTCGCCATCGCCACCTCACCGGTATCGCCCAGCTCACGCCGTGGGAAATTTCCTACATTCTCGACGCCGCCGAACAGTGGGTCGAGCTCAACCGCGGAGGCGCTGCCAAGCATGACGACGCGCTCGCCGGGCTGACGATCATCAACGCCTTTTTCGAAAATTCGACGCGCACCCTGCTGTCGTTCGAGATCGCGGGCAAGCGGCTCGGCGCCGACGTCGTCAACATGCACGCCGCGCAGTCGAGCGTGAAGAAGGGCGAAACGCTGATCGACACCGCGATGACGCTCAATGCGATGCGCGCCGATGCCATCGTCATCCGCCATCAAAGCTCGGGCGCGGTGCAGCTGATCGCCGACAAGGTCGATTGCCCGGTGCTCAACGCCGGCGACGGGCGGCACGAACATCCGACGCAGGCGCTGCTCGATGCGCTGACCATTCGCCGCCGCAAGGGCCGCGTCGAGGGGCTGACGATCGCAATCTGCGGCGATGTGCTTCACAGCCGCGTCGCGCGTTCGAACATCCTCGCGCTGACCCTGCTCGGGAACGAGGTGCGCGTCGTGGCGCCGCCGACCCTGATCCCGCCGGCGATGGAACGGATGCACGTCCGGGTCTTCACCGACATGGACGAAGGGCTGGATGGCGCCGACGTCGTGATGATGCTGCGGCTTCAGAACGAGCGGATGGACGGCGCCTATCTCCCCAGCCCGCGCGAATATCATGCGCTCTATGGCCTGACGCCGCAGCGGCTCGCCAATGCGAAGGCCGACGCGATCGTCATGCACCCCGGACCGATGAACCGCGGGGTCGAGATCGACAGCAGCGTCGCCGACGATGCCGAGCGCTCGACGATCACCGAACAGGTCGAGATGGGCGTCGCGGTGCGCATGGCGTGCCTCGACATACTGACCCGCCGGACGCGGAAGGTGCCGGGATGGAATTGAAGCCGCTGCTGATCGAGAATGCGCGCCTGCTCGGCGGCGACACCGGGTGTCTGCTCATATCCGACGGCCGGATCGCCGCGCGCGATCCCGCCGACGTGCCGGCGGACGCCGAGCGCGCCGATGCGAAGGGCCAGTGGCTCGCGCCCGGCATCATCGACCTCGGCGTCTTCGCGACCGACAAGCCCGCCTTTCACTTCGGCGGCGTCACGCGCGCCGCACTGATGCCCGACGGCGGCCATCCGCTCGATCATCCGGGCATGGTCGAGCGCGCGGCGAAGGGCGGCAAGCCCGACCTGTGGGTCCACCCGCTCGCCGCGGCGACCAAGGGACTTGCGGGGCGGGAACTTGCCGAGATCGGGCTGATGAAGGCCTCTGGCGCGCGCGCGGTCGCGACCGGACGCGCGCGGATCGCCGACGCTGGCGTGATGCGCCGCGTGCTCGTCTATGCCGCCTCGCTCGGCCTGACCGTCATCGCGCATGCCGAGGACGAAGGTTTGACGACGGGCGCGGTCGCGACCGATGGCGAGATGGCGACGCGCCTCGGCCTCGCTTCCGCCCCCGCGATCGCCGAGGCGATGGCGGTCGCGCGCGACCTGATGCTGGTCAGGGAAACCGGCGCCGCGCTGCATTTTCGGCAGATCACCACCGCGGCAGCGCTCGACCTCATTCGCGAGGCGAAGGCGGCGGGATTGCCCGTGACCTGCGGCATCACGCCCGCGCACCTCTTCCTCTCCGACACCGCGATCGGCGACTTCCGCACCTTCGCGCGCCTGTCGCCGCCGCTGCGCAGCGAGGACGACCGCCACGCCTGCCTTGCCGCCATCGCAGACGGGACGATCGACGTCCTCGCCTCGGGCCACGACCCGCGCGGCCCCGAGGACAAGCGACTGCCCTTCGCCGAAGCGCTCCCCGGCATGGCGGGCGCCGAGACGTTGCTCGCAATGGGGCTGCAACTCGTCCGCGACGGGCATCTCACCCCTGCCCGCCTCTTCGACCTCCTCGCCGCGAACCCGGCGAGGCTGCTCGGCCTCGACGCCGGGACGCTCGCCGAAGGCATGGATGCCGACCTGATCCTGATCGACGAAGGCACGCCGTGGCAGGTCGACGCCAAGAAAATGGCGGCCTGGGCCGGTAACACCCCGTTCGACGGCATGCCGATGCAGGGCCGCGCGACCGCGGTGTGGAAGGGCGGCCAGCGGATACGCTGACGCTGCCGGCGCAGCTCCTTTTACCCGATCGCCGCGAGCATGGCTTCCAGCGTCGGCCGCAGGCGCCGTATTTCGTCGCGATGCGCCGAGGAAAGCGCCGCGAGCACTTCGTGCGCCTTAACGGTCAGGCAAAGCAAGGCGCGCCGGCGGTCGTCGGGCGCGGCCGTCCGCTCGATAAGGCCGAGGCGTTCGAGGCGGTCGATCAGTCCGGTCGCGCTGTGCGGCTTGAGCGACAGGCGTTCGGCGACATAGCCGACGGTCGGCGCGCCGGGCGCTGCGCGGATGGCCAGCAACGCCTGATGCTGCTGCGGCGTCAATCCCTCCGCACCGGCGCGCGCCTCGCTGAACGCCTGGAACTGCCGCAGCGCATGGCGGAAATCGGCGAGCGCGGCATAGTCGGCGTCGGTCAGCGCGGAAGGCGGCGCAGGGGTGGGGGCGGACATCGGCAATGGCTCCATTGAAATATATCGTATTGCGATATAATGGCGCGAACGCCCGTTCAACCCAACCATGGAATCGCGATGACCGCCACCCCCGCCCGCGCCCCTCGCCTCGCCGATCACAGCGCCGACCGCCGCATGTTGCTTCTTGCTGCCATGGCTCTGGTCGTGGGCGCCGGCGGCGCGGTCGGCGCTTGGGCGCTGCTGGCGCTCATCGCGCTTGCGACCAACCTCTTCTGGTTCGGGCGCCTCTCGGCCGCGCATGTCGCGATTACCGATTCCTCGGTCGGGCTGGCGGTCGTCGCCATTCCCGTTCTCGGTAGCCTGATCGTCGGCGTGATGGCGCGTTTCGGGTCGGACAAGATTCGCGGTCACGGCATTCCCGAGGCGATCGAGGCGATCCTCTACAATCAGAGCCGCCTGTCGCCGAAAGTAGCGATTTTGAAGCCTCTATCCTCGGCCATCTCGATCGGCAGCGGCGGGCCGTTCGGCGCCGAAGGGCCGATCATCATGACCGGCGGCGCCATCGGGTCGCTCTTCGCGCAATGCTTTCGTTTGAGTTCGGCGGAGCGCAAGACCCTGCTCGTGGCGGGCGCGGCCGCGGGAATGACCGCGATTTTCGGCACCCCGCTCGCCGCGATCCTCCTCGCGCTCGAAGTGCTCCTGTTCGAATGGAAGCCGCGCAGCTTCGTGCCCGTGGCGGTCGCGGTGCTCGTCGCGGAGGCAAGCCGGCCCGCGCTGGTCGGGGCGGGACCGATGTTTCCCCTCGCGGCGCCGCTGCCCGCGATCGGTCCCGCGCTGCCGGCGGCTGCCGCCCTCGGCATCGCGGTCGGCTTGCTGGCCAGCCTGCTCTCGGTTCTGCTCTACCGGATCGAGGATGTCTTTCACCGCCTTCCGCTGCACTGGATGTGGTGGCCGGCGGTCGGCGCGCTCGTCGTCGGGCTCGGCGGGCTGATCGACGCGCATGTGCTCGGCGCGGGCTATGCGAGCATTCAGGCGCTGCTCGACGGCTCGCTCGCCCTGCGGGTGGTCGTCGCGCTGCTCGTCGTCAAGGCGATCGTCTGGCTCGTCGCGCTGGGGTCGGGAACGTCGGGCGGCATTCTGGCGCCGCTCCTGATCCTCGGCGGCGCGGCGGGCGCGCTCGCCGGCCAGCTCTGGCTCGGCGATCCGGGCGTGTGGGCGCTGGTCGGCATGGCCGGAATATTGAGCGGGGCGATGCGCGCGCCGCTGACGGGCGCGCTGTTCGCTGCCGAGGTCACGGGCCTGTTCGGCGCGCTGCCGCTGACGGTCGCCAGCGCGGGCGCGGCCTATGCGGTCAGCGTGCTCGTGATCCGCCGGTCGATCCTGACCGAAAAGATCGCCCGACGCGGCCGCCACATCCGCCAGGAATATGTCGTCGATGCGATGGAACTCATGCAGGCGCACGATCTGATGACGCCCGATCCCGCGACCCTGCCCGGAACGATGACCGTCGGCGAGGTCCTGGCCCATTTTGCGGGCGAAGCGGCGCATCGTAGCTACCCGGTCGTCGACGATCGGCAGCGGCTGATCGGGCTCGTCTCGCGCGGCGACGCGCTCGCATGGCGAACCGCCGACATGCCCCCCGACCGCTTGTTGTCCGATATGATATCCGATGCGGCCGGTGCGGTCGCCTATCCGGAAACGCCCGCGGGCGCAGTCGCCGACATGATGGTCGAAACGGGCGCCGGGCGTATCCCCGTCGTCGATCGGACCTCGCGAAAAATCGCCGGCATATTGACGCGCCACGATCTTTTGAAGGTGCGCGGCGACGGGCGCCGCGCCGAAACGGACCGGTCCCGTTTCGGAACTGCCGACGGTCGATAAATGCCCGGGCCTTAAGGAAAGTTTCGCTCGCTCGCCGCTAGGTGTGGATTTACAGAGCGATTTCCATGACGACAGCTTTCATCCTCGCGATCAACCTGTTCATCGCCGGCATCTTTGCCGTGGCGTTCGGCGTGGTCGCGGCGACGAACCGCACAGCGCGGGGGGCGGGCTGGCTGTCGCTCGGCTATGCGCTGGGCATTGTCGACGTGCTGCTCGAACTCGTGCTGCCCGATCAGGCCGACCCGACACCGGTCGCGGTCGGCATTTTCCTCATTTTCCTGATCGGCCAGACCTTTTGCCTGATCGGGGTCGCGCGCCACTATCGCGTCGCGCCGCCGTGGATCGCGATTGCGGCGATCTCGACGCTCAGCGTCCTCGCCATTCCGCTGATCTTCACGCTCGAATATGCCTCGCCGCTGCGCAGCCTCGCCTATCAGCTTCCCTATTTCGCGATGCACTCGCTGATCGTTTTCACCATCTATCGCTCGGGGCGCCGGCAAGCGCTCGATGTGCTGCTGATGGCGCTCACCGCCCTCACCGCTTTGCTCTACCTCGTCCGCCCGCTGATCATCTGGACGATCGGGACCGCGAGCGCCCCCCAAGGTTATATGGGAACGACCTACGCCGCGATTTCGCAAAGCGTCGGCGCGGTGACGCTGATCGCGATGGCGCTCGTGCTGCTGCTCGTGATGATGCGCGATACCGCGACCGAAATGATCGCACGGTCCGAAACCGACTCGCTGTCGGGGGCGCTCAATCGCCGCGGCTTCGATGCCCATGCGGAACCGATGCTCGCCCAGGCGCTACGCACCGACGCGCCGCTGGTGCTTGTCACCGCCGACCTCGACCATTTCAAGGCGATCAACGACGGTTTCGGCCACGCCGCCGGCGATACGGTGATCGCACATTTTGCTTCGCTCCTGCGCGGCATGGCTTCCGGCGCGGCGATCGTCAGCCGGCTGGGCGGCGAGGAATTCGCCGTTCTGCTGCCGGATGCCAACATCGCCGACGGGCGCCGCTACGCCGAAACGGTGCGAACCGAACTCGCGGCCGTCCCCTTGTCGGGACTGGGCGTTGACCAAAGGGTCACGGCCTCGTTCGGTGTTGCGCAGGCGATGCCCGGCGACACGCTGTTCGACCTGTCGCGCCGTGCCGACGCCGCGCTCTATCGCGCCAAGGCCAGCGGGCGGAATCAGGTGAGTGCGGCGCTCGCCGACCTCTCGCCGACCCCGACACCGCAACGCGGACGCGCCTGAAAACAACCGGAACTTGCCGGCGGGCATTGCCTTCGCCGACCATTCACGGCATAGGGCGGCGGCCCTTTCCTCCCCGGGTCCATTGCGCAATCCGCGCCGACCAAAGGGTGTTTGCATGACTGATTTCCTCGACCGCCATGGCCTCTCCGTCGATTCGCGCCTCGTCGCCTTCGTCGAGGAACGGGCGCTTCCGGGCACCGGGGTCGATACCGATAAATTCTGGGCCGATTTCGCGGCGCTGCTCGGTACGTTTGCGCCCGAAAATGCGGCGCTGCTCGCCAGGCGCGAGGAATTGCAGGCGACAATCGATGCGTGGCACGAGGCGCGCGCCGGTCAGCCCCACGATGCCGCCGTCTATGAAGCCTTCCTGCGCGAAATCGGCTATCTGGTCGCCGAGCCTGCGCCCTTTGCGGTCGGCACCGAAAGGGTCGATCCCGAGATTGCGACGATGGCGGGGCCGCAGCTCGTCGTGCCGGCGCTCAACGCACGCTTTGCGCTCAACGCCGCCAATGCGCGCTGGGGCAGCCTTTACGACGCCTTTTATGGCACCGACGCGCTCGACGCGCCGCCCGCGACGCCCGGCGGCTATGATCCGGCGCGTGGCGCCGCGGTGATCGCGCGCGCCAAGGCCTTCCTCGACGAAGCGGTGCCGTTGGCGTCGGGAAGCTGGGCCGACTGGCAGGGCGGCGAGCCGGTGCTCGCCGATCCGTCGCAATGGGTCGGCAGCAAGGCGGGCGGCATCCTGCTCCGCCATAACGGCCTGCATATCGAGCTGGTGATCGACAAGGATAGCCCGATCGGCAAGATCGACCCCGCCGGAATCGCCGACGTCCTCCTCGAAGCCGCGCTGACCACGATCATCGACCTCGAGGACAGCGTCGCCGCGGTCGATGGCGAGGACAAGGTGCTCGGCTATTCCAATTGGCTCGGCCTGATGCGCGGCGATCTGGTCGAACGTTTCGACAAGGGCGGCAAGACCGTCACCCGCCGGATGGAAGCCGACCGCGAATGGACCTCGCCCGACGGCAAGCCTTTCGCGCTGCACGGCCGCAGCGTGATGTTCGTGCGCAACGTCGGCCATCTGATGACGACGCCGATGATCAAGCTGCCCGATGGCAGCGAGGCGCCCGAGGGGCTGTGCGATGCCGTGATCACCAGCCTGTGCGCGCTCCACGACCTGCAGGGGCTGGGCAGCCTGACGAACAGCCGCGCGGGCAGCATCTATATCGTCAAGCCCAAGCAGCATGGGCCGGAGGAATGCGGCTTCACCAACCGGCTGTTCGACGCGGTCGAGGATATGCTGGGCCTGGCGCGCCACACGATCAAGGTCGGCGTGATGGACGAGGAACGCCGCACCAGCGCCAACCTTGCGGCGTGCATCGCGGCGGTGAAGGACCGCATCGTCTTCATCAACACCGGCTTCCTCGACCGCACCGGCGACGAGATCCACACCTCGATGCGCGCGGGGCCGATGATCCCCAAGGGCGAGATGAAGGCGTCGGACTGGATCGCCGCCTATGAGGATCGCAACGTCCGCATCGGGCTTGCCTGCGGGCTTTCGGGCAAGGCGCAGATCGGCAAGGGCATGTGGGCGATGCCCGACATGATGAAGGCGATGCTCGAGGCGAAGATCGGCCACCCGAAATCGGGCGCCAACACCGCCTGGGTGCCCTCTCCGACCGCCGCGACGCTGCACGCGCTCCACTATCATCAGGTCGACGTGTTCGCGCGGCAGCGCGAGATCGCGGGCGAGGCGGTGCCCGCGCTGTCCCGCCTGCTCACCATCCCTGTCGCCGAGGGGCGCAACTGGAGCGAAGCCGAGGTGACGCGCGAGCTCGACAATAATTGCCAGGGCATTTTGGGCTATGTCGTGCGCTGGATCGATCAGGGCGTCGGCTGTTCGAAGGTGCCCGACATCGACGACGTCGGCCTGATGGAGGATCGCGCGACGTTGCGGATTTCGTCGCAGGCGCTCGCCAACTGGCTGCTCCACGGCGTCTGCACCGGCGAACAGATCGACGCGGCGCTCGCGCGGATGGCGAAGAAGGTCGATGCACAGAATGCCGGCGATCCGCTCTACGAACCGCTGACTCCCGAAGGCATCGCCTGGCAGGCGGCGCGCGCGCTGATCTTCGAAGGGGCGACGCAGCCGTCGGGCTATACGGAACCGCTGCTCCACAAATATCGGCGGGCGAAGAAGGCGGCGGGGTAGCGGGGGACGCTGGATAGAGCCGGCACCGCGATTTCTGCAAATATGATGCTGACGGCCCATCGCGTGGCCGGCTCGCCATATCGCGCGCGCCCTTCCCTCCTGTCGGTTTAACTTACAGTTTACCATAGGCCCGGCGACGCGAGTCCCACTTTTGCGCCGCTGGCATGGCTCTTGCTGGATGGTGAGCGATGCTAAAGAAAATCGGACGTCTCTTCGTCATCAAGACGCGCTTCGAAGCCTGCCTGATCATCTACGCGCTCGGCGTCGGCGCAATGGCGCGCGGGACCGCCTATCTGCACGAATATCCCGGCATCGGCGGCAAATTGCTGCTCGTCGCGTGTAGCGGCTCGGTGTTCCTCGCCGGCGCCAAGATCTTCGATAGTCTGCGATACGAACGTGCGGCGGCCGCCGACAAAGCGTCCCGTTCCGCGACATAGGCCCGCACGCTCTTTCGCGCCGCACCGCTTTGTGCCAAGGCTCGCGGTCATGGGCAGGATCGGCGGCAATCCCGACATCACTATGGAACATGTGTGCGGACTGACCTTGCGCGTCGCGCGCTGGCGCGCCGGCGCGGCGGGCACGCCGCTGTTGTTCCTCAACGGCATCGGCGCCGACATTGCCGCGGCGGCGCCGCTGCTCGCACAGATCCACGGACGCGAGGTGTGGACGCTCGACATGCCGGGGGTCGGTGGTTCGCCCGATGCGCTGATGCCCTATGGCGCACCGACGATGGCGGCGACGGTGATGGAGATCGCCGATCGCTTCGGCCAGCCCGCGCTCGACCTCGCCGGCTTCAGCTGGGGCGGCGCGCTCGCGCAGCAGATCGCGGTGCAGTTTCCGGGGCGCGTCCGGCACCTCGTGCTGATGGCGACGACTCCGTCGGTCAACGCGCCGGGGATCGGCTGGGCGGCGCTGCTCGACGACGACATGCTCGCGAGCGGGCTCAAGCTGCCGACCGCGACGCCGCTCGGCCTCGCCTATCAGGCGGCGGCGATGGCGGGGTGGACCAGCGCGGCGATGCTGCCGTCGCTGAAGGACGTGCCGATCTTGATCCTAATGGGCGAGCGCGATGGGGTCGTCCCCGCCTGCCACGGCCAGTCGATCGCCGACCTCATCGACGGCGCGCAGCTCGAAACGATGCCGGGTTCGCACCTCTTTCCCTTCACTCATGCGGCGAAGGTCGCGGCGCGGATTACGGCGTTTCTCGATCAGCCGGCGATGCGCCGCCAAGCCGCCGCCTGAGGAATTCGGCGATCGCCGCGGCGGTCGCGTCGGGGGCTTCCTCCATCGGCAGATGCCCGACCCCGTCGAGCAACACGACCTCGGACCCTGCGATCCGCTCGTGAAAAGTCTGCGCGGCGCTGGGGTTGATCAGCCGGTCCCGCTTGCCGAACAGGATCAACGTCGGCGCCTTGATCTCGCCGATGCGGCCGGCCATCGCGGGTTCGCGATCGAGGGTCGCGCGCAGCGAGGTCGCCTCGCGATTGCCCGGAAAGCGCAGCAACTCCCAATAGCGGTCGATCATCGCGTCGTCGACGATCGCCTGATTGGCGACCGAACCGCGCAGCGACTCTTCGATCAGCCCGCGCGGCGTGATCTGGCTCGCGAGCCAGCGCCCGAAGGGATATTTGAGCAGGCGGAAACCGACGTTCGACGGCGGCGCCTTTTCCCCCTTGCGCAGCGGCATGCCCGCCGCGTCGATCAGCAGCAGCGCATCGACCGGGTGCGCGCCGGCGAGCGCATAGCGCCACGCGACCCAGCCGCCCATCGAATTGCCGCCGAGAATGAAATGATCGAGCCCCAGCTTTGCCGCGACGACGTCGACCGCGGCGATCATCCCGCTCGCGCCATAATCCTTGTCGGGCGTACCGCCGGTCAGCCCATGCCCGGGCAGGTCGAGCGTGACGACGCGATAGTCGTCGCCAAGCCGCTGCACGAGCGGCTCCCACGTCTGAAGGCTGCTGTTCGACCCGTGGAGCAGGATCATCACCGGCCCGTCGCGCTTGCCCTGATCGCGATAGTGGATCTGCTGCCCTGCGGGACCGGCGGCGAACTGCGCGTTCGGGCCGCCATATTTGGCGATCATCGCATCGCGATCGGTATCGGGGGTGCGCAACGCCAGGAAGGCGACGAGGATCGCCAATAGCATGCCGAGCGGGATCAGCACGCGCTTGCGCCGGAAGAGCGGCCGGCGCGGCGGCGGTGCCTCGAAATCATCGTCGTCGATCATCTGGCCCTCCCCGACCATGCTCCCGCAAATCTAGCGGGCAAGGCGGCGGGGTCAATGCGCTGCTAGTGGTGAATCGCGCGGCGGAAGGTTTCGGGCAGGAACAGCAGCCCGACCACCAGCGTCAGCAGCGCGACCGCGACCGGATACCAGAGGCCGTAATAGATATTCCCGGTCGCCGCGACCATCGCGAAGGCGGTGGTCGGCAGGAAACCGCCGAACCAGCCATTGCCGATATGATAGGGCAGCGACATCGCCGAATAGCGGATGCGGCTGGGGAAGAGCTCGACGAGCAGCGCCGCGATCGGACCGTAAACCATCGTCACCAGCAGCACGAGCCAGAAGAGGATCGCGACGACACGCGGCTTGTCGATGGCGGCGGGGTCGGCCTTCTCGGGATAGCCCGCAGCGGCCAGCGATCGGGAAAGAGCGGTGCCAAAGCTCGCCTTGTCGGTCACGGCAATCGCCTGTTCGCCAATGCGGACGACCGCCGCGCCATCCGAGGCGCCATCCTCATTGGCATAGGGAATTCCGGCTTTTGCGAGCGCGGATTTCGCGATGTCGCAGCCGGTCCGGTCGAACGAAGCGCGGCCGATCGGATCGAACTGGAACGAACAGGTTTCGGCATGGGCGAACACGACGACCGGCGCACCCGCCTGCGCCTTCGCGAGCGCCGGATTGGCGGCGGCGGTCAGCATGTGGAACGCCGGGAAATAGGTGAGCGCCGCGAGCGCGCAGCCGGCGAGGATGATCGGCTTGCGCCCGACCCGGTCGCTGAGCCAGCCGAACAGGACGAAAAAGGGCGTGCCGAGCGCGAGGGCGATAGCGATCAATATGTTCGCGGTCGCGCCATCGACCTTCAGCGTCTTTTCGAGAAAGAAGAGCGCGTAGAACTGTCCGGTGTACCAGACCACCGCCTGCCCCGCGACGGCGCCGAGCAGCGCGACGAGCGCCCATTTGAGATTCGCCCAGCGGCCGAACGCCTCGGTCAGCGGCGCCTTCGAGGTTGCTCCCTCCGCCTTCATCTGCCGGAAAACCGGGCTTTCCTCGAGCTGAAGGCGGATCCACAGCGACACGCCGAGCAGGATCACCGAAATCAGGAAGGGGATGCGCCAGCCCCAATCCGCGAACGCGGCTTCGCCGACGAGGAAGCGCGTCGCAATGACGATCAGCAGCGCGGCAAAAAGGCCGAGCGTCGCCGTCGTCTGGATGAAGCTGGTGAAGAGGCCGCGCTTTCCGTCGGGCGCATGTTCGGCGACATAGGTCGCGGCGCCGCCATATTCGCCGCCGAGCGCGAGTCCCTGAACGAGCCGCAGCGCAACGAGCAGGACCGGCGCGGCGACGCCGATCGAGGCGTAGCTGGGCAGCACGCCGACGAGGAAGGTCGACAGGCCCATCAGGCCCATGGTCACGAGAAATGTATATTTGCGCCCGACGAGATCGCCGATCCGGCCAAAGACGAGCGCACCGAACGGACGAACGGCAAAGCCCGCCGCAAAGGCAGCCAGCGCGAAGATGAAGCCGGTCGTTTCATTGACGCCCGAGAAGAACTGCGCCGATATGATCGTCGCGAGCAGGCCGTAGAGGTAGAAATCATACCATTCGAAAATGGTCCCGAGCGACGAGGCCAGGATGACCTTGCGTTCGCTCTGGGTTCGCTCGAGAGGTAGCGCTACCATTGCACCATCCGTCATCCGCCCTGCTCTCCCCCCATATGCTTCTTCGATTGCGCACAAAATAGGCCCCTCCTCTGGAGAGGAGGGGCCAAAGGAACCTAGCGGCCGGGCGGCGGACGTCAACCGACGCGCGTCACCGCACCCTTGTGCGCGCCCACGCCACCGCGGCGCGGGCGGAAGCGGCGCTTGCGCTGCGGCTGGGCACCGTCGCCCGCGCCCTCGCGGCGCGGCTGGCCGCCGTCGCGATGACCGCCCGCCTTGCCGCGCTGCGCTTCCTCGCGCTGGCGATGGGGGTTGCGCCCCTTGCCGCCCGTGTTGCGCGGCGGATTGACCGGCTTGGGAAGGTTGCGGACCATCTCGCCGAAACCGTCGGGCAGCTTGACAGGCTCGGCCTTCGTGCGCGTCACGCGCTCGATGTCGCGCAGATAGGGCCGCTCGTCGGGGGCGACGAAACTGATTGCGATCCCCTCCGCCCCGGCGCGCGCGGTTCGACCAATGCGGTGGACATATTGTTCGGGAACGTTCGGAATCTCGAAGTTGATGACATGGCTGACCCCCGACACGTCGATGCCGCGCGCGGCGATGTCGGTCGCGACGAGCAGCTTGACCTGCCCCGAACGGAAAGCCTGGAGCGCGGTGGTGCGCTGCGCCTGGCTCTTGTTGCCGTGGATCGCGAAAGCATCGATGCCCGCACCCTTCAGATGGCGCACGACACGGTCGGCGCCATGCTTGGTGCGCGTGAAGATCAGCGCGCGGTCGATGTCTTCGATCTTCAGCACATGATGGAGAAGCGCCTGCTTCTCCTTCTGCTCGACGAAGGTGACCTGCTGGCGGATCTTTTCGGCGGTCGTCGCCTGCGGCGCGACCGAGACGGTGACCGGATCGTGCAGGAACTGCTGCGCGAGCGCCGCGATTTCCTTGGGCATCGTCGCCGAGAAAAAGAGATTCTGCCGCTCTTTCGGCAGCAGCTTCGCGACGCGGCGCAGCGAGTGGATGAAGCCCATGTCCATCATCTGGTCGGCTTCGTCGAGAACGAAGATCTCGACGTCGTCGAGGCGCAGCGCGCGCTGGTCGACGAGGTCGAGCAGGCGTCCCGGCGTGGCGACGAGGATGTCGACGCCCTGCCCGAGTTCGCGGATCTGCTTGTTGATGGGGACGCCGCCGAACACGGTCATCACGCTGAACTTGGCGAAACGGCCATAGTCGCGGCAGCTCTGCGCGATCTGCGCGGCAAGCTCGCGCGTCGGCGAGAGCACCAGCATCCGGCAGCCGCGCGGGCTGCGCGGCTTTGGGTTGTTGAGCAGATAGTCGAGCGACGGCAGCGAAAAGGCCGCGGTCTTGCCGGTGCCGGTCTGCGCGATGCCGCACAGGTCGCGGCCCTCGAGAAGAACGGGGATCGCCTGTTGCTGGATCGGGGTCGGCTGGCTGTAGCGCTTGGCCGTCAGCGCACGCTCGATGTCGGCGTGAAGGCCGAAGTCTTTGAATTCCATTATATATAACTCACATAGAGGCCGTGAACGCGCCGAAATACGGCCGCGCACGGCGGGCGGGTTCGAAACGACCCGCGTGAAAGGGTGCCTCTGGGGACAAAGCGCGTTTCCGGCTCGTCCCGCGCCTGTCTCGGGCGGGAAAATCACGCTGCCGGTGGTTGCGGCGGACCAGTCCGCCATGCTGCGCTGGCGGGCATATGGCGAAGGTTATGCGATTTTGCAAGAAAATTGCTTTCGGTCGCGGGATTCGGCGCAGAGCGAAGGGACGCCTCGCGCAGAGATGTCGAGGCCGCGGAGATTTTTTCACGCGGAGACGCGGAGGCGCGGAGATGATGATTTGGGCCGCAAGGCCCCGTCCCAATCCTCGCCGCGTCATGGCGCGATGTCGATTGAATAAGGCCGCTTCGCGGCAAGCGCCGTTTCTCCGCGTCTCCGCGTGAATCATCTTCTTCTTTCCGCTGCGTCCTCTGCGCGAAATACTATCGTCTCGCGGTCCGGCGGCCTTGTTCGAACGGTCCGGCTTTGGCAGGCTGACGACAACGGACGGGGAGATGCGCATTGGCCGAAAAGATCATCGTCATCGACGCGGGAACGACCTCGACCCGCACGATGCTGTTCGCCGCCGACGGCACCCCGCTGGGCAGCGCGCAGCGCGAGTTCCGGCAATATTATCCCGGCCCCGGCCTCGTCGAGCATGATGCCGCCGAAATCTGGACCGCCACCCTCGCCTGCACCCGCGCGATGATCGCCGAAGCCGGCGGCGCCGACCGGATCGCCGCGATCGGGATCACCAATCAGCGCGAGACGGTGGTATTCTGGGACCGCGTGACCGGCGAGCCGCTTTCCCCCGCGATCGTCTGGCAGGACCGCCGCACTGCCGCCGCTTGCGCGGCGCTGAAGGAAGCGGGGCACGAGGCGGCCGTGCGCGCGAAGAGCGGATTGCTGCTCGATCCCTATTTTTCGGGAACCAAGATCGGCTGGGCGCTCGAAAACTGGCCGCAGCTGCGCGCCGCGGGCGATCGGCTCGCGATCGGCACGGTCGAATCCTGGCTGGTCTTTCGCCTGACCGGCGGCGTGCATGTGAGCGACGCCACCAACGCCGCGCGCACCCTGTTGATGAACATCGAAAGCGGCGGCTGGGACGAAGGGCTGTGCGAGCTGTTCGGTGCGCCGATCGGGCTGCTCCCCGAAATCACGGGCTGCACCGCGACGGTGGGGACCACCGCGCCCGACCTGTTCGGCAGCGCGATCCCGATTTCGGGAATGGCGGGCGATCAGCAGGCGGCGACGATCGGGCAGGCGTGCCTGTCGCCGGGACAGACCAAGGCGACCTTCGGCACCGGCGCCTTCATCCTGTCGACGAGCGGAACGCGGCGGCCGGCATCGGATAACCGGCTCCTCTCGACGATATTGGTGCAGGAAGGCGAGACGCGCCTCTATGCGCTCGAAGGATCGGTGTTCGTCGCCGGCAGCCTGATCCAATGGCTGCGCGACGGGCTGGGGCTCTTGTCGAGCGCGGGCGAGAGCGAGGGGCTAGCGCGGTCGGTCGCCGACAATGGCGGCGTCTATCTGGTCCCGGCGCTCGCCGGACTCGGCGCACCGCACTGGCGGCCCGACGCGCGCGCGACATTGTCGGGCCTCAGCTTCGCGAGCGGCAAGGCGCATGTCGCGCGCGCGGCGCTCGAGGCGCAGGCTTATCAGGCGCACGACCTGAAATCGGCCTTCGCCGCCGACGGGGTCGATTGGGCCGAGCTGCGGATCGACGGCGGCATGGCCGCGAACGACTGGATGGCGCAGGATCTGGCCGACATGCTGAACCTGACCGTCGAGCGCCCCGATTTCGTCGAGAGCACCGCCTTGGGCGCGGCGATGCTCGCGGCGACCGGCGCCGGCCTCTATCCGGACCTGGCAAGCGCCGCTGCTGCGATGCGCGGGCGCACGACGCGCTTCACCCCCGCGCTCGACGCGCCAAAACGCGAAGCGCGCCTTGCCGGCTGGCAAAGCGCGCTTGCGAAGGTGCTGGAATAACGTCGTCCCAGCAAAAGCCGGGACCGCTATCGTCCTGAAAACCCGTCAGCGATCCCAACTTTCGCTGGGATGACGGATTCTCAGCGCTTGAGGGTGAGGCCGCCGAAGCGCTTGTTGAACTTCGCGACCTGGCCGCCCTGGTCGAGCAAACGGCCCTGGCCGCCGGTCCACGCCGGGTGCGCAGTCGGGTCGATTTCGAGCGTCATCGTGTCGCCCTCGCTGCCCCAGGTCGAGCGCGTCTGATATTCGGTGCCATCGGTCATCTTGACCGTGATCATGTGATAGGCGGGGTGAATGTCTTTTTTCATCTCATAAGCTCCTGTGCCGCTGGTTACCGACCAGCAGCGTGAGTCCGTGCATCCGGGGACGCGAAGCGGCGGCCTTTAAGGGGCAATGACAAAAAATGCAACTCCCCTGCTTCGTCACCCCGGACTTGATCCGGGGTCCATGGTTTCGGCGCCGCCGTGGATCCCGGATCAAGTCCGGGATGACGAAAGAGGAGACTTTACCTTCAGTCCGCCGGCGGATCGGCGATCATCGCGGTGAACTGGCACTCGGTCGCCAGCTGACCGTCCAGCATCGCGCGTCCTTCGAATTTGCAGATGTTCCGCTTCGCCTGAAGGATGGTGACGTGGAGGTCGAGCAAATGCCCCGGTTCGACGGGCTTTCGGAACTTCACGCCGTCGATGCCCATGAAATAGACGAGCTTGCCGGTGCCCGCGAGGCCGAGCGATTCGATCGCCAGCACCCCGCCGGCCTGCGCCAGCGCCTCGACAATGAGGACGCCGGGCATGATCGGCCGACCGGGAAAATGACCCTGGAAGAAGGGCTCGTTCATCGTCACCGCCTTGACCGCGTGGATCGAGGTGTCTTTTACCATCGATTCCACCCGATCGACGAGCAGCATCGGATAACGATGCGGCAACAGGCTGAGGATCCGGCGGATGTCCGCCGGTCCCAGCGTTTCGCCCTGCCCTTCCCCGTCGGTCATCGGCTTAGCGCGTCGTCGGCTGGTTGCCGGCGGCCGGCGCCGGAGTCGCCGCGCCCTGCTGCGAACGCGCCGCGTCGATCAGCTGCTGGTTGCGCTGTTGAACGAGCTGGCCGGGCTTGTAGCCCGCGGGCACCGCGGTCGAAACCGACGGCAGGATACGGTTGAGTTCGGTGACCACCGCCGCCGTGATGTCGGCGTTGTTCTCACGCGCCAGCACCGCGTCGGGCTGGAGCAAGAGATCGACCTTCTGCGCGGTCATCGCGGCCTTGATCGCCTCGTTCATGCGAAGGCTGATCTGGTCCTCGACATAGGCGAGCGCGAGTTCGACGGGTGCGCCGATGCGGTTGAGTTCCTCCGACGCCGACTGGCGCTTGTCCTGCACGGCCTTCGCCGCGGCCTGCAGCGCGGTCTGGTTCTGCGGCGTCTTTTTCGCCTCTTCGTTATATTTGGCGACGAGCACGTTGAGTTCCGCCTGCAGCGTCTGGCCGCGCGATTCCTGCTGGTCGATCTGTGCCTTGTAGGTCGTCTGGATCTGCTGCGAAGCGGTCTGGAACGCGTTCGACTGGGCGGCCGCCGCGCGAACGTCGGCGACGGCGACCGAGCGCGCCTGAGCGGCAGCGGGCGCCGCCAACATCGGAGAGATCGACAGGCTGGCGATCGCCAGCGCCGAGGCAGTGAAAATTTTCTTCATCAGAATTGGGTTCCTACGTTGAATGAGAAGCGTTTGGTATCATCGCCCTCTTCTTTGCGAAGGGCGTAAGCGAAGTCGATCCGGAAAGGACCGAAGGGGGAGTTCCAGTTGACGCCGGCGCCGATCGAGACACGCGGCTTCCAGCTGTCGCCGTAGAAGCGTTCCTCGAACGGAGCGAGCGCCGAATATCCGGTGGGGCACTGGTTATAAAGACCGGTCGGATTGCCACTCGAATCGGTACCCTGCGTCGCGAACTGGCTCGTTCCTTCCGCCGAGTTGCGGCAGAGATATTTGGTCAGACCGTCCGACGGGTCCGTGAAGTTCGCCAGCGTCGTCAGCTCGGGCTTGACCACGCTGAACACCGAACCGACATCGACGAAGATCGACGGGCGCAGGCCCATTTCCTTGGCGCCGGCGCCGAGCGGGATGTCGAGCTCGAGCCGGCCCTTGTAATAGGCCTTGCCGCCGAGCGCGTCGTCGATCAGCTGTCCGCGGTCGGTGGTCAGATCGAGCACGGGGTTGGCGGGGTCGGTAAGGTCGACGCCGGTGTAACGGATGACGCGCGGGCCGACGCCGCGAATGTCGAAGCCGCGCAGGTCGGGCTCGCCGAGCTGGAAGCGATCGGTCAGCCGCACCGCGTCGGTGAAGGGATCGGGCTGATCTTCGAGCGGATAGATGTAGCCGCCCTCCAGATAGGCGTTCAGAACGAAACGACCGCCGAGGCTGCGATGCTTGCTGGCAGTCGCGCGGGTGCGCAGATATTTGACGTCGCCGCCGAGGCCCGCAAAATCCTGACTGAGCGTGAAGGACTGGCCGCGCGTCGGCCGGATGCGGTTGTCGCGATCGTCATAGGCGAGCGTGAAGCCGATCAGCGAGGTCGTCCGCTTGCCGATCGCATCGCACAGATAGCGCCCGGCAATCAGCGGATCGCACTGATCGCCGAAATAATAGATGCTCTTGTCGAGCGTCACATCGTCGAAGTTGAGGCTGTAGCGCCCGAAAGCCGACAGGAACTCGGTCAGCGGAACGCCGACATTCATCTGGAAACCGGTCGTCGTCTGCTCGAACGTCGTCTGACGGTCGTTGTTGATGAAATTGAACGAATTGAGGTCGCGGCGATAGACGCTGCCGCCGATCGAGATGTTGCGGTCGAACAGATAGGGTTCGGTGAAGCCCAATTCGATCGACTTCGAATAGCTCGAATAGTTGACCGACGCCTGAAGCTGCTGGCCCATGCCGCGGAAGTTGCGCTGGCGCACCGACGCCTGAACGAGGAAGCTTTCGATCGACGAGAAGCCCGCCGACAGCGACAGCTCGCCGGTCGGCTTTTCCTCGACATTGGTGTCGAGGATGATGCGGTCGGGGGTGCTGCCCTCCTTGCGCTCGATTTCCAGATTGTCCTGAAAATAGCCGAGGCTGTTGATGCGGTTCTCGGTGCGCTTCAAGGCGAAGCTGTTGAACGCATCGCCTTCGTTCAGCCGGAATTCGCGGCGGATGACCTTGTCCTGCGTCAGCGTATTGCCGTTGACGTCGATGCGCTCGACATAGGTGCGCGGGCTTTCGCCGACGTTGAAGGTGATATCCATCGTCCGGTCGTCGGGATTGCGATGGAATTCGGGATTGATGTCGGCAAAGGCATAGCCGAACAGCCCCGCGGTTTCGCTGAGGCTTTCGACCGTATCCTCGACCTGTTTGGCGTCGTACCAGTCGCCGGTATGCATCGGCAGCAGCTTCTGCATCTGCTCGGGCTTGAAGTCGCGCAGGCTGCTTTCGATCTTCACGTCGCCGAACTTGTAGCGTTCGCCCTCTTCGACGACATAGGTGATGATGAAATCCTGCTTGTTGCTCGTCAGCTCGGCGACCGCCGAGATGACGCGGAAGTCGGCATAGCCGTTCTGCAGGTAGAAGAGGCGGAGCTTCTGCTGGTCGTAGGCGAGGCGGTCGGGGTCGTAGGTGGTGTTCGACGACAGGAACGACAGCAGCCCGCCCGTCGTGCGCGTCGCCATCTCGTCCTTCAGATCGCCGTCGCTGAATTTCTCGTTGCCGATGATGTTGATCTGGCGGACCTTTGACTTCGGCCCTTCGGTGATTTCGAACACGACGTCGACGCGGTTCTGGTCGAGTTGGACCATTTTCGGATCGACGGTCGCGGCGAAACGCCCCTGCCGCTTGTAAAGCTCGATGATGCGCGCGACGTCGGCGCGCACCTTCGACCGGGTGAAGATCTGGCGCGGCGCGAGCTTGATCTCGGGCCGGATCTTGTCTTCCTTGAGCCGCTTGTTGCCTTCAAGGATCACGCGGTTGATCACCGGATTCTCGACGACCTGAATCGTCAGCGCCCCGGCGTCGTCGGTGATCTGATAATCCTTGAAAAGCTCGGTCGAGGCCAGGTCCTTGAGTGCCTGGTCGAGCGTCGCGCGATCATATTCCTGACCGACGCGCAGGCGCAGATAGGACAGGATCGTCTGCGTTTCGAGGCGCTGGTTGCCGGTCACGGCGATCGACTTGATCGTCGATGCGGTCGGCACGGCTTCGGGGGTCGGCACCGGGACCGTCGGCACCGTCTGCGGCGGCGCGGCCTCTTGTGCAAAAACCGGCCCGGTCAGCATCGTTCCCGCCATAAGGAGCGCCGACAGCTGCATCCGCGCCGTAAATTTGTGTGAAACCACGCTGTTCATCCCGCCAATAATATCGTCCCAGCGCCCGGACCCCCGTAAAGTCCGAGCGCGCTCTCCCTGCCCGACTCCGGCTATCCAATCAAGCGGGCGATCCCGTCCCACAAACCGAATGAGCCCAAATCGTTGAAAGTCACGACCAGCATCAACGTCACGATCGCGGCAAAACCGAATCGGAACGCCCATTCCTGAGCCTGCGGCGGGGCCGGGCGCCGCCTGATCGCCTCATAACCGTAAAAAAGCAAATGACCGCCATCGAGCATCGGCAATGGCAACAGGTTGATGAACCCCAGATTGATAGACACGAAGGCGATGAAAGAGATCAGCGCCACCGGGCCAAGCGTCGCGACTTCGCCCGATTGCTTCGCGATGCGCAGCGGGCCGCCCATATCCTTGACCGAGCGCTGGCCGGTGACGAATTGGCCGAGCACCTCGCCGGTGAGCCGCACCATGTCCCACGTCTGCTTCGCGCCGGCCTCGATCGAAGCGAGCGGCCCCGCTGGGGTCAGCGTCGGGGCGCCGGGCATGATGCCGATGATCGCGCGCTCTGACGTGTTACCGAAGCGATCGGTTTCGGACACGATCCGCGGCCGCAGCGAAATCGTCCGCTGCTCGCCGCCGCGCTCGACTGCAAGGTCGATCGGCTTGCCGAGGTCGAAGGCGACCGCGATGCGGATGTCGTCGAAGGTCTCCATCGCCCGGCCGTCGATCGCCGTGATGCGGTCGCCCTCGCGCAGCCCGGCCTCCGCCGCGGCGCTTTGCGGTTGCACGCCGGCGATCACCGGCGGGGTCGTCGGTACGCCGTAAGCGAGGTTGAAGGCGGCGAAAATCGCAATCGCGAACAGGAAGTTGGTGAAGGGCCCCGCCGCGACGATCAGCGCGCGCTTCCACACCGGCTGCGCGGGGAAGCTGTGCGAGCGTTCGGCGTCGGGAAGCGACTGCCAATCGGCATCGGGCTGGCTCACCGCGTCGCGGTCGCCCGCGAACTGGACATAGCCACCGAGCGGCAGCCAGCCGATCTTCCATTCGGTGCCGCGCTTGTCGGTCCAGCCGACGAGCTTGCGCCCAAAGCCGATCGAAAAGGCGTCGGCCTTTACCCCGCACCAGCGTCCGACGATATAATGGCCATATTCATGCACGAACACGAGCGGCCCCAGGACGAGGATGAAGGCGAGCGCGGTGAAGAGGAGGCCGGGGGCTTCAAGCATGTACGAGTTGGTCCACAAATATCTGCGCGGCCGCGCGCGATGCGGCATCGACGCTGAATACGTCCTGAAGCGAGGCGGGAGCCGCCGGCGCCTCGGCGTCGATCACGCGCCGCACCGTATCGACGATCGCGGGGAAAGCAATGCGGCCCGACAGGAAGGCGGCGACCGCCACCTCGTTCGCGGCGTTGAGCTGCGCCGGGCGCGCGCCGCCCTCTGCAATCGCCGCTCGGCAGAGCGCTGTCGCGGGAAAGCGCGTTTCGTCGGGCGCTTCGAAATCGAGCCGGCCGATGGTCGCGAGGTCGAGCGGCGCGCACGGCGTCGCCATCCGCTGCGGCCAGGCGAGCGCGCTCGCGATCGGAATCCGCATGTCGGGCGAGCCGAGCTGCGCGAGCGTCGAGCAGTCGACATATTCGACCATCGAATGGATCACCGACTGCGGATGGACGAGGATTTCGATACGCTCGAGCCCGACGGGGAACAGATGATGCGCCTCGATCAGTTCGAGCCCCTTGTTCATCATCGTCGCCGAATCAACGCTGATCTTCGCTCCCATCGACCAGTTCGGGTGCGCGACCGCCTGCGCCGGGGTGACCGCCGCCATCGCCTCGGCCGCCATGGTGCGGAACGGCCCGCCGCTCGCGGTAAGGACGATGCGCCGCACCTCGTCAATGCGTCCGCCGGCGAGGCATTGGAAAATGGCGTTATGTTCGGAATCGACCGGCAGGATCGTCGCGCCCGACGCGCGCGCCGCGGCGGTCATCAGCTCGCCGGCCGAGACGAGCGCTTCCTTGTTGGCGAGCGCGACGTCGTGTCCCGCCGCGAGCGCCGCCATCGTCGGCGCGAGGCCGGCGCAGCCGACGATCGCCGCCATCACGAGGTCGGTCGGACGCTGCGCCGCCTCGACGAGCGCGTCGGCGCCTGCGGCCGCTTCGATCCCCGTCCCCGCGAGCGCGTCGCGAAGCGCGCCGTAGCGCGCGGGATCGGCGATCACCGCGATGTCGGGGCGGAATTCGTGCGCGAGCTTCGCCAGTTCGGCGACGTCGCTGTTCGCGGTGAGCACGGCAACGCGCCACGCTTGGCCGTCGCAGCGGACGAGATCGAGCGTCGAGCGCCCGACCGAGCCCGTGGCGCCGAACAGCGAAAGGCGCCGCGTCATTTCAGCCGACCGCCCGCACGGCCAGCGGACCGAAGGCCGCAAGCGCGCCAACGACCAGCGCGACGGGAAGCAGCCCGTCGACCCGGTCGAAAATCCCGCCGTGCCCCGGAATCAGCTTGCCCGAATCCTTGACCCCCGCGCGCCGCTTCATCCAGCTTTCGCCCAGATCGCCGAGCTGCGCGAGCAGCCCCATGAACAGGCCGATCCATAGCGGAACGCCGATGATGTCGGCGCGGTCGCCGATCGTCGCGCTGGCGATCAGCGCCGCGACCATTCCGCCGATCAGTCCCGACCAGGTCTTCGACGGGCTGATCGTCGGCGCGAGCCGCGCACCGCCGAAAGCGCGCCCGGCGAAATAGGCGCCGATGTCGGTCGCCCAGACCATGCCGAACAACCATAGCGCCGCGGTCACCCCCAGCGCATCGCGCACGAACCACAGCCCCCCGATCGCACCGGCGACGAGGATCAAGCCGATCGCGATGAAGCCAGCGCGGCCCACGCCTTCGAGCCGCATCGCGCGGACGAGCGCAGTCCATTCGACGAGGGTGAGCGCACCGCCGACGAGCAGCAGCAGACCATAGGCGATACCGCCGAGCCACAGCGCGACGCCCGCGATCGCGAACAGCACTATCGCCGAGAGAAGGCGTACCCAGAGGTCGGACTTCGCCGCGGTTGCCATGCCTATAATCCTCCGAAACGGCGTTCGCGCCGTGCAAAATGATCGAGTGCCGCCTGCAGATCGGCGGGCGTGAAGTCGGGCCACAGCCGGTCGGTGAAATAGAGTTCGGCATAGGCCGCCTGCCAGAGCAGGAAGTTCGACAGCCGCACTTCGCCCGAGGTGCGGATGAGCAGGTCGAGCGGCGGCAGGTCGGCGGTGTCAAGATGCGCTTCGATCGTCTCGGCGGTAATTCCGCCTTCCTCCGCCGCCGCCGCGCGCGCCGCGCGGACCAGCTCGTCCTGCGCGCCATAGTTGAGCGCGACCGCGAGCGTCGTGCGCTTGTTGCCCGCGGTGCGGTCGAGCGCGTTTTCGATCAGCTCGACGACGTCGGGCGCGAGCGCGCGCCAGTTGCCGATCACCTTCAGCCGCACGTCATTGGCGGCGAATTCGTCGAGGTCGGAGAGGATGAAGCGCTTCATCAGCCCCATCAGGTCGCTGACCTCTTCCTCGGGACGCTTCCAGTTTTCCGACGAAAAGGCATAGAGCGTCATCGCCTCGATGCCGAGGTCGCCCGCCGCGCGGACGATCGTGCGCACCGCCTCTACCCCGGCGCGATGACCGGCGACGCGCGGCAGCAGGCGCTTCTTCGCCCAGCGCCCATTGCCGTCCATGATGATGGCGACATGACGCGCACCGTGGTCGGGGGTGGTCATCAATCCTCCCCGCTTGCGGGGAGGTGGCAGCGCGAAGCGCTGGCGGAGGGGGAGTGCGGCATCAAGCGAAACTCAAGGCTGTGAACCCCCTCCACCATGCTTCGCATGGTCCCCCTCCCCGTGCCGGGGAGGATCGCAATGACCTCTGCGATGCCCATCGGCTTAGCCCAGGATTTCCTTTTCCTTCGCGCTCGCGGCTTCGTCGATGTCTGCAATCACCGAATCGGTCAGCTTTTGCACCTCGGTCTCGGCGCGCTTGCGCTCGTCCTCGCTGATTTCCTTCTTATTCTCGTCCTGCTTCAGCGCATCCATGCCGTCGCGGCGAACGTTGCGCACCGCGACACGCGCCTTTTCGGCATATTGGCCGGCGAGCTTGGACAATTCCTTGCGGCGTTCCTGCGTCATGTCGGGGATCGGCAGGCGCAGCATCTGGCCGTCGACGATCGGGTTGAGCCCGAGCCCCGCCGAGCGGATCGCCTTGTCGACCGGGCCGACGTTCGCCTTGTCCCACACCTGCACCGACAGCATGCGCGGTTCGGGCGCGCTGATCGAGGCGACCTGATTGAGCGGCATATGCGCGCCGTAAACCTCGACCGTCACCGGGTCGAGCAGCGCCGAATTGGCGCGGCCGGTGCGCAGCCCCGCAAGGTCGTGCTTCAGCGATTCGAGCGCGCCGTGCATCCGCCGCTCGAGGTCGGCCTTGTCATATTTCGCCATTTGTCTTTCCTCTCTGTTCGATCAGGCGGCATCGCCGACGACGGTGGCAACGCCCTCGCCCGCCAGCACGCGCGCCAGATTGCCGGGTTCGCGGATGTTGAACACGACGATCGGGATATGATTGTCGCGGCACAGCGCCACCGCGCTCGCGTCCATCACCTTCAGATTGTCGGCAAGCACCCGGTCATAGCTGAGGCTGTCGTAGCGCACCGCGTTCGGGTCCTGTTTCGGGTCGGCGTTATAGACGCCATCGACGCTCGTGCCCTTCAAGAGCGCGTCGCATTTCATTTCGGCGGCGCGCAGCGCCGCGCCGCTGTCGGTGGTGAAATAGGGGGCGCCGACGCCCGCGGCGAAGATCACCACCCGGCCCTTTTCCATATGGCGTTCGGCGCGGCGACGGATCACCGGTTCGCACACCTTGTCCATCTCGATCGCCGACTGGACGCGCGTCTCGACCCCCAGCTGTTCGAGCGCATTCTGCATCGCGAGCGCGTTCATCACCGTCGCGAGCATCCCCATATAATCGGCCTGCGCGCGGTCCATGCCCTTTGCCGCACCCGCCATGCCGCGGAAGATGTTGCCGCCGCCGATGACGAGGCAGAGTTCAAGGCCGCGATCCTTCGCCGCCTTCACTTCGGCCGCCATGCTGGCGACGGTTTCGGGGTCGATCCCGAAGGGACTGGAGCCCATCAGCGCCTCGCCCGACAATTTGAGCAAGATGCGTTTCAGGCCGGGCAATGCCATGATGCGGGGAACCTTTATTCTTAAGTCGATAAACGAATGGCGCGCACCCTAGAGCGGGCACGCGCCATTGCCAAGCGGACTGCCGCGCGCCGGGCGCGGCAGTCGCGATCCCGATTAGCGGCCGGCCGCTGCGGCGACTTCGGCGGCGAAGTCGCTTTCTTCCTTCTCGATGCCTTCGCCGAGCTGGAAGCGCACGAAGCCCTTGAGCGTGATCGTCGCACCGACGTCCTTGCCGGCGGCGGCGACAACTTCGGCGACCGGGGTCTTGCCGTCGATCACGAAAGGCTGCGACAGCAGCGCATTTTCCTTGCGGAACTTGGCGATCGCGCCGTCGACCATCTTCGAGACGATGTCGGCGGGCTTGCCCGACTGCGACGCCTTTTCCTCGGCGATCGCACGTTCGCGCGCGACGAGGTCGGCGTCGAGATCGTCGCCGTTGAGCGCAAGCGGGTTCGCGGCGGCAACGTGCATCGCAAGCTGCTTGCCGAGCGGTTCGAGAACATCGGCGCCGGCGCTCGATTCGAGCGCGACGAGCACGCCGATCTTGCCGAGGCCCGGTGCGACGGCGTTGTGGACATAGCCGGTGACGACGCCCGATTCGACGGTGACGACTTCCGAACGGCGCAGCGACTGATTCTCACCGATCGTCGCGATGTTGTTGGTCAGCTTTTCGGCAACGGTGCCGCCCGACGGATAGGCAGCGGCGCCCAGCGCGTCGATGTCGTTCAGCGAACCGGCGAGCGCAACCTCGGTCACGTCGCGCACGAAGTCCTGAAACTGCTCGTTCTTGGCGACGAAGTCGGTCTCGCTGTTGACTTCGACCACTGCGCCGCGGGTGCCGTCGGTCGTCACGCCGACCAGGCCTTCGGCGGCGACGCGACCGGCCTTCTTCGCGGCGGCGGCCAGGCCCTTGGTGCGCAGCCAGTCGATCGACGCTTCGACGTCGCCGTCGTTTTCGGCGAGGGCCTTCTTGCAGTCCATCATGCCCGCGCCGGTGCGTTCGCGCAGTTCCTTGACGAGAGCGGCCGTAATCTCAGCCATGGGTCATTCCTTTCCATAGGGGCGGTTCGCAGTTTCGAACCGCTGCTGCGCCGCGCACATGGCGGCGCGATAGGTCAAAACGATGACCGGGACGGCACCCCGTTCGAAGGAGGGCGCCGTCCCGTCATTGCAGCCGGCGCGGATCAGGCGTCGCGCTGAACTTCGGTTTCGGCAGCGGCCGCGGCCGGAACCTGCTCGTCTTCGGTCGCGACGGCGGGCTCGGCGACCGGCTCGACGGCCGCGCCAAGGTCTTCGCCGGCGTCGGCGCGCGCCTGCTGGCCGCCGCGGGTCGCGGCCTGGGCGACCGCTTCGCAATAGAGGCGGATCGCACGCGCGGCGTCATCGTTCGCGGGGACCGGGAAGGCGATGCCGTCGGGCGAGACGTTCGAATCGAGGATCGCGACGACGGGGATGCCAAGGACGTTGGCTTCCTTGATCGCAAGCTCTTCCTTGTTCGCGTCGATCACGAACATCACATCGGGGATGCCGCCCATGTCGCGGATGCCGCCGAGGCTGAGCTCGAGCTTGTCGCGCTCGCGCGTCTTGTTGAGCACTTCCTTCTTGGTCAGGCCCGAGGTGTCGCCCGAAAGCTGTTCCTCGAGCGCCTTGAGGCGCTTGATCGAGTTCGAGATCGTCTTCCAGTTGGTGAGCATCCCGCCCAGCCAGCGATGGTTGACGAAATGCTGACCCGAGGCGCGCGCCGCATCGGCGATTGGCCCCTGCGCCTGGCGCTTGGTGCCGACGAACAGCACCTTGCCGCCCGCGGCCGAAGTCGACGCGATGAAGTCGAGCGCGCGCGCAAAGAGCGGCACGGTCTGCGACAGGTCGAGAATGTGGATGCCGTTGCGCGCGCCGAAGATATACGGCTTCATGCGCGGGTTCCAACGGTGGGTCTGGTGGCCGAAGTGCGCGCCGGCCTCGATAAGATTCTGCATCGTGACGACAGGAGCCGCCATAGTCTTTCTCCTTCCGGTTAGTCCTCTGGAAGGCAAGAACCGAGCTATCCTCAAAGGACGATCCCGGCACCGGTATGGGCGCCTTCCATGTGGAATGGGCGGCCCGTTAGCGTCCGGAGCGCGCAAATGCAAGGGGGAATGGCGCCCGCCAAGCAGCCCGAAGGCGCGGCACATCACAGGCGCGGCTCAACTCATCGACGGAAACGCTCGTTTCGTCGCAGACAGGTTGAGAACAAAGAGGGAACATGGAACGAAGAACAGAGCGGAAACGTCGTTCCGGCGACGGGTTTCGCACAAAGCCGCCGAAAGGACAAGATCATGGTTCAGGTCGCCGCCGCTCTCCTCTTCGCCCTCGCCGCCGGGCTTGGCCTGATGGTGATCGCCGCCATGGTGCGCAGCAATGGCGACGCGATCCTGTCAGCGCTCGCCGGCGACGGCGCCTTTCCGGCCGCAGCCGGGCCGAGCCCTTCGCCCGCGCCGCAGATCGTCAGCGTGCGACGTTCGGCACCGCGCGGCGCGCGGGTCCCTAGCGCTCTGCGCCCGCAGCTGCGCCGCGCCGCCTGACCTTCGCATAGCTCGCGATGCCGAACGGCAGCAGCGCGACATAGACGATGCAAATGGCGAGCAGGGTGTGCCACGGCGCGGTCACCAGCGCCGCGCCGAGCAGGCCGACCCCCGCGAGCGCGAACAGCCGCCACGAACGCCGGAGCCGGATGAACGACCAGCTGTAGGTCGGGATCGCCGAAATCATCAGCATCGCGATCGCCAGCGCCCACGGCATGACGACATACCATTCGCGGAACAGCGTATTACCCGTCGTCAGCCACAGATAGACGGGAACGAAAGCGAGTCCCGCCCCGGCGGGGGCGGGGATGCCCGTCATAAAGCCTGCCGACTTGTGCGGCTGGACATCGACATCGAGGCGCGAATTGAAGCGCGCGAGGCGCAGTGCGCAGCAGACGGCGAGCGCGAGTGCCGCGGTCCAGCCGAACTTTGGCGCCTCGGCGAGCGACCAGAGGAAGAGGATCATCGCCGGCGCGACGCCGAAAGCGATGACGTCGGAGAGCGAATCGAGCTCGGCGCCGAACTTGCTCTGCGCGCGCAGCAACCGCGCGATGCGCCCGTCCATCCCGTCGAGCACGCCGGCGAAGATGATCGCCGCGAGCGCCTTTTCCCACTCCGCCCCGATCGCAAAGCGCACCCCGGTCAGCCCGAAGCAGAGCGCGAGCGCGGTGATCGCATTGGGAACGAAGGCACGCAGCGGAATGCTGCCGAGGCGCCGCCCGGATTCGAGCGACGAAGGCTGATCGGGCTCCGCCACCCTATTGCCCGACGCCGTCGAGCGCGCCGCCCTCGCCGATGCGCGCGACGATCGTCTCTCCGGCGAGCGTGCGCTGACCGAGCAACACCTGCGGCGTGGTGCCCGCGGGCAGATAGACGTCGACACGGCTGCCGAAGCGGATCAGCCCGACGCGCTGCCCGGTCTCGAGCTGGGTCCCCATGCTGACGAAAGGCAGGATGCGCCGCGCGACGAGCCCCGCGATCTGGGTGAAACCGACGCGCAGCCCATCGGCGCGCTCGACGACGAAATGCTGGCGCTCATTGTCCTCGCTCGCCTTGTCGAGATCGGCGTTGAGGAATTTACCCGGAATATAGGCGAGCTTGCGCAGCGTCCCCGCCATCGGCGTGCGGTTGATATGAACGTCGAACACGCTCATGAAGATCGATACGCGCAGCAGCGGCGCGTCGCCGAGCCCGTCGGGTCCGGCGATTTCGGGCGGCGGCGGCACCTCGGCGATCTGCGTCACCAGCCCGTCGGCGGGCGCGACGATCAGGTCGGCACCGACGGGTGTGATGCGCACCGGATCGCGGAAGAAGGCGCCGACCCAGATCGTCAGGCCGAGCATCAGCCACCCGGCGATCTCCCACCCGAGCAGCCAGAAGCACAAGGTGATCACCGCGGCGATGAGCAGGAATTTCCGGCCTTCGGGATGAACCGCGGGCCAGCGCCACTTGATGCCGCCGCCCGGACGGTTCGAAGAAATGGTTGTCGACATGCGGCTCTTCTACGGTGCCCCTTCTGGACTGACAATGGATAAGCGCGGTGGCGGTTCCGTCAGGGCAGTTGATCAATTCGGCCGCATTGCCTAAGGCGCGCTCAACTCAACTCCCCGCAGGAAAAGGCACGCACATGGGCAAGATCAAGGTAGTGAACCCCGTCGTCGAACTCGACGGCGACGAAATGACCCGGATCATCTGGCAATGGATCCGCGAACGCCTGATCCTCCCCTACCTCGACATCGACCTGCATTATTACGACCTCGGCATCGAGGAACGCGACCGCACCGACGACAAGATCACCGTCGATGCCGCCAACGCGATCAAGAAATATGGCGTCGGCGTGAAGTGCGCGACGATCACCCCCGACGAAGCCCGCGTCGAGGAGTTCGGCCTGAAAAAAATGTGGAAATCGCCCAACGGCACGATCCGCAACATCCTGGGCGGCGTCGTCTTTCGCGAACCGATCGTGATCAAGAATGTCCCGCGCCTCGTTCCCGGCTGGACCGACCCGATCGTCGTCGGGCGTCACGCCTTCGGCGACCAGTATCGCGCGACCGACTATCGCGTCCCCGGCCCCGGCAAGCTGCGCCTGGTGTTCGAGGGCGAGGACGGCACGATCATCGACGAGGAAGTCTTCCAATTCCCCTCGTCGGGCGTCGCGATGGCGATGTACAATCTCGACGATTCGATCCGCGACTTCGCGCGCGCCAGCATGAACTATGGCCTCGCGCGCGGCTGGCCGGTTTACCTGTCGACCAAGAATACGATCATGAAAGCCTATGACGGCCGCTTCAAGGATCTGTTCGAGGAAATCTATCTCGACGAGTTCAAGGCGAAGTTCGACGAAGCGGGCATCACCTATGAGCACCGCCTGATCGACGACATGGTCGCCTCGGCGCTCAAATGGTCGGGCAAGTTCGTCTGGGCCTGCAAGAATTACGACGGCGACGTCCAGTCGGACACGGTCGCGCAAGGCTTCGGCTCGCTCGGCCTGATGACCAGCGTGCTGATGACCCCCGACGGCCAGACCGTCGAGTCCGAAGCGGCGCACGGCACCGTCACGCGCCACTATCGCATGCACCAGCAGGGCAAGGCGACTTCGACCAACCCGATCGCGTCGATCTTTGCGTGGACCGGCGGGCTCAAGCATCGCGGCAAGCTCGACGGCACGGCCGAAGTGACGAAGTTCGCCGAAGACCTCGAATGCGTGTGCATCGAGACGGTCGAAAGCGGCAAGATGACCAAGGATCTCGCGCTGCTGATCGGCCCCGACCAGAACTGGCTAACCACTGAAGGCTTTTTCGAGGCGATCGTGGAAAACCTCGAAAAGAAGATGGGCGCCTGAGAGCGGCGGCTTCGCTCTCCGGAGCGCCAAGCGTTCGCCGGAGACCAACCCCGTGATCCCCGGCGAAAGCCGGGGTCCATGAAGCGAGCGCGGCGCGGAAAGTCGTGGCCCCCCGGCCTTCGCCGGGGATCACGCTCGACAGAGCCGCTGTCAAGCAAGTGATTTAGTTGACAAAGGTGGCTAGCCAAGCACGGGCCGCCTTCGTAAGACCGCTTCATGGCGATTGAAGCGGAAACCTCGAGCCTCGGCAACGCCCTCGTCGTTTTGGGCGCGGCGGGGATCGTCATTCCCGCTTTCGCGCGCTTTCGCATCACCCCCGTTATCGGATTCATCCTCGTCGGCCTGCTCGTCGGGCCGTCGGGGCTCGGCGCGCTCGCGGGCGACTATCCGTGGCTCCGGCATGTCACGATCCGATCGCCCGAAGACATCGCGCTCTTCGGCGAATTCGGGATCATCCTGCTGCTCTTTTCGATCGGCCTTGAACTGTCGTTCCGCCGCCTGTGGCAGCTGCGCAAGCTCGTCTTCGGAGTCGGCGCGGCCGAACTGCTGCTGAGCGGGCTGATCCTCGGCGGCGTGCTATTGATGATCGGGACGCTGACGCCGCCCGCGGCGTTCGGGCTCGGCATCGCGCTCGCGCTCTCCTCGACCGCGCTGGTGCTGCCGATCGCGGGCACGCGCTCGGCGGTCGGCCGCGCGTCCTTTTCGATGCTGTTGTTCGAGGATCTGGCGATCGTCCCGATCATCTTCATCCTCGGCGCCTTTGCGCCCAATGCCGCAGGCGACAATACCCAGCTGCTGCTTACGACCTTGTGGCAAGGCGCGCTGGTCGTCGCCGTCCTCGCGGTCGCCGGCTGGTTCCTGCTGCCGCGCATCTTCGCACAGGCCGCGCGCGCGAAGGACCCCGAGCTGTTCCTCGCGGCGAGCCTGCTCGTCGTCATCGTCGCCGCGCTCGCAACCGCTACGGTCGGCCTGTCGCCGATCGTCGGCGCGCTGCTCGCCGGACTGATGATCGCCGAGACCGAATATCATGGCGAGGTCGAGGCGATCACCGCGCCGTTCAAGGGGCTGGCGCTCGGGGTCTTCCTGATCAGCGTCGGCATGGGGCTCAACCTCGCGACGATTGCGCGAAACTGGTCGACGCTGCTGCTCGCGGTGGTCGCGGTGGTGGTCGTCAAGGCGGTGGTCACCGCGCTGCTGCTGCGCTTTTCGGGCGCGCGGCGCGGGACGGCGGCCGAGGTCGGCCTGCTGATGTCGAGCCCGTCCGAAACGACCCTGATCGTGCTCGCGACGGCCTATCAGGCGCAGCTCATCAGCCGCGCGACCGCCGAATTCTGGCAGCTGGTGACCGCGATCGGGCTCACCATCACTCCGCTGCTTGCGCGCGTCGGACACGACATCGCGCGGCGCATCGAGATGAAGAGCGCCGACGGCGAAAGCGACGACGAAGCGCCGGTCGCGCGCACGGTCATCGTCGGCTTCGGGCGCGTCGGGCACACCGTCGCCGAGCTACTGCGCGAACATGGGCAGCCCTATGTTGCGGTGGATGCCGACATCGACACGGTGGCGGCGGCGCGGCGCGACGGCTTTGCCGTGCGCTTTGCCGATGTCGTGCGTCCGAACAGCCTCGACAAGCTGGGACTCGAACATGCCAATGCGATCGTGCTCACGATGGACGACCCGGTGCAGCAGCTGCGCATGACGCGCAAGCTGCGCGAAAAATATCCCGAGCTGCCGATCATCAGCCGCGCGCGCGACGCCGATCATGCGGGCGCGCTCTACAAGGCGGGGGCGAGCGACGCGGTGCCCGAGACGCTCGAAAGCTCGCTGCAACTCGCCGAGGCGGTGCTGATCGACCTCGGCATGGCGATGGGTCCGGTGATCGCGTCGATCCACGACGTCCGCGCGAAGATGCGCCACGACATCATGACCAAGGGCGCGCTCGATCGCGAACCGCGCATCGAGCGGCTGCGCCCCAACCCCGCCGGCGAAGACGCCTAACGCCCGCCCGCCACCGGAGCGGGAGCATTCAACGCCGCCGCCTCGGCGAGCGACATTCCCTGGGGCAGGATCGCGAGCGACCATTGTTTGTCGGGGGTCAGATACTGGCGCGCGAGCCGCTGAATATCGGCGGCGGTCACCGCCGAAATATCGTCCTCGATCGACAGCGCCGCGGCGGCGACGCGGGGGTCGCGTGTCGCGCCTTCGAGCAGGAACATCCAATAGACGTTGCCGGTCGATGCGCGCGCGACCTGTTCGCGGATCGGCCCCGCATTGCGCGCCAGTTCGTCGGCGCCGACCGGATGGGCGACGAGGTCGGCGGCGATGTCCTTTGCGATGGCATAGAAGCGGTCGACGTCCTTGGGCGCGAGCAGGCTGCCCGCGAGCAGATAGCCGCCGCTCCCGTCGAAACCCGTCGGCCAGTGGCTGTCGACCGACGGGCCATAGCTCGCGCCATCCTCGGCGCGGAGCCGGTCGAACAGGCGATCGTTGAAGATCGCCGCGAGCACCTCGAGCGCGCGGGCGTCGCGCGGTGCGGCGAGCCCGCCGCTCGTCGGCCAGGCGATCATCGCTGCCGCCTGTCCCTTCTCGCCCTTGTGATAGGCGAGCTGCGGGCGGGCATTATGGCCGGCGAAATGGACGCGCTGCCCGCCCGGCGGCGCGATAGTCGAGCGCGGCGGCAACGCGCCGAGCGTTTCGGCGAGGATCTTGCGATAGTCGACGCTCGCCAGATCGCCGAAGATTTGCACCTCGATCGGCCCGCTCGCGAGCCGCGGCGCCCAAAAGGCCTTGAAGGCCGCAGGCGTCAGCGCTTCGATCGCGGCGCGATCGGGCGGCGCCCAGCGCGAATCGCCGTCGGCGAGCCAGCCCTGCAAATTTCGTTCGATGACGGCGTTGGGGGTGGCATCGTTGAGGTCGTAGCCGGTTAGATAACCGACGCGCAGCCGCTCGACCGGCGCCGTATCCCAGCGCGGAAAGGCGAGTTTGCCGGCGATCAGCTTCATCTGGTCGGCGAGATCCGCGGGCCGGCTTTCGGCGGAGATTTCGAATGCATCATCGTCGATGTCGAAATTCAGCTCGATCTGGCGGCCGTTGGTCAGCTGGTCGATCGCGTTCTGGCCCCACGGCCCGATCCCGCTCGCCATCAGCGCATAGTCGCCCGTCCACAGCAGGTTCGGCGCATCGGCGGCGACGCTGCGATTGCCGCTGCCGAAGCGGACGTTGACGCGGACCTTACCGGGTTCGACCTGATTGTTCGAGATGAGCGCCGTCACCCCGTTGGCGAATTCGATGCGTTCGGCGCGCAGGCCGGGGATCGCCGTTTGCGACACGATCGTGCCCGGCGCGCCGATCTTCGGAAGCTGGCCGAAGTCGGCCTTGACCGCCGCGAGCCGGTCGTCCTTGATCGTCGCGGGCCGCGCGAGCGCCGCGAGCAAGGCCTGGTCGCCGCCGGGCACCGGCTCGGGCGTGGTCAGCACGAGCCGCGTGACCGGGCCGGTAAAGATCGCGCGGCTGATGTCGAGCATCACCTGCGGCGTCGCCGACGCGCGGATCGCCTTGAACATATCGACCTGCCCCTGCGGGCTGGTCACGGTCTCCCCGATGTCGACCGCGCGGACGAGGTCGTCGGCGAGCCGCGCGCCGGGTTCGTTGCGGGCGTTCTGCAGTTCCTTCTGCAGAAAGGCCTCGATCTCGTTCGCTTCACGGTCGATGTCGGCCTGCGACGGCGGGGTTTCCAGCGCGTCGGCGATCACGCCGCGGACGTCGGCGAGCGCCGCCTGCCAGTCGCTGAGCGGCACGATCTGCGCCATGGTGATGTCGGCGCTGCGGCTCAGATATTCCTGATCGATCGTCGCGACCAGATAGCTGCCGCCGCTGCGGGCGCGATTCTCGAGCCGCCGGTTGACCAGCGAAATCGCGAGGAATTCGAGATAGAGCCGCCGCGTATTTTCGACCGTGTCGATACGCTTTTTCCACGGGCGGATCGTCGCGAGGGTCAGCGAAAGCGGCTGGTTCGCCTCGACGATCTCTTTGGCAACCGGCGCCTTGGGATCGGGCTTGCCGAAATCGGGTTGCTCGGGATTCGGTCCGTCGGCCCGCCAGTCGCCATAATATTTCTCGATCAGCCGGATGAATTCCGAAGGATCGCCGTCGCCGACCATCACCACCACCGCGCGATCGGGGCGATACCAGCGGTCGTGAAATGCCTGCACTGCGCCGGCGCGCGCGGCGGCGAGCGATTCGGGGGTGCCGATCGGCGAGCGTTCGCCGAGCAGCTGACCGGCGAACAGATGCGCGGTCGTCGCGTCGGCGATGCGCTTTTGCGGCCCGTCATTTTCGCGCAGTTCGGACAGCACCACGCCGCGCTCGGCATCGACCGCGGCGGCGGAAATGCGCGGTTCGCGGACCATGCCCGCGAGCAATTTCATGCTCTCGTCGAGGTTCGCCGGCGTCACGCTCGGCAGGTCGAGCTGATAGACGGTCTGCGTCGGCGTCGTCTGCGCGTTCGAATCGCTGCCGAAGGTCACACCGAAGCGCTGCCAGATGCGCTTCGCCTCGCCATCGGGAATATGCTCCGATCCGCGGAAGGTCAGATGTTCGAGCAGATGCGCGAAGCCGCGCTCCTCGTCGGTCTCGAACATCGAGCCGACGTCCATGCGGACGCGGATCGACACCTGCCCCGGCGGCACCTGATTGTTGCGCACGGCATAGCGCACACCGTTGGGCAGCTCGCCGAACCGCCAGGCCGTGTCGCGCGGGATGTCGCTGCCCGCGTAGAGCCAGCTGTCGTTCTTCGCGCGCGCGGTGACCGACGCGTCCTGCGCCGAAACAGGCACCGACGGAACGAGCAACAGCGCGGCGGCGGCACAGGCGGAAAGAATCGAACGGCCGAGGCGCAGGGGGCGCGGCAGGGGGGGATAGCGCATCGGGCGATCTTATCCTGTTCGAACCTTGCTGGCCACTGAACTATCCAAGGCTTGCTCTCGTCGCGACACCGGCCTAGCCCGACTTCATGGCCTCTCCCGCGCCCGCTCCGATCGCCGCGCTCGTCCAAATGACGAGCGGTATCGACCCCGACGCCAATCTGGCGGCGATGGACGCCGCGCTTGCCGAGGCGGCCGCGGCCGGCGCCGCGATGGCCTTCTTTCCCGAAATGTCGGTGCTGCTCGACCGCGACCGCGCACGATCGGCGCCGTATATCGCGCGCGAGGCCGACAGCCCCTGGCCCGGTCGGCTGCAAGCGATGGCGCGGCGTCACCGCCTGTGGCTGCACACCGGGTCGATGCCGCTGCTGTCCGACGACGGCGAACGGCGCGTCAACCGTAGCCATGTCATCGCCGCCGACGGCAGCATCCGCGCTCGCTACGACAAGATCCACATGTTCGACGTCACCTTGCCCTCGGGAGAGGCGTGGCGCGAATCGGCCGCCTTTGCGGGCGGCGATGCGGTCGTCGTCACCGACACGCCGCTCGGCCGGCTGGGGCTCAGCATCTGCTATGATCTGCGCTTTCCCGAACTCTATCGGGCACTGGTCGATGCCGGCGCGACCTTGCTCGCCGTCCCGGCCGCCTTCACCGTCCCTACGGGGAGCGCGCACTGGCACATCCTGCTCCGTGCCCGCGCGATCGAAACGGGCTGCTTCCTGTTCGCCGCGGCGCAGGCCGGCCCGCACGCCGATGGCCGAACGACCTATGGCCACAGCCTCGCGATCGACCCGTGGGGCGAAATCCTGTCCGACGGCGGCCCCGGGGTTGATGCGCCTGCGATGGACGGGGAAGTCGCGCGGTCCCGCGTGGCGCTGGTCCCGGTCGACGCGTCGGCGGTCGAAACGGCCCGTCAGGCCATCCCGCTCGCCGAATCGCGCGCACTCCGCCGCCTTAAAGTCTAATCATGGACGGCCCAAGCCGCGACCCCTGCGGCACGCTTCGCGGGCGATAGCGGTCTGCCGCCCGGCACGCCCGCGATATCCCATTCGACGGCCGTCGCCGACGGTGATAGTCTGCATGCGGGGCGGGAGATGGATATGCTTGACTGGTTTCGCGAACGCTATCTGCTGGTTCTCGGATCGATCTATATCTACAACGAGCATCGGGGCTATACCGCGATCGACCGGGTGATCGAGGCCGTCCGGGTGCGTTCGCCCGGCGATGCCGCGTTGATCGCGGCAATCGAGGATCATCGCCGGGACGAACGCAAACATTATATGATGTTTCAACGCTGGTTCGAGCACAAGGGATGGATGCCGCTCGATGTCGATCGCACCTTCGGGCATATTGATCGCTTCGTCGAAATCATTTTTCGGACGACCATCGACCGTCTCGACACGCAGGCGGTCATCGATCGCGACGACCTGTTCGAACGTCTTTGCCGCGTGATCGCGCTGACCGAGCGCCGCGGCTTCCGTCAGGTCGAAACGCTGCTCGCCAACCGGTTCGTCCGCGACGACCCCGTCCTGACCCGGATATTTCGGATCATCCGCAAGGACGAGCCAAGCCATTGGGCGCCCTATGAAGGCTGGCTGCGCGACCATGGCAAGCGGACGCCGCGCTGGTGGGAACGCGCCATCGACGGCTTCATCCATTCCGAACTGCTGTTCATCAAACTTCCGCTGCTGTTCCTCAATCCCTGGATCGCGCGCCGCTCCGACTGGCCCGACGCGCACGAGCAGGACGGCGGCGGACTAGCGCCGCGATCGCGCGCCGCCGCATGACGGGCGGTTCGGCGCGCGGGGAGCCCGATATTTCACCCCCCGCTTCGGATGCAGCCCGGCCGCGGCTCGCCGCGCGGCTGCTCACCCGCCGCGTCGGGCGGATGCTCGTGCGCAACAGCATCGTCAGCACCTTCGTCTTCCTGATTGGCTTCGGCCTGCTCTGGCTGCTCGTCCAACGCTTCGGCATGAAGCCCGTCCCCGCCGCCGCGATCGGCTTTCTGGTTTCGAACAGCCTGCACTATGTGCTCGGGCGGACCTGGATCTTTCGCGGCACCGATCGCAAGGTCCATACCGGCTATCTGATCTTCCTGATCAATGCCGGCGTCGGGCTGGCGATTACCGTGGTCCTCTTCGCGGCGCTGCTGCAATGGACCCCGATCCACTATCTCGTGGCCCGGGTGATCGTGTCGCTGTTCGCGGGCCTGGCGATGTTCGTCCTGAACGCCGTCGTCAATTTTCGGCAGGTCTGACATGCGGATCGCCTTGTTTTCCGGAAATTACAACTATTTGCGCGAAGGGGCGAACCAGGCGCTGAACGCGCTCGTCGCCTATCTCGAGCGAAACGCGGGCTGTAAGGTTCGCGTCTATTCCCCGGTGACCGCCGCCCCGGCGTTCGAACCGGCGGGAACGCTGATCGCGGTGCCGTCGATCGCCTTGCCGCGGCGCCGCGAATTTCGGCTCGCGCTCGGCCTGCCGGCGTCGATCCGTCGCGACCTTTTGCGCTTCGCCCCCGACATCGTGCATGTCGCGACCCCCGATATCCTCGGGACGCGCGCGCAGACATTCGCCTTGCGGCGCGGTATTCCGATGGTCGCCAGCCTGCACACGCACTTCGAATCCTATCTCGACTATTATGGATTGGGGTGGGTCCGCCCGCTGGTCGAGGCGCACCTCCGGCGCTTCTATCGCCGCAGCGATCATGTCTTCGTCCCGACGCCGGGCCTTGCCCGCGGCATGAAGGCGCTGCGCGGCGACGACAAGGTGAGCGTCTGGAGCCGCGGGATCGATCGCGACCGGTTCGCGCCCGCCCGCCGAAATCCCGCCTGGCGCCGCGCGCACGGCATCGGCGACGACCGGATCGCGATCCTCTTCTTCGGCCGGCTGGTGCTCGAAAAGGGCGTGAAGACCTTCGTCTCGGTTCTGCGCGAGCTGGAGCGCCGCGCGCCCGTCACGCCGCTGGTGGTCGGCGCGGGCCCGGCAGCCGAGGCCTTCGCCGCGCTTCCGGGCGCGGTGATGACCGGGCATCTCGACGGCCCCGACCTCGCGCGCGCGGTCGCGAGCGCGGACATCATGCTCACCCCCAGCACGACCGAGACTTTCGGCAATGTCGTGCTCGAAGCAATGGCATCGGGCCTTCCCGTGGTCAGCGCCGACGCGCCGAGCGCCCGCGCGCTGCTCGTCGACGGCGAGACCGGATTCTTGTGCCCGCCCGATGCGGTGCCCGCCTATGTCGATGCGATCACGCGGCTGCTCGATGTCGACGTCCGCCGGACGATGGCGCTAAGAGCGCGCAGCGCAAGCGCCGCTTATTCCTGGGAGGCCGCGTCCGAAAGCGTCGCGGAGGTTTATCGCTCGATCGTCTTTCAAAACCGAAGTCGGCATTCCTCCGGAATTTGAACGATCGTCGCTTTCGAGGGGGATCGGCAATCGGGTCCCGACCCTAGGGCCAGGACCCTAGCGGCATTGCAGATCGCCGCGATCGATCGCCTGTCCCAACACGCCGCCACCCACAGCGCCGAGGATGGTCCCCAGCGTGCGATCGCGACCGCCGTCGAGTTCGCGCCCCGCCAGCGCGCCGACCGCCGCCCCGATGATCAGCCCCGTCGTGCCATTGTCGCGTCGGCAATAATATTGGCCGTCGCGGCCGCGCCACACATAGTCGTCATAGCCGATCCGACGCGGCTCATAATAGCGGCCGTAGCTGTCATATATGGCGCGGTCTTTCGCGCGCTTGCCATGTGCGGGCGCCCACGGCGGCGGATCGGCCTGTGCCGAAACCGGAGCCACAAGAGCGGCCATCAGTGCCGCCCCAAGCAGATATTTCATCGCGAAACTCCATTTCGTCGCTTTTTCAATCCGCGAAACGCGGTCCCGCTTTCATGGTTCCCGCCGACTGCACCGCCGATGAACGCGCAAGAACGCATCGGCCCGCACGTCGCGGCCGCCTTCGGCGCGGGTTTGCGACCATCGACGGGCGATCGCTCAAACGCCTCCCGCGCGCGCCGATCCGAAGCGCGCGATCAGGTCATAGGCGGAGCCGACGAAATGCTGGCGCACCAGCGTGATCCCCTCATCGCCGCGCCACGTGCGCCGCTCGATGAACAGGCAGGCGTCGCCCAGGGGCACCTCGAGACGCGCGGCGACGGTGCGATCGGCGCCGATCGCGGCGATGCGCGTTTCGGCCTCGGTCCACGGGACATGGCCGAGCAGCCACGCGCCGGGCGATATTTCGGCAAAATCCTCGAGCGCGATTTCGGGCACCGACCACAGGCTGACGAGGCGCCGTTCGCTGGCGAGCGGCATGTCGTCGGCGAAATGGACGCCGTCGATGACCAGCAATTCACCGCGCCCCGCGAGCTGGGCCTCCCCGGCATCGACGGGGTCGGGCGGCGCAGTCCTGCGGCCGAGCAGCTCGAAACGATAGCGCTGGCCGCGCTCCGTCACTTCCTGTTCGAGGTCGGGGATGTCGAGCATCATCGAATGGACGCGCGGGCGCGCGACGAACGACCCCGCGCGCTTGCGCCGCTCGATCAGCCCCGCCGAGGCGAGCGCCGACAGCGCCTTGCTGACGGTCATCCGCGCGCAGCCATAGTCGCGCATCAATTCCTGTTCGGTGGGCAGGCGCGCGCCGGGGCGCAACCTGCCCGACAATATCGCCGCCTCCATCTCGCTGCGGATGCGCTCGTGCAGCGGCAGGCTCATGCAAAGAGCCTTGCGAGCGCGCGGCGATAATCGGCCTCGATCGCCTCGCGCGCGACATGACGGCCGCCGCGCACGACTTCGGCGCCGCGCCGCCAGACGCGGTCGATCGCTCCGCGCCCCGCCGCAAAGAGGAACGAGTCGGTAAGCCACGGCCCCGACCGGCCGAAGAGCGCGACATGATCTTCGTTCAGGCTGACGATATCGGCGGAACGCCCCACTGCGAGCCCGGCTTCGGCGCCGAGCGCCTGCGCCCCGCCCGCTAGCGCGGCGTCGAACAGGTCCTGCCCGGTCGAGCGGTCGGGTCCGACGGCGAGCAGATTGCGCGCGCGCCCCGCGAGCCGCTGGCCATATTCGAGCCAGCGCAATTCCTCGGTCATGTCGATCAGGACGTTCGAATCGGAGCCGATGCCGAAGCGCCCACCCGCCTCGCGAAAGACGGGCATCGCGAAAATCCCGTCGCCGAGATTGGCTTCGGTAATCGGGCACAGCCCCGCGACGGCTTCGCTCGCCGCGAGCGCCGCGCTTTCCTCGCCGGTCATGTGCGTCGCGTGGACGAGGCACCAGCGCGCGTCGACCTCGGCATGGGCGAGCAGCCATTCGACCGGGCGCTGGCCGCTCCACGCGAGGCAATCGTCGACCTCCTTCACCTGTTCGGCGATATGGATATGCACCGGCGCCACGCCGGCGAGGTCGAGCAGCGCGGCGAGTTCGGCGTCCGTGACGGCACGCAGGCTGTGCGGCGCGATGCCGACCACCGCGTCGGGCAGCTCCGCCGCACCCGCCCGTGCGGCTTCGAGCAGGCGCGCGAAGCCGTCGACATCGTGCACGAAGCGCCGCTGCGCGTCGCTCGCCGGGGCGCCACCGAAGCCGCCATGCGCGTAGAATACGGGCAAATGGGTGAGCGCGATGCCCGTCTCGTCCGCCGCGGCGGCGATCGCGCGGCTCATTTCGCCCGGATCGGCATAGCGGGCGCCCGCCGGGTCGTGGTGCAGATAGTGGAACTCGCCGACGCGGGTGAAGCCGCTTTCGAGCATTTCGGCATAGGCGAGCGCCGCGATCGCGCGCAGCCCCTCGGGGTCGACGCAGTCGACGAAGCGATACATCAGTTCGCGCCACGTCCAGAAGCTGTCGTCGCCCGGCCCGCGCACCTCGGCAAGCCCCGCCATGCCGCGCTGGAAGGCATGGCTGTGCAGGTTCGGCATCCCGGGCAAGCCGATCGCGTGGCGGTCGTCGTCCGGATGCGCATCGGTGCCCTGCACGATCGTCGTCACCAGCCCGCCGACAATGCCGATACGGACATTCTCCTCCCACCCGCCGGGCAGCAGCGCGCGGCGGAAATGCAGGGTCTGGGCAGCGGGAGCGCGATCGGTCATCGGCGGCCTTTCGTGATGCGGCAATTATGTCTATACATTATTGCCGTTCGATGCAATGAGTCGGGTGAAGGGAGATTCGCGCGTGATGCGGTGCGACACAATATGGCGCAAGGCACGGCTCGCGACGATGGCCGCAGACGATCTGGGCATCGTCGAGGCAGCTCTCGTCGCTGCGAAGGACGGCCGCATCGTCTATGCGGGGACCGAAGCCGATGCCCCGGCGCTCGATGCCGCCGAGATCGTCGATTGCGATGGGCGCTGGATCACCCCTGGGCTGATCGACTGCCATACGCATCTGGTCCACGCGGGCAATCGCGCGCGCGAGTTCGAACTGCGGCTCGAAGGCGCCTCCTATGAGGAGATTGCGCGCGCCGGCGATGGCATCGTCTCGACGATGAAGGCGACGCGCGCGGCGAGCGAGGACGACCTCGTCGCCTCCGCCCTCCCCCGTCTCGACGCGCTGATCGCCGAGGGCGTCACGACGGTCGAGATCAAGTCGGGCTATGGTCTCGATACGCCAAGCGAGATCCGCATGTTGCGCGCCGCACGGCGGCTGGGCGAAGAACGCGACATACGCGTCGCGACGACCTTCCTCGGCGCCCACGCGCTGCCGCCCGAATATGCGGGCGACGCCGACGCCTATGTCGCCCATGTCGCGGATGCGATGCTGCCCGAGGTCGCGCAGGCCGGCCTCGCCGACGCGGTCGACGCCTTTTGCGAAGGCATCGGCTTCAGCGCCGCGCAGACCGAACGCATCTTCGCCGCCGCAATGCGCGCCGGCCTGCCGGTCAAGCTCCACGCCGAGCAATTGTCGAACCAGCATGGCGCGGCGCTCGCGGCGCGCTACGGCGCGCTGTCGGCCGATCATCTCGAATATCTCGATGCCGAGGGAATCGCCGCGATGGCGACGGCGGGAACGGTCGCCACCCTGCTCCCCGGCGCCTATTATTTCACCCGCGAGACACGCCTGCCGCCGATCGCGGCGCTGCGCGCGGCGGGGGTGCCGATCGCGCTTGCGACCGACTGTAACCCCGGCACTTCGCCGCTGACCTCGATCCTGCTCGTGATGAACATGGGCGCGACCTTGTTCCGCCTGACCGTCGCCGAATGTCTGCTCGGCGTGACGCGAAGCGCCGCCGCCGCGCTGGGGCTTTCGGGCAGCATCGGCACGCTCGAAGCCGGCAAGGCGTGCGACCTTGCGATCTGGGACATCGAGCAGCCCGCCGACCTTGTTTATCGCATGGGGCTGAACCCGCTCCATGCCCGCATCCGGAGTGGTCGATGACCGACATGATCCTGAACCCCGGCGCCGTTTCGCTCGGCCACTGGCGCGCCATCTATCGCGGCGCCGCGCCGCGGCTCGATCCCGCCTGCGGCCCGCGCATCGCGGAAAGTGCGAAGGCGGTGCAGCGCATCCTTGCCAAGGGCGCGCCGGTCTATGGCATCAACACCGGCTTCGGGAAGCTCGCGAACGTGCGCATCGGCGACGCCGACCTCGCGACGCTCCAGCGCAATATCGTGCTCAGCCATGCCGCGGGCACCGGCGCGCCCTCGCCCGTCCCCGTCGTCCGCCTGATGATGGCATTGAAGCTCGCGAGCCTCGCACAAGGCGCGTCGGGCGTCCGCCCCGAAACCGTCGCACTGCTCGAAGCGATGCTGGCGAAGGGGCTGACCCCGGTGGTGCCGTCGCAGGGCTCGGTCGGCGCGAGCGGCGACCTGGCTCCGTTGTCGCACATGGCGGCGGCGATGATCGGCGTCGGCGAAATCGATCTTGCGGGCGAGCGCCTGCCCGCCGCCGACGCGCTGAGCCGCGCCGGGCTCGCGCCGCTCGAACTCGCGGCGAAGGAAGGGCTCGCGCTCCTCAACGGCACGCAATTTTCGGCCGCCAACGCGCTCGCGGCGCTGTTCGAGACCGAGACCCTCTTCGCTACCGCGCTCGTCACCGGCGCGCTGTCGACCGAGGCCGCCAAGGGCTCGGACACGCCGTTCGACGCGCGCATTCACGAATTGCGCCGTCACCGCGGGCAGATCGAGGTCGCGGCGGCGCTGCGCAGCCTGATGGCGGGATCGGCAATCCGCGCCTCGCACCGCGACGACGACCCGCGCGTGCAGGACCCCTATTGCCTGCGCTGCCAGCCGCAGGTGATGGGAGCCGCGCTCGACCTGCTCCGCCAGGCGGGGACGACGCTCGCGATCGAGGCAAACGGGGTTTCGGACAATCCGCTGATCTTTGCGGGCGCCGACGAGGCGCTGTCGGGCGGCAATTTCCACGCCGAGCCCGTCGCCTTCGCCGCCGACATGATCGCGCTCGCGATCTGCGAGATCGGCTCGATCGCCGAGCGCCGGATCGCGATGCTCGTCGACCCGGCGCTCTCGGGCCTCCCCGCCTTCCTGACCCCGCAGCCGGGGCTCAATTCGGGCTTCATGATCCCGCAGGTCACCGCCGCCGCGCTGGTCAGCGAGAACAAGCAGCGCGCCTATCCCGCGAGCGTCGATTCGATCCCGACCTCTGCAAATCAGGAGGATCATGTGTCGATGGCGGCGCACGGCGCGCGGCGCCTGCTCGCGATGGCGGAAAATGCCAGCGCGGTGATCGGCATCGAACTGCTCGCCGCCGCGCAGGGATGCGATTTCCACGCCGGGCTGACCTCGTCCGCCGCGCTCGAGGCGGTGCGCGAGCGGCTCCGCGCCGAAGTGCCGATGCTCGACCACGACCGCCATTTCTATCCCGACATGGAGGCGGCGAACGCGCTCGTGCGGCGCGGGGCGGTGGCCGAGGCGGCGGGGCTGGCGCTGCCGGGGGTCGCCTGATGGACTGGCTGCGCATCCACCGCGGCGAAGCGCCGCTCATCGTCGCCTTTCCGCACGGCGGCACCGGGCTCGCCGCGCGCGAGGACGCCTTCGTCTCGGCATGGCGCGCGCGGCTCGATACCGACTGGTGGATCGAGCCGCTCTATGGCTTCGTGCGCGACTTCGGCGCGACGACGATCGCCACCGACATTTCGCGCAGCATCATCGACATGAATCGCGACCCGTCGGGTGCCTCGCTCTATCCGGGGCAAGCGACGACCGAGCTCTGCCCCACGACGACCTTCGACGGCGACTCGCTCTATATCGAAGGCACCCCGAGCCCGGGCGAGATCGAACGGCGCCGCCGCGCTTTTCACACCCCCTATCATGCCGCGCTCGCCGCCGAGATCGAGCGGCTGAGGGCGCTGCACGGCCGCGTCGTCCTCTATGACGCGCATTCGATCCGCAGCCACGTGCCGCGCCTGTTCGACGGCGAATTGCCGCAGTTCAACGTCGGCACCGACGGCGGCGCGACCTGCGCGCCCGACCTCGAAGCCGCCATCGCGGCGATCTGCGCTGCAAGCGGACACAGCCAGGTCGTCAACGGCCGCTTCCGCGGCGGCTGGACCACGCGCCACTATGGCCGCCCCGAAACCGGCGTCCACGCGATCCAGATGGAGCTCGCGATGCGCGGCTATATGACCGAGCCCGCGACGCTCGACGATCGGAGCTGGCCAAGCCCGCTCGACTCCGAACCCGCGATCGGCCCCGTTCTGCGGCAGGTGATCGCCGCCGCGCTCGACTTTGCGAAAGGAAACCCATGACCCGCCTCGACAACAGCCGCGTCGTCAAGGCGCCGACCGGCGCCGAATTGAACGCGAAAAGCTGGCTGACCGAAGCGCCGCTGCGGATGCTGATGAACAATCTTCATCCCGACGTCGCCGAGCGGCCCGAGGAACTGGTCGTCTATGGCGGCATCGGCCGCGCCGCGCGCGACTGGGAAAGCTATGACAGGATCGTCGAGACGCTGAAGCGGCTCGAGGGCGACCAGACGCTGCTCGTCCAGTCGGGCAAGCCCGTCGGCGTCTTTCGCACCCATGCAGACGCGCCGCGCGTGCTGATCGCGAACAGCAACCTCGTCCCCAACTGGGCGAATTGGGAGCATTTCGGCGAACTCGATAAGCGCGGCCTTGCCATGTACGGCCAGATGACCGCGGGCTCGTGGATCTATATCGGCACGCAGGGCATCGTTCAGGGCACCTACGAAACCTTCGTCGAGATGGGGCGCCAGCATTATGGCGGCGACCTCGCCGGCAAGTGGCTGCTCACCGCCGGCCTCGGCGGCATGGGCGGCGCGCAGCCGCTCGCGGCGGTGATGGCGGGCGCCTCGTGCCTCGCGGTCGAATGTCAGCCGAGCCGCATCGAGATGCGCCTGCGCACCGGCTATCTCGACAGGGCCGCGCAGTCGGTGGACGAAGCGCTGGCGATCATCGAGCAAAGCTGCGCCGAGAAGAAGCCGGTGTCGGTCGGGCTGCTTGGCAACGCCGCTGAGATACTGCCCGAACTCTACACCCGCGGCATCCGCCCCGACCTTTTGACCGACCAGACGAGCGCGCACGATCCGGTGAACGGCTATCTGCCGATCGGCTGGAGCGTCGCCGAATGGATGGAGAAGCGCGAGAGCGATCCCGCAGCGGTGGCGAAGGCGGCAAAGGCGTCGATGGCGGTGCATGTTCGCGCGATGCTCGATTTCCAGGCGGCGGGGGTGCCGACCACCGACTATGGCAATAATATCCGCCAGGTCGCGAAGGACGAGGGCGTCGACAATGCGTTCGACTTCCCGGGCTTCGTCCCCGCCTATATCCGGCCGCTCTTCTGCCGCGGCATCGGCCCCTTCCGCTGGGCGGCGCTGTCGGGCGATCCCGAGGACATCTATCGCACCGACGCCAAGGTGAAGGAGCTGCTGCCCGACGATGCGCATCTCCACCGCTGGCTCGACATGGCGCGCGAGAAGATCAAATTCCAGGGGCTGCCGGCGCGTATCTGCTGGGTCGGGCTCGGCGACCGCCACCGGCTCGGCCTTGCCTTCAATGACATGGTGGCTTCGGGCGAGCTGAAGGCGCCGGTCGTCATCGGCCGCGACCATCTCGATTCGGGCTCGGTCGCTTCGCCCAATCGCGAAACCGAATCGATGCGCGACGGCAGCGACGCGGTGAGCGACTGGCCGCTGCTCAACGCGCTGCTCAATACCGCGAGCGGCGCGACCTGGGTGTCGCTCCACCACGGCGGCGGGGTCGGCATGGGCTATTCGCAGCATAGCGGCATGGTGGTCGTCGCCGACGGGACCGACGAAGCGGCGAAACGGCTCGAGCGCGTGCTGTGGAACGACCCCGCTACGGGGGTGATGCGCCACGCCGACGCCGGTTACAAGATCGCGATCGACTGCGCGCGCGAAAAGGGCCTCGACCTCCCCGGCATCCTTGGCTGAGCGCGCGCTTATCGTTCTGCCTCTCTTTGCAGCGGCGTACGTATAATCTGCATCTATATTCCCGTTCGTGTCGAGCGAAGTCGAGACACCCATCGACCTTGCGCCCCACCGATGGGTGTCTCGACTTCGCTCGACACGAACGGAATCAAGGTGATCCCGATTTAACCCTCGATACTTCAACGAGGATCAATCTCGACCCGATCCCAGATCGGAACGTTTCGGCGGCGCGATGCATTAGGGAGGTGCAATCCTCCCTAGTCCCAGCATCAAGGAGCCGGCGATGACCCGCTTCCGCCAGATTTTCCCCGCCCCGCTCGTCGCGCTCGTCGTCGGGGCGATCGTCGCCCTGATCGCGATCGTGCTTTTGGTCGGCGGCATCTGGCTCGCGGCGCTTGGCGGCTCGCTCTATTATCTCGTCGCGGGGGTCGCGATGCTCGCGTCGGGCGTGCTGCTGATGCGCGGGCGATTGCTCGGCGGCTGGATTTATCTCGCGGTCGTCTTGTTCACATTGCTCTGGGCCTTCTGGGAAGTCGGCGGCAATGGCTGGGCACTGGTCCCGCGCGTCGTCGCCCCCGCCGTGCTGCTGGTCGCCGTGCTGTTCGCCATGGCTTCGCTGTCGGCGCGCGCGCGCCGCTGGCGCCTGGCGCTCGGCAGCAGCGCGGTCGTCGTGCTGCTTTTCGTTGTCGGCGGGTTCACGCTCGGCGCGCTCAACAGCCCCCGCCCGCTGTCGCCACTGCCCGGCGCGCGCATGACGATGACCGACCCCGCGACATGGCAGGTCGGCGCCGACTGGCCGGCCTATGGCGGCACCGAAAGCGCCCGCCGCTATTCGCCGCTCGGCCAGATCACGCCGGCGAACGTCGGCAAGCTCAAGCGCGCGTGGATGATTCACACCGGCGATCTGCCGTCACAAGCGGCGAAGGGCACCTATGGCGCCGAAAACACACCGCTCAAGGTCGGCGACAGCCTTTATGTCTGCACGCCCAAGAATATCGTGATCGCGCTCGATCCCGCGACGGGCAAGCAGCGCTGGCGCTTCGACCCCAAGGTGCCCGACGAGGCAATACCCTATACCGCCGCGTGCCGCGGGGTCAGCTATTACGCTGTCCCCGACGCCGCCTCGGATCAGGCGTGCGCACGGCGGATCATCTTCGGCACGCTCGACGCGCGGCTCTTTGCGATCGATGCCGCCACCGGCCGCCCGTGCGACGATTTCGGCGCCAACGGGCAGGTCGATACCAAGATCGGCATGGGCAATACGCCCGCCGGCTATGTCTCGATCAACTCGCCGCCGACGATCGTGCGCGGGGTCGTCGTCACCGGGCATCAGGTGCTCGACGGACAGGACCGCTGGGAGCCGTCGGGTGTGATCCGCGGCTTCGACGCGGTGACCGGAAAGCTCAAATGGGCGTGGGACATGATGCACCCCGACTGGGACGGCTATCCCCCCGCGGGCCAGATCTGGGCGCGCGGGACACCGAATATGTGGACGATCGCGTCGGGCGACGAAGCGCTGGGCCTCGTCTATCTGCCGATGGGCAATGCCGCCGCCGATTATTATTCCAGCCTGCGGCGCCCGCCCGAAAACGAATATGCGACCTCGCTCGTCGCGCTCGACGTGACGACGGGCAAGCCGCGCTGGCACTTCCAGGCGGTCAAGAAGGATGTGTGGGACTATGACTTCGGCGCGCAGGCGACGCTGATCGACTATCCCGCCGCCGGGGGCAGCGTCCCGGCGATCGTGCTGCCGTCGAAACAGGGCGACATCTATGTTCTCGATCGGCGCACCGGCGAGCCGCTGACGCCGATCGGAACGATCAAGGCGCCGGGCGGGGGCGTCGAGCCCCAGGACCGCGCCCCGACGCAAAAGGTTTCGCTGTGGCATACGCTGCGCAAGCCCGACCTCACCGAAAAGGATATGTGGGGCATGTCGCCGATCGACCAGATGATCTGCCGCATCCAGTTCCGGAAGGCGAGCTACAAGGGCTTCTATACCCCGCCCGAAAGCATGCAGCGCTCGATCGAATATCCGGGCTATAATGGCGGCACCGACTGGGGCGGCGTCGCGGTCGATCCGGTGCGCGGGGTGATCGTCGCCAATTACAACGACATGCCCAACTACGTCCGCCTCGTCCCGCGCGAAAAGGCGAACGAGATGGGTTGGGCGCCGCGCGATCAGGCGCGCGGCAATATCGGCGGCGCCGAGGGCGCGGGCGATCCGCAGGCGCACACCCCCTATGCGATCGACGTCAACGCGGGCTGGCGCCTGCCGTTCACCGGCATGCTGTGCAAGCAGCCGCCCTATGGCGGTATCCGCGCGATCGATATCGCGACGGGCAAGACGATCTGGGACCGCCCGCTCGGCACCGCGCGCACCAACGGGCCGTTCGGCATTCCCTCGATGCTCCCCGTAACGATCGGCACACCGAACAATGGCGGCGCGGTCGTCACCGCGAGCGGTCTCGTCTTCATCGCCGCCGCGACCGATAATCTGATCCGCGCGATCGACCTTCGGACGGGCAAGACGATCTGGTCCGACGTGCTCCCGGCGGGCGGGCAGGCGACCCCGATGACCTATGAAGCGAACGGCAAGCAATATGTCGTCATCTACGCCGGAGGCCATCATTTCATGGAAACACCGGTCGGCGACGAAGTGATCGCCTATGCCCTCCCCTGACCGGGCCGGAGCATAGCGCGTGCCCAGGCAAGGCGCCATTCGCCACATCAAGGCGAATATCGTGCTCTACGGTGCGCTATTCGCGAACCTCGGCATCGCGGCGGCTAAATTCGTCGCCGCTGCGATCAGCGGATCGTCATCGATGCTATCGGAGGGCGTCCACTCGCTCGTCGACAGCGGCAATCAGATGCTGCTCCTCTATGGCCAGCGCAGGGCGAAGCGCCCGCCCGATGCGCACCATCCCTTCGGATACGGCCGCGAACTCTATTTCTGGGCCTTCGTCGTCGCGATCCTGATCTTCGCGGTCGGCGCCGGCGTGTCCTTCTACGAAGGCTGGGTGCATATCGCCCGCCCCGAGCCGCTGCGCGATCCGACGATCAACTATATCGTCCTCGCAATCGCCTTTGTTCTCGAGGGAACCTCGTGGACGATCGCGGTGCGCGAATTCGGCGCCCGGCGCGGCAGCGCGAGCTGGTGGCAGGCGGTGCGCCGCTCGAAGGATCCGGCGGGCTTCATCGTGCTGTTCGAGGATAGTGCCGCGCTGCTCGGGCTTGTCATCGCGGCAATCGGGGTGTGGTGGAGCCACGCCGCAGGCGATCCGCGCATCGACGGATTGGCTTCAATCGCGATCGGCCTGATCCTCGCCACGGTCGCGACCCTGCTCGCGCGCGAAGCGAAAGGGCTGCTCATCGGCGAGAGCGCCGATCCCGACCTGATCGACGCGATCTGGCGCATCGTCGATCGCCACGCCGAAATCACCGCGGTCAACCATGTCCGGACGATACATGTTTCTCCGGATTCGGTTTTCGTGGCGATCAGTGTCGATTTCGAGGACGGGCTGACGATGGGCGACGGCGAGGCGTTGATCGAGGCGATCGAGGCCGAATTGAAGGCGGCAGAGCCGGTTATCGGCTCAATTTACATTCGCCCCGAGAAAGCCGCGGATGCCGTCGTGGTGCCGCGGCCGTTCGAACGGGAGATCAGCTCGGAATGATCTGAAGGTCGAGATGATCCGCGTCGAAGCCGTTTTCGCCCGGAATCGCCGCAATAGTGCGCTCGCGGACGCGCGGGCCTTGCGTGCGGCTGAGTACCGCCTGCCCCGACCCGTTGAGCACGACCTGGTCGTTTCCGGCGATCAGACGCGTTCCCTGCAAGGTGCCCGGCGTATAGTTCACGACGAGATCATAGCCCTGCGGCGCGTTGCAATATTCGCGGAACGAGCCGAGGGACACCGCATCGCCGCTGACCGCGCCGAAACCCGTCGCGCGATGGCTGACGCTGCACTGCACAGCAACGGTCGCGCGCAGGTTGAAGCCGTATGAGGCGGCAAAGGCCGAGGCCGGGGCCACGACGAGCACCGCGCTCATCAAGCCGATCGAGAGATTCCGAAACATTCGCCACCCTTTCTGCCAACTGGCCAAAGCGTGGAAAGACGAATATCCGGTCAACTATAACATCGAGTTAAGCAAAAATAAACGAATGGATGAAATTTAAAATAAATGCGCCGTTAACTAATATCCTAACGCGCGGTAACAGAAATCGAGACGACATCGCTATATGTCCCGGCGCGCCGATCCGAAATGTCGCCAATGACGAAATGGATCGGCAGTGAATCGCGCCGATAGCCCATGTCGTTCGGCCCCGCGACGGTGCTGACCCCCGCGAGATTGACCGACGTCCCGCCGACGACGAGCGTATAGGGAACGGTCCAGTCGCTCGAACCGAGCCGCAGCTTCCCCGAATTGGCCGACGAAATCTGAAGGTCGTAGCGGCCGGTGCTGCTGACGCGCAGTTGCAGCGGAACCGGCGCGATGCCGGGGCGCAGATCGCCGAGGTCGACGACCGCATGGCCGTCGCTCATCCGATAAGCGCCGGTGAGCCCGATCCGCGCCGACGGCAGCACCTGAAGCCCGAGCAGCAGCCGCGCGCCGCCGAACGAACGGAAGCTGCGATCCTGCGCCTCGATCGTCACATCCTGGGTGAAGGTTCCCGCGTCGCGCACGTCGTCGGGATCGGCGACGAGCTTGTAGAGGATCGTCTTCGATTCCTGCGGCGCCAGCACCAATTCGCGCGACGAGGGCGTGCGCAGCGAGCGGCCCGCGCGCGGGGTCACGTCCTGCGTATCGGTGAGATTGAGCAGCGCATAGCCGATCGGCTTGCCCGCGCCCTTCGACAGCCCGAACGGCGGCTGCGTCAGTTCGAAGATCGGCGCGAAGCGGCATTCGGCGCCGCCGTCGTTGGTGTAGGTCACCCCGTAGGTCCCTTCGGGAAGCGAGCCGCCATAAGGGTCGTAGCCGTCGATGATCCACGAAGTCGGCGCCGCAGTGATCCGCACCATGCAATCGGCGGGACGCGCGGTCGCGGCAGCCCCCTGCGCAAAGGCAGTCTGAGCGCTGAGCGCGGCGGCGGCGAGAAGCAATGAGCGAAGCATGGATGCCTCCTTATTTGAACTGGCCCGACCGGACGGTCCCCAGGTTGACGAGCCCGTCGGTATCTTCCGGGACGGTGAATTCGAACGCGCGGTTGACCGTGCCGCCGGCGCCATAGGTTTCGACCAGATAGCGCCGGCCGGGCAAGAGATTCGAAATCGCGAAGCGGCCGGTGCTGTTGGTGAAGAAGGGCGTCGGCTGCGGATTGTCACCCTCGGTCACATCGAGCAGCGTCACGCGCCCGCCGATCAGCGAAACGGGCTTTTCGGGCGTCAGCATCAGCGTGCCCATCGCGCTGGCAAAGGCGTCGGTGCCGATGCGCGCGGCATAACCGCTCTTGTAGGGCGGATGGACGCGGAACACGCCGGGGCCGGTGTCGTAGCCGACCGGCGGATCCTCGACGTCGTACTGCACCGACTGGGTCGTGTAGGAGCCGAGGAAATTGTTCACTGCTGCCCCCAAGGCGCCGCTGCGGCCGATATAGTCGTTCTGCGCGAGCGACTGGCCGGCGACGACGCTGCGCTTGCCGAGATTCTTGTGCGGTTCGAGCAGCATGAAACTGTCGTTGATCCTCCGCCCGAGCCCGACCATGCCGCCGGCATAGGCGATCGTCGTGCCGACGCGCACCGTCGTCGCATTGACGTCGGCGAAATTGGATATGTCGGGGCCATAGGCTGCATGACTGATCGCCGCCTCGAAACGGTTGGCCGAATAGGCGGCATAGCCCACCGCCTGCGCGCTGTTGTCGTCGCGCGTCAGGACGCCGCCGAAGCCGACACTGTTGAGCTGGTTGAGGCCGCTCTGATTATAAGACAGTTCGCCCAGATTGTCGCGGCTTTCATAGCGCGCCTCGGCGCGGCGGCGATAATCGGGCTGGAAGACGAGGCCGACCATGACGCTGAAGCCGTTGCTCGTCGTGAAGCTCGACGGATATTTGGCGTAATCGACCCCGGCGCGGAACGTCCATTCGCGATCGATGCGATAATAGCCAACCGCGCCGACACGATAGGTATCGCCGAGCGTGCCGCGCCCTTTCAGATAGGATCCCGACGCGGTCATCAGGAATTTCAGGTTGAATTGGTGCGTATATTGCGCCGTCGCGGTCAGCGAATTGGTGTTGATGCCGAAAGTATTGCCGAGATTGGCGAAATTCTTCGACGTATAGTCGGCGCGCACGGTCATGCTGTCCGACAGGCCGCCGCGGTCGAAATAATGTTCATAGCTTGCGCCGAGCGCATAGCCTTCGCCGGCGAATTTCGAATGGCTGCCCGCCGCGTCGAGGAGCAGGCGCGCGCCATTGGGCAGCACGAATTGCGTCTGGCCGTTGAGTGTCTGGACATCCTCGCTCGCCTGCAGGCCGACCCCGACCGCCGGCGCATTGAAGAAGGCCTTGCGGAAAAAGCCGGTGAAGGCGATCGGCCCCTTGTAATCGGGGGCGCCGCCGAAGGTTTCACTCATCGGCCCCAGATAGGCGCCATATTCATAGTCGCCGGGATCGAGGTCGATCGGGTCGAGATATTGCTGGAACGACAGATTCTGGATCGCACCGCTGTTGTCGATGACCTGAATGTCGATGTCGTTGCTGCCCGCGACGAGCGGCAGGTCGCTGAAGTCATATCGCCCGGGCTGCAGGCGCAGTTCGCGATAGAGCGAGCCGTTGCGCATGAAACGCACGGTCGATTCGCGCTGGAGCACGAGCTGGCGGTCGGCCTGAAGGATCGCCGAGCGAAAGGTGTTGAAGCGCCGCTGCTGGCGCAGCACGCCGATGCCACCCATCTGGACATAGGATTGCTGACCGCGGATTTCGGGATCGAGATCGCCGAGAAACCAGCGGCGGTAATCCTCGGGCTCGTCATAGACGAGGCGCGCATAGTTGCGTCGGAACTTGTAGGTATCGCCATCGAGCGTGAATTGCTGCCCGAACTGGGCGTCGCCTTCGAACACCACCGGGCCGACGCGGATCGCGCCATCGAAATTGACCGTGGGCGGATCGGCGTGATCGCTGCCTTCCCAGATATAGGTCTGGAGGACGTTGAGGTTCAAATAGGCCGAGAAATTTTCGGGTTCGAGCGAGATGTCGTTGATGTCGTCGCGCGGCGGCGCGAACAGGTTGACTGTCGCGCGCTGGTCGGGCGACACTTGGACCACGACGACCGCGAGGGTGCTTGGGTCATAGGTGAGCGCCACGCCGGTGCCGTTGAGATCGTCGGGTCCGAACTGCGTCAATCCGTCCAGATGCGACGCAAGGTTCGCGTGCGCCTCTTCGGTGAGGATCGGCTTGACCAGCTTCAGAAAGGTTTCGGTTTCGAGCAGAAAGCGATCGTCGGCGGTCAGCCGCATCGGAATGTCGCCGAGGCTGCTGCTGAGGAAGGTGAGCGGCACCGTCATGTCGATGTCGCGCTCATAGGGGTTGATGTCGGGCCGCCCGTGCGGCCCGATCGGCACCTGCGGCAGGCCGAGTTCGGGCTGACTCTCGGGCTCGGGCGGCGTCGGCGCGGGCGCGCCGGGAAGCGGAATAGTCGTCGGCGGGCTCGCCGGCGGCGGATTTTGCGGCAGCGGGACCGAAACCTGCGCAGCGGCGGTGCTGGCCCACAAGGCCGGCAATGCCACCGAACAGAGCGCCGCCCATCGCGTCATTGCGCGAAAGTCAGCTTGATCGGGCCGGGGCCAAAGCCGGGCACGGGGAGGTTGAAGGTGCGTTCGCCCTGCGCGGGGACGTAGCCGGTGCCGACGACGCGCGTCAGTTCTTCGGGCGAGACATCGACGCGCAGGAATTTGCCATCGCGATCCGTGCCCTCGAGATGCCAGGCAAAATTGGCCATCATCGCATGGCGGCGGCCGTCGTTCCGCAGCGTCACCTCGACGCCGTCCTGCATCGGCGGGAGCTCGGTCGATCCCGGCGGGGCGGGCGGCTGATAATTCGCCTGGTGGACCGAAGCGGCTTTGACATCGGGCTTGGCGCCCGGGGGCGCGACGACGACGAGCGCGCGCATGTTATAGAGCACCTGCACCTGCGCCGAGGCGGCATCTTCGGTGCCGGGCTCGAAGGCGACGGGCAGTTGCTCGACCGAGACATAATAGGCTTCGGACGTCGGAATTTCGGGGTCGCCGACCCATTGCAGGCGAATGACCTGGCGCCCGCCAGGGGGCAATGCGCCCTGAGGCGGAAAGATCAGGAACTTGTCGTCGGCGGGCGTCTCGACGATCTTGCCGTCTGCGTCGAGCGTCATCCGGAAGACGCGGGTCTGGAATGCCAGCTTGCCGGCGTTGATATTCTGAACCTCGATCCGGGCGACGGCGTCGCTGCCGCGCGATTCCATTTCGACCACCATCGGTGAAACGCGCATCGCGAGCGCGGGTGCGACGAGGATGAACAAGGCAGCGACAGCCGCCAGCAGCGCCCGTCCCTGGCGCTTCAGCATAGTCAAGATAGCCATGAAATCCCCCTCTATCCCTCGGTTCAGGTCATTAATCGCACAGGATCATAAAGAAAGGGGAAAGATCGCTCTTTCCCCTTTCCCGTTTCCAAGCTCGAAAACTTAGAGCGCGCGAAGCGTCAGAGTCGTCGAACCGGTGTAGTTGCCGGCGACCAGGCCCTTGTTGGTGATGGCCGGGGCGTTGAAGTTGATGTCCATCGCCGAACGCCACGCGCCCTGCTGCTTGATGCCCGACAGATCGCTCGTCGAAACGTTGAGCGACTGGCCGGTGCCGGCGGTGACAGCGTTCAGGGCAACGCCGGTCCAGGACGCCGTCACGCTGTACGGGATGTTCGCCTGGAATTCGTCGGTGTCGTAGCCGCTGCCCGAGCTGTTGACGAGGCCGTTGACGTCGCTCTTGGTGATCTCAACTTCGTTGTTGAAGTTGCAGCCCGCGGTCAGCGTTTCGATGTTGGCGAAGGCAGGGCCCACCATTTCGAACGCATTGTTGACGTTCTCGTTGTTGCCAGTGCGGACGCCGATCACGCCAAAGTCGATGGTCGTCGCGCTCGAGTTGTTGCCGGCGTAGAACGAGCAGTCCTTGTTCACCGAACCCGACAGGTTGAACGTCGTGCTGACGGTCGGGGTCGCGGTTTCGCTGTCGCTCGGCGCATCGGCGACGGCGGTGTAGCGCGTGCCGACCTGAGCCAGCACGCCGAGTTCGCCGGCGAGCGTGCCCAGGAAGCCCGGGTTGGTGATCGTGTAGGGGATCGGACCCGGGCTGGCATAGTGACGCTGGTTGGTCTGCGCAGCTGCCGGCGAAACGACGCCGACGAGAGCGATGGCGGCAACGGCGCCGCAAAGGATCTTCTTCATAACTTCTTCCCTCTTTATCCCGCCCCCGCCCACGATCGGGCGACGGCATATTGCACCGGGTGGTCGCTAAGCCGGACGGGCACGGTGCCTGCCCTGTTCGGCCTAATTCCGTTCGCGAACCCCTCGCGAACGAAGCTCAGATCGGAGAGACCGTGATCGTGATCGTCTCCGAATACTCGCCTGCCAGCAGCCCGGCCTCGCCCGTCGGCGTGCCGAGCTCGACGCCCAGGATCATGCCGTCGGTGGCGATGCCGCCGTTGCTGGAAATGACGCCGCCCGCCTGAAGCTGGCTGCTGTTGAAGGTGCGGCTGATCGTACCCGACGCCGGGTAGCGCACCGGCATCTGGACCATCAGGCTGTACGGCAGCTTGCCGCTGTAAGGCCCCTGCCCGTTCGGCATCCGCGTGTTGGTCAGCGCACCTGTGGCGCCCTGGATCGTCATGGTGAAAGGCACGTTGCAATCGAACGCCACGCGCGCCTCGATACCGAGGCCGCGGCGCTCCAGATTGCCGAAATCCATGTCGGGGACGCCGCCGAGCGCGCAATATTCGCGGATCGAACCGCTGACCGCGATGTCGAGCGAGCGAACATTGTCGATTTCGCCGGCCTGCGCGGACGAAGCGAACGCTGCTGCGGCGAGCAAAAGTAACGGCAGTCGCATAACCCCCCTCCGGCACAAAACCAAACTGTGGTTTCCGATGCGCCCGGCCATCTGATCGGTGGTCCGTTTGCGCGGGGAGTCGCGACCCGACTCACCCCCCTCTCGTTAGGTGGAGTTTCTACAGGCGTTCGGTTCTATGTGAACCCCAAAAAACTCAAGGGGGCGCGGCGGCGCAGGATGCAAGATTCTAGAAATGCTTGGATTTTAGCAGGAAAGCTAGACTTCGAAGGTTAACGGGGTGACGCAGGCGCCCGCGTCGCGCGCCGAACGTCCCAATATGAAACGTAAACGATTGCGATATTAACCTAACGACTAGCTCCAAATAGACGGTCAAAGCCGCGGAATCGCGCCAAAGCGAGGCGATTCGGCGACCGGACGATGCGGGTTCGACGGAACGACCAATATCTTTCGGCGGTTATCGGTGTCATGCTGGGCCACCCTTCTTCCGCCGCATCGCTTGGGGAAATTCGTTCGGCGGAAAAGGCAATGGCCGGAAGCGAGGCCGCCCGCGGGTCGGGCGTTAACCGGTCGGCAACGGGTTGCACCGATGATGGTTCGACCATGGTTATGCGCGGAACAATGCAGGAAGCAGTCGACAGGCAAGCACGCCGGTCGTCGGAGCGCTTCACCCTCAATCTTGTGGCCGAGGGCGGCGACGAGAGCGGCGCCGGCTATTCGGTGCTGATCCACAACCTCTCGGCCTCGGGCATATTGATCGAAACCGACGCCGAGCTGGAGGTCGGTCGACGGCTCAGGATCGCGCTTCCCGAAGCCGAAGAGGTGGTCGCGACGGTGGTGTGGAATAGCGAGCAGTTGTTCGGCTGCCGCTTCGACGCGCCGCTCGGCCAGTCGGCGCTGAGCGCGGCGCGCCTGCGCAATCCGCTGCCGTCCGAATTCGACCCGTCGCGCCTCGCGCTGCGGTCGGGCATCGCGCTGGGCCTGCGGATCAGGGGGCTGCGCGAGGCGCAGGGGCTCAGCCTGTCGGCGCTCGCGCGCAAGGCCGGAATCAGCAAGCCGAGCATCTGGGCGTGGGAAGCGGGCAAATCGGTGCCGCGCCGCAAGAATCTCGACGCGCTCGCCGCGGCGCTCGAGGTGCCCGTCGACGATATCACGAACGGCGATGCCGCCGGGTCGCCGGCGCCGGGAAGCGCCGACGCCGGCGACCTCGGCAGCCTGCGCGACGAGATCGACGCGTCGAAGCGCCGCATCGCCCAGGCGGCGGGCGTCCCGCTCACCAGCGTCAAGATCGCCATCGAACTCTGACGCGCTAGGGCGGATCGAGGAGCGCGGTGCGGACCCCGACGAGGGCCGCGCCGAGCGTTTCGACCTCCGCCGCGCTCCGCGACCCCGCGACGATCGAGGCCGAAAGGCAGAAACCCGGCGCGCGCTCGGCGATCCCCGTCGCCACGGTGACGACGCCGCGGTGCGCGAAGCCGTCGTCGATCGCAAACCCGCGAACGCGCGCGTCACGCACCTGGCTTTCGTAGGTTGCGAACGGCAATTCGGCCTGCCAGCGCACGGGTGCGAAGCGGCGGCGTAGCTCGCTCGCATCGACGCCCTGTGCTGCCGCCAGAGCGCGCCCCGCCGCACCGCCGCCGAGCGGCTGGCGCTGGTCGTCGGCAAGGCTGAGCCGCATTCCGGCATCGCTTTCGGCGTGCGCGACGAGTTGCATGCGCTCGCGCGAAGCAATCCGCCACAGCCCGACCGCCGCCTCATTATCCTGCGCGAAGCGCGCCATCAGTGGCAGGGCGCGCTCGGCCAGCCGGGCGGCGGCGTCTTCGCGAAGGAAGGACGCCGCCTGCCAGTTCGCCGCGAGCCGGTATTTCTTGGATGCGGGGTCGCGATCGAGCGCGCCTTCGCTCACCAATGTCTTGAGGAGATTGAGACAGCTCGACGGGCTGAGCCCGACGATACGGCCGATTTCGGACATCGACAGCGCGCCCGAACCCCCGAGCAGGCGAAGGATCGCGAACGCCTGCGAGACGGAGCGGACGGGGCCAGTCATCCGCTCCCCATATTTTCATGTATATGAAAGATCAATTCTGAATGTTGAAATGATGCACTAGGCGCCCTATCGCGCTATCGATCGATTCGACAGGAGAGTGCCCATGGGCAAATGTCTGGACGGCAAGGTGGTCGCGATCACCGGCGCGGGACGCGGGATCGGGCGCGAGCTGGCGCTCCACTGCGCGGCCGAGGGCGCGGCGGTGGTGGTCAACGACCCCGGGGTGGCGCAAGCCGGCGACGGCGGCGATGCGGCACCGGCGCAGACGACGGCCGATGACATCGTCGCGGCAGGCGGCCAGGCAATCGCCAATTTCGGCAATGTCGCCGACCCAAAGGAAGCGGCCTCGATCATTGAGGGCGCGGTCGCGAACTTCGGCCGCATCGACGCGGTGGTGAACAACGCCGGTATCCTGCGCGACACCATCTGGCACAAGATGAGCTATGAGGACTGGAAGAGCGTCATCGAGGTCAATCTGACCGGCGTCTTCAACGTGTCGAAGGCCGCGACGCCTTATTTTCGTGAGCAGCAGTCGGGTAGCTTCATCCACTTCACCTCGACGAGCGGCCTCATCGGCAATATCGGCCAGGCCAATTATTCGGCGGCGAAGCTCGGCGTCGTCGCGCTGTCGCAGTCGATCGCGCTCGATATGGCGCGCGTCGGCGTGCGATCGAACTGCGTCGCGCCTTTCGCATGGAGCCGCATGACCAGCTCGATTCCCGCGACGACGCCCGCCGAGCGTGAGCGCGTCCAGCGGCTCCAGCAGATGTCGGCCGACAAGATCGCTCCGCTCGTCGCCTATCTCGCCTCCGACCTGTCGAAGGATGTGACGAACCAGATTTTCAGCGTGCGCCGGAACGAGATATTGCTCTTTTCAAAGCCGCGTCCGATCCGGTCGATGACCAAGATCGAGGGCTGGAGCGCCGAGGCGATCGCCGAGGAGCTGATCCCCGCCTTCCGCCCCAGCTTCGCGCGCGCCGACGAGGTATCGGCGCATGTCTTTCCCTATGACCCCATCTGAGGAACAGGCCATGAGCAACCCCGGCATGGACGCCGACGTCTTCGACCAGTTCATCGAACAGCTCGAACGCTATGTGCGCGAACGGCTGATCCCGGCCGAAAAGGGCATTATCGAGAGCGACGAGATCCCGGCCGACATATTGGCCGAAATGCGCGACATGGGGCTGTTCGGCCTGACGATCCCCGAGCAATATGGCGGCGCGGGGATGAACGTCAGCCAATATATCAGGACAATCCATACGCTCAGCTATGCGATGCCGGCGTTCCGCTCGATCATCTCGATCAACATCGGCATGTTCACCTCGGCGCTGAAGAATGGCGGGACCGAGGCGCAGAAGGCCGAGTGGCTGCCGCGCGTCGCGGCGGGCGAGATCGCCTGCTTCGGGCTGACCGAACCCGGATCGGGATCGGATTCGGCGGGGCTTCAGACGAGCGCGATGCAGACGGACAACGGCTGGGTGCTGAATGGCACCAAGCGCTACATCACCAACTCGCCCTTCGCGAAGGTCGGCCTGATCATGGCGCGGACGAGCAAGGAGAATCTGCCCAAGAACGCCCATGTCTCGGCCTTCATCGTGCCGATGGACGCGCCGGGCGTGTCGATCGGCAAGTCGGACAAGAAGATGGGCCAGTCGGGCAGCCACATCGCCGACATCGTGATGGACGACGTCCGCGTCGGCGGCGAGGCGCTGCTCGGCGGCGAACTCGGCAAGGGGTTCGCTTTTGCGATGATGAGCCTCGACAATGGCCGCATGTCGGTCGGCGCCGCCGCCACCGCTTATGCGCGCCGCGCACTCGACAGCGCGATCCGCTACGCGACCGAGCGCAAGGCGTTCGGCGAACCGATCGCCAATTTCCAGCTGATCCAGCAAATGCTCGCACAGAGCGAGATCGACATCTATGCCGCCGAATGCATGATGGACGATGTCACCCGCCGCGCCGACGCGGGCGAGAATGTCCTGCGCAAAGCCGCGGCGTTCAAGGTCTTCGCCAGCGAGATGTGCGGCCGCGTCGTCGACGCCTGCGTTCAGGTCTATGGCGGCGCGGGCTATCTCGCCGAATATGACGCCGAACGCTTCTTCCGCGATGCGCGCATCTATCGCATCTACGAAGGCACGACGCAGATCCTGCAGCTCCAGATCGCCAAGCATATGCTACGCGAGTTTCACGCAGGTGCCTAAGGGCAACAGCTTCAAAGCCCCTCCCCTTCAGGGGAGGGGTTGGGGGTGGGGGCTATCGGCCTTGCGCAAGGTTTCGAGCCCCCACCCCAACCCCTCCCCTGAAGGGGAGGGGCTTGATCTTGTTCGCCCCGTCCGGCGAGGCGTCGCCCATGTATGATCTGCTGTCCGGCCTTTCGGTCATCGAGGCCTCATCCTTCGTCGCCTCGCCCACCGCCGGGCTCTATCTCGCGCAGTTTGGCGCCGAGGTGATCCGCGTCGACCAGATCGGCGGCGGTCCCGATTTCCGGCGCTGGCCGGTAACCGCCGACAACAACTCGCTCTATTGGGAAAATCTCAACCGCGCCAAAAAGTCGGTCGCGCTCGACCTGTCGCGGCCAGAGGGGCGCGAGCTGTTGCAGGCGCTCGTGCGCGCGACGGGGCAGTTCGTCACCAATTTCCCGGTCGACGGCTTCCTGGCGCACGCGGCGCTCGCCGAGGGATGCCCCGACCTGATCACCGTGCGCGTGATGGGCTGGGCCGACGGGTCGCCCGCGCTCGACTATACGGTGAACAATTCGGTGGGCTATCCGATGCTCACCGGACCCGGTCCCGAACCGGTCAACCATGTTCTCCCCGCGTGGGACCTGCTCACCGGCGCCTATGCTGCCTTTGCGCTGCTCGCGGCGGTCCAGCGGCGCAGCGCGACGGGCGAAGGCGGCGAGGTTCGCCTGCCGCTTTCGGACGTCGCGATCGGCACCGTCGCCAACATGGGCGGCATCGCCGAAGTGCTTTATTCGGGCGCGAACCGGCCGCGGCTCGGCAACGCCGTCTACGGCCTGTTCGGGCGCGATTTCACGACGCGCGACGGGGTGTGCACGATGATCGTCGTCGTCACCCCGCGCCAGTGGGCCAATCTGGTGGCGGCGCTGGGCCTCGGCGACGCGGTCGCTGCGGTCGAGGCGTCGCGCGGAGTCAGCTTCGCGAAGGACGACGGGCTGCGCTTTGACCATCGCGACGCGCTCTATCCGTTGTTCGAGCAGGCGATCGCGGCGCGCGATCATGCCGATCTCGCCGCGGCGTTCGACGCGGGCGGGATCGTCCATTCGCCCTATCGCACGATGCTCGACGCGGCGAACGACCCCGCGCTCGTCGCGGACAATCCGATCTTCGCCGCCGCCGACAATCCGAGCGGCTTCGCCTACCCTGCCGCGGGCGCCTTTGCGACCGTGCCGCAGATGGAGCGCCAGCCGCCCCTGCCCGCCCCGCGCAACGGCCAGCACAGCGAGCAAGTGCTCGCCGAACGGCTCGCGCTTCCCGCAGGCGAGATCGCCCGCCTGATCGATACGGGGATCGTTGGTGTCGGCTGACATCGCCTTTCCCCTTACCGTCACCCCGGGCTTGACCCGGGGTCCCGCTTTTCACCATCGCCTAGCGGGACCCCGGATCAAGTCCGGGGTGACGAAACAATCAGAAAACGGAGACCTGAAATGACCCTGCGCCGCGCCGCCATCGTCGCCCCGATCCGCACCGCTGTCGGCAAGTTTGGCGGCACCCTGTCGCCGCTCTCCGCCGGCGAGCTGGGCGCGGTGATTCTGAAGGCGCTGATGGAGCGCACGAAAATCGACCCCGCGCGCGTCGACGACGTCGTGTTCAGCCAGGGCTATGGCAATGGAGAGGCGCCCGCGATCGGCCACTGGTCGTGGCTCGCCGCCGGCCTGCCGCTCGAGGTTCCCGGCTACCAGCTCGACCGCCGCTGCGGGTCGGGGCTGCAGGCGGTCGTGAACGCGGCGATGATGGTCCAGACGGGCATGTCCGACATCGTCGTCGCGGGCGGGGTCGAATCGATGTCGAACGTCGAGCATTATTCGACCGACATTCGCAAGGGCGTGCGCGCGGGTAATCTGACGCTCCACGACCGCCTCACCCGCGGCCGCCTGATGTCGCAGCCGATCGAGCGCTTCGGCGTGATTTCGGGGATGATCGAGACCGCCGAGAATCTGGCGAAGGATTATGGCATCACGCGCGAGGCGGCCGACGCCTATGCGGTGCGCAGCCACCAGCGCGCCGCCGCGGCGTGGGAGAAGGGCCTGTTCGACGACGAGCTCGTCCCGGTCGGCGTGCCGCAGCGCAAGGGCGACCCGATGGTCTTTGCACATGACGAGGGCTATCGCGCCGACGCGACGATGGAATCGCTCGGCAAGCTGCGCGCGCTCGAGGGCGGCGTCGTCACCGCGGGCAATGCAAGCCAGCAAAACGACGCCGCCGCCGCCTGCCTCGTCGTCGCCGAGGACAAATTGGACGAACTCGGGCTCGAGCCGATTGCCTGGTATCACAGCGCGGCCGCCGCGGGCTGCGACCCGAGCCGCATGGGCATCGGCCCGGTGCCCGCGGTCGAACGGCTGTTCGCGAAAAACGGGCTCGGCTGGGACGACATCGACCTTGTCGAACTCAACGAAGCCTTTGCGCCGCAGGTGCTCGCGGTGCTCAAGGGGTGGGGCTGGTCGGAGCATGACGGCCGCAACGACATCCTCAACGTCAACGGCTCGGGCATCTCGCTCGGCCACCCGATCGGCGCGACCGGCGGGCGCATCCTTGCCAATCTGACGCGCGAACTGGTGCGCAGGGACGGTCGCTATGGTCTTGAAACGATGTGCATCGGCGGCGGTCAGGGGATCGCCGCGATCTTTGAGCGCGCGGCCTGAGGGACATGCGACAGATGAGCTTCAGATCGGCTTCGCAAGAAAAAGCCGTTCGTGCTGAGCTTGTCGAAGCACCGTCCTTCCTGCACGGCGCCAAAGAGAAGAACAGCCCTTCGACAAGCTCAGGGCGAACGGATTGTTAGAAATGCGCGCAGATCTGAGTAACGCGCTGGTCGCCGCACAGGCCTATCGCGCCGCCGCGCACGCGGCGCTGGCCGCGCGGCTGGCCACCCATCCGATCAACCGCGAGCAGCGTGCGGCGCATGGTTTCGCTTGGGTCGCCACCGCGGTCGCGGCCCTGGAAGCGACGCTGGGCTGGCTCGAAGCAGGGCAAGGCGCTAACCCCCTCGACGCCAAGGTGGCGACCCTCGCCTTTGCCGAAGGTATCGGCCAACTCGTCGGCGGGCTGCCGATGGGACAGAACGAGATATTCCGCCCCGCCGACCTGGGTCTCGGCGGCGCGGCGCGCGCGCTGGCCGACGCCTGCGCCGGACTGCTCGACGCCGACCATGCCGCGCTGCGCGCCGAAGTCGCCGCCGCGCTGGCGGGCGGGGCGTGGCCGAGCGAGACGCTGCATGACGTCGATCTCGACGCCATCCGCGACCAATATCGCCGCTTTACCGACGCCGAAATCGTGCCGCACGCGCACGACTGGCACCTTGCCAATGCGCTGATCCCCGACGCGACCGTTGCCGCGATGGCCGAGCTCGGCACCTTCGGCGTGTGCATCCCCGAAGAATATGGCGGGCTCGGGCTCGGCAAGCTCGTCATGTGCATCGTCACCGAGGAGCTGTCGCGCGGCTGGATCGGCGCGGGCTCGCTCGGCACGCGGTCGGAGATTGCGGGCGAGTTGATCGCGATGGGCGGCACCGATGAACAAAAGGCCGCATGGCTGCCGAAGATTGCGAGCGGCGAGATCCTCCCCACCGCGGTCTTCACCGAACCCGACGTCGGCTCGGACCTCGGATCGCTTCAGACGCGCGCACGTCGCGACGGCGACCAATGGGTGATCGACGGCGCGAAGACGTGGATCACGCATGCAAGCCGGTCGGACCTGATGACCCTGCTCGCGCGCACGCTGCCCGGCGCAAAGGGCTATGCGGGCCTGTCGATGCTGCTGGTGCCGAAACCACGCGGAACCGAGGCCGATCCCTTCCCCGCCCCGGGCATGAGCGGCAGCGAGATCGAGGTGCTCGGTTATCGCGGGATGCGCGAATATGCTTTGCAGTTCGACGGGCTGACGGCACGCGCCGATGCGCTGCTCGGCGGTGAGGAGGGACAGGGCTTCAAGCAGCTGATGCGCACCTTCGAGGGCGCGCGCATCCAGACCGCGGCGCGCGCGGTCGGGGTCGCGCGCCGTGCGCTCGAGCTTGGGCTCGATTATGCGCTTGGGCGCAAGCAGTTCGGGCAGGCGATCGTCCATTTCCCGCGCGTCGCCGACAAGCTCGCGATGAGCCTCGTCGATTTCGTGACCGCGCGCGAACTGTCCTATGCCGCCGCGCGTGCCAAGGACGGCGGCAAGCGCTGCGACATCGAGGCGGGGATGGCGAAGCTGCTCGGTGCGCGCGCCGCCTGGTCGAACGCCGACGCCGCGCTGCAGATCCACGGCGGCAACGGCTATGCGCTCGAATATGAGATCAGCCGCATCCTGTGCGATGCGCGCATCCTCAATATCTTCGAGGGCGCCGCCGAGATCCAGGCGCAGGTGATCGCGCGCGGGATGGTCGCGGGGCGCAACTGACGCGGCGGCGCGTCAATAGCTGATCGTCGCGACGATCGCGCCGCGCGTGTCGCCGTGCCGCTGCCCCGGAAGCGCGAACAATTGCTGCCCGACGTTCAATTGAACGCTCGCGTGGCGGCCGATCTGATAGTTGAGCGCGACGCCGACGCTGGCAAGATCGGTCGCGCCGGGAAGGTCGGGGAAATCCTTGACCTGCCAGAGCCGGGCATATTCGAGGAACAGGCCGATCTGCATATAATCCTCGAACTCGCCCTTGAGCCCGAGCAGGCTGAACGGCGCCGAGCGGACTTCCGACGACAAGAGCAAGCCGTTGCTGCCGAGCGCCGCATTGGGTTCATAGCCGCGCACCGCGCCGAAGCCGCCGCCCGCGAGCTGTTCGCTGAAGGGCAGGTTCGCCGACGCCATCTGGAACAATCCGCGGACGATCAGGCTGTTTTCGCCTTCGAAGAAATTGGTCCGCGTCGCCGACGCGCGGACATACATATAGGTCGCGTCGGCATAGGGGACGAGCATCTGCAGCGACGCATCGTCGTTATGCGCGGTGATATTGCCCGGCGAGAAGGTCAGCGACGCCTCGACCGCGGTCTCGCCGTGATCGTCGGGGAAGCTGCCCGAATAGATGAAGGGGAACTGGACGACATCGACCGAGGAATCGAGGATGCGGATGCCCAGAAAATCGAGATTATTGTCGGTGCGAATGAAGTCGGCACCCATGCGCAGCGTCTGCCGCCCCCCGGCCCGATCGTCGAGGTCGTGCGCCCAGCGCAGACTCACCAGCCCCGAATGACCCTTGCTGGTGAAGATGTTGCCGAGGTCGGGCTTCTGGATCGCATAAGCGCCATAGATAAGCAGGCTGTCGGTCGGGTTGAGCGGGATCACGTCGCTCGCGGAATGCGAGGTATAGCCGCCGGTGAAGCTGCGCGTGAACTGATAGGAAAAGGTCTGCCCCGACCCGAAGACATTGCCCCAGTTGAAGCCGACGAACCATTCGTTGCGCCCGAGCGTGCGCGCACCCTGATTATCGTAGCCGCCATAGACGCGCAGCGGGAGGCGATCCTGCGCCTCGAGCCGGACGTCGGTGAGCCCCGTCTCCGACCCGGGACTGGTCACCGCATTGACCGTCAGGAAGGGGTTCTGGTTGTAGTCGTGAAGCGCCTCGCGCACCGTCGGCAGGGTCAGCGTATCGCCCGGCCGAAGGTCCGCCATGCCGCGGATCAGGTCGGTCGAGAAATGGCGGTTGCCGGTGACGCTGATCTCGCCGACGCGATATTCGGTGACGAGCAGGCGCACCACGCCCGACGCGATATTCTGTTGCGGGATCGAGACTTCGACGAAGGGACGGTCGGCCTCGCGATAGGCGTCGCGTGCGAGCTGGGCGATGGCCTCCAGCCCCGCGCGGGTCAGCGGCTTGCCGAGATAGGGCTGGACCTGCGCGGCGAATTCGGGGGTCTCGAGCGGCGGCAAACCCGGAGCGGAGACTGCCCCGGTGCCGGCCGGCGAAACGCCCGCGCCCGCGTTAGCCAGGCCGCTGCCGGGCTCGAACACCACCCCCTGCAGGCTCGGCACGAGGACCGTCTGGTCGTCGCTGATGTCCGGCTGCGTTGCAGGTTCGACGGCGTCCTCGACGGGTTGGGGCGGCGGCGCCTTGGGAAGGACACGCTCGAAGTCCTGCGCCGATGCGGCCGCGGGACAGGTGAGGCTCGCAAGCGCCGCGAGCGCAAGCACGGCGGGCGACGACGAGGCATGGAGGCGGATCATGGACGGGCCGGCGCCGGCTGTGATGCTACGGCCACGGGAAAGGCGAACCGCAGGCGCTTGGTGCGATAACCCTGCAGCAGTACGCCCTCGATCGAATTGATCACCGGCTGACCCGTGCGGAGCCAATATCCCTCGGCATCCAGCCCCTCGCCGCCAAGGGCGATGATCGTCGGCAGCCCCGCAAGCGTGTTTGTATAGCCCTGATTGAGCCCGTTGAGCGACGGATAGGGAATGTAGAAATGCGGCTTGCCCATAATATATCCAAGATCCCTGGGAGTGGTGTTCGGCAGGATTGCACCGGGTCCGACCGCGAGGGTCGGAAGAATATAGTTGGACAGGTCGGTGCCGCTGCCCGGCCGATATTGCGATGCGTCGATCGTCGCCTGCACCTGCCAGATGCCCGCGTCGGGATTGGCGTAGGTGCCGTGCGCCTGGGTAATCGTCGCCCCTTCGCCGGGCGCGAAGCCCGTAACCGTGTAGTCGGGCGGCGTCAGGAAGGCCAAGGCATTGCCGTCATAATATTTGGTCGGGAAACCGGTGATGCTGACGGCAAGCTGGGCGGGGTCGATCGTACCCGGACCGCGGGCGACGGTCGGCAGCAGATAATTGTCGAGATTGGTTCCGGCATCCGCCACGAAATCGGACGGCGAGAGCGACGCGACGATCAGGTGAACGCCGACGTTCTTGTCGGAATATTCGCCCGACGTCTGGGTGACGGTGGCGCCGTCGCCCGGCAGAAAGCCTTCCAATCCATAATTGTCGGAAGTGAGGAAGGCGATTGTCGTGCCGTCATAGACTTTGGTCGGGTTGCCGATGATCGCGACACCGACGCGGGCGCTGATCGGCCGCTGCAAGATAGTGCCGAGACCCGAGGCTTCGGTCGGAAGGATATAGTTCGACAGCAATGTCCCGCTGCCGGCGACGAAATCGCCGGCATCGAGCACGGCCGTCACCGTCCGGCTGCCCGCATTGGCGCTGTCGTACAGGCCCGCCGTCTCGGTAACGTCCGCGCCCTCGCCGGTCGCGAAGCCGGTGAGCTGATAATTTGCCCCGGTCAGCGTCGCTGCGGTCGTCGCGTCATAGGTCTTGGTCGGATTGCCGATGATCGACGCGGCCAGCAGCGCGCGATCGATCGTCCCCGCGCCGCTGGCGCTCGTCGGCAGCACATAGTTGCTGAGCAGGGTGCCGCCGCCCGCCGCGAAATCGCCCGCGCCGAGCATGGCGCCGACCATGCGGCTTCCCGCATTGGGGTCGTCATAGAGGCCCGCGGTCTGGATCACGGTCGCACTCTCACCCGTGACGAAGCCCGACAGCTGGTAGTTGGCCGACGTCAGCGTCGCGGCGGTGGTCCCGTCATAGGCCTTGGTCGGATTGCCGATGATCGACGCAGTGAGCAGCGCCTGGTCGATCGTCCCGGCACCGCTCGCGGTCGCCGGCAGCACATAGTTCGACAGCAGGGTGCCGCTATCGGCCGTGAAGTCGCCACTCGTCAGCGTCGCCACCACCGTCCGGCCGCCGGCGTTCGCGCTGTCGTAAAGGCCCATGGTTTCGGTCACGGTCGCGCCCTCGCCCGCGACGAAGCCCGACAGGCCGTAGTTGGCGCTGGTGAGCGTCGCGGCGGTGCCGCCGTCATAGGTTTTGGTCGGATTGCCGATGATCGCGGCGGTGAGCAATGCGCGCTCGATCGTGCCGAGCCCGCTCGCGCTCGTCGGGAGGATATAGTTCGCCAGCAAGGTCCCGCTGTCCGCAGTGAAGTCCCCGGCCGCCAGCGAGGCGGTCACCAGGCGCGGTCCGGCGTTGGCGGAGGCATAGGTGCCCGTCGTCCGGGTGACGGTCGCGCCCTCACCGGCGACGAAGCCCGTCAGGCCGAAATTGGCGCTCGTCAACGTCGCCGCTGTGGTGCCGTCATAGGCCTTGGTGGGATCGCCGATGATCGCCGCGGTGAGCAGCGCCTGATCGATGGTCCCCGCGCCACTCGCGCTCGTCGGGAGCGCATAGTTCGATAGCAAAGTGCCGCTGTTGGCGGCAAAATCGCCCGCGCCGAGCGTCGCGGTGACGGTACGCGCGCCGGCGTTGGCGCTGTCATAGGTTCCGGCGGTCTGCGTGACGTTCGCCCCCTCGCCGGCAATGAAGCCGCTGAGCTGGTAATTGGCCGACGTCAGCGCCGCGGCGGTCGTGCCGTCATAGGTCTTGGTCGGGTTGCCGATGATCGACGCGGTGAGCAGCGCCTGCGCGATCGTGCCGAGGCCGCTCGCGCTCGTCGGCAGGACATAGTTCGAAAGCAGGGTGCCGCTATCGGCGGTGAAATCGCCCGAACCGAGCGCAGCGGTCACGCTGCGCGTGCCGGCGTTGGGACTGCCGTAGAGCCCCATCGTCTCGGTCACCGTCGCGCCTTCGCCCGCGGCGAAGCCGCTGAGCTGATAATTAGCCGACGTCAGCGTCGCGGCTCTCGTCCCGTCATAGGTCTTGGTCGGATTGCCGATGATCGTTGCGGTGAGCAGCGCCTGCGCGATCGTGCCCAGCCCGGTGGCGCTCGTCGGCAGCACATAATTGCTGAGCAGCGTTCCGCCGCCGGCGACGAAATCGCCGCTGTCGAGCGTCGCGGTGACGAGACGCGGGCCGGCGTTGGGCGAGGCATAGGCACCGACGGTTTCGGTCACGGTGGCACTCTCGCCCGCGACGAAGCCGCTGAGCTGATAGTTGGCGCTGGTCAGCGTCGCGGCGGTCGTGCCGTCATAACTCTTCGTCGGATTGCCGACGATCGCGGCGGTGAGCAAAGCGCGCTCGATCGTCCCGAGCCCGCTCGCGCTCGTCGGCAGCGCGTAATTCGACAGCAACGTGCCGCTGTCGGCGGTGAAGTCGCCGCCCGTCAGCGTCGCGGTCACCGTGCGCGTGCCGGCGTTGGCGCTGCCATAGAGCCCCATCGTCTCGGTCACCGTCGCGCCTTCGCCCGCGACGAAGCCGCTGAGCTGATAATTGGCGCTCGTCAGCGTCGCGGCGGTCGTGCCGTCATAGATCTTGGTCGGATTGCCGATGATCGCGGCGGTCAGCTGAGCCTGGTCGATCGTCCCGAGCCCGCTCGCGCTCGTCGGCAAGACATAGTTGCTGAGCAAGGTGCCGCCGGTCGCCGTGAAGTCGCTGCCGGTCAGCGTGGCCGTGACCGTGCGGACGCCCGCGTTGGCGCTGCCATAGAGGCCCATCGTCTCGGTCACCGTCGCGCCCTCACCCGCGACGAAGCCGCTGAGCTGATAATTGGCGCTCGTCAGCGTCGCGGCGGTCGTGCCGTCATAGGTCTTGGTCGGGTTGCCGATGATCGACGCGGTGAGCAGCGCCTGCACGATCGTCCCGGCGCCGCTCGCGCTCGTCGGCAGGACATAATTGGCGAGCAAAGTGCCGCTATCGGCGGTGAAATCGCCCGAACCAAGGCTTGCCGTCACCGTCCGGCTTCCCGCATTGGCGTTGTCGTAGAGGCCCATCGTCTCGGTCACCGTCGCGCCTTCGCCCGCGACGAAGCCGCTGAGCTGATAGTTGGCGCTGCCGAGCGTCGCGGCGGTCGTTCCGTCATAGGTTTTGGTCGGGTTGCCGATAATCGTCGCGGTCAGTGTCGCCTGCGTGATCGTTCCCGTCCCGCTGGCGCTCGTCGGCAGGATATAGTTGGTGAGCAAGGTGCCGCCGTCGGCGGTGAAATCGGCGCTACCGAGGCTCGCGGTCACAGTGCGCGATCCCGCATTGGCGCTGTCGTAAAGGCCCGCCGTCTCGGTCACCGTCGCGCCTTGCCCCGCGACGAAGCCGCTGAGGCTGTAGTTCGCGCTGCCGAGCGTCGCCGCGGTCGTGCCGTCATAGGTTTTCGTCGGATTGCCGATGATCGTCGCACTCAGCTGCGCGCGTTCGATCAGGCCCGCCCCCGTCGCCTCCGTCGGCAGCACATAATTGGCGAGCAGCGTCCCGCTGTCGGCGGTGAAATCGCCCGCCGCGAGCATCGCGGTGATCTGACGGATGCCCGCGTTGGGATTGTCGAACAGCCCCGCGCTCTGGGTGATCGTCGCGCCTTCGCCGCTGACGAAGCCAGTCAGCTGATAGTCGCCGGACGCGAGCGTGATCGCGCTATTGGCGTCATAGATTTTGGTCGGGATGCCGACGATGCTGGCGGTGAGCACGGCCTGGTCGATCGTCCCGGCGCCGCTCGCCGTGGTCGGAAGCACATAGTTGGCAAGCAGCGTCCCGCTGTCGGCGGTGAAGTCGCCCGCGCCGAGCGTCGCGGTCACGGTGCGAGAACCGGCATTGGCGCTGTCGTAGAGGCCCGCGGTCTCGGTCACCGTCGCGCCCTCGCCCGCGACGAAGCCGGTCAGCTGATAGTTGCCGCTGGTGAGCGTCGCCTCCGTCGTCCCGTCATAGGTCTTGGTGGGGTCGCCGATGATCGCCGCGGTGAGCAGCGCCTGATCGATCGTTCCCGCGCCGCTCGCGCTCGTCGGCAGGATATAATTGCTGAGCAGCGTGCCGCCGTTGGCGGTGAAATCGCCGCCAGTCAGCGCCGCGGTCACCGTGCGGCTGCCGGCATTGGCGCTGTCATAGAGGCCCGCGGTCTCGGTCACCGTCGCGCCCTCGCCCGCGACAAACCCGCTCAGCTGATAGTTGGCGCTGGTCAGCGTCGCCGCGGTGTTGCCGTCATAGGTTTTGGTCGGGTCGCCGATGATCGCGATCGTCAGCGCCGCCTGGTCGATCGTGCCGGCGCCGCTGGCGGTGGTCGGGAGGATATAGTTCGCAAGCAAGGTGCCGCTGTCGGCGGTGAAGTCGCCGCCAGTCAGCGTCGCGGTCACCGTGCGGCTGCCGGCATTGGCGCTGTCATAGAGGCCCGCCGTTTCGGTCACCGTCGCGCCTTCGCCCGCGACGAAACCGCTCAGTTGATAATTGGCGCTGGTCAGCGTCGCCGCGGTGTTGCCGTCATAGGTCTTGGTCGGGTCGCCGATGATCGCGGCGGTGAGCAGCGCCTGATCGATCGTCCCCGCACCGCTAGCGTTCGTCGGCAACACATAGTTGGAGAGCAACGTGCCGCCGTTGGCGGTGAAGTCGCCGCCGGTCAGCGTCGCGGTGACCGTCCGGCTGCCGGCGTTGGCACTGTCATAAAGGCCCATGGTCTCGGTCACGCTCGCGCCTTCGCCCGCGACGAAGCCGGTCAGGCTGTAGTTCGCGCTGGTCAGCGTCGCGGCGGTCGTGCCGTCATAGGTTTTGGTCGGATCGCCGACGATCGCCGCGGTCAGCGTCGCCGGGTCGATCGTCCCCGCGCCCGTCGCGCTGGTCGGCAGGATATAATTGTTGAGGTCGGTGCCGACATCGGCCGTGAAATCGCCCGCGCCGAGCGTCGCCGTCACGCTGTTCGCATCGACGACATTGGCCGAATTATACAGGCCCGCGGTCTGGCCGACGGTTGCGCCCTCGCTGAGCACGAAACCGCTCAGTTGATAATTGCCGCTGGTCAGCGTCGCCGCGGTGTTGCCGTCATAGGTTTTGGTCGGGTCGCCGACGATCACGGCGGTCAGCGTCGCGGGGGTGATCGTCCCGATCGCCTCGTCGGTGATCGAAGAGACGATCGAATAATTGCCCGCGTCCGCGCCGGTGAGCCCAAGGTTGCCGATCGTGACGAGGATGCCCGTATTCACATTCTTGTCGGCATAGCTGCCGCTCGCCGCCGCCGCCGCGGCATCGACCGTCACCACATCGCCCGCGACGATCCCGCTCAGCGTATAGGCGGCCGTGTCGGTGGGCAGCGTGGTGAGTCCGTTATAGACGCGGCTGACCTCGGTCAGCGTGAGCAGCGCGGCGGTGATGTCGGCGCTCAGCCCCTGCGGCTGCTGCAGCACATAATTGCCGAACGGATTATTATCGAGCGTGTAACCCGATGCGGTGACCGGAATGTTCGTGCCGACGTCGGCCTGCGCGAACACGCCTGTCGCACCGCCGCTGTTGAGCGCCACCGTATCGCCGGACACGACATTGTTGAGCGATGCGCCGGCGCTGTTGAGTGTCGCGGCGGTGGTGCCGTCATAAACCTTGTCGTTCGCAAGCACGCCCGAGACGGTCAGCAACCGCGGATCGATCGTCCCCGCGCCGCTCGCGCTCGTCGGCAGGATATAATTGGCGAGGTCGGTGCCGCCATCGGCGACGAGGAAGCCGTTGATATTGGCGGTGATGCTGGTCGCATCGACGTTCGGCGAATCATAGGTGCCCGCGGTCTGCGTCACCGTCGCGCCTTCGCTGAGCACGAAGCCCGAAAGCTGATAATTCGCCGAGTTCAGCGTCGCGGTGGCATCGCCGTCATAGGTTTTGGTCGGATTGCCGATGATCGACGCGGTGAGCGTCGCCTGCGTGATCGTGCCGATCGTGTCGGTGATGCTCGAGCTGATGAAATAATTGCCGCCCTGCGCACCGGTGAGCGTCAGATTGTTCACCGTCACGGGCTTCGACGTCCCGACATTCTTGCTGTCGTTATATTGCCCGGTCACGCCCGACGTCTGGGCGGTCACCGTGTCGCCGCCGAGCACGCCGGTAAAGGAGTAGCCGGTCGATGCGGTCGGCAGCGCGGTGGTGCCGTCGTAAACCTTGGTCACCGAGGCGAGGAAAATCTCGCGCGGGTTGATCGTCGCGGACAGATAGTCGGGCTGAACGAGGATATAGTTGCCCGCGTCGGCGCCCGACACTGTATATCCGTCGACAAATACATCCCAGGTGCCCGCGTTCGCGACCGGATTGCCCGCGCCATCGACGAAGGTCCCGGCCAGCGGAGCCGAACCGAACTGGACGTCGTCGAGCCCGCCGGGTCCGGTCAATACGCCTTCGAGCGCGGCATTGGTGTTGTTGAGTGCGGTCTGCGGGCTCTGGTCATAGGTTTTGTCGAACGCGACCACGCCGGAAATCGTCAGCGTCGCGGGCGTGATGATCCCGATCGCGGCGTCGGTGACAGCGGGCGCGATCAGATAATTGCCCGCATCCGCGCCGGTCAGCGCGACGCCGGTCAGCGTCACCAGCTTGCCCGTGCCGACATTCTTGTTGTCGTAATCGCCGTTGATCCCGCTCGCATCGACGCTGACCGCATCGCCCGCGATGACGCCGGACAGCGTGTAGGCGCTGCCGACCGTCGGAACCGGCGTATCGGCATCATAGACTTTGGTGACCGAGGCGAGCTGGATCATCGCCTCGGTAATGTCGGCAAACAGATCCACCGGCTGAAGCACGGTATAATTGCCCGCGTCGGTGCCGGAAATCGTGTAGCCCGTGGCCGTGACGGGGATGTCGGTGCCGACATTCCTGGTCGCGAACGTGCCGCTCGCGCCGCCCGAGACGAGCGTCACCGTGTCGCCGCCGAACACCCCGGTCAGGCCGCCGCCGCTGCTGTCGAGCGTCGCTGCGGTGGTGCCGTCATAGACCTTGTCGTTCGCAAGGATGCCGACCACCTGCACCTCCGCAGGGGTGATGGTCCCGGCGCCGCTCGCGCTGGTCGGCAGCACATAGTTGGCGAGGTTGGTCCCGCCGCCGCCGGCAAAATCGCCGGCGCCGAGCGTCGCGGTGACGGTACGGCTGCCGACATTCTTCTGGTCATAGGCGCCCGCCGTTTGGGTTACCGTCGCGCTTTCGCCGGCGACGAAGCCCTGGAGCTGATAATTGGCGCTGGTCAGCGTCGCGGCCGTGGTGCTGTCATAGACCTTGGTCGGATTGCCGACGATCGCGGCGATCAGCTGCGCCTGATTGATCGTCCCCGCGCCCGAGATCGACGTCGGCAGCACATAGTTCGACAGAAGCGTGCCCGAATTGGCGACGAAGTCGGACACGACGAGGTTGGCGGTCACGGTCCGCGCGCCCGCGTCGGGGCTGTCATAGGCGGCACCCGCCGACTGGGCGATCGACCCGCCCTCGCCCGCGATGAAACCGCTGAGCGAATAGTTGGCGCCGGTCAGCGAAACGCTGGTCGTGCCGTCATAGGTCTTGGTCGGATTGCCGACAATCGCCCCGGTTAGCGCGAGCGGGTTGATGTCGGCGGTCAGGCCGCCCGGCTGCGACAGCGAATAATTGCCCGCCTGCGCCCCCGACAGCGCAAAGCCGTCGGCGATGACACGCAGGTCGGTGCCGACATTCTTTTGCAGGAACTGCGCGCTCGATCCGCTGTCGTCGAGATCGACATCGTCGCCCGTCAGCACGCCGGACAGCGTCGCGCTGCCAAGATCGAGCGTCGCTGCCGTGGTGCCGTCATAGAATTTGTCGAGCGCCAGCACATCGACGATGGTCAGACCACGCGGCGTGATGTTGGCGCTGAGCCCGTCGGGCTGAAACAGCTGGTAATTGCCGGCATCGATGCCCGAAATATCGTAGCCCGTCACCGTGACGGCAATGCCGTTTCCGACATTGGGCGTCGCGAAGGCGCCCGCCGCTGAACCGCCTTCGAGCACGACCGTGTCGCCCGCGACGACCCCGAACAGGCTCGCCGATCCGGTCAGCGTCGCCAGCGTCGTCTGGTCATAGACCTTGTTCTGCGCACTGACGCCGAGCACGAGCAGCGGCGCCGGCGTGATCGTTCCCGGACCCATCGCGCTGGTCGGCAGCACATAGTTCGACAGCAAGGTGTCGGCGCCGGCCACGAAGTTCGAATTGGCGGTGAAATTGGCTGTAATAACGCGCGCGCCCGCGTCAGCGTCGTCGTAATTGGCGACCACGCCCGGCGCGACGGTAATGCTCTCGCCCGCGATCGTGCCGCTGATGCTGTAATTCGCCGGCCCGGCCACTGCGCGCGTGGTGCCGTTATAGACCTTGGTCGGGTTGCCGATGATCGCGGCGGTCAGCGCCTTCTGGAAAATCGTGCCGATCCCCGTCGCCTGGGTGGGCAACGTGTAGTTATCGAGATTCGTGCCCGGGTTGGCCAGAAAATCCGACGGGTCGAGCAGCACGAGCACGGCGCGCGATCCCGCATCCTTCGAATCATATTCGCCGACTGTCTCGGTGATCGTCGCGCCTTCGCCGGCGATGAAGCCGCCGAGCGTATAATCGTCGGGCGTCAGCGTCGCGACCGTCGTTCCGTCATAGGTTTTCGAGGGGTTCCCCGTGATGTCGACCGTCACCACGCCCGGCCCCAGCGGGATGCGCGTGATCGTTCCGGGGCCATAGACGGGCGTGGGGATGATGTAGTTCGACATCATCGTCCCCGGATCGGTATCGAAATCGCTGGCATCGAGCGAAGCGCTCACCGTCCAGGTGCCGGCGTCGGACGAGGCGTATTGGCCGCTCGTCTGCGTCACCGTCGCCCCTTCGCCCGCGACGAAACCGTCGACGGCGAAATTGTTCGGCCCCAGCGAGGCATTGGCATTACCGTCATAGGGCTTGGTCGGATCGTTGACGATGACGATCGTCAGCGGCGCCGGGGTAATCTCGCCCTGCACCATCACCGATGTCGGCAGCACATAGTTGGCGAGCAGGGTGCCCGGCCCGGCCTGGTAGTCGGCGGGGGTCAGCGTGCCGGTGATGTCCCAGACGCCGACATTCTTCGACGCATAGTCGATACCCGCCGCCTGCGAGACGGTGACGCTTTCGCCCGCGACAACATTCTCGAGGGTGACGCCGCCTCCCGGGACCACCGCATTGGTCGTCCCGTCATAGACTTTGGTGGGCATCGCCGAAACGTCGATCGTCAGCGGCCGTTGCAATATGTCGGCGACCAGCGCGCCCGAATAGGACAGATTGTAATTTCCGGCGTCCCCGCCGGTCAGCGTCGCGCCGCTGATCGTCACCGCGATGTTGGTGCCGGCATTCTTCGTGGCGAAATTCACTTCGGGATTGGCGCCGCCCAAGGTGACATCGTCGCCCGAGATCAGACCGGTAAATTGCACACCCGCCGAATTGAGTGCCGCTGTGGTCGTGCCGTCGTAGATTTTGTCATTCGCGATTAGCCCCGAGACGACAAGCGACGCAGGCGTGATGTTGGCGGCCAAATCCGAAGGCTGGCCCGCGACATAGTTCGCCGCATCGGCGCCCGACAGCACGAAGCCGCTCGCCGTGACCGTAATCGCCGTGCCGACATTTTCGGTCGCGAAGCTGCCCGTCGCGCCGCTCGCGTCGAGCGTCACCGTGTCGCCCGCGACCACGCCGAAGATCGAGGCGCCGCCGGTGTTCAGCGCCGCGTCGGTCGTGCCGTCATAGACCTTGTCGTTCGCGGTGATGCCGTTGATAATCAGGGTCGCGGGGTTGATCAGCCCGGCGCCGCTCGCGTCGGTCGGCAGGACATAGTTGGTGAGCAGGGTTCCCGACCCGGCGGTAAAGCTGGAGGTTTGCAGGGTCGCGTCGACCGTGCGGCTGCCCGCATCGGCGCTGTCATAGGCCGAAGTCGCGGCGCTGTTCACGGTGATCGTCTCGCCCGCGGCGAGCCCGGTCAGCTGGAAATTGGCCGAGGTGAGCGAGACCGCGGTGGTCGCATTATAGGTCTTGGTCGGCGTGCCGATGATCGCGGCGGTCAGCGTCGCGCGATTGATCGTGCCCACAGCATCGGTGACGCTAGGCGTCGTGACGTCATAACCGAAAACGGGGATGCCGCCGCGGTTCGCCTCGAAATTGGTCGCGGTCACGTCGATGCCGGTGCCCGCATCCTTGGTCGCATAGCTGCCGTCGAGCGTGAAATCGTCCCCGTTGATCAGGCCGGTGACATTGACATTGCTGTCGTCGAGCAGCGCATCGGTCGTGCCGTCATAATCCTTGACCACCGGGCCCAGGGTGAAACTGATGCTGGGCGCCGTGCGATAGAAGCGCCCGTTGCCGGGCGCCGGCAAGGCGACCACATTATCATAATCATATTGATACCAGTCGGGCGTCAGCCCGCCGTCGCTGTCGTTCGCCGCATCGTCCGAGGCGATCAGCCACACGTCGCCCGACGAACTGACCGCGTTCGCGCCGCCCTGGTTGATAAATATTCCGGTCTCGATCGCCGTCGTGCCGGTGCCCGCGAAAGAGCCCGCCGCGCCGATGGTCACGGATCCCGCCGCCTGCGCGAACATCTGCGCGCCCGATACCGCCGCGTCGATCGCAATGTCGCCCTGTGCGGCGAGAGTGACGTTGCCCCCGCCCGAGATCTGGGCATCGACCGCGATGTTGCGATAAGCATCGAGCGTCAGGTCGCCGGCGGTGTTGGTCCAGACGATCGGCGCGGCGACGGTGATGTCACCGACCCCGCCGGTGCCGCCAGCGGTCGTCTGCTGGGTGACATCGGTGCCCGCATCGAGCGAACCGACGATCGTCGCTGCGGCGGCGCTGTCGATCAAAATATCGTCGGGGTCGAGCAGCCATTGGCCGTCGGCGCCCGCCGCGATCGTCGCGGCGCCAAGGTCGAAGCTCCGGCCCGAGGTCTCGATCCGCCCGCCGCCGCCGGGGCCGCCCGCCGCAATCGCCGCGCCGCTGGCGATCGTCGTGCGATCGGCGAGATCGGCGCCGGTCGCATAGCCGCTGGTGCCGATCAGCACTTCGCCGCCCTTTGTGCCGGTCGCCGCGACCTTCGCGGTCGACGCCAGCGCGACGTCGCGCCCGTTGACGACGACCCGCCCGCCGCTGCCGTCGGCGTTGGCGGCCGCGAGCGTCCCCGCGACCTCGACCTTGCCTTCGGGCGCGGTCAGCCACAGCTCGCCGTCGATCGTCGCTGTGCCCGTCGCCTGGACGAGCCCGTCGCGATTGCCCGCGAGCGCAAAGATATTGCCCTTCGCGGCGCGCAGCGCGACCGCCGCGGCCTCGATCTGTCCCACCTGCGTGATGTCGCCGCCACCCGAACCCAGCGAGACATAGACCTGATCGGCCTTGCCGTCGGTCGTCGTCAGCAGGATTTCATTCGCCGCCGCCGCGGTGACGCGCCCCTGCGGCGCGCGGATCGTGCCGCTGTTGGTCACCGACCGCGCGAACAGCGCGACGCTGCCTTCGAGCGATTCGATGCGACCCGCATTGACGATGTCGCCCGCCGAACTCCCGCGGAAGGTCAGGTCGCCGCCGGCCATGAACCGGTCGGGATCGACCGCGCGCGTCGAGGCAACGAAATCGCCGCCGGTGACGATCGTCCCCTCGGCGCCGACGACGACGCCGTGCGGGTTGATCAGATAGACCGATCCGGTCGCACTGAGCGATCCGTTGATCTGCGACATCAGACCGCCCATCACGCGGTTGAGCGTCGCGCCCGAGCCATTGTCGATCGTCACCTGATGGTCGAGGTCGATCGAAAAGCTGCGCCAGTCGATCACGCCGCGCGCCGAGGATTGCTCGATCGAGAGCGTCTTGCCCGTCGCATCGCCGATCGTCCCCGTGCCGCTGACGAACACGCCGCCGCTCGGCAAGGGCGGCGCGGGCGCGGTCTGGGCATGGGCCGGCGACACGGCGAACAGCAGCAGGCCCGCCATCAGCGCGGCGGCCCCCGGAGTCCGGCTCGGCTCGGCCAGCGCGCTGCACGACAGGAGCGACCGACGCGTCGTCTTGCGCTGCTTCATGCGACCTCCAATTTGCGCCGTGCGCTCAGGACGTTGGAACAGGCTGCTCATAATGCGACGCGGCGACCCGCCAACAATCGGGTGAAACCCTGAACCACAGCGGGGGGGTGGATCAGGGCGCGTCAATTCATCGCGTGAAAGGAACGACTTCGCGGCAGGACGCGCGCACGCCGGCGCCCCGAATTACGCTTCGGAACGGCTCCAAAAAGGGGGTGGTGCGGGCGCGGGCGAGCTGGCAAGGAGCAGGCGATCAGGAACGCTTAGCTAACTAAGGAGATTTGCGCGATGCACAGCCGCTCGACCAGGACCATCACCGCCGATAGCGCCCGCCGTGTCGTCGAAGCCGCCGCTACGGCGGCGCGCAAAGCCGGCGTGCCGATGTGCATCGCGGTGACCTGCCCGTCGGGCCACCTCGTCCAGTTCGAACGGATGGACGGCGCCCCGCTGCTCAGCGTCGAGATCGCGATCAACAAGGCCTATACGTCGGTCGGCTTCGGCATGGCGACCCATAGGTGGCACGAATTCATCAAGGACGATGCGCCGCTGCTCCACGGCATCGTCCACACCCCGCGCCTCGTCACCTTCGGTGGCGGTTATCCGATCGTCGAGGACGGCGCGATCATCGGCGGCCTCGGGATCAGCGGCGGCCACTATAGTCAGGATATGGAGGTCGCAAAGAAGGCGCTCGCGAGCGTCGGCTTGCCCGTCGACTAGGGCCGGGCCGGACCGGCGGCGCAAGCCCCACCGTCCGGCCAGCCGGTCCAGCCCGGACCGCGCACGACCTTTCCGGGTGTCGCGCCGGTATGTTCGCCGGCCTTCAGGACCTGGACGCCGTTGACGAACACATCGCGCACACCCGTGGCATAGCGATCGGGCTCTTCGAAGGTCGCATGGTCCTGCACCGTCGCCGGGTCGAACAGCACGACGTCGGCGAAATAGCCGGGGGCGAGCGTGCCCCGGTCGCGGATGCCGAGATTGCCCGCGGGAAGGCTGGTCAAGCGGCGGATCGCGCTCTGCAGGCTCGTCGCCTGCTCGTCGCGGACATATTTGCCGAGCAGCCGCGCGACATTGCCATAGGCGCGCGGATGATGCTTGGCGTTGAGGAACAGGCCTTCGGGTGCCGCGGCTTCCTCGTCGGAGCCGAAGGACATCCACGGCAGGTCGACCGCCTTGCGGACATTGTCCTCGCTCATCAGGAAATAGGCGGTGCCGACGCGGCTGCCGTCCTCGATCACCAGGTCGATCGCGGTTTCTTCGGGCGAGGTGCCGCGCAGCTTTGCGACTTCGCCGAGCGTCTTGCCGGTATAGTCGCGCAGCCCGGGGTTCTTGAACGCGAGCAGCAGCAGATTGTCGGGCGTTCCTGCCGCATTATAGAGATTCTCCCAATCCTGGCCCGGCGCCTTCATCTCGGCGATCACCCGCGCACGGATCTTGGGGTCTTTCAGCCGCTCGGCCCATTTCTCGTAGCCGCCCGCCTGCACCCACGTCGGCATCGCCGCGTCGAGCCCCGTCGCCCCGGCGGTGTAGGTGTACATATCGGCGGTGATGCGCTGCCCCGCCTTGCGCGCGGCTTCGACCTTGGCGATGATCGCGTCATATTTGCCCCAATTCGCCTTGCCGGCGAATTTGAGATGATAGATTTCGGCCGGCGCGCCGCTCTGGCGGCTGATGTCGATCAGTTCGTCCACCGCCTCCTCGATATGGTCGCCTTCGGACCGCATGTGGCTGATATACATGCCGCCGCACCGCGCCGCCTCGGTCGCGAGCGCGACGAGTTCAGGGGTCTCGGCATAGGCGTTGGGCGCATAGATGAGCGAGGAACCGACCCCCATCGCACCTTCCTGCATCGCCTGATGGACGAGGGCGCGCATCGTCCCGAGCTGCGCCGCGTCGGGATCGACGTCGCCTTCGCCGAGCACATGGACGCGCACCGTGCCCGCGCCGACGAAGGAGGCGACGTTCGGCGAGATGCCCTTATCAGTCAGATAGTCGAGATAATTGCCGAGCGTCGTCCACGGGATGTCATATTTGAAATCGCCCTGCCGCTGGATCGCGAGCGCCTTCATCTCGGGGTTCATCGGGCCCATCGACCAGCCCTCACCCATCACCTCGAGCGTCACGCCCTGCTTGATGTCGGACATGCCGCGCCCGTCGAGGAGCAGCGATTCGGTCGCCCAGCTGAGCATGTTGATGAACCCCGGTGCGACCGCGAGCCCCTTGGCATCGACCGTCCTCCCCGCCTTCGCGCCCGACGCGCCATGCGTGACCGCGACGATCCGGTCGCCCGTGATCAGCACGTCGCCGACATAGGGATCGCCGCCGCCGCCGTCATAGATCGACCCGCCGCGGATCAGCACGTCAACCGCAGGCGCGGTCCGCGCCGTCGCGGCGGTCGCGACATCGTCCGCCCACACCGGCACCGCGACCGAGGCGAGCAGCGCTCCTGCGATGGTCAGCGAGAATTTCATCCCGTGCATTTCCCTCTTTCCCCATTTCCAGACTGCGCCGAGAAAGCGATCCGATTGTGGGCATTCGAGACGTCCTGTAAAGAAAATTATATCCCGATATGAAAATTTTTCGCGCGCTGCGCCCGCGACCCGCCGAAGCTCTTCGCGATGGACGGGATCAGTTGTCGAAGCCCGACAAGAAGGCCGCGACGTTGCGGCCGAGTTCGCCGACGGCGTAGCCGCCCTCCATGACGATCAGCACCGGCAAACCCAGTCCGGCGACGCGCCGCCCGATCTTTCGATAATCGTCGCACTCGAGCCGGAAGTGCGAAATCGGATCGCTGCTGTGCGTATCGGCGCCGAACGACAGGATCAGAAAGCGGGCACCCCATGCCGCAAGTCCGGCGAGCGCCCGGTCGAGCGCCGGGGCATAAGCCGCGCCGTCGCTACCGCGCGGCAGCGGGAGGTTGAGCGTCGCCCCTTCGCCCGCCCCTTCGCCGATCTCGTCGGCGTGGCCCCAGTAAAAGGGGTAGTCGGTCGCCGGATCGGCGTGAATCGAGGCGAAGTAGACATCGCCGTCGGCGTAGAAGATGTCCTGCGTGCCATTGCCATGATGATAGTCGATATCGAGAATTGCGACGGGCCCGAGCCCGCGCGCCTGCGCCGCGCGCGCCGCGATCGCCGCATTGTTGAGGTAGCAATAGCCGCCCATATAGTCGCGCCCGGCGTGATGCCCCGGTGGTCGGCACAGCGCGAATGCCGCCGCCTCGCCGCTCGCCGCCAGATGATCGAGTGCCGAAAGCGCGGTTTGCGCCGACCAATAGGCTCCGTCCCAGGTTCCTGCGGCAATCGGCGTCGCGGCATCGAAGCTGAAGGCGCCGAGGTCGGCGTCGATCCGGCCGAACGACAGCGGGCGCCGCCGCACGACGGGGAAGGTATAGCCGATCGCATCGCCATCGCGGCCGGCGGCGCGCCACGCGTCGTGCGCGCGCTGCAGAAAGGCGAGATAGCTGGCATCGTGGACCGCGGCGAGCGGCGCCAGGCCGAAATCGCGCACCGGCTCCCATCCGTCGAGCGCCTCGACGATCGACCGCGGCCGATCCGCATTCTCGGCGTAGGGCACCCACTCGCCATTGTGCAGTTCGCGCGTCGGCGCATGCGCGAGCTGCCGGTCGTCGAAAAATCGCTTCACGGCTTGGCCCGTCCCTTCCTTCCCGCAGTCTCGCCAAAGTTCGCCTATCTCAAGCCATCGGCCGTGTCACGAACCGACACCGCGATACCCGCCATCGTTATATAAAGGATTCTTTATATCTCCTGTTGACATGAGGCGCGCTCGGCCTATCCTCATGTCGTCGAGGTTCTTCGCGTCGTCCCGTGCGCCGCGAAGCTAAGACGGGAAGCCGGTGCAAAGCCGGCGCTGCCCCCGCAACTGTAAGCGGTGAGCGGCGGTCGATACACGTCACTGGCCCGCAAGGGGCCGGGAAGGCCAGACCGCCGCGGCGATCCGCGAGCCAGGAGACCTGCCTCGTCAGATAACGTCCTCCGGCGGGGTGTCCGGTCAGGCCGCATGCATGGCTGCGCCCGACCCTTGCCTCGCGGGCGCATCGCGATGTGCATGTTCGCCCGGCTGTCGCCCTTGCCCCATGCAAGGTGTTCGAACCATGACTGTCAGCGTTGCCACTTTGGGCTTTCCCCGCATCGGCCTGCGCCGCGAACTCAAATTCGCCCTCGAATCCTATTGGGCCGGCAAATCGGGCCTCGCGGAGCTGCGCGAGGCGGCCGCCGGGCTGCGCATCGCCAACTGGGCGCGGCAAAAGGCGCTGGGCGCCAACATCCTGCCCTCGAACGATTTTTCGCTCTACGACCATGTTCTCGATACCAGCGCGCTGGTCGGGGCGGTCCCCGCGCGTTACGACTGGGACGGCGAGACGGTCGACAGCGACACCTATTTCGCCATGGCGCGCGGCAGGCAGGGCTCCGGCGTCGAGGGGTGCCGGCACGGCCACGATGCGACCGCGCAGGAAATGACCAAATGGTTCGACACCAATTATCATTTCATGGTTCCCGAACTGACCGCCGGCCAGACCTTCCGCATCGCCTCGACCAAGATTTTCGACGAATATGAGGAAGCGAAGGCACTCGGCTATGCCACTCGTCCCGTCCTCCTTGGCCCGGTCAGCTATCTGATGCTGGCAAAGGGAAAGGCGGTCGAACCGCTCGCCCTGCTCCCTGCCCTCCTCGACGTCTATGCGGACATACTGGCGCGGTTGGCGAAGGCGGGGGCCGAATGGGTCCAGATCGACGAGCCTTGCCTCGTCCTCGACCTGACCGCCGACCAGCGCACCGCGTTCGAGCGCGCCTATGCGCGGCTGGCCACCCGCGGTCCGCGTCTGATGCTCACCACCTATTTCGGCGGGCTCGGCGACAATCTCGATCTCGTCGCCGACCTGCCGGTGCACGGCGTCCATCTCGATCTGGTGCGCGCGCCCGGCCAGCTCGAAGCGGCGCTGGCGCGGCTGGCACCGCACATCCTTCTCTCGCTCGGCGTCATCGACGGCCGCAACGTCTGGCGCGCCAATCTTCCCGACCTCTATTGGCGGCTCAAGGCACTCGCGGCAGAGCGCGACCTCATCGTCGCGCCCTCCTGTTCCCTCCTCCATGTGCCCGTCGATCTCGCCTCCGAAACCACGCTCGACCCCGAAATCGGCCAATGGCTGAGTTTCGCCGCGCAGAAGATCGAGGAACTGGCGGCGCTCGCCAGGGCACTGAACGAGGGCGAGGACGCAAGTTTCGGCGCCTTCTCGGCCTCGCGCATCGCAGCGGTCGCCCGCCGGACCTCGCCGAAGATTCACGATCCGGGTGTTGCCGCGCGTCTCGCCGCGCTCGACGACGCGGCCACGCGCCGCGGCGCGCCGTTCGGCGCCCGCCGCGAAGCCCAGCAACGACGCCTTGCCCTCCCCATCTATCCCGCGACCACCATCGGCTCCTTCCCGCAGACCGCCGATGTTCGCAAGGCGCGCGCCGCGCATATCCGGGGCGAGATCGACGATGCGGCCTATGCCCGATACCTGCGCACCGAGACACGCGCCGCGGTTAAATGGCAGGAGGAAATCGGCCTCGACGTGCTCGTCCACGGCGAATTCGAGCGCAACGACATGGTGCAATATTTCGGCGAGCAGCTTGCGGGATTCGCCTTCACCCGCGGCGGCTGGGTGCAAAGCTATGGCTCGCGCTGCGTCCGCCCGCCGATCCTCTATGGCGACGTGTCGCGCCCCGCCCCGATGACGGTCGAGTGGTGGCGCTATGCCCAGGATCAGACCGATCGCCCGGTGAAGGGAATGCTGACCGGCCCGGTCACGATCCTCAACTGGTCCTTCGTCCGCGACGATCAGCCGCGCGCGACGAGCTGCCGCCAGATCGCCCTCGCGATCCGCGACGAGGTGCGCGATCTGGAAGCCGCGGGCGCCGCGATCATCCAGATCGACGAAGCCGCGCTGCGCGAAGGCTTGCCGCTGCGCCGCAGCGAATGGCAGGCCTATCTGGACTGGGCGGTCGAAGCCTTTCGCATCGCATCGTCAGGGGTGCGCGACGACACGCAGATCCACACGCATATGTGCTATTCGGAATTCAACGACATCATTCGCGCGATCGGCGATATGGACGCCGACGTCATCTCGATCGAGACCGCGCGGTCGCAGATGGAGCTGCTCGACGCTTTTGCGAGCTATGCCTATCCGAATGCGGTCGGTCCGGGGGTCTATGATATTCACAGTCCGCGCATTCCGGCGACCAGCGAAATGACCGATCTGCTTGCCCTTGCCGGCCGCCATGTGCCGCCGGCGCAGCTCTGGGTTAACCCCGATTGCGGGCTCAAGACGCGCAAATGGGACGAGGTGCGCCCCGCGCTCGTCGCGATGGTTGCGGCGGCCAAGGCGATGCGCGCCCGCGCGCTCGTGCGGGAGGCCTATGATGCAAATTGACGCCATGCCGGACGACCAGCCCGCCGTCCGCGTCACCGCCATGCCGGCGAACGCCAACGTCTATGGCGATATTTTCGGCGGCTGGTTGATGGCGCAGATGGACCTTGCCGCCTCGTCGGTCGCGTCGCTCCACGCGCGCGGCCGGGCGGTCACGATCTCGGTGGAAGGCATGTCCTTCCACCGTCCGGTCTTCGTCGGCGACGAACTTTCGGTGTTCGGCCGGCTGGTCAAGGTCGGCCGCACCTCGATGCATGTCGAGGTCGAGACCTGGGCGCGCGACCGGCACTCCGAGGAAGGGCACAAGGTCACGCAGGCGGTCTTCATCTTCGTCGCGGTCGGCCCCGACCGCCGGCCGCGCGCGGTGCCGCCGCTGCCGGCCTAGGCCGCCTCAACCCGCTTCGGGCGCGAGCGTCGTCCATTTCGCGTCGCCGGCGCTGTTTTCGACCATCGCCTCGACGAAGGCCATCGTTCGCAGCCCGTCGCCCGCGCCGGGGAACCAGCCCGCGTCGCCGCGTTCGGGCGCGGTCTTTGCGCCCGCCGCCACCGCGCGGCCGAAGCGGCTGTAGAGGTTGGCGAACGCTTCGATATAGCCTTCGGGATGCCCCGCCGGCGTGCGCAGCTGCGCCATCGTCGCGGGATCGAGGCCGGGGCCGCCGGCGCGGACAATCTCGGCCGGGCGGTCGAGCCAGCGCAGCGTCAGCGTGTTCGGCTCCATCTGCGACCAGTCGAGCCCGCCCTTCTCGCCATGGATGCGCAAGCGCAGCCCATTCTCGTCGCCCGCGGCGATCTGGCTCGCCTTGAGCACGCCGCGCGCGCCGCCTGCGAAGCGCAGCAGCGCGGCGACATCGTCGTCGAGGCGGCGTCCGGGGACATGGATGGTGAGGTCGGCGCTCAGCGCTTCGACCGCAAGCCCCGACACATGTTCGGCGAGCTGGAAGGCGTGGGTACCAATATCGCCGAGGCAGCCGCCGAGACCGGCGCGCGCGGGGTCGGTGCGCCATTCGGCCTGCTTGTTGCCGTCGCGGTCGATCGGGCTGCTCAGCCAGCCCTGCGAATATTCGACCTGCACCAGCCGGATCGCGCCGAAATCGCCGCGCGCGACGCGCAGGCGCGCCTCCTCGATCAGCGGATAGCCGCTATAGGTGAAGGCAAGGCCATAGAGCTTGCCGCTGCGCCGCGCCGCCGCCTCGATCGCGCGCGCTTCGGCGAGGTTCATCGCCATCGGTTTTTCGCACAGGACATGAAAGCCCGCCTCGAGCGCGGCGATCGACATCGGCGCATGCAGATGATTGGGCGTGACGATGGCGAGCGCCTGCATCCGCTGGTCCGCGGGCAGCGCCGCTTCGCCCGCGAGCAGGGCGTCGAAGGACGCATAAGCGCGCGCCGTATCGAGCCCGAGCGCCTCGGCGCTGCGCCGGCTGCGCTCCGCATCGCCGCTGAACGCGCCGCACACCAGCTTCCATTCGCCGTCGAGCGCCGCGGCCATCCGGTGCACCGCCCCGATGAAGGCCCCCTCGCCGCCGCCCGCCATTCCGTAGCGAAGTTTCGCTTGCGCTCCCATTCGTATTCTCCCGAAACATATTTCCGAAAAACGATTGCTTAACTCGATTCGCGATGGTTACATGCCTCGACCGACTGTTGCCAGACGGGAGAGGATAATGAAATTAACGGTCGCGCTACCGACGGTGGCGACATCTTTGGTTGCGCTAACATTTTTCGCGTCGCCAATCGCGCGCGCGGGTGCTGGTCAGGATGCCGGCGCGCAGGCCTTTGCAGCGTGCCGCGCGTGTCACACGCTCGAGGCGGGGGGCAAGAACGGCGTCGGACCCAATCTCCACGGGCTGTTCGGCCGCAAGGCGGCATCGGCGCCGGGGTTCATCTACAGCCCGGCGCTCAAGACCTCGAAAATCCAGTGGGACGAAAAGTCGCTCGACGCCTATTTGACCGCGCCGACGAAGCTGGTCCCGGGCACACGCATGTTCGTCAGCGTCCCCGATCCGGCGCGGCGCGGCGCCCTGATCGCCTATCTCAAGACCGAAACATCGAAATAACCGAAGGGGCAGCGGCATGAAGGGACCAGCGGTATTCCTCGCGCAGTTCATGGGCGACGCGGCGCCGTTCGATACGCTGCCGTCCGCCGCGCGCTGGATGGCCGATGCGGGCTATGTCGGCGTTCAGATCCCGACGTGGGACAGCCGCTGCATCGACCTTCGCCAAGCCGCGGAAAGCCAGGATTATTGCGACGAACTCGTCGGCACCTGCCGCGAGGCGGGGGTCGAGATTACCGAGCTGTCGACGCATCTGCAGGGCCAGCTCGTCGCGGTCCACCCCGCCTATGACGTCGCCTTCGACGGCTTCGCGCCCGAGGCGCTGCGCGGCAAGCCCGCCGAGCGTCAGGCGTGGGCGGTCGAGCAACTCCACCTCGCCGCGCGCGCGAGCCGGCGGCTCGGCCTCGATGCCCATGCGACCTTTTCGGGCGCGCTCGCCTGGCCCTATCTCTATCCGTGGCCGCAGCGCCCCGCAGGGCTGGTCGAAGAGGCCTTCGCCGAACTCGCGAAGCGCTGGCGCCCGATCCTCGACGCCTTCGACGAACAGGGGGTCGATCTCGCCTATGAAATCCATCCGGGGGAGGATCTCCACGACGGGGTGACGTTCGAGCGCTTCCTTGCCGGCGTCGGCGACCACCCGCGCGCCAACATCCTCTATGACCCCAGCCACTATGTGCTGCAGGCGCTCGACTATCTCGACTTCATCGACATCTATCACGAGCGCATCCGCATGTTCCACGTCAAGGATGCCGAACTCAATCCGACCGGGCGGTCGGGCGTCTATGGTGGGTATCAGGACTGGGTCGACCGTCCGGGCCGCTTCCGCTCGCTGGGCGACGGGCAGGTCGATTTCGGCGGCATCTTTTCGCGGCTTACCCAATATGGCTACTCGGGCTGGGCGGTGCTCGAATGGGAATGCTGCCTGAAGCATCCCGAAGATGGCGCGCGCGAAGGCGCACCCTTCATCGCCGCGCACATGATCCGCCGCGCCGACAAGGCGTTCGACGATTTCGCGGGCGGCAGCGATCCGGCGCTCAACCGCAAGCTGCTGGGTCTCGACTGACGCCGGGGCGGCACGCAAACGAAAAACGATAAAGGGGAGAGAGCGGGATGGCGGCGACAGTACATAAGGGACGATTGTTCTGGCTCGGCGTGCTCGCGCTGTTCACCGCGGCGGCGAGCCTTGCGATCCGCGGCGCGATTGCGAGCGGGCTCAAGAGCGAATGGATCGATCCGATCGCGCCGCTGCACGCCGGCGAACTGGTCGCCGCCGCGCTCGGCGCCGCCTTCCTCAGCTTCTCGATCACCCTCTTCGTTGCGAGCGCGCTGCTCGACCAGCTCGGCATGAAGCGCTGCCTGATCGGCGCCGGTCTCTGCTTCCTCTTCGGCCCGCTGATGATCGTCACCGCGGGCCATGTCGCGAGCGGAATGGGCATCTATACGCTCGTCTGGCTCGGCATGCTCTTGAGCGGGATCGGCTGGGGGCTGACCGAGGCGACGATCAACCCGCTGACCGCGCAGCTCTATCCCGAGGATACGACGCACCGGCTCAACGTGCTCCACGCCTGGTTTCCGGGCGGGATCATCGTCGGCGGCCTGACCGGATTCTTCTTCTCGGAAGCGCTGCCGTGGCAGGGGATCATGGCGCTGGTGATGATCCCCGCCGCCGCGACGGTGCTGATCGCGGCGACCACGGCCTTTCCGCCGCCGCTCCGCGAGCAAAGCGGCGTCAGCTTTGGCGAGATGTTGAGCGAGGTGTTCCGCCGTCCCAGCTTCTTCATCTGGTTCGGCGCGATGTTCCTGACCGCCGCATCCGAACTCGCGCCCGGCCAGTGGATCGACGTCGCGCTGTCGAACCGCGTCGGGATGCGCGGCATATTGCTGCTCGTCTATGTCAACGCGCTGATGTTCATATTCCGCCATTTCGCGGGACGGCTCGCCAATCGCATCTCGAACCCCGGGCTCCTCTGGGTGTCGAGCCTGCTCGCCGCGATCGGGCTGTTCATGCTCAGCCAGGCGCAGTCGCCGGTCGCGGCGATCGCCGCCTCGACCGTGTGGGGGCTTGGCGTCTGCGTGATGTGGCCGACGATGCTCGCCTCGGTCGCCGAACGCTATCCGCGCGGCGGATCGTGGGCGATGGGGCTCGTCGGATCGGCGGGCGCGCTCGCCAGCTTCTTCGTCCTGCCGCAGCTCGGCGCGATGTACGACGCCGCGAAGGTCGAGTTCGCCGGCGGGCCCGAAGCCTTCGCTGCACTGACCGGCGCCGCCAAGCTCGCGGTCGAGGATGCCGCGGCGTCGCTGTCGTTCCAGCGGCTGGCGATCCTGCCCCTAATCCTGCTCGGCGTGTTCGGCTTCGTCTGGTGGCGCGAACGCGGCAAGTCGCGCGCCGCGCTGGCGGGAGAGGCGGCATGAGGGTCTCGCGGCGCTCGGTGCTGGCGGGAAGCGTGGCTGCGGCGGGAGCTGCGGCGGTCGCGCACGCCGCGCCGACCGGCAACGCCGCGCGCTTCTCGCTCGGCTTTGCCCCGCACGAAGGCAGTTTCGCGAGCCGCGGCGACCGGGTCGAGCAGATCGCTTTTGCCGCCGATCAGGGCTTTACCGCATGGGAGGATAATGAGGCGGCGGGGCGCCCGGTTGCCGAGCAGACGGCGATGGCGCGCGCGTTGCAACAGCGCGGGATGACGATGGGCGTGTTCGTCGCCAGCATGCCGCGCTGGGGCGATTTCCGCCCGCAGCTCGGCGGCGGGGACGATACCGACCGGCAGGCCTTCCTGTCCGACATTCGCGCCTCGATCGACGTCGCGAAACGGCTGAATGCGAAATGGGCAACGGTCGTTCCGGGCTTCCTCGACCGCCGGCTCCCGCTCGACATCCAGTCCGCCCGCATCGTCGACACGATGCGCCGCGCCGCCGAGATCGTCGAACCGCACGGGCTCGTCCTCGTGATGGAGCCGCTCAATACGCTCGTGAACCATCCCGGCGTCTTCATGCAGACGGTCACGCAGGGCTTCGCGGTCGCAAGGGGCGTGAACAGTCCTGCGGTGAAGGTTTTGGCCGACCTCTATCACCAGCAGATCCAGGCGGGAAATCTGATCAACACGCTCGACAGCTGCTGGGACGAGATCGGCTATATCCAGTTCGGCGACAATCCCGGGCGCAACGAACCCGGCACCGGCGAGATCAACTATCGCAACATCGCCCGCTGGCTTCGGGCAAAGCGCTATGCCGGGGTGATCGGCATGGAACATGGCAATTCGGTCGAGGGCCGCGCGGGCGAGGAGCGGCTGATCGCCGCCTATCGCGCGATCGACGCGGCATGAGGAGGAAGCGAGTGAGACGGATCGGTATGGTTGTCGCGATGGCCGTCGCGGCATCGACGGGGAGCAGCGGCATGGCGCAGGACAAGCCGAGGTTCAAGGACACGCCGATGCTGCCGGGCGGCGAGTGGCATGTCCACGATTCCGACCGTCCCTATCCGAAGGTGGTGACGCCGGGCGCCGAGCCGGGCGCGGCGCCGTCCGACGCGATCCGGCTTACCCCCGATGCCTGGACGTCGACGGGCAAGCCATGGGTCATCGACAACGGCGTGATGACCGTGCCGGCGCGCGCCGAGGGCGAGGCCGAGAGCCTGCTCGTCAGCAAACAGAGCTTTGGCGACGTTCAGCTGCATCTCGAATTCCGCTCGCCCAGCCCGCCGCAGCACAGCTCGCAGGACCGCGGCAACAGCGGCATCTGGTTCATGCAGCGCTATGAAATCCAGATCCTCGACGGCTATCAGAACGCAACCTATGCCGACGGGACGGTTGGCGCCATCTATGGATGGAAACCGCCGCTGGTGAACCCGTCGCGGCCGCCGGGTGAATGGCAGAGCTATGACATCGTCTTCGAACGCCCGCATTTTGCTGCCGACGGCACGCTTGAGCGCCCCGCCTATATCACCGCCTTCCTGAACGGCGTGCTGGTGCAAAACCGCCAGCCGTGGCTCGGCACGACGATCTGGCGGCAGGTCGGCCATTATGAAGCGCATGGCGATACCGCGCCGATCCAGCTGCAGGATCATCATTCGCCGGTATCGTTCCGCAATATCTGGGTTCGCCCGCTGTCCGCGTCCGCGGAAAGCCACGACGAGGGAGACGCACGGTGATCGACCGTAGAGACGCCCTGGCGGGCATTGTGACGATGTTCGGCGCCGCGCTGTTCGCGCCGATCGCCCGCGCCGCGTCGGGCAAGATACCGGTGATCGACACGGGACCGCCCGGCAGCGCGGTTTTCACCGCCGGCCAGCGCGCGCTCGTGACCGCGCTCAGCGAGCGCGTCATCCCGACCACCGACACGCCGGGCGCGATCGCGGCGGAGGTGCCCGCCTTCATCGAAAAGCTGCTCGCCGACTGGGCCAGGCCCGAAGACAAGGCGCCGATCCTCGCCGGCCTCGACGCCGTCGAGGCGCGCAGCCGCCGCGACTATAAGGTCGCCGCGGCCGAAGCGACGGCGGAGCAACAGGATGCACTGCTGACGCTCGCGATGAACGACGCGCTGCCCGGCGGCGCCGACTTCTTCTACAAATTCCGCCAGCTCGTCATCACCGGCTATTACACGTCGGAGATCGGCATCACGCAGGAGCGCGAATATCTGCCCGTCCCGGGCGAATATGACGGCGCTTTCCTCTATTCCAACGTCAACAAGGTCTATTCGTCATGAGCATGAACCGACGTCAGCTGCTCGCGGGCGGCACGCTTCTCGCTGCCTCGCTCGCAGCGGGCCCGCTTGCCGCCAAGGCCGCGCGCGCGCCGCGCAAGGTGGGGCTTCAGCTCTACACGGTGCGTGACATCTTCGCGGCCGACCCGATCGGCACGCTCGAGAAGGTGGCGAAGATCGGCTATCGCGAGGTCGAATATGGCGGCGGCTATGATGCGATGGACCATGCCGCGCTGCGCGGGGCGATGGACCGGCTCGGGCTGTCCTCGCCGTCGATCCATGTCGGTTATGACGCGCTCGCGAACCAGTTCGACGCGGCGGTGGCGATGGCGCGCACGCTGGGCGCCGACACGATCGTGCTGCCGTGGATGGAGCCCCAATATCGCGACCCCGCCGCGTGGCGCACCGTCGTTTCCAACGCCAACCGCTTCGCCGCGCAGCTGAAAGATGCGGGACTCGGCTTTGCCTATCACAATCATGATTTCGAATTTCTGGTGAAGGACGGCGACACGAGCCTGTTCGACATGCTGCTCGCCGAACGCGACCCGGCGCTGGTGCAGTTCGAACTCGACCTCTTCTGGGCGGTCAAGGCCGGTCAGGACCCCAAGGCGTTGATCCGCCGTCTGCCGGGGCAGATCTATGCCTATCACGTCAAGGACATGACCGCCGAAGGCAATATGACCAGCGTCGGCAATGGCGTGATCGACTTCGCCGACATCTTCACGCTGAACGACGTGGCGGGTGTGCGGCACTTCTATGTCGAGAATGACCAGGCTCCGGCGCCCTATCTGCCCGACATCACTGCCAGCTTTACCGCGCTCAGCCGTCTTCGCGCCTGACCCGACCATCGGAGGATATTCATATGACAGCGACGAACCAATTCGACGCTATCGTCGTCGGCTCGGGCGTCAGCGGCGGCTGGGCGGCGAAGGAGCTCACCGAAAAGGGGCTGCGCGTGCTGATGCTCGACCGCGGCGTGATGGTCGAGCATGGCGCCGACTACACCTATGACGGCAAGCCCGCCTATGAGATTCCGGCGCGCAACATCATGCCCGAGCCGCTGATCGAGAGCGACTATTTCATCGCGACCCACGGCTATGTCTCGCCCGCGAGCCAGAAATTCTACAATAACGACCGGCTCAACCCCTATGCCTATGACGAGGGAGAGAAATTCTATTGGATCCGCCCCGGTGCGGTCGGCGGCAAGTCGCTGATCTGGGGGCGCTGGAGTTTCCGCTGGAGCCCTGAGGATTTCGAGGCGAACAAGCGCGAAAATGTCGGGATCGACTGGCCGATCCGCTACGACGACCTTGCGCCCTGGTACAGCTATGTCGAAAAATATGCCGGCGTATCGGGCAGCCGCGAGAATCTGCCGCAGCTTCCCGACAGCGAATTTCAGCCGCCGATGCCGATGAACATCGCCGAGAAATGGCTTAAGGAAAGGCTCGAGGCGACCTCGCCGGGCCGCAAGCTCATCCACACGCGGCTGTCGAACATGACCGAGGACAAGCCCGATCAGGGCCGCAGCCGCTGCCAGTTCCGCAACCAGTGCGGGCGCGGCTGTTCGTTTGGCGCCTATTTCTCGACGCAGGCGGTCACCTTGCCCGCCGCGCGCGCCACCGGCCGCCTGACCCTGCGCCCCGATGCCGTGGTTTCGAACCTCGAATATGATCCGAAGGCCAAGCGCGTGACCGGTGTGCGCGTGATCGACGCGAAGACCGGGGTTGCCGAGATCATTCCGGCGCGGCTGGTCTTCCTCTGCGCCTCGGCGATGGCCTCGACGCAGATCCTGATGAACTCGCGCCCCACCGGCAGCGGTCGCAGCCATTTCGATACGAGCGGCACGCTCGGCCGCTATGTGATGGACCATATCTTCCGCGTCGGCATCTGGGGCGAGATCCCCGGCATGACCGACTATATCGAATATGGCCGGCGCCCCGGCGCGGTCTATATCCCGCGCTTCCGCAACGTCGGCGGCGAGGAAGGCGTCGGATTCCGCCGCGGCTATGGCTATCAGGGGTCCGCCTATCGCAGCCCCGCCGGACCGCAGGGCTTCGGCGCCGCGATGAAGCACGGGATGCGCGAATATGGCCCGTGGCAGTTCGGCATGGGCGCATTCGGCGAATGCCTGCCCTATGAGGATAATCGCGTCAGCCTGCACCCCGACAAGGTCGACCGCTTCGGCGTCCCGCTGATGCGCTTCGACGTCACCTTCCGCGAGAATGAGCTGAAGATGATGAGCGATGCGCGCACCGAAGGCGAAAAGATGCTCCGCGCCGCGGGCTTGGTCAATGTGCAGAGCGAACGCAAGGAGCATGTCCCCGGCGACGCGATCCACGAGATGGGCGGCGCACGCATGGGCGCCGATCCGCGCCAGTCGGTTCTCAATAAGTGGAGCCAGGCGCACGATGCGAGCAATTTGTTCGTCACCGACGGCGCGCAGATGGCGTCGATCTCGTGCGTCAATCCATCGCTGACCTTCATGGCGCTGACCGCGCGCGCGGCCGATCATGCGATGAAGCAATTGCAGGCGGGCGCGATCTAGGCCGTGAACCCATAAATTGGCCGATCGAGGCGTCGAAATGGCGAAGATATCGGGTTCGGGCGGGTGCGGCGGGTAGCATCGCTACCCGCAAGGCCGCACGGGCCTGAGATCGAAGCCATTTCGGCGTCGCTTCGCGATTTGACCGATTTTGCCCAGGGCTTCGTCGAAAAGTCTGGAAATATCGACATATTCCTGCGCCTTTTCTCCCCGCCCCGAGCAAAATCGCTGCAAACCTCGATCGGCTAATTTATGGGTTCACGGCCTGGCCGGGGGTCATTCGATGGGCCTGCGGTGGTCCAGCATATCTTCCTCGCGGCTGGTCGCGCGCTCCTCCTGCACCTTGTCGGCGATATCGGTTTCGACCGAGACGTCCTGATGATCGGGCGCGGGCGGCTGAGGCGCCTTCGCTTTCGGGCGCGGGGCAGGGCTCTTGCGCTCACTGCGCGCGATCTCGAGCGGACTGCCGCTGTCGAAGCGCAGGCGATAGATCGGCTCGGGCAGGCCGAACCCCCGGGCTTCGAGCGTCATCTTCACCGCCCGGATGGCGGCGCTGCGCGCCTTGAACCAGTCGGTCTCGCGCTGGTCGATCCATCCGATGAAGCGAAGCAGGATGCTGCTGTCGCCGACCTCCTCGAGCCGCGCGCCCGGCGCCGGATCGCCGAGGACGAACGGCAATTCGCCCAGGCGCTCGCTTCCCACCGCCATCGCCTCGCCCGGATCGTCGCCCGCATCGACGCCGAGCACGAAATCGAAGCGGCGATCGGGATTGCGCGTATAGTTCAGAATATCGGCCTTGAAGACCGAGCTGTTCGGAATGCGCAGATGATTGCCGTCGAGCGTCATCAGGATCGTGGCGCGGCTGGTCAGGCGGATCACCCGCCCCTCGCGGTCGCCGATGACGACATGATCGTTGGCGCGAAACGGCTGCCGGATCGAGAGCATCACCGAACTCACATAATTGTCGACCGTGTCCTTGACCGCAAAGCCGATTGCGAGACCGATCACGCCCGCCGAGCCGAGAATCGCGCCGAGCAATGTCGAGGCGCCGAGCAGGTCGAGCGCGACGATTAACCCGACGAGGGTGACGAGCAGCCGCACGCTCGTCGCGACGAGGTCGGCGAGGAAATTATTGGGCGAAAGCCGCGCCCAGAGAAATTTCGCCCGGGCGAGCGCGCTGCCGATGAACCAGAACAGCAAGATGATGACCAGCGCGACGGCGAGCAGCGGCAGCAACTGAATGATTTGTTGCAGCCGTTCGTTCAGCCGCCCCATCACCGGGGCCAGATTCCGCGACAATTCGCTGTCGCGGACGATATTGTTCTGAACCGCGACGACCCCCTTCACGCGCAGCGCGATCTGCCGCGCCCGCTCGACGTCCTTGGGGTCGGCCACCGTGCCCGACAAGGAAACGACGCCCGAATCGACCGTCACCCGCGTCGTTTCCAGCCCGTCGAGCTCGCGATAGATGCCGCGCAGCCGCTCGGCGATCGCGCTGTCGGTGTCGGGCGTCGCCCCCGTCGCGATCTCGGCGGTGCCGTCGCCGCCGTCGGCCGCCGGCGAAGCGCGCGGATTGCTGTCCGCAAGGGAAGGCAGTGCCTGCGCCGCCAGCGGCGCACCGGTCAGCCCGAGCGCGAGCGCGACTACGATGAAGATCGGCTTCATAATCAGGCCTTTCGTCATCGTGACTATAACGCAGAATTGGCGGGCGGTCGCGGACTATCCGGAAAAGGCCCACGCCAGCCAAGCCGCGACGGTTCGAAAATCCAAGGGATTTTGGTAGCGGAGGAGGGACTTGAACCCCCGACACGCGGATTATGATTCCGCTGCTCTAACCAGCTGAGCTACTCCGCCCCGAAAGGCCGCCGCTGCGGGCGAGCAGCGCCTATAGGCATGGCGGCGGCGGCGGTCAATATCGTGCGTGCGCCCCGCGAAAATTCCGCGCGAAGGCGGGCTCCCACGGGCCGCCGCGATAGAGATGCGCGGCGAGCCCGACTATCGCGAGCGGGCGCGGGCGGAAATCCTGCGCCAGTCTGGCGAGCAGCGCGCGCGCCGCCTCGGGAGCGACCTTGTTCTGCACCGTGATGTGGAGCCGCGGGGTGCCGCGATCCTGCGCCGACAGCATTCCGGCGAAGCGGTCGGCGATGCGCGCGCGAATTTCGAGAAGATCGGGGCTTTCGATCCGGAAGGCGACGCCGCGGCCGAGCGAATAGACCTCGCGCAGCATCGCGGGCGGCGGCGGGGTGTCGGCCGCGATGCCCCGGATCAGCCGCTCGAGCTCGGCGAGCGCCGACGGCGGGAGCTGGTGAATGAGCGTGATGTGCGCCGACAGATAATTGCGATCGGGCGGGAAATGCGCGGCGCGCAGCGCGTCGAACCAGCGCCGGTCCGCCGCACCCATCGTTCCAGTGACGACGATGGGCGCGGCGCCAGCGGCGCGGTCGGGAGGGGGGATGGCCGCGCCGGCTATTTCGGGGTTCTCGTGCGGGGGCGACGGAGTGCCGGCCCGGATTGTCGGGAACGAGGGCGCAGATGGTCGCTCGCGGCGCCGAAAGCCAATCGATAAATTGGCTCACAATGATCGATTGAGCCGTTCAATCGCGCACCTCCCTATCGAGCCCATCCCAAAAGGTGCGTAGCGCGGTCGCCACCGCATCCGGACGCTCGGCGATCGCCCAATGCCCCGCGCCCTCGACCATCGTGAGCGGAAAGCCGTGCGCCGCGGCAAAGCGACTGGCGACCGACCGGTCGACATAAGGATCGTCGGCGCCCCAGATCAGCGCGCCGCGAGACGGCAAGCGGTCGAGATCGCGCGCCCAGTCGCGCGAGAAATCGAGCCCGTGCGCCGAGCGATAGAGCGTCAGGATCGCGCGGCGCTTGTCCTTGTTCGCCCATTGCCGGGCCTCCTCGACGGCGATCGCGGCCGGCATGCCCTGCTCGGCGAGCCCCCTGGCGAGCGCCGCCGGCCGGCTCAGCGCCATGAAGATCTCGCCGAGGATCGGGGTATTCCAGATGCGCGCGATGCGGTGGCCGCGATAGTCGGGATCGATGACCGCGTTCGAGACGGCCCAGCTGCGGATCAGGTCGGGGCGCAGCATCGCGGCGCGCTGCGCGATCAACGCGCCCCAATCATGGCCGACGATGTCGATCGGGCCGTGCGCGGCAACCAGCGCTTCCGCCTCGCCCACCGCCCAGTCGGCATAGGCCTCCTTGGTCGCCGCGAAGCCCGCGGGCAGCGGGCCGGTGAAGCCGGGCAGCGCGGGGACCGCGACGGGCGTGCCGCCAAGATCGAGCGCGTCGAGCAACGGCCGCCAGATCGCCGGGCTGTCGGGGACGCCGTGGAGGAACAGCTTTGCGGTGGTCATGGTCGCGTCCTTCCTCGTCGCCCCGGCGAAAGCTGGGGCCGCAGGCAGCCTCGCACTACGCCGATAGCGGCCCCAGCTTTCGCTGGGGCGGCGATTTCACCTACATCTCTCCCCGCGCGCGCCGGATTTCATACCATTTCTGCACGTTCGCGCTGTGCTCGGCGAGCGTGCGCGCAAAGACGTGGCCGCCATCCCCCTTGGCGACGAAATAGAGATAGTCGTTCGGTGCGGGGTCGAGCACCGCGGCGATCGACGCCTTGCCCGGATTGGCGATCGGCCCCTTGGGCAGCCCCGCCATGCTATAGGTGTTGTAATCGTTCACCGCCTCGATCTCCGACCGTTTGATGCGGCGACCGAGCGGCTTGCCCTTGGTGATCGGATAGATGATCGTCGGATCGGCCTGCAGCCGCATCCCCACTGCAAGGCGATTGGTGTAAACCCCCGCGACGGTGCGGCGCTCCGCAGGAACCGCGGTTTCCTTTTCGACGATCGAGGCGAGCGTCAGCGCTTCGTTGCGGGTCTTCGCAGCGGTGCGCGGGCTGCGCTTGGCCCATAGCTCGGCGAAGGTCTTGTCCATCGCCGCCTGCATCCGTTTCAGCACCGCGGCGCGCGTCTCGCCGCGCGTATAGGCATAGGTGTCGGGCAGCACGCTGCCCTCGGCCGGGACCGCGATTTTTCCGGTCATCCGCTTTTCGGCCATCAGCCGCTCCCACACCATGATCGACGGCATGCCTTCGGGAATGGTGACGAAGCGCTGGACGGTCTTGCCCGCCTGCATCAGCGCGAGGATGTCACCCGCGCTCATCCCCTTTTTCACTTCATATTCGCCGGGCTTGATCGGATCGTCGCCGCCAAAGAAGCGCGCATGGTTGACGAAAGCCGAGGCCGAGGTCACCCCCGCCTCCTCCAATATCTCGCCGGCCTTCGCGATGCTCGCGCCCGGCGGGATGACGACCACCGTGTCGCGCGGCGCGCCGCCCGAACAGGCGGTCAGCGCCAGCGCGAGCAAGGCTGCAAGCAGCCAGCGCATCGCGTCAAGCTTCGACCGCCTTGACGATCAGGCTCGCATTCGTGCCCCCAAAGCCGAAGCTGTTGTTGAGCGCCGCCTTGACGGGGCGGGCCTTCGCCTTGTGCGGCACCAGGTCGACGCCTTCGGTGCCTTCGTCGGGATTGTCGAGATTGAGCGTCGGCGGGACGATCTGGTCGCGGATCGCGAGGATACAGAAGATCGTCTCGACCGCGCCGGCGCCGCCCAGCAGATGGCCGATCGCCGATTTGGTCGAACTCATCGAGACATCGCCGATCGCGTCGCCGAACAGCCGCTTGACCGCGCCGAGTTCGATCGTGTCGGCCATCGTCGATGTGCCGTGCGCGTTGATATAGTCGATGTCGCCGGGGGTCATGCCCGCCTTTTTGAGCGCCATCTCCATTGAGCGATAGGCGCCGAAGCCTTCAGGATGCGGCGCGGTGACATGGTGCGCGTCGCCCGACAGGCCATAGCCGACGACCTCGGCATAGATTTTGGCGCCGCGCGCCTTCGCATGTTCATATTCCTCGAGCACGACGACCCCCGCGCCCTCGCCCATCACAAAGCCGTCGCGGCCCTTGTCATAGGGGCGGCTCGCCCTTTCGGGCGCGTCGTTGCTGCTCATGTTGAGCGCGCGCGCCTGCGCGAAGCCCGCGATGCCGATCGGGCAGATCGTCGATTCGGACCCGCCCGCAAGCATGATGTCGGCGTCGCCGTCCTTGATCATCCGCGCCGCGTCGCCGATCGAATGCGCCCCGGTCGAGCAAGCGGTGACGACCGCATGGTTCGGCCCCATCAGGCCATATTTGATGCTGACCTGCCCCGAAATGAGGTTGATCAGCCGCCCGTGGACGAAATGTGGGGAAACGCGGCCCGGACCCTTTTCGGCAAGCAGCAGGCTTTCGCTCTCGATCCCCGGCAGGCCGCCGATGCCCGAGCCGATCGAGCAGCCGGTACGCAGCCGGTCTTCTTCGCTCATCTCGGTCAGCCCCGCGTCCTCGAGCGCCTGTCCCGCGGCATCGATGCCATAGATGATGAAAGGATCGACCTGGCGCTGCACCTTGTGGTCGACGCGCTTGTTCGGGTCGAAGCCATAGTCATGGTCGGCGGGCTTCACCTCGCACGCGATCGTGCATTTCTGGTCCGATGCGTCGAAGCGGGTGATCGTTCCCGCGCCCGATTTCCCGGCGAGCAGATTGGCCCAGCTGGTTTCGACATCTCCGCCCAGCGGCGTCACCAATCCCAAACCCGTCACCACAACGCGGCGCATAGTCGTTCCTTTCGTCGGTCCCCGGTCCCGCGGGGACGCGCTTCATATAGCCGGCGGCGCACAGCCTTCAAAACGCCGGCGCATAAAAAAAGCTTCCCGGCCGCAGCGCCGAAACGCCCTGAACCGGGAAGCCGGAAACGCGTGGGCAGCGTCGCCGCCGCGTCCGGCCGCGCCGGACCGGGCTGCGTCAGCCCTTGTTCGCTTCGATATAGTCGATCGCATCCTTGACGGTCGCGATCTTTTCCGCCGCATCGTCGGGGATTTCGACGCCGAATTCCTCCTCGAACGCCATCACCAGTTCGACGATGTCGAGGCTGTCGGCGCCCAGATCGTCGATGAAGCTTGCTTCTTCGGTGACCTTGTCGGCTTCGACACCCAGATGTTCGACGACGATCTTTTTAACCTTTTCAGCCGAATCGCTCATGCACAGTTCCTTTTTCTGGCTATGTCGTGAATGTTGGGATTTGCCCTAGAGCCCAGCGGCGGGGCTGGCAAGAGGGCTGGCGCGATCGGGGCGCCACCCGGCCCTCGCCACCGGAGGTAAAGCGCGGGTCAATCGGGCGGCTCTGCGGACACGCCGGACGCCCGCAGCACCTCCGAAGCGCGGGCGATCACCGCAGGGGTGATCATGAATTGGCGCAGCACCTCCTCGGGCGGCGTGCCCGCAGGTTTGTGCGTATAATCGAGCAATTGCTGCCAGAGCCGTTGCGCTTCGTTCCTGTCGCCCTTGCGCGCCATCACGATCGCGCGGACCATCAGATATTGCGGTTCGAGCGTCGTCGGCGACGGCATCCGGTCGAGCAGCGCGAGCGCGCCGCCGACATCGCCGCTCTGCGCGAGCATGAAGGCGAGCGTGACCGCCGGAACCCCGGCGGAGCTCGGGTCGAGCTCGACCGACCGCTTGAGCAGCGGCAGCGCGGCGGCATTGTCGCCGCACGCCGCCTTGAACAGCCCCAGAAAGCCCGCAATATCGGCGTCATAGGGGTTGAGCAGTTCCGCCGCGTCGCCCATCGCCATCCCCGACTGGCAATCGCCGGCATAGAAATGCGCGCGCGCCATTGCGAACAGCCCGACCGTGCTGTTTGGCGCATTTTCATAGGCGGCGGCGGCCAGCCGCCGCGCTTCGGCAAAGGCGGCCTTGCCTTCGGGGGTTCCGCGGAGCGGTTGCCAGTCGCCGAAGCGCAGCCACGACAGCGCACCGAGAAGCGTCGCATCGCGCGGCTTGTCCTCGATCGAGGCGCGCAGACAGATCTCGACCTGCCGCGCATTGGCCATGCTGCGCATCTGGCGCATGCGGTTGAACTGCGCGAGGCAGGGATAGCCGGGCGCAAAATTCTCGGGCTCACGCTGCACCTGATCGCGGACGATGACCCCATAGTCGCCCGCAATCTGCGCGATCGCGGGGGCGAGTGTCCCGAATTCGGGAATCTGGTCGTCGGTGACGCGCAGCTGCGTCGACCAGATCGCGCGCTGGTCGGCGACGCGATTGAGGACGAGGGTGACGTCGACGGGACCCTCGGTGGTCCGCACGATCGACGAATCGAGCCTGTAATCGGCCCCCCGCGTCGATGCATTGACGCCGGGTCGCCGTGCGCTGAGCAGGTCGACGAGATCGAAGCGGCGCAAGCCGTCGCGCAATTTGCCGTCGAGCGCCCGCGCAATCGCGCGCGATACCGGCGTGTCGCCTGCCGTCGGTGCGCTGACCTCGAGGATCGGCAGAGGCTCGGGACCGAGCAGGTCTTCGCGGCCGTCGAACCACCACCAGGCGGCAGCGAGCGCGAGCAAGGCGACCGCCGCCGCGATGCCCCATGCCCACCAGCGCCGGGGCTGCCTTGACGTCACGCCCGTGCCGCTCGGTGGATCGACACCGGGCGCCGCCGCCGGCTGGGAGTCGTCCTCCACCGCGACACGCGCGGGCGGCGAAGCGCGGTGCTGCACGACCAGCTCGTAACTCCCTTGCGGAACGCGAAGGCGGTGCACCCAGGCGGTGTCGGCATAATAGCGGTCGAGCAGGCTGCGCAGCCGGCCGACCATGACGCGCGGATAGCTGTCGATCGCGGGATCGAAGTCGGCGCTGCGCCCAAGCGCCTCGGTCGCGATCGCATAGGCCTTCGGCACGCCGCGGCCGCCGCGAAGCTGATGTTCGGCCAGAAACTGAAGCAACCGCGACAGGACCGGCGAGCGCACGAAAAGCGGCGATGCGAGGAGCTGCTCGAGCTCCTCGGCAATGATCCGCTCGGCGTCGGCGGCATCATCGATGTCAGTAGCCTTGGTGCGGTCCATCTCCACCCTCTAGCGCCCCCCGCGTTGCAGAGCGCGGTAGATACGACAATCTTCGCCCGCTACCAGCCATTGTCGCCCCCATGTAACGGTAACAAGCGACCGGAAACGCGCTTTCCCGCCATTTGTTCCGCCAAACTCTTCCCAAAAAACCAGCAAAAAAAGTTAATATATCCCTAACATCCGGCTACACGCCGATACGTGACCCCTTGTAACTGCTCCGGGGACCGCTCTCCTGCCAGATTTACATCGTCGCGACGCCCCCCACAGCGCCGCGGTCTGGTCTGAGATTTTTCTCAGGTGGACGAATTGGAACCGGTGGGTCGAAGGATGCGAGCTGGTCCCTGGCGTCCTTCGCTGGACTTGCCGGTTCCATACACTGAGACTTCGCCGGTCGGCAACGTAGCCCCACCTACCTGCCGGCCGGCAAGTCCGCATCCCTTCTTTATCCCGACGACGCCCGGATCGCCCGCCTCTCGATGGACGGTCCGGGCTGTCGCCCTCGCGCCTCAGCTTTCGCCCGGCTTGCAATCGCCCGTGCGTTCGCCCGACATGCGCATCTGCATTCCCATCGCAGCGGGTCCGGCCCCCTCGCCCTGCGAGGCGACCTCCATCGTGTAGCTGTCGGGGCTATAGCGGCCCTTCATCGTCATCACCCGCTTCGCGCCGCCGCCCGAACAGCTCATCTTGGCGTCGATCGTACCACCGCCCATCTCGAAATGGTCGTAAACGCACGCATCGCCCAGATTCTTGGTAAAGCGTTCGCGCGGATTGCGCGCCTCTTCGGGCGTCAGACAGGTTTCGGACGTCTGCACCTGCCCCATCGCCGTCTTCATTTGCTCACGCGCCGCGGCGGGCATCTCGCCGGGAAAGTCGATGTCGACGATCTGCATTGTGTGGCTCCAATGGCCCGGCGCCATGAACGCGCCGCCCTTTTTCGCATCGGCGACCTTTGCATTGATCTCGTCGATCGAGGCATTTTTCGCCGATATGCTGTCGTCCGATTTGCCGCACGCCGTCAGCATCGCAAGCGATGCCGCCACCGCGATCGTCACAGGCCTGTTCATCGTCGATCTCCCCTCATTGCCGTGTGCCGCCATCCTCCCCATATTGCCCCGCGATGGCAATTCAGATTCGCACGTCGCTCGACGAAATCGATACGGCGGAGGATTATGTCCCCCACCGCCCCGCCCGCCCCGACAAGGTCGAGGGCGGCAAGGCCTTCGAGCTGGTCAGCGACTATCAGCCCGCGGGCGATCAGCCGACCGCGATCCGCGAGCTCGTCGACACGGCGCGGGAGGGCGAGCGCGACCAGGTGCTGCTCGGCGTCACCGGGTCGGGCAAGACCTTCACCATGGCTAAGGTGATCGAAGAGTTGCAGCGCCCCGCGCTGATCCTCGCGCCGAACAAGATCCTCGCGGCGCAGCTTTATGGCGAGTTCAAGAGCTTCTTTCCGAACAATGCGGTCGAATATTTCGTCAGCTATTACGACTATTATCAGCCCGAAGCGTATGTGCCGCGCAGCGACACCTATATCGAAAAGGAAAGCTCGGTAAACGAGGCGATCGACCGCATGCGCCATTCGGCGACGCGCGCGCTGCTCGAACGCGACGACGTCATCATCGTCGCCTCGGTGTCGTGCCTCTATGGCATCGGTTCGGTCGAGACCTATTCGGCGATGATCTTCGATTTGAAGAAGGGCCAGGTCGCCGACAATCGCGAGATCATCCGCAAGCTCGTCGCGCTCCAATACAAACGCAACGATCAGGCCTTCGCGCGCGGCAATTTCCGCGTGCGCGGCGACAGCCTCGAAATCTTCCCCTCGCACTATGAGGATATGGCGTGGCGCGTCAGCTTCTTCGGCGACGAGATCGAGGAAATCACCGAATTCGACCCGCTGACCGGAAAAAAGATCGCGAATCTCAATTCGATCCGCATCTATGCGAACAGCCACTATGTCACGCCGGGCCCGACGCTCAAGCAGGCGACCGAGGCGATCCGCCACGAACTCGCCGAGCGATTGAAGGAGCTCGAGGCCGAGGGGCGGCTGCTCGAGGCGCAGCGGCTCGAACAGCGCACCAATTTCGACCTCGAGATGATCGCCGCGACGGGCAGCTGCGCGGGGATCGAGAATTACAGCCGCTTTTTGACCGGCCGTCTCCCCGGCGAGCCGCCGCCGACCTTGTTCGAATATCTGCCTGACAATGCCCTGCTCTTCGTCGATGAGAGCCACCAGACGATCCCGCAGATCGGCGCGATGTCGAAGGGCGACCATCGCCGCAAGATCACGCTGGCCGAATATGGCTTCCGCCTGCCCTCGTGTATCGACAACCGCCCGCTGCGCTTTTCCGAGTGGGACATGATGCGCCCGCAGACGGTCAGCGTGTCGGCGACGCCGGGAACGTGGGAGATGGACCGGACGCAGGGCGTCTTCGCCGAACAGGTGATCCGCCCCACCGGACTCATCGACCCGCCGGTCGAGATCAAGCCCGTCGAGGAGCAGGTCGACGACCTGATCGCCGAAGCCAAGGCAACCGCAGCGAAGGGCTATCGAACCCTCGTCACGACGCTCACCAAGCGGATGGCGGAGGACCTCACCGAATTCCTCCACGAAGCGGGGCTCAAGGTCCGCTACATGCACTCCGACGTCGAGACGCTCGAACGCATCGAGATTATCCGCGACCTCCGCCTCGGCGTGTTCGACGTGCTCGTCGGCATCAACCTCTTGCGCGAAGGGCTCGACATTCCCGAATGCGGACTCGTCGCGATCCTCGACGCCGACAAGGAAGGCTTTTTGCGCAGCGAGACCAGCCTCGTCCAGACGATCGGCCGCGCCGCGCGCAACGTCGACGGGCGTGTCATCCTGTACGCCGACCGCATCACCGGCAGCATGGAACGCGCGATGCGCGAGACCGACCGCCGCCGCGAAAAGCAGCTCGCCTATAACGCCGAGCACGGCATCACGCCCGAAAGTGTGAAGAAACAGATCGGCGACATCATCGCCCATGTCGCGTCGAAGGACGGCGTGACGGTCGACATCGGCGAGGACAAGCCCGACCATATGGTCGGCCACAACCTCCGCGCCTATATCGCCGACCTCGAAAAGAAGATGCGCGACGCCGCCGCCGATCTGGAGTTCGAAGAGGCCGGCCGCCTGCGCGACGAAATCCGCCGGCTGGAGGCCGACGAGCTTGGGTTGCCCCCCGACGAACAGGTCGCGCCGAGAGTGGGGCGGAGCAACGAAGGCAAGCCGGGGACAAGGAAGGGCCGGTTCGGGAAGTCGAGCAAGACGAAGTGGGGGCGGTAGGCCGCCTTCGACCAAAGTCCCTCCTCTCCCGACCAGCGGCCTTGCCCCCTCCCCGTCCGCTGCTTAGGGTCCGCGCCCTAAACCGGGGAGACATCAATGAAATCGGGACTTTCGCTTATCGCCCTGGCGCTTGCCGCCGCCATGCCTGTCGCGCTGCACGCCGAGGACAAGGTCGACGACAAGGCCACGGTCGAAGCGCCCGCCGACTATGAGCCGCAGGTTCACACGACAAAGCTGTCGGGCAATTTCGGCGGCCAGCGCATCAATTACGCCGCGACGATCGGCGAGACGATCCTGAAGAACAAGGACGGCGTGCCCGAAGCCGCGGTCGTCACCACATCCTATATCAAGCAGCCGCGCGACCCGAGCCGGCCGGTGACCTTCCTGTTCAACGGCGGCCCCGGGTCGGGGACCGTCTGGCTGATGATGGGCGCCTTCGGACCGAAGCGCGTCGCGATTCCGGGCGACGGCACCGACGACGGCGCGCCGCCCTATCCGATCGTCGACAATCCCGACGCATTGCTCGACGTCACCGACATCGTCTTCATCGACCCGCCGGGCACCGGCTTTTCGCACCTGATCGGCAAGGCCGACCCCAAGGATTATTACGGTGTGACGCAGGACGCGAAGGCGGTTGCCGAGGTGATCCGCCGCTGGCTGAACGACAATGGCCGCTGGAACAGTCCCAAGTTCCTGGGCGGCGAAAGCTATGGCACGACGCGTTCGGCGGCGGTCGCCAACCAGCTGATGAACGTCACCTACAACGATGTCGGGCTCAACGGCATCATCCTGATCTCGACGGTGCTCGATTTCGCTGCCGGGTCTGAAGCCCCCGGCAACGAACTCTCGTATATCACCAACCTGCCGTCGATGGCGACGACCGCGCTCTATCACGGCAAGGCCACCGCACCGTCGGTCGAGGCCTTTGCCGAGGAGGCGCGGCAATGGGCGATCGGTCCCTATGCCGCCGCGCTGCTGAAAGGGCAAAAGCTGCAGGGCGAGGAGCGCGCCCAGATCCGCCGCGAGCTCGCGCGCTTCACCGGCCTGTCCGAAACCTTCCTCGAAAATGCCGATCTGCGCGTGACGCCGGGCCGCTTCTACAAGGAATTGCTGCGCGACCGCGGGCTGACCATCGGTCGCCTCGACAGCCGCTATACGGGCAAGGATTACGACAACGCCGGCGAGACACCCGACAACGACCCAAGCTTCTATGGCATCGATGCGAGCTATACCGCCGCGATCAACAGCTGGGAGCGCGACACGCTGGGGTTCAAGACGGATCGCGAATATCAGTCGATCGGCAGCGTCGGCGGCCAGTGGGACTGGCGCCTCGGCGGGCGCGACACCAACGCCTATCTGAACGTCGCGCCCTATATCGGCCAGGCGCTCCGCGAAAATTCGGGGCTGCGCGTCTTCGTCGGCCAGGGCTATTACGACTTCGCGACGCCCTTTTTCGCCGCCGAATATTCGCTGTCGCGCACCGGCATCCCGCAGGACCGGATCGAGTATAAATATTATGACGCGGGGCACATGATGTATATCCGCGACGAGGATCGGCACAAACTGGCCGCAGACATCCGCGCTTTCATCGGCGCGCGATAGAAGATGCGGGCGCCGCGCCGGCGGCGGCGCCCCTCTCGTTCAGCGCAGCACGCCTGCCGCAGCCTGCCGCCGGGAATAGAGAAGCAGCGCGATCGCGATCACCCAGATGATCGCGGTGAAGATCATCGGGAACGTCCCGAACATCCGCGTCAGATCGCCATAATGCATCCCGAACTGATAGAGGCTGCTGAGCGCGAGGCCGAACAGCGACACCGCGAAGGCGGTGACCGCGTGGCGGCTGCGCGCGAGCAGCAGCAGCGAACCGAGCACCGACCCCCAGACGCCGAGCGCCCAGCCGGTATTGGCCCAAAGCGGGAAGCCCTGAAAATAGGCGATCTGCTCGGGCGTGAAGGCCTCGAGATAAGCCGCGTTGTTCATCTTGGTCATCGTATAATCGAACGCACCGATTGCGTTCCACAGCAGCGAAACCACCCCGACGATCCACAGGTGCAGCGGCGTTTTGACGGCAATATTCATGGCGAACCCCTCCCCATCGAACGCGCGCAGCATATCATCAATCATAGGCGCGGGGAACTGTATTAAATCGGCATGACAGCCTGGGGCTCTTGGCATTTCGGGGCGGAGCGGCGATAGCGCGCGCATGTGCGTCGTAGCTCTCGCGTGGCGGGTCCATCCCGACTGGCCGCTGATCCTCGTCGGCAACCGCGACGAATTCCACGACCGGCCGAGCGCCCCGCTCGCCGCGTGGGACGACGGCAGCGGCATCGTCGCGGGGCGCGACCTGCAGGCGGGCGGCACGTGGATGGGCCTCCATGCGCCGAGCGGGCGTGCCGTCGTCGTCACCAACGTCCGCGGCGCGCTGCCCGACCCTGCGAAGGCGTCGCGCGGCGCGCTCGTCACCGACCTGCTGCTCGGCGACGGATGCTTCGCCGCGCCGACGGAGGGCGATCTCGACCGCTTCAACGCCTTCAACCTGTTCGCGGCCGACGGCGAGGCGAAACTGCTGACCAATCGGCCGACGCCGCGCATCGAAACGCTCACCCCCGGCGTCCATGCGATCGCCAACGAACCCACCGATCGCGCCTGCCCGCGCGCCGAACGGCTCCGCGCCGCGCTCGAAGCCGTCGTCGACACCGCCAGCGATCCCGCCGGCCTGCTCGACACGCTGACCGCAACCGGCGACCCGGCGCTGTTCCTGCGCGGCGATGTCTATGGCACGCGCGCCTCGACGCTGATCGCGATCGACGGCAAGGGCACGGCGCATGTGACCGAACGCCGCTACGAAAAAGGCCGTCCCGCTGGAACGACCGCCCTTCAAATTCGGACCGGCTGACGAAGCGCCTTATTTCGGCGCGAGCACCATCAGCATCTGACGGCCTTCGGTGCGCGGATGTGCCTCGACCTTGGCGATTTCGGCGGTCATCTCGGCGACGCGCTGGAGCACATTGAGGCCGAGCTGGGTGTGACTCATCTCGCGGCCGCGGAAGCGCATGGTCATCTTGACCTTGTCGCCTTCCTCGAGAAAGTGAAAGACCTTCTTCATCTTCACGTCGAAGTCGTGATCGTCGATGTTCGGACGCATCTTGATCTCTTTGATCTCCTGCGTCTTCTGGGTCTTGCGCGCGGCGTTGGCCTTTTTCTGCGCTTCATATTTATATTTGCCGACGTCAAGGAACTTGCACACCGGCGGATCGGCGTTCGGAGAGACTTCGACCAGGTCCAGCCCGACCTCGGCCGCCTGTTCGATCGCTTCGGCTGTCAGCATTACGCCCAGATTTTCGCCTTCCTCGTCGATCACGCGGACCTTGGGGGATGCGATGAATTCATTGTATCGCGGGCCGTTCTTCGGTGGCATCGGTGCCAGCGGGCGGCGGGTCATGGGCGGGCGTATAGCTGTATCTCCTCAGATCGTTTCAAATGCGCGCACGGCACCCCACGCCGGTGCGCCCGGTGGTCATATAGTGAACGCGCGGGCGGCGTAAAGGCTGCCCGTGTCTTTACGCTCACGGTTTTCGCCGGACTGTGGCGGCTTTGCCACGCCTGGGGCTTAGCGAATTACCCGCACACTACCATTTTGCGGGCGCCGGGTCGATGACCCGAAAACCGCCGGCGCCGACTTCGCTGACCTCGAGCGCGCGGACCGCGATGCCCTGATTGTCGAAGCGGAAGATGCCGTCGATGCCGCCGAAACCGTCGGACGCGAGCAGCCGCGTGACCGGAAAATTGGTCCCGGGCTTCCAGTCGCGCGCGATGCGCACCGTCAACAGCACCGAATCATAGCCGAGGCTCGCGAGGCGATAGGGCGCCTTGCCATAGCGCTGGCGATATTTGGTCGCGAGCTGGCCATAGAGGCCGTCCGAGACGCTGGCGAACCAGGCCCCGCGCATCACCGGGCTGGTGCCGAGCGAGGCGTCGGTGTTCCACAGCTCGGTGCCGAGGATCTGCTTGTCGCCGGCATCGCGCAGCACCGGCACGGCGCGGATCGCATTGCCGCCAACGTCGGCGATCAGCACCGCGTCCATCTCCCCCGCATTGGCGAGACGCCGCGCCGCACCCGACAGCGCGGTCGCGCTGCGGTCATAGCTCTCGACCGCGACCAGCGTGCCGCCGGCCGCCTTGACCGCGGCGCGGAACGCCGCGACCGAGCGGTCGCCATAGACATTCTTGGGGACTAGCGCGCCGAAGCGCGTGTGCCCTTTGCTGCGCGCGAAGGCGACGACGCGCTCGACCGACTGGCCGGGGACGAAGCCCATGATGAAGACGCCATTGCCCGCAACCGCGCTGTCGTTCGAGAAGCTGAGCACCGGCACCTTCGCCGCGCGCGCGATCGGCGCGACCGCGGCGACATCTTCGCTGAGCAGCGGGCCGAGGATCAGCTTGTTGCCGTCGGCGACCGCCTGCCGCGCCGCCGCCGCCGCGCCGAGCGCCGTGTCATAGGTGGTGATGCGCAGCTTCTCGGTCTTGGTATCGAGCAGCGCCATCGTCGTCGCATTGGCGATCGCCGTGCCGACATCGGCGTTGGTCCCCGTTTCAGGAACGAGCAGCGCGACGCGGTGACGGTCGGTGTCGGTCGGCAGACCGGGCTCGATCGTCTCGCCCCCGCTCGGCGGCGGCGGCGGCGGACCCGCGGTTTTCGGCACGACCTGACACGCCGCGAGCACCCCGCCGAGCGCCAGCGTCGCCAGCCCGCGCAGCATATGACGCCGCGGCGACGCATTCTCTTGGCGCTCTGCCGCGGTTTCTGCCATTTTCGCCGTCATGCCGGATTCGACCATATCCAATACTCCCTTGCCCGGTCTCTATATCGTGGCGACGCCCATCGGCAACCTCGGCGACATTAGCGCGCGCGCCGCGGCGGTGCTCGCCCGCGCCGACCTGATCGCCGCCGAAGACACACGCGTGACGGCGAAGCTGCTGTCGCACCTCGGTTTGCGGATAAAGATGACCCCCTATCACGACCATAGCGACGAACGCGCGCGCGCCGATCTGGTTGCGCGCATGGCGGACGAGATTGTCGTGCTGGTTTCGGACGCGGGAACGCCGCTGATTTCGGACCCCGGTTACAAGCTGGTGCGCGATGCGCGCGCGGCGGGGCGGCATGTCACCACCCTGCCCGGCCCGTGCGCCGCGATCGCCGCGATCACCCTGTCGGGGCTTCCGAGCGACCGCTTCCTCTTCGCGGGATTCCTGCCGAACAAGGTCAAGGCGCGCGCCGACACGATCGCCGAATTTGCCGGGCTGCGCGCGAGCCTCGTCTTCTACGAAAGCGGCCCGCGCCTCGCCGCGACCTTGAGCGCCCTCGCCGACGGACTCGGCAATCGCGACGCCGCCGTCGCGCGCGAGATCACCAAGCTCTACGAGGAATGCGTTACGGGTTCGCTCACCGAGCTTGCCGCGCGCTATGCCGACGCGCCGCCGAAGGGCGAAATCGTGATCGTCGTCGCGCCGCCTGCCGACGATATGGCCGAAGAGGCCGACGAAGCGACGGTCGACGCCGCGCTCCGCGAAGCGCTCGCCGACCAGCCGGTGGCAAAGGCCGCCAAGGCAGTCGCCAAACGCTTCGGCCGCGACCGCCATGCGGTCTATGCCCGCGCGCTCGAGCTGAAGGCCGAGGCTTGAGCCGCGCCGCCGCCGAAGCGCGCGGGCGCAAGGCCGAAGCACGCGCAGCCTGGTGGCTGCGCCTCCACGGCTGGCGCATCCTCGGCCAGCGGCTGCGCGTTCCCGCGGGCGAAGTCGACCTCGTCGCGCGGCGCGGGCGCACCGTCGCGTTCGTCGAGGTGAAGTGGCGCGACCGCGCGGCGGACCTCGACCATGCGATCGATCTTTATCGCCTGCGCCGCGTCGCCGCGGCCGCCGAAATGCTGAGCGCGCGCTTCGCCGGCCCCCGCGACGATGTCCGCATCGACGTGATGCTCCTTGCGCCGCGCCGCCTGCCGCGCCATCTGGTCCACGTCTGGCAGCCCTGAGGCTGTCATCGATCAACCCTTCCCCTTTAGGCGAGGGGTTTGAAAAGGATGAGAATATGAGCCTGCGCGCCGCCGTACAAATGGACCCGATGGACCAGATCAACATCGGGGGCGACAGCAGCTTCGCCCTGATGCTGAAAGCGATCGAGCGCGGCTACAGCCTCTTTCACTACGACGTCCGCGGCTTGACGTGGGAGGCCGGACGGCTGACGACGCGCGCGCACCCGGTGCTCGAGGTGAAGCGCGAGGCGGGCGATCATTACCGCTTCGGCGAGGCGCTGACGCTCGATCTCGGCCGCGACGTCGATGTCGTGCTGATGCGGCAGGACCCGCCTTTCGACCTCGGCTATCTGACCGGCACCTGGCTGCTCGAGCGCATTCGGGGCGAAACGCTGGTGGTCAACGATCCGGTGTCGGTCCGCAACGCGCCCGAAAAGGTCTTCGTGCTCGACTTCCCCCAATTCATGCCCCCGACGATGGTGACGCGCGACCTCGATGCGGTAAAGGATTTCCACAAGCGCCACGGCGCCGTCGTCATCAAGCCGCTGCACGGCAACGGCGGCAAGGCGGTGTTCCGCATCGACGAGGGCGGCAGCAACCTCGGCGCGCTTGTCGAACTCTTCGGGCAAGTGTGGCCCGAACCCTTCATGGTCCAGCAGTTTTTGCCCAGCGTGTCGGCGGGCGACAAGCGCATCGTCCTCGTCGACGGCGAGGTCGCGGGTGCGATCAACCGCAAGCCCGGCGAGGGCGAGTTCCGATCGAACCTTGCGGTCGGCGGCTATGCCGAAGCCGCCGAGCTGACCCCGCGCGAGCAGGAAATCTGCGCCGCGCTCGGCCCCGCGCTCAAGGAACGCGGCCTGATTTTCGTCGGCATCGACGTGATCGGCGGCGAATGGCTGACCGAGATCAATGTCACTTCGCCCACCGGAATCGTCGCCATCGACCGCTTCAACAACAGCGACACCGCGGGAATGATCTGGGACGCGATCGCGCGCCGGATCGATTGACGCACGCGCCGCGTTAGCCTGCCCATGACCGGCTTCATTCTCGATCTGATCCAGGGCTGGGGCTATTTCGGCATCTTCGTGCTGATGGTGCTCGAAAACGTCTTTCCGCCGATCCCCAGCGAGGTGATCATGGCGCTCGGCGGCATCGCCGCGGCGCAGGGGCGCTTCGATTTCTGGACGCTGATCGCGGTCGCGGTCGCCGGAACGACGCTCGGCAACTGGGTCTGGTACGGCATCGGCCGCTGGATCGGCTACAAACGCCTCAAGCCCTTCATCGACCGCCACGGCCGCTGGCTGACGCTCGACTGGCGCGAGGTCGAGCGGCTGCACGAAGGCTTTCTGCGCTTCGGTCCCGGCATCGTCTTCGCCGCGCGCTTCATGCCCGTCGCGCGCACGATGGTGTCGCTGCCCGCGGGCATGGTGCATATGAACCAGGCGAAATTCCTGATCTGGACCGCCGCCGGATCGACGATCTGGATCACCGCGCTCGCAGGCGCCGGAAGCTGGTTCGGCAAGCGCTTCGCCAACCTTGACGCCGTCGTGGGTCCGGTGGCGGTCGCGGCGATCGGGGGGCTCGTCCTCCTCTACCTCTGGCGCGTCTTCACCTGGAAGCCGCAATCGCAGCGCGACTGACCTATTCGGCGCGCGGGTGCGCGTTGCGATAGATGTCGAGCAAATGCGCGGCATCGACCGCCGTATAGACCTGCGTCGAGGCGAGGCTCGCGTGACCGAGCAGTTCCTGCAGACTCCTGAGGTCGGCGCCGCCCGCGAGCAGATGCGTCGCAAAGCTGTGCCGCAGCGCGTGCGGCGTCGTGCGTTCGGGCAGGCCGAGCGCGCGGCGCGCCGACCGCACGCTCGCGCGCACCACGCCAGGTTGTAGCGGTCCGCCGCGCGCGCCGAGGAACAGCAGGGTGTCCTTCCCGATCGGCCAGGGACACGCCGCGACATAGCGCGACACCGCCGCCGCGACCGCGGGCAGAACCGGCACGACCCGCGTCTTGGCGCGCTTGCCGGTAACGCGCAGCGTCTCGCCGAGCGGCAGCACGGCGCCCGTCAGCGACAGCGCCTCGCCGATACGCAGCCCCGCGCCATAGAGCAGCAGCAGCAGCGCGAAGTCGCGCGCGCCGACCCAGCCCTCGCGCGCTCCATCCTCTACATCCTGCGCGAGTTGCATCGCCTCGCGCGGCGCGACGGGGCGCGGCAGGCCCTTTTTGACGCGCGGCCCGCGCATCTGCGGCACGGCGGCGTTCGAGCCACCGACGAAGCGCAGGAAGCCGCGCAGCGCCGACAATTCGCGCGCCGCCGATGCATTGCCCAGTCCCTCGCTGCGGCGCGTCGCCAGATAGGCCCGCAAATCGTTCGGGGTCAGCGCCTTCAGCATCGCGTCATCGACCGCGCCACCGTGATGCCCTGACAGAAAGGCGCAGAAGCGCTCGGCCGTCGCGATATAGGCGCGGCGCGTGTGATCGGACCGGCGCTTTTCGTTCGCCAGATGCGCGTCCCATTCGCGGATCAATTGATCGGGCACTGCTCTCTTCTCATTCCGTTCGTATCGAGCGAAGTCGAGACACCCATCGAACTGGCGCGACGCCGAGGGGCATCTCGACTTCGCTCGATACGAACGGGTCATGGGGAGCCTAGTGGGTTTTCACCACCTCCGAAAGGATCGAGTCGAGCAGCAATATCCCCGCGTCGGTAACGGTCAGCCGATCGCCCTCCTGCACCATCAATCCCTGCCCCGTCAGCCGCGCCACCGCGCCGTCATCGACAAAAGCGTCACGCGCCAATCCGCTGCGCCCCTCGACCCGCGCCAGATCGATGCCCTCGGTCAGCCGCAGCCCCATCAGCATCGCCTCGGTCGCCCGCTCCCGCGGCGGCAAGTCGGCCTCGACCTTCAGCCCCTGTCCGTTGCGTGTCACCGCGGAGAGGAAATTTTCAGGCTTCTTGTGCCGCTCGGTCGCCTGGGCAAGCCGCCGCCCGTGGGCGCCGGGGCCAATGCCGGCATAGTCGCCATAGCGCCAATAGGTCAGGTTGTGGCGGCTCTCCTCGCCCGGCCGGGCATGGTTCGACACCTCGTAGCGCGGCAGTCCCGCGGCGCGCGTCAAAGCCTGCGTCGCGTCGAACAGGTCGGCGGCGGCGTCGCCATCGGGAATGGTCAGCGCGCCCTTCGCCGCGAGCGTGGCAAAGCGCGTCCCCGGCTCGATCGTCAGCTGGTAAAGCGACAGATGGCCGGTGCCGAAGGCCAGCGCGTCGTCCAGTTCGGCTTCCCACGCGCCCACCGACTGCCCCGGCCGGGCATAGATCAGATCGAAGCTGACGCGCGCGAAATGCGCCTGCGCCGCCGCGATCGCGCGGCGCGCCTCGTCGCCGCTATGCGCACGCCCCAGAAAGCCGAGCACTTGCGGATCGAAGCTCTGTACGCCGATCGACACGCGGTTGACCCCCGCCGAGGCGACCGCCGCAAAATTCACGACCTCGACCGAATTGGGGTTCGCCTCGAGCGTGATTTCGCAGTCCTCGGCCAGCCCCCAAAGCGTATCGGCCTCGGCGATCACCGCCGCCACCGTCGCGGGCGGCATCAGGCTCGGCGTGCCCCCGCCGAAAAAGATCGACGACACTCGGCGCCCGGGCAACAGCGCCGCCTCGTGCCGCAGATCGGCCAGCAGCGCATCGCGCCAGACCGCCTGATCCACGCTCTCGCGCACATGACTGTTGAAGTCGCAATAGGGGCATTTCGACACGCAGAACGGCCAATGGACATAGAGGGCAAGCGGTTCGGCCATGCGGGCCCCCTACTCCCATTCGTCATTCCGGCGAAAGCCGGAATCCATGGATGCCGGATCAGGTCCGGCGTGACGAAGGATTCAAAACACCCCCGCCACCAGCTTCGCGAACGCATCGGCCCGATGGCTGATCGCATGCTTCTCGGCGGGGTCGATCTCGGCGAAGGTCTGCGTCCTGCCCGCGGGCACGAACACCGGATCATAGCCGAAGCCAAGCGTGCCGCGCGGCGGCCAGGTCAGGCTGCCCGCGGCGCGCCCCTCGAAAACCTCGGCATGGCCGTCGGGCCAGGCGAGCGCGAGGGTGCAGACGAAGGCGGCGCTGCGGTCGACGTCCGGCCCCTGCTCGGCGAGCAGCCCCTCGACCTTGCCCATCGCCATATACCAGTCGCGACCCGGCTCGCCCTCGAACCACTGCCGCTCGGCCCAGTCGGCGGTATAGACCCCCGGCCGCCCGCCGAGCGCCGCGACCTCGAGCCCGCTGTCGTCGGCAAGCGCGGGCAGCCCCGCCGCGCTGGCGCTCGCTTGCGCCTTCAAGAGCGCATTGTCGCGGAACGTCGTCCCCGTCTCCTCGGGCTCGGGCAGGCCGAGATCGCCCGCCGACACCGGCTCGATCCCATAGGGTAAGAGCAACGCCCGAATCTCGCGCACCTTGCCCGCATTGTGGCTCGCGATGACGAGTTTGCCTGGGGTGAGTTTCCGGTGCGGCATGGGCTGATCCATTTTCTGTCGATTCAATTTGTTCACGCGAAGACGCGAAGACGCGAAGAAGAAGCTCCGGGCCGACAGGCCCCTTTAATATCGACGATGCGTTACGACGCGACGTGGATAGAGAAGGCCGCTTCGCGGCAAGCGCTACCTCTTTGCGCCTTCGCGTCTTCGCGTGAACCCAAATAAGACTCTATCGCCCGACCGCCTTCAGCTGCGCGGCAAAAATCTCCGCACAGCCGATGCGCGCGAGGCGGAGGAGGCGCAGCAGGCCCTCCTCGTCATAGGTCGCGCCCTCGGCGCTCGCCTGCACCTCGACGATCTGGCCCTTGCCCGTCAGCACGAAATTGCCGTCGGCCTCGGCGACCGAATCCTCGTCGTAATCGAGGTCGAGCACCGCGGTGCCCTGATAATTGCCGCACGAGATCGCCGCGACCTGATCGGCGATCGGGTCTTCGGCGATCGCCTTCGCTTCGATCAGCTTGTCGACCGCGAGGCGCAGCGCGACCCACGCGCCCGAAATCGACGCGGTGCGCGTGCCGCCGTCGGCCTGGATCACGTCGCAGTCGATCAATATCTGCCGCTCGCCGAGCTTTTCCATATCGACGACGGCGCGCAAGCTGCGCCCGATAAGCCGCTGGATTTCCTGCGTGCGCCCCGACTGCTTGCCGCGCGCCGCCTCGCGGCTGCCGCGCGTGTGCGTGGCGCGGGGCAGCATGCCATATTCGGCGGTCACCCAGCCCTGCCCCTTGCCGCGCAGGAACGGCGGCACCTTTTCCTCGACGCTCGCGGTCACCAGCACCTTGGTGTTGCCGAAGCCCACGAGCACGCTGCCTTCGGCGTGCATGGTGAAGTTGGTCTCGATCGCGATGGGACGCATCTGGTCGGGCGCGCGGCCGGAGGGTCGCATGGGGGAATCTCCTGTGGCTGTTGAAGCGCGCGCTTAGCGGCGCGGGCACGGCTTGGCCAGAGCATAGCTTGCCCCCTTCCCTCTGCCTCCCTAAATCATGGGCATGACGACCCCGCCGATCACCGAACTGACGACGCGCGCGCGCGATGTGTTCCGGCTCGTCGTCGATGCCTATCTGGAGACCGGCCATCCGGTCGGATCGCGCACCCTGTCGAAGCTCGCGGCGCTCAACCTGTCGCCCGCCTCGATCCGCAACGTCATGCAGGATCTGGAAGAACTCGGCCTGCTCGCGAGTCCGCACACCAGCGCCGGGCGGCTCCCCACCGAACAGGGGCTGCGCCTGTTCGTCGACGGGATGATGCAGGTCGCCGAACCCAGCGCCGAGGACCGCGCGCAGATCGAGGCGAGCCTGGCGGAAGGGGGACCGATCGAAAGCGCGCTCGCGCAGGCGACCTCGGCGCTCTCGGGCCTCTCGGCCTGCGCCGGGCTCGTCCTCGTGCCGAAGCACGAGCGTGTGCTCAAACAGCTCGCCTTCGTGCCGATGTCGGACGCGCAGGCGCTCGTCGTGCTCGTCGCCGGCGACGGCACGGTCGAAAATCGCGTCGTCGACATTCCGCCCGGCGTCACCCCGTCGGCGCTGGTCGAGGCGGGCAATTATATCTCGTCGATGCTCGGCGGCCTGACGCTCGCCGAGGCGCAGGCGCGCGTGCGGCGCGAGATCGAGGCCGAGCGCATCGCGATCGACCGCGCGGCGCAGGACCTCGTCGGGCGTGGCCTCGCGCTCTGGTCGACCGACGGCACCGACCGCCCCGTCCTGATCGTGCGCGGCCAGGCGAACCTCCTCGACGACAGCGCGGTCGGCGATCTCGATCGCGTCCGCCTGCTCCTCGACGAACTCGAAACCAAGCAGGACATCGCACAATTGCTCGACAGCGCGCGCGAAGGCCGCGCGACGCGCATTTTCATCGGGTCGGAGAATAAGCTCTTCTCGCTGTCGGGTTCGTCGGTTATCGCCGCCCCCTATCATGGCAGCGACGGCCGCGTGGTCGGCGTGGTCGGGGTGATCGGCCCGACGCGCTTGAACTATGCGCGCATCGTACCCATGGTGGATTTCACCGCACAATCGCTTTCAAGACTGATACGATAGGCCCCATGACTGACATCGAAAACGACAAGCCCGTCGACAACGGCACGCCCCCCGAAGCTGAATCCCCCGAAACCGAAGGCGAGACCGCAACCGCCGAAGCGGCGCCCAAGGACGAGGCGGCAAAGCTCGCCGACCAGCTCGCCGCGGTCCAGCAGGACCTGCTCTATGCGCGCGCCGAAACGCAGAATGTACGCCGCCGCGCCGAAAAAGAGGTCGCCGACGCCCACGCCTATGCCGCGACCAAATTCGCGCGCGACATATTGTCGGTCGCCGACAATCTGGGCCGCGCGCTCGCCTCGCTCAGCGAGGAACAGCGCGCCGACGAGGCGATCAAGCCGCTGCTCACCGGGCTCGAGGCCACCGAACGCGAGCTGATGAGCGTGTTCGAACGCCACGGCATCACCCGCATCGCCGCGGTCGGCCTGCCGCTCGACCCGAACCAGCATCAGGCGATGCTCGAAATCCCCAGCGAAAAGGACCCCGGCACGATCGTGCAGGAAATGCAGGCCGGCTATATGATGAAGGACCGCCTGCTGCGCCCCGCGATGGTCGGGGTCGCCAAGAAGGCGGATTGATAATCCCCTCTCTCCTTGGGGGAGAGGGTATCAAGCCGCCTTGCGCAGCTTTGCGAGCTTCTTCAGCACCATGTCGCGCTTCAGCCGCGACAGATGGTCGATGAACAATATGCCTTCCAGATGGTCGTGCTCGTGCTGGATGCACGTCGCCATCAGCCCGGTCATGCGCTCCTTGTGGTGCTTGCCGTCGGCGTCCTGCCACTCGACGGTCACCTCGGCTGGACGCGTCACCTCGGCATATTGCTCGGGGACCGACAGGCAGCCTTCCTGATAGACGCTATGCTCCTCCGAAAAGTCGGAAAAGACCGGGTTGATGAACACCCGCGGCTCGCGGATCACCTTCTTTCCCTCGGGATCTTCGGGATCATTTTCCTGCAGGTCGATCACCAGGATGCGCTGCGGCACCCCGACCTGGATCGCCGCGAGCCCGATTCCGGGCGCGTCGTACATCGTCTCGAACATGTCGGCGACGAGCCGTTTCAGCTCGGCATCGAACGTCTCGACGGGCTTCGAAATGACGCGCAGCCGCGGATCGGGCGTCTCTATGATGGGTAGCAGGGCCATGGGTGCGAGGTATGATCGGGGCGGCATTTGGTCAAGGGCTTCGGATTGATGCAAGCCGACTCGGGGTCATTTCTGGAAGAATCGCGTTCGCGAGCGCGAGACCCAACCAAGTCAGCGAAATATCTCGGCGAAATCCAACATTAGCAGGTCCGCCTAGGCTATAAACAATCGACATATACGGAAAACTACCGCCAGTATCGAACGCAAGAACTTGAACCGAGCCGATTTTCAACAGACCCAACGATGCCAAGGCATCAAGTGACACCAGCATTTGGAAGCTATCAATCTGAGACCCATCGTGCTCCCCAGGCCCTGGCACGATAGTGACGCCCATATCGGGCGCCTCCTGTTCAAATTTTCTAATCAAGTTTCGAATGAGAGCGCGAAAGATGATCGCATCGGCGACCGAAAAAGACGCCACTTTCTCCAACAGGATCGTCCGAAGAGCATCTTCGTTGCCCCCACAGGATTCAACAAGAAGGCGAGCAAAAATCTCGTTGAGTTCGTCACCTTCCTCAGATTGAGTCGATGCCTCAAACCATCTCAGAGCGTAATGCTCCGGTAGCTTATCAAAGGCGATTTTGACGCCCTTTTCGACTGCTCGCTTTTCGACTTCTCGTTGGATCGGAATTACTCTTCTTACCCGCCAAGCAGATACCGAATCTCCAACAATCGCGTTCCAAACATCAGACAGAGTGTATGAGATCGCCTTGCTTATCGGCGTATCTGTCACAACCTCCTGTGCGGATTTTACTATAGGCAGCAGGTCCGTCACATTACCCCTCATCCCACCGGCCGCCGCGCCCTGAGCGCCTGCGCCAGCGTCCCTTCATCCAGATAATCGAGTTCGCCGCCCACCGGCAGGCCGTGCGCGAGCTGGGTCAGCCGCACCGGATAGGCTTCGAGCCGCTCGGCGAGATAATGCGCGGTCGTCTGCCCCTCGAGCGTCGCGTTCATCGCGAGCACCACCTCGTCGATCCCGCCCGCCGCGACGCGCGCGACGAGCGCATCGATGCTCAAATCCTGCGGCCGCACGCCTTCCAGCGCCGACAGCCGGCCGCCGAGCACATGATATTTGCCCGGGAACAACCGCGACTTGTCGAGCGCCCACAGGTCCGACACCTCCTCGACGACGCACAGGCTGCGATCATCGCGGCGCGGGTCGGCGCAGATCGCGCACGGGTCCTGCGTGTCGACATTGCCGCAGATGCCACAGGTCACGAGCCGTTCGGACACCGTCTGCAGCGCCGCGAGCAACGGCGCGAAGGCGCTCTCGCGCTTCTTCATCAGATGCAGCACCGCGCGCCGCGCCGACCGCGGGCCGAGCCCCGGCAGGCGCGCAAGCTGCTGGACGAGCGCTTCGATTTCGGTGGACGCCATGCGGAGGTGGTAGTGGGAGTGAACCCGGCGCACAATAACCCTTCGCCATCCCCAGGTCGTCACCCCGGACTTGACCGGGGGTCCATGACTTCCGCGCCGCAATGGATGCCGGATCAAGTCCGGCATGACGAAGAGGGAAGCGAAAGCGCTCCAACGCCGACTCCCTTGCGCTCCCCCCCATCCTCCGCCAAAGCGCGCAGCCATGCGCATCGCCTTCATGGGAACCCCGCCCTTTGCGGTACCGACGCTCGCCGCGCTGCACGCCGCGGGGCACGACATCGCGGCCGTCTATACCCAGCCGCCGCGCCCCGCGCAGCGCGGCAAGAAGCTGCAAAAGAGCGCCGTCCACCTCTGGGCCGAAGCGCACGGCCTGCCGGTCCGCACGCCGAAAAGCCTGAAAGGGGCCGACGAACAGGCCGACTTCGCCGCGCTGGACCTCGATGTCGCGGTGGTCGCCGCTTACGGCCTGATCCTGCCGCAGCCGATCCTCGACACTCCGCGCGAAGGCTGCCTCAACGTCCATGGCTCGATCCTGCCGCGCTGGCGCGGCGCGGCGCCGGTGCAGCGCGCGATCCTCGCCGGCGATGCCGAAACAGGCGTGACGATCATGCAGATGGACGCGGGCCTCGATACCGGCGCGATGCGGCTGATCGGGCGCATGCCCGTCGATGGCAAGAGCGCGGGCGCGCTGACCCACGAGCTCGCCGAAATGGGCGCGGCGCTGATGGTGCGCGTGCTCGCCGACCTTCCCGTCTTCCCGCCCGCGCCGCAGCCGGGCGAAGGCGCAACCTATGCCGCGAAGATCGACAAGAGTGAGGCGCGGCTCGATTTTCTGACGAGCGCGGTGCAGGTCGAGCGCCAGATCCGCGCGTTCAATCCCGTCCCCGGCGCCTTTTTCGAGCTCGAGGGCGAACGTTTCAAGCTGCTCGCGGCCGAGGTCGTTCCGCCCGCCGACACCATCCCCGGCGCCGCGCCGGGCGTCGCGCTCGACGATGCGCTGACGATCGCGTGCAACCCCGGCGCGATCCGCGCGACGCGCGTCCAGCGCGCGGGCAAGCCGGCGATGGATGCGGCCGAACTGCTGCGCGGGCGGCCGATTCCGAAAGGAACCCGGCTCGCATGACCAAGCCCCCCGTTCCTCGTCACCCCGGACTTGATCCGGGGTCCAGTCACACGGCGGTGGGAGAATGGACCCCGGATCAAGTCCGGGGTGACGAAAATGGGCAATGGAAACGCCCATGACCCGCTTCGCGCTCACCATCGAATTTGACGGTCGCCCCTTCATGGGTTGGCAGCGCCAGTCGCACGGGCCCAGCGTCCAGCAGGCGATCGAGGAGGCGGTGACGCGGATCACCGGCGAGGAGGCCGCGGTGCACGGGGCGGGGCGCACCGACGCCGGGGTCCATGCGATCGCGATGCGCGCGCATGTCGACGTCGAAAAGCCGCTCACCCCCTTCCGGCTGATGGAAGCGCTCAACGCACAGCTGCGCCCCGCGCCGGTCGCAATCCTCGCCTGCGAAACCGTCGCCGACGATTGGCACGCGCGTTTTTCGTGCATCGGTCGCGCCTATGAATATCGCATCGTCAACCGCCGCGCGCCGCTGACGTGGGACAAGGGGCTGTCGTGGCAGGTCGCACGGCCGCTCGATGCCGCAGCGATGCACGGCGCGGCGCAGGCGCTCGTCGGGCGGCACGATTTCACGACCTTCCGCTCGGTGCATTGCCAGTCGCAAAGCCCGGTGAAGACGCTCGACCGGATGAGCGTCAGCCGCCACGGCGACGAGATCATCGTCGAAACCGCGGCGCGCAGCTTTCTCCACCATCAGGTCCGCTCGATGGTCGGCTGCCTCACCCTCGTCGGCCAGGGCAAATGGTCGCCGCGCGACCTGAAGGCCGCGCTCGACGCCGCGGACAGAAATGCTCTCGGCCTCAACGCGCCGCCCGACGGCCTCTATTTCGTTGAGGCACGCTATCCTTAGCCTGCGCTTTTCGTCACCCCGGACTTGATTCGGGGTCCATGACGCCACCGCCGGAATGGATGCCGGATCAAGCCTGTCCTGAGCTTGTCGAAGGGTCCGGTATGACGATAATAGAGCTGGAACGAAAAAGGGCGGCCCCGCGGGACCGCCCCTTCACTATCGCCGGGCTGCGCGCTTACGCCTTTTCGGTGTAATATTTCGGCGCGTGCTCGTTGAGGATTTCGAGGATCTTCGCCTGCGCGGTCTTTTCGTCGCTTTCCTCCATCGCGCCCAGTTCGCGCGCGAGGCGGCTCGACGCCGCTTCGAAGATCTGGCGCTCCGAATAGCTCTGTTCGGGCTGGTCGTCGGCGCGGAACAGGTCGCGCGTCACCTCGGCAATCGACACGAGGTCGCCCGAGTTGATCTTCGCTTCATATTCCTGTGCGCGGCGCGACCACATGGTGCGCTTTACCTTCGGCTTCGTCGTCAGCACCTGCAGCGCTTCCTTCAGCGTCTTGTCCGACGACAATTTGCGCATCCCCACGCCTTCGGCCTTGTTGGTCGGGACGCGAAGAGTCATTTTTTCCTTTTCGAAGCGGAGGACATAGAGTTCCAGCTGCATGCCCGCGATCTCGGACTTTTGCAGCTCGATGACGCGCCCCACGCCATGCTTTGGATAAACGACATAATCCCCGACTTCAAAGACGAGCGAGTTTGCGGACATGCAGCTTCCTTTCATTGGCCTTGTCGGGACGGGAAAGCGCGTGAACACCGGTGCATCCGGCCCTCGCGGGAGGGGGATCGGGCAGTTCGGGCGGCGCTCGCCAGTTTAGCGTGACAAGGGATTTGGCTCCATCGGATACGCCGAACGTGCCTCAGCCCGGCAGCGGGAAGAGGCGGATTGGCGTCGCGTTGATATTTCCTATAACGGATTCGCAACAAAATTGCCACCCCCCGCACGGAAATCCGTGCCTCTGCGCCTTGACGCCCTGGCAAACGCGTTTCACCTTGAGACGAAATCATAGATGGGGATGCCGAAATGCATGAGCAAATCTGGTGGGTTACGGGCGCATCGTCGGGAATCGGCGCGGCGCTGGCGCGGGGGCTGGCGGCGCGCGGCGCGCGGCTGATCCTGTCGGGCCGCAACGTCGGCGCGCTCGAAGCGGTGGCGAAGGAGTGCGGCGCCGGCACGATGATTCTGCCGTTCGAGGCGACCGACTATGACGCGCTGCCGCAAATGGTTCAGGAAGCGTGGGACTGGTGCGGGCGAATCGACGGACTCGTCAACAACGCCGGCATTTCGCAGCGCAGCCTGGCGGTCGAAACCGACTTTTCGGTCTATCAAAGGATTGTCGACGTCGATCTGCTCGCGCCGATCGCGCTGACGCAAGCGCTCTTGCCGCGCATGATCGCGGCGGGCCGCGGCCAGATCGTCGCGATTTCGAGCGTCGCGGGCGTCGCCGGCGTCCCGCTGCGCAGCGCCTATTGCGCGGCCAAGCACGGACTGATCGGCTATCACGATGCGGTGCGCGCCGAAAATGAACATCTCGGCCTCAAAGTCCTCGTCGTCGCGCCGGGATCGGTGCGCACCAACGTCAGCCGCAACGCGCTGAACGCCGACGGCAGCGTGCGCGGGACGAGCGACAAGGCGATCGACAACGGCCTGCCCGCCGAGGTTGCGGCGGCGCAGATTCTCGATGCGGTCGAAGCGGGCAAGCGCGAGATCGTCGTTGCCGAAGGCGCCGAAGCCGAAATCCCCGCGCTCCGCCGCAACGACCCCGACGCGCTCTTCGACCGGATGAGCGCCATGGTGCAGGCGGGCTATGCGCAGCAGATGGGCGCCAAGCGCTAGGCCTATAGCCGCGCCTCGAGCCGTGCAAGCAGCGCCTGAACCGGCCGCGCGGCTTCCGGACTGGCCCATCCCGCTTCGATCCGCGCGATGCGATCGAACAGGCGTTCGCTCGCCGCCACGATGTCGCGGATCGGCGGGTCGAAGCGCGCGCAGACCGACCAGTCGGCGGCGACGGGTTCGCCGAGGCGCGCGGCCTTGTCGCGTGCGCCCGCGCCGGGTTCGCCCGCGATCATCGCGCGGCGGTGGAGCAGCCAGGCGATGATGTGCATCAGCCGCGTCGTCGTCTTCAGCGATTCGCACGCCAGGCTGACCTGCAACAGCGCGTCACGCGAGACGCCGCCGAAATCGCGCGCCGCGGCAAAAGCGGCGTGCGCCTCGTCGGCGAGCAGCATCGCCTCGACATAGAGCGCCTCGACCTGCGCCCGGTGAACGGGCGAAGCGAGCTCGGGCGGAACGGACGGTCCCCTGTTCATTCCCAAGGGGATGCCACGGGGCGGGCGATGGTCGCAATGCCGCTAACCATCTTTACCTTGCGGCGTCCCGTTTTGAATCAGGGGCTCAGGCGATGATGTCGGGAAGCAGCTGGTCCTCGCACCAGGTAATCTCGTCGCGCAGCTTCAGCTTCTTCTTCTTGAGCCGCGCGAGCTGGAGCTGGTCGGGAACGGTGCCTTCACCGAGCGCAGTGATCGCGGCATCGAGGTCGCGATGTTCGATGCGGAGCAGTTCGAGGCGCTGGGCGATGTCTTCGGGGTTCACGCGGCGGTTTCTGCCACGTTCACGTCCCGTCCGCAACGGGAACCGGCTGACCGAATCGGCACGACATCGCGGTCGATTCGTGATTTAATCGACGGTCCCCATCGAGTCGAAAAGGAGAATGGTCCATGAGCACATCGCACCTTTCCGCCCTGAGGTCCCGCCACGCGGATCTCGACGCGAAAATTGCGAATGAAGAGCGCCGACCTGCCCCCGATGCGGCCCGGCTGGCGCAGATGAAGAAACAGAAACTCAAGCTCAAGGAAGAGATGCTCGCGACGGGCTGACCCGCGCGCGATTTCACCGCCGGCTGGCGCTCTCCGTGCGCGTCAGCTCCGGCGGTAGAAGGGCGCGCGTTCGAGTCCCGTGCGCCGCAAATGCGGCGGCAGATCCGATTCGGTCTTCACCTGACGGCGCACCACATGCGGGTCGATCTGCCGTTCGAAGGCGATGCCGAATTTTCCTTCGCCGACCCAGACGACGCGGCCGGGAACCGGCCCGATATTGCGCAGCTCGACCTCGATCGCCGCGCCTTCGGCGACGCGCACCGACCCTTCGGCGAGCATCCCGCCCGGCGACAGGTTGCGCACGCGCACCACAGCGGGCTTGCCGCCGTTGGTCAGAGAGAGATTGGCCTGCATGAACAGGCTGTCGCGATCGGCGCTGCGTGACAGCGCGGCGACTTCCTCATCCAGCGTGCGCGACCCTTGTAATTCCATGCGACCCGTCCCCTCGCCTTTGCCTCGAGTGTTCCGAGGCGGCGAATCTAGGGGCGAGCCCTTGCCGAAATGTAAATGGAAACCGGAGAATAGCCCGGCGGCGATCAATCCTCGCGGGAAACGCGCTCGTTGCGCTCGTGGCGTTCCTGCGCCTCCAGCGTCATCGTCGCGATCGGGCGCGCCTGCAACCGCGCGAGCGAGATCGGTTCGCCGGTCACCGCGCAATAGCCATATTCGCCCTCGTCGATGCGGCGGATCGCCGAATCGATCTTGGCGATCAGCTTGCGCTGGCGGTCGCGGGTCCTGAGCTCGATCGCCCAGTCGGTCTCGCTCGAAGCGCGGTCGGCAAGGTCGGGTTCGCGCAGCGGCCCGTCCTGCAATTGCGCCAGCGTCGATTCGGCTTCGGAGAGGATCGATTTCTTCCAGGCGAGCAGGAGGCCCCGAAAATATTCCTGCTGCCGTTCGTTCATGAACGGCTCGTCTTCGCTCGGAAGATAATCCGAATCGAGGTTCGATTTGGCTTCGCGGAGCGCGTCGGCGCCAACATCGGCAATCTGGGTTGGCATAAGGGGCTTCTCGCGTCCTTTCCTGTCGCAGGATCGCCGCGGCTGGCGATCCGGGGATTGCGCCGCGCCTATACCGAGCCGCCGGGAGCGATACAAGCGCCGAAGCAACCAATGCGGCCGCGCGCGTGAAGCCGCGCTGAACCGGCGGCCCGGCGCGAGCGTAAAGTCTGTCGTCGTCGTCTGGTTGCGAACCGGCCGCTTATTAGGAATTAACGGCAAAAACGCCCGCTTCTGTGCCGATACGGGACAAAAACGATCAAAAAGCTTGATTTTGCCCCTCTCATCCCATCCTCGGACACTCTATCGCGGTTAACGCGATGGACCCATTCACAAAGCTTTGGCCTTTTAGGTCTAGCCGAACAGCGAGCGGGGTGCCGGGGGTCGGGGCCTTTTTCGCCAAATAGCCGGAAAAGAAAGAACAACCATGTCTGTCCGAATGGCTCTTGCCAAGCTTGGCGCTTATACATGCGGCGGTGCGCTTTTGGGGGGCGGCGCGATGCAGGTCGCCGAGCCGCCCGCCGCGACCTGCTGCTGCTGCCAGACCTCCTGTTGCAGCAAGCCCGCGCCCAAGAAGGTCGTGCGCCAGCGGCATGCACCCAAGAAGGTGAAGCGCGTCCGCCGTGTCGTGACCACCACCAAAACCGTCCGCACCGAAACCCCGCAGGTCGTCACCCAGACGATTCCCCTGCCGCCGATTCCCTATGCTCCCTTCCCGCAGCAGAGCGGTTTCGAAGGCGGTGGCGGCGGCAGCGGCGTGACCGTGATCGGCGGCGGCTTTGGCGGCGGGTTCGGCGGCGGCTTCTTCGGGGGCTTCTTCGGCGGATCGAGCGGCGGCAGCAGCGGCAGCATCGTCGTCACCTCGACGACCACCGGCGGATTGAGCTCGACCACCAGCAGCACCTCGGGCGGCGTGTCGACCTCGACCGGCGGGATCAGCTCGACCACCTCCACCGGCGGTGTCAGCACGTCCACGGGCGGCGTCTCGACCTCGACGGGCGGGGTGAGCACCTCGACCGGTGGGGTTTCGACGTCCACGGGCGGGGTTTCGACCTCGTCGGGCAACGTCAGCTCCTCCTCGTCGAGCAGCAGTTCCTCGTCCAGTTCGTCGTCGTCCTCGTCTTCATCGAGCTCGTCGTCCTCGGGCGGCGCCAGTTCGAGCGGGGGCGCTTCGAGCGGCAGTTCCTCATCGTCGTCGTCGTCGAGCAGCAGCAGCTCGTCGTCGACCTCCTCGGGCGCGACCGGGGGCAGCAGCAGCTTCGGTGCATCGAGTTCGTCGTCGTCGTCGAGCAGCAGTTCGTCGAGCTCGTCCTCCTCGTCGAGTTCGGGCGGCAGCAGCGGCAACCCGCCGGGCGATCCGACGCCGGTGCCTGCGCCGCCGATGATGCTGCTCTTCGGCGCCGCAGCCGCGGCGCTCGTCGCGCGCCGCCGCGTGGCGAGCCGCGCCGACGAAACCGGCGCCGCCTGACCCTATCCACTGGCGATCGGCCCGGCCGATCACCGATCTGGGGCCGCCTTCGGGCGGCCCTTTTTTCATGGGGCCGAAAGGGTCGGGCGGATTGCAACCGCGCGGCGATCGCACTAGCCAAGGCTTTTCGAGGGAGGTGACCGTGCGCCGTTGGCTTGCAATAGCGATTGTTCCGACCCTGCTCGGGGGCTGCGCAACGAGCGATCATGGCTGGAGCGGATCGGGCGCCGAACCCTTCAATCAGGCGATGGCCGACTGCCGCGGCCGCACCGCAGCGCTTGGCGGCAAATCCGAACGCGAGTTCGCGATCGACACCTGCATGGCGGGGAAGGGCTGGACGCGTCCCGAACGCTGAGCGGCGACGCGCGGGGTTGCGCGGCGCGGGCGGCAACGCCATAGCGCGGCCATGCACGATATTCGCCTGATCCGGGACGACCCGCAAGCCTTCGACGCCGGCCTCGCGCGCCGGGGCGTCGCGCCGCAATCCGCCGCCATCCTCGCCGCCGACGCCGAGCTGCGCGCGCTGCAGACCGAGATGCAGGCCGCGCAGGCGCGTCGCAACGAAGCGTCGAAGGCGATCGGACAGGCGATGGCCCAGGGCGACAAGGACACCGCCGAAGCGCTGAAGGCCGAGGTCGCGGCGCTCAAGGACAAGCTCCCCGAACAGGAGGCCGCCGAGCGCGAACGGCTCGCCGCGCTGCAGGACATCCTCGCCGCGCTTCCCAACCTCCCCGCCCCCGACGTTCCCGAGGGGGAGGATGAGGAGGGCAATGTCGAAATCGCGCGCTGGGGCACGCCGCGCAGCTTCGACTTCGCGCCGCAGGAACATGCCGACTTCGCCCCCGCGCTCGGCCTCGATTTCGAAACCGCCGCCAAGATGTCGGGCGCACGCTTCGCCTTCCTCAAAGGGGCGATGGCGCGGCTCGAACGCGCGCTCGGCCAGTTCATGCTCGACCAGCAGGTGAACGAGGCGGGCTATCGCGAATGCGCGACGCCGCTGCTCGTCCGCGACGAGGCGGCGTTCGGCACGACGCAGCTCCCCAAGTTCCGCGAGGATCTGTTCCAGACCACCGACGGCATGTGGCTGATCTCGACCTCCGAAATGAGCCTCACCAATGCGGTGCGCGAGGAGATCCTCGCCGAGGCCGAGCTGCCGATCCGCATGACCGCGCTCACCCCCTGTTTCCGCTCCGAGGCCGGATCGGCGGGGCGCGACACGCGCGGCTATATCCGCCAGCACCAGTTCTGGAAGGTCGAGCTCGTCTCGATCGTCCGCCCCGAGGATTCGGACGCCGAGCTCGAACGCAAGACGCGCGCCGCCGAAGCGATCCTCGAGGCGCTCGGCCTCCCCTATCGCAAGATGCTGCTCTGCGCCGGCGACATGGGCTTTGCCGCGCGCAAGACCTATGACCTCGAGGTCTGGCTCCCCGGGCAGGGCGCCTATCGCGAGATTTCGAGCTGTTCGAACTGCGGCGATTTCCAGGCGCGGCGCATGAACACCCGCTTCCGCCGCGAGGGCGTGAAGGGCAATGAATTCGTCCACACGCTCAACGGCTCGGGCCTAGCGGTCGGGCGCACGCTCGTCGCGATCCTCGAAAATTACCAGCAGGCCGACGGCAGCGTCGACATCCCCGAGGCGCTCCACCCCTATATGGGCGGGATCACCAAACTGACGCCCGGAAATTGAAACCATCGTCGCCCCGGACTTGATCCGGGGTCCACGGCGCCTTCGCCGAATGGATGCCGGATCAAGTCCGGCATGACGAAGAAAGAGAGAATCATGCGCATCCTCCTCACCAACGATGACGGCTATCACGCCCCCGGCTTCGCGGTGCTCGAAGCGATCGCGCGGCAGCTTTCGGACGACATCTGGGTCTGCGCGCCGTCGGAGGAGCAGTCGGGCGCCGGACACTCGCTCACCCTCTCGCGCCCCGTACGCGTCCGCCAGCATGGCGAGCGGCGCTGGTCGTGCACCGGCACCCCGACCGATTCGGTGATGATCGCGATCGGCAAGCTGATGCCCGAAAAGCCCGACCTGATCCTCTCGGGCGTCAACCGCGGCGCCAACCTCGGCGACGACATCACCTATTCGGGCACCGTCTCGGCGGCGATCGAGGGCGCGCTCGCCGGCATCCCCGCGGTCGCGCTGAGCCAGGTCTATGCGCGCGAGGGCATGGGCGACACCGTGCCGTTCGAGGCCGCCGAAGCGTGGGGCGCAAGGGTGCTCGCGCCCCTGCTGAATGCCCCGATGCCGCCGCGCACGCTGGTCAATGTCAATTTTCCCGCGATCCCCGCCGCCGCTGTCAAGGGTATCCGCGTCGTCCGCCAGGGCTTTCACGACTATAGCCGCGGTTCGATCGTCGAGGGCACCGACCCGCGCGGCTACACCTATTACTGGTTCGGGCTCCACGGCATCGAACATTCGCTCGCGCACGACAGCGACCTCGAAGCGATCGACGACGGCTTCGTCTCGGTCACCCCGCTCCAGCTCGACCTGACCCACGACGCCTCGCTCGCGGCGCTGCGAAGCGCATATGAGGGCTGAAGCCGCCGCCGGCGCCCCCGCCTCGCATAGCCGTTGACCCGCGGGCGCGATTGCCGCCAAAGTGGCGCGGCATGTCGAAGAAGCGCCCCGCCCAGATACCGCGCCGGTTCCAGCCGCTTCGCCGTGCGAGCCGCTGGCCGGTCTGGGCCGACGTCACCGCGCGACTCGGCCTCGCCTTCCTGCTGATCGGCATCGTCGTCCTCGTCCACTGGATCGACCGCGACGGGCTGGTCGATCATCACGACGGCAATATCACCTTCCTCGACGTCGTCTATTTCACGATGATCTCGGTCACCACGACGGGCTTTGGCGACATCGCCCCGATTTCGGATCGGTCGCGGCTGATCGAAGCGATCATCGTCACCCCGATCCGCATCGCGGTGCTCTTCATCTTCGTCGGCACCGCCTATAGTTTCGTTATCAAACGCACATGGGAAAAATGGCGCATGGCCCGCATCCAGGCAAAGCTCACCAATCATATCGTCGTCCTCGGCTTCGGTATCAGCGGCTCCGAGGCGGTGAAGGAGCTGATCGCGCGCGGCACCGACCCGGCGTGCATCGTCGTGATCGACCCGTCGCAGGGCCGGATCGCGGCCGCCGAGGAAATGGGCTGCAACGTCATGCAGGGCGATGCGTCGAGCGACGAGACGCTGCTCGACGTGCGCATCGGCGCGGCGCAGGCGGTGCTCGTGTCGGCAGGGCGCGACGACACCTCGATCCTGATCGTCCTCACGGTCCGCCACCTCGCCGCGCATGTGCCGATCAGCGTCGTCATCCGCGCGCAGGACAATGAACTGCTCGCGCGGCAGGCGGGGGCGAACAATGTCATCAACCCGGTCAATTTCACCGGCCTGCTCCTCGCGGGCTCGGCACAGGGCGCGCATGTCGCCGACTATATGGCCGACCTCGCCTCGGTGACGGGCAAGGTGCAGCTCAATGAACGGTCGGTGCATCCCGAAGAGGTCGGCAAAAGCCTCGACACGCTCGCGACCGGCGGCCGCGGCCTGCGCATCTATCGCAGCGGTCAGCCCTATGGCTTCTGGGAAGCCGAGGCGCAGAATCTCGAACTCGGCGACCTCGTCGTCGAGGTCATTCCGTGCGAAAGCACGCCAACCTAGCCTCGCCAATAGAGCCACGCCGCCCACAGCCAGCCGATAATCAGCAGGCTGCCCCCGATCGGCGTCACCGCGCCGAGCCAGCGCGGCGCGCCGAGCGCCATCGCATAGAGGGTGGCCGCAAAGATCGCCGCGCCGACGAGCAGCAGGATCGCCGGTCCGCGCGCAAACCCCATGATGGCGAGCGCGGCGACCGCATGCACCAGCTGGTACATCCCGCCGGTGCGCAGCCAGTCGGCTTCCTGCGGGCCCGCCGCGCCATGCGCCCCGAACGCGCCCGCCGCGACGGCGATGGCCGCCGAGATTGCCGCCCATAATCCGATCATCCTGTTTCCTTTCGCTCTTCGCGGCTTTTCCATGCCCCAGCGCGCCGCGCGTGACAAACCCGCAAAAATCGCTTATGGGCGCGCCCGATCATGACAACCAAGACCCTCCCCGCCCAGCCGAAAGTCGGCATGGTTTCGCTCGGCTGTCCGAAAGCGCTCGTCGACAGCGAACGGATTCTGACCAAGCTCCGCGCCGACGGATACGGCCTGTCGCCCGATTATGCGGGCGCCGACGTCGTGCTCGTCAACACTTGCGGCTTCCTCGATTCGGCGAAGGAAGAAAGCCTTGAGGCGATCGGCGAGGCGATGGCCGAGAACGGCCGCGTCATCGTCACCGGCTGCATGGGCAATGAGGCCGAGGCGATCCGCGCGCGCTTCCCCAAAGTCCTCGCGGTCACCGGCGCGCACCAATATGAGCAGGTCGTCGATGCGGTCCACGATGCCGCGCCGCCGACGCGGGGGCCGTTCGTCGATCTGGTTCCGGAGGGCGGGCTCAAGCTCACCCCGCGCCACTACAGCTATCTGAAGATTTCCGAAGGCTGCAACCACAGCTGTTCCTTCTGCATCATTCCCGACCTGCGCGGCAAGCTCGTCAGCCGCCGCATCGACGCAGTGCTGCGCGAGGCCGAAAAGCTCGTCGCGGCGGGGACGAAGGAGCTGCTGGTCATCAGCCAGGACACCTCGGCCTATGGCGTCGATATCAAGCACCAGCCGCGCGAATGGAAGGGCCATGAGGTGCGCGCGCACATGACCGACCTCGCGCGCGAACTCGGTCAGCTCAGGACAAGCGAAGGCCGCGCGCCGTGGGTGCGGCTCCACTATGTCTACCCCTATCCGCACGTCGATGCGGTGATCCCGCTGATGGCCGAGGGGCTGCTCACCCCCTATCTCGACATTCCTTTCCAGCATGCGAGCCCGAGCGTCCTCAATCGCATGAAGCGCCCCGCGAACGAAGCGAAAGTGCTCGAGCGGCTGAAGGCGTGGCGCGCCATCGCCCCCGACATCGCGATCCGGTCGAGCTTCGTTGTCGGCTTCCCGGGCGAGACCGAGGAGGACTTCCGCTATCTGCTCGACTGGCTCGACGAAGCGCAGCTCGACCGCGTCGGCGCCTTCCGCTTCGAACCCGTCGCGGGCGCGCAGGCGAACGCGCTCGACAATCCGGTGCCCGAAGAGGTCAAGGAAGAACGTTATCAGCGGATCATGGAAAAGACCGCCGCGATCAGCGCCGCGAAGCTTCAGGCCAAGATCGGCCGTACCCTGCCCGTCATCATCGACGAGGTCGGCGAGGCCGATGAGGACGGCAGCATCGGCGCGACCGGCCGCAGCCAGGCCGATGCGCCGGAGATCGACGGCCACGTCTATCTGCGCGACGTCGCGGCGAGCCTGAAGGCGGGCGATATCGTCGATGTCGTCGTCGAGGACGCCGACGAGCATGACCTGTTCGGAGCGGTCGTTCTCTAAAAGCACAGCGCCATGGAACGCTTTGGCGGGTTGGTGGTAAAAGAGCACCAATCAGGGGCCGACTCATGCGCGCTTTCAGGGGCTTGTGTGCCGCATTGCTGATCGTGATGGCGCTCGCCGGGTGCAAGCGTCAGACCGTCGCTGACGTCGCACCGCCGCACGCGACCGATACCGCGCCGACGCCGAAGCAGACCTCGCTGATCGCCGTGCCGATCGAGGCCGACGCCGCCGCGCTCAAGGCGGCGCTCGACCGCGCGATTCCGCGCACCCTCTGGACGATCGACCGCCATGAAAAGCAATGCGTCGAGCCGCAGCGCGTCAAGGTCTTCGGCAAGAAGGTCAAGGTGACCCCGGCCATCCCCTGCACGATCGTCGGCCGGGTGACGCGCGGCGCGCTCCGCCTGCGCGGCGAGGGCGAGGAGATCGTCGTCGATGTTCCGCTGCACGCCAAGGTCAGCGCGCGCGACGTCGGCGGCGTGCTGAAGGGCGAGACGGCGACGGGGTCGGCGATGGCGCACGCGCGCATCCGCGTCGAGCCGACGCCCGACTGGCGCCTCAACGGCAAGGCGCGGATCCGCTATGGCTGGACCGCCGCGCCGGGCATCGACTTCCTCGGCCAGCGGATCACCTTCACCGACGAGGCCGACGAAAAGCTGCGCCCGGTCGTCCGCGACGTCGAGCGCGAAGTGAACCGCGAGATTGCGAAGATCGGCTTTCGCAAACAGGCCGCCGACATCTGGCGCCAGAGCTTCACGACGCTCAGCCTCAATCGCGAGAATCCCCCGGTGTGGATGCGCGTCACGCCGCAGCATATCTATTACGGCGGCTACCGGCTCGACAGCGGCCGCCTTCGCCTCGACCTGGCGATCGAAGGGGTCACCGAAAGCTTCGTCGGCGACCGTCCGGCCGACCCGGCGCCGACCCCGCTGCCGCGGCTGCAGCGCGGGACGCCCCGGCCGCATCTCGACGTCTTCGTTCCCGTCGTCGCCGACTATGCCGCGCTCGAACCGGTGATCCTGCGCGCGCTGGTCAAGCGCTCGGCGCGGCCTTTCGACGTGCCGAAGATCGGGCCGGTCGCCGCGACCTTCACGCGCGTCACCGCCTATGGCGCGCCGGGCGGCCGCGTCGCGGTCGGCGTGTCGGTCGAGGCGCAGCCGCAAGCGCTCCGTCAGGCGCCGACGCACGGCCGCATCTGGGCGACCGCAATTCCGGTCAACGAACCGGGATCGGCCGAGGTGCGCTTCGCCGATGTGAAGATCATGGGCGACACCGACGGGATCGGCGGCGACCTGTTGCTGCAGCTCGGACAAACCCCCGCCTTCTCCACGCTCATCGCCGAAGCGCTGACGCAGAATTTCACCCGCGACCTCGCCAAGCTCGAAGGCAAGATTCGCCGCGCGATCGACGAACGGCGCGAGGGCGATTTCCTGATCCGCACGACCGTCGACGGCTTCGAGACCGGCGCGATCAAGGCCTATGGCAACGGCCTCTATCTGCCGGTGGGGATGACGGGATCGGCGACGATCGCCTATCGGTCGGCGAAATAAGTCAGAACAGCCGCGTCAGCGAATAGAAGATCGCCGCCACGATCGCGCTTGCCGGGATCGTGATGAACCAGGCGACGACGACGTTGCTCGCGACGCCCCAGCGCACCGCGCTCGCGCGCCGCGCGACACCGGCGCCGATGATGCTGCCGGTGATCGTGTGCGTCGTCGATACCGGGATGCCGAGCAGGCTTGCGGCGAACACCATGATCGAACCGCCGGTCGAGGCGGCGAAACCCTGATGGTGCGACAGCTTGGTGATGCGGCCGCCCATCGTCTCGATGATCTTCCAACCGCCCGACAGCGTGCCGAGCGCGATCGCGATATAACAGCAAAAGGCGACCCAGTGCGGAACGTGGAATTCGCCGGTCATATAGCCGGTCGAATAGAGCAGCACCGCGATCACCCCCATCGTCTTTTGCGCGTCGTTGAGGCCGTGGCTCAGCGAGTAGGCCGCGGAGGAAAAGAGGTGCAGCGTGCGGAAGGTCCGCTCGGCAAATTTCGCGGTCGCGCCGCGCAGCGCCCAGCTGCTCGCGAGCATCACCAGCATCGACAGCAGCATGCCGAGCAGCGGCGAGAGGAAGATCGCGATCACCGTCTTGTTGAGCCCCGACCACTGGATTCCCTCGAACCCCGCGTGGGCGACCCCGGCGCCGACGATGCCGCCGACGAGCGCATGGCTCGACGAGGAGGGAATGCCTTTGAGCCAGGTGACGACGTTCCAGAACATCGCCCCGACGAGCGCGCCGAACACCACCGCGGGCGTCACCAGATCCTTGTCGATCAACCCGGCGCCGATCGTCTCGGCGACCTTGTGCAGCGCCGGAAAGGCCAGACTGAGGAAATAGGCGGCGAAATTGAAGAAGGCGGCGAACATCACCGCCTGCACCGGCCTGAGCAGCCGCGTCGCGACGACCGTCGCGATGCTGTTCGCGGCGTCGTGAAGGCCGTTCAGAAAATCGAACGCGAGCGCAAGGATGATCAGGCCGACGAGGAGAGGAAAAGCGAGTTCGTGCATGGCGGCGCCCCCCGCTTACGCGTGGTCGATGACCAGGCCGTCGATTTCGTTCGCGACGTCCTCGAAACTGTCGACGACGCGTTCGAGGTGGCGATAAAGTTCGCGCGCGATCAGGAAATGCACGGTGTTCGTGGCCCCATGCTCCTTGAACAGGCGCTTGAGCCCCGCCGCGTGGATCTCGTCGGCATGCCCCTCCATGCGCACGAGCCGCTCGGTGAGTTCGTGCAGGCGCGGGCCGTTCGCCGAAATATTGCGGAGCAGCGGCAGCGCCTCGACCGTCAGCCGCGCGGCGTCGACGATGATCCCGGCGATGTCGCGCATCTCGGGCTCGAACTCGGTCACGTCATAGAGGTCGATCGCGCCTGCGGTTTTCTGCATCTCGTCGATCGCATCGTCCATCGACGCGATCAGGTCGGTGATGGCGCTGCGGTCGAAGGGAGTCAGGAAGGTGCGGCGCACCGTCTGCAGCACTTCGCGGGTGATCGCGTCGGCGTCGTGCTCGCGCTCGACGATTTCCTGAATATGGTCGGCCATGCCGTCGCCGCCCTGCAGCAGCCGCGCGAGCGCTTCGGCACCCGCGGCGAGCGTCGCCGCATGGCTTTCGAACAGCTCGAAGAAATTGCCCTGCCTCGGCAGCAGGCGTTGGAACCAGGCGAACATGCGGCTAACCCCCGTTTTGTCAGCAAGATTGTCGACGACGCCGCTCGTGCGCGCCACCGCGCGAAAGCCGCTGTCGCCGAACGAACGGATCATCGCCTGCAGGTCAGGCTCATCGACGACCTCTGCGGCCTTGTGGAGCGCGAACCAGCGCCGCTCGCGCTCGTCCTGCTCTTTCCATTCGCCGAGTTCCTTGGTCACCGCGAGCGGAAACACCTCGACATCGAGCATCACTGACGCGCCGTTCGCACGGCGCTTGCGATAATGATAGCTGCCGATCGCGGTCGGGCAGACGGCGCCGAGCACCCCCGCCTCCTCTTCGGCCTCGATCGCCGCCGAGGCGTGGCGCGACAGACCGGTGAGGGGGTTGCCCTTCGGGATCACCCAGCGCCCCGTGCCGCGCGAGGTGATGAGCAATATTTCGGTCGGGCCGTCGCGCCCAGGGCCGCCGAAGCGATAGGGGAGAACCGCGATCTGTCGCATGGGGGCCTCCTCCTTTCCTGATGGGCGGCCGGGGCAGCGGCCGTTGATGACAATCGGGTGACGCCCCTATGACAATATCGTGACAGCGGCAATGGCCTGTGTCGGACGTCCGTAGTTTCCGTAAACGTCAATTCGATTGCAAAATGCAACGCTATGCGTAAGCTGCCGGCTCGAAGCGAGCCAGGGCACCGGCCCGCTCGATAGAAAAGACGGGAGACATGATGATGGCAGGCACGGCGACGAAAGAACGCCCCGCAGAGGCAAAGGCTGCCCCGGTCGATCAGGATGTGCTGATCGTCGGCGCCGGCATCTCGGGCATCGGCATGGCGGTGCATCTGCAGATGAACTGCCCCGACCGCAGTTTCGCGCTGGTCGAGCGACGCGCCAATCTGGGCGGCACCTGGGACCTGTTCCGCTATCCCGGCATCCGCTCGGACAGCGACATGCACACGCTGGGCTTCGTCTTCGAGCCGTGGAAGCATGAAAAGTCGATCGCCGACGGCCCCGCGATTCTCGAATACCTCAATCGCATCGTCGACGAGCGCCACATCCGCGAACGCATCCGTTTCAATCGCAAGGTCGTCGGCGCCGACTGGAGCAGCGCCGACGCGCGCTGGACGGTGACGCTCGAGGACGAAAGCGGCGCGACCTCGACCACCACCGCGCGCTGGCTCTATCTCGGCTCGGGCTATTATGACTATGACGAGCCGTTCGACGCCAATTTCACCGGGCGCGAGGATTTCGCGGGTCAGATCGTCCATCCGCAATTCTGGCCCGAAAATCTGGACTATGCCGGCAAGCGCGTCGTGGTGATCGGATCGGGGGCGACCGCGGTCACGATCGTGCCGTCGATGACCGAAAAGGGCGATGGCAAGGGCGCGGCGCACGTCACCATGCTCCAGCGCACGCCGACCTGGTATTTCATTCGCCCGGCCAAGGATGGCTTCGCCAATTTCCTGCGCAAGATCCTGCCTGAAAAGCTGGCGTACAAGATCACGCGCTTCAAGAATGTGCGGCTGCAGGACATCGCCTTTCGCCGCGCGCGCGAAAAGCCCGAGAAGGTTCGCGATTTCCTGACCAAGAAGCTCAAGGCGGCGCTCGGCGATCGCTACGACCCCGTCGCCTTCACCCCGCCCTACAATCCGTGGGAGCAAAGGCTGTGCCTCGTCCCCGACGCCGATTTCTTCGAAGCGATGAAGGCCGACAAGGCCTCGGTCGTCACCGACCATGTCGAACGCTTCGACAGGACCGGCATCCAGCTCCAATCGGGCCGCCACCTCGACGCCGACATCATCATCACCGCCACCGGGCTGAAGCTCGCGGTCGCGGGCAAGATTCCGGTGCGCGTCGACGGCGACCTCGTCGATTGGAGCGAGCATTTCTATTACAAGGCGTGCATGTTCTCGAACGTGCCGAATTTCTCGGCGGTGTTCGGCTATCTCAACGCGAGCTGGACGCTCCGTGCCGACATCGTGTCCGAATATGTCTGCCGCGTTCTCAATCATATGCGCGACACCGGGACCGAGGTCGCAACGCCGCTCCTCGCCGATCCGTCGAGCCTGACCGAAGAGAATATCTTCGATTTCTCGTCGGGCTATATCCAGCGCGCGTTGCACATCATGCCGAAGAGCGCGGCCCACCTGCCGTGGCGGCTCAGCCAGAATTATGTGCAGGACCGGATCGACATGAAGAGCGGGCCGGTCGACGATGGCGTGCTGCGCTTCGACCATGCGAGCGCCGCGACCGCCGCGGCGCCGGCCGAACTCGAAGCGGCGGAATAAGCCACCCGGCGCACTGAAACCGCACCTGCGCTAGCTGACGCTCGATCATCCAAAATCGTGGTGTCCCCGCGGAGCCGAAGGCGGCGCGTAGCGCCAACGCGGACACCCATCTCCGACCGGCGCCGGATCGCGATGTCGGAAGATGGGCTCCCGCCTTCGCGGGAGCACACGAGCTTGTTGCGTCAAAGATGATCGCGCTAGAGCCGCAGCCCGGCGGTTTCGGGCAGGCCCGCCATGATGTTCAGATTCTGGACGCAGGCGCCGCTCGCGCCCTTGCCCAGATTGTCGAGCCGCGCGACGAGGCGCGCCTGGCTGCCGTCGCCATTGGCAAAGACGAACAGGTCGAGCCGGTCGTTGCCCGCCTCGGAAGCGCGCAGCAGCATCTCGCCGTCGGTGGGCGCTTCACCCATTTTCACGACCGGGCTGCCGGCATAAGTGGCGGCGAGCGCGTTGCGCAGCGCGTCGGGCGTCCCCGCACGGGGCATCGCGCCGAGCGGCAGCGGCACCTCGACGACCATGCCGCGATGCGCGGGGATGACCGCGGGGGAGAAGAGCGGCGCGACGGCAAGCCCGCAGCGCGCCTGCATCTCGGGCACATGCTTGTGGCCGAGCGTCAGCGCATAGCCGCGCCACGCAATGTCGCCGTCGGCTTCGAAACGCTCGATGAGCGCCTTGCCGCCGCCCGAATAGCCGCTCACCGCGTTGCAGCTATAGGGCCAGTCGGCGGGAAGCAGCCCGGCGCCGACCAGCGGCGCGACGAGCGCGATGAAGCCGGTCGAATAGCAGCCGGGGTTCGAGACGCGCATCGCCGCGGCGACCGCATCGTGGCCGCTGACTTCGGGCAGGCCATAGACCCAGCCGGGCGCGACGCGGTGCGCGGTCGAGGCGTCGATCACGCGCGTCCGATCATTGTCGATCATCGCGACCGCGTCGCGCGCGGCGTCGTCGGGCAGGCAGAGGATGACGAAATCGGCATCGTTCAGCGCCGCGCGCCGCGCCGCGGCGTCCTTGCGGCGCGCTTCGTCCAACCGCAGCAGCGCAAATTCGCTCCGCCCCGCGAGCCGTTCGGCGATCTCGAGCCCGGTCGTGCCGGCGGCGCCGTCGATGAAGACCGTCTGCGTCATCGCCTCAGCGCACCCGCTTCATGCCGCTGACCGCAGGGTCGTGCCCCTCGGCCGCGAAGCGCGCGATCACATCGGCGAGCGGTTCGGCGGCGACCGACATGCTGTGCTTGCTCGCATGCACCAGCGTGTCGTTGTCGGCCATGATCCCGACATGGCCGGGAAAGAAGACCAGGTCGCCGCGCGCGAGGTCGGCGGGCGCGACATCCTTGTCGCTGCCGAGCGCCGCGAGCTGCAGGTCGCTGTCGCGCAGCAGATGAATGCCCGCGGCGCTCCACGCGAGCTGGACGAGCCCCGAACAATCGATCCCCTGTGCGGTGCGTCCGCCCCAATGATAAGGCGTCCCGATCATCGCTTCGGCGACCGCAGCGGGGTCCGCATCGACCGCGTCGATCTCGACCAGCGCATTCATTTCGATGAAGCCGTGCGCGGTCGCCAGCCAGTCGCCCTGCACCTCGCCCATCACCAGCGCGCCATAGGGCAGGATCGCCGAGCCGCCGCTCGCCGTATCGGGGGCGGCGTGGACGACCGCCTCGGCCTCGGCGACGCGGTGCGTCGGCGCGATCGGATTGCCGAGCGCGTTCGCCGCCAGATAACCGACATAATGGTCGGCAAGGCCATAGCCCCACGCCCAGCCGCCGGTAACGTCGAGCAGCGCAAAGCCTTCGCCGAACAGCAATTCGCTCGTCTGCTCGGCATCGAGCGACGGCGCGGCGCGCACCGCGGCCGAGGGCAGGACGCAGCTCGTCATCTTGGGGGCGGCATAATGCGGGGCGAAATGGGTGCCCGCGACCGCGATGTCGGCAAGGTCAGGACGGATCGCGACGACGCGCGGGTCGAAATCCTGCGCGACGCCGGCGAGCCCGAAGCGGTCGCGGCCCGCGCCGACGACGCCGGGGCGCCCCATGCGCACCCGGTTCAACGCTGAATTATCGCCCTTGTTCGCGGTCACTTCTCGTCCTGTGCAAGCCAAAAATCCGCGAAATGCGGACAATCGCGCGGCATTAGACCAGCACGCGGCGCTTGATCAAGCGGGTTCAGCCGCGACCGCGGCGGTCATAACGCGCCTGCAGCATCGCCCATGCCGCACGCAGACCCAGCGCCGCGCCCCCCTTCGGGCGCCCCGGCTTCGCCGACGGACGCCACGCAAAGGTGTCGAAATGCGCCCAGCGCGTGTCGTCGGGGACGAAGCGCTTCAGGAACAGCGCGGCGGTGATCGACCCGGCAAAAGCCGAACTGCCCGCGTTGCCGAGGTCGGCGATATCGGTTTCGAGGAGGTCGGCATAGCCGTCCCACAGCGGCATCCGCCAGACGGGATCGTCGCGCTCGCTGCCGCCCGCGATCAGGTCGGCGGCGAGCGCATCGTCATTGGCGTAGAGCGCGGGCAGGTCGGGCCCGAGCGCGACGCGCGCCGCGCCGGTCAGCGTCGCGAAATCGACGATCAGCTCGGGCTTTTCCTCGCCCGCCCGAGCGAGCGCGTCGCCGAGCACGAGGCGGCCTTCGGCGTCGGTGTTGCCGATCTCGACCGTCAGCCCCTTGCGGCTCCTGAGCACGTCGCCGGGGCGGAAGGCATCCGACGAGATCGCATTTTCGGCCGCGGCGACAAGGCAGTGAAGGCGGATCGGCAGCCCGGTCGCCATCACCAGTTCGGCGAGCGCCAGGACATGCGCCGCGCCGCCCATGTCCTTCTTCATCAGCCGCATCCCCGCTGCGGGCTTGATGTCGAGCCCGCCGCTGTCGAAGGCGATCCCCTTGCCCACCAGCGCGACGCGCGGATGATCCTCCTTGCCCCAGACGATCTCGATCAGCCGCGGCGCATGATGCTTGGCGGCGGCGCGGCCGACCGCGTGGATCATCGGATAGCCCTGCTCGAGCGCTTCGCCCTTGGTGACGGTCAGCGTGCCGCCATGCGCCTTCGCGATCCGCTCGGCCTCCTTTTCGAGCGATGCCGGTCCCATGTCGGCAGCCGGCGTGTTGACGAGGTCGCGGACGAGCGCCGTCGCGCGCGCTTCGGCGACCATCGGCGCGATCGCGCCGACGTCGGCGGTCAGCAGGACGCGCGGCCCGCGCACCTCTTCCTTGGTGCGATAGCGATCGAAGCGATATTGCCCGCTCATCCACCCGAACAGCGCCTTGCCGGGTTGCCGTCCCTCGACGCGGTAGCGCCCTTCGGGAAGGACCTGCCCCAGCTTGGCAAGGCACCATGCCGACAGACTGTCGACGTCGGCGACGGTCGTGACGACCGACCAGCTTTCGGCATCGTCGCCGGGCAGGATCGCATGGGCATAGGCGTCGGGCTTGTAGGCCGCGGCGGCGAGCGCGGCGCGTTCGCGCGCGCTGCGGCTGCTCAGCCAGGCATCATAGCTCTTCTTGTCGACGAGGTGGATGGCGCGCGCGTCCTGCCCCTTGTCGGGCTGGATCAGGTCGGAATAGTCGAACATATGTCATCTGCCTAAGCCGATGGGGAAACTTTGTCGATTCCCGGCGTTGTTCGGCCATGACGATGATTTCTCGCTATCGCGTTGCGGCGCTCGCCCTCACGGGCGCGCTACTTGTCGCCGGCTGCTCGGACAAGCCGCAATCCACCGCCGAGAAGATGGCCGCCGCTTCGGTGCCGGGGGCGCCGCCCGGTGGCGCGAAAGACCTTGCCGCGAAAGAGGCGACCGCCTCCGACGTCAAGCTGTCGAACCACCTCATCGAATTCGCTTACGCCTATCCGCGCGAGGCGGCGCGCATCCCCGACCTCGCGGCGTGGCTCGACAACGATCGCGAAAACCAGCGCGAAGCGCTGGTCGAGGCGGCGAAGCGCGACAAGGACGATGCCGATCAGAATGGCTTTCCCTATCACCCGCACAGCCATCTTCAGACGTGGAAGCGCGTCGCCGGCACCCCGCGCTTCCTCAGCCTGTCGGCCGAGATCGACACCTATATGGGCGGCGCGCACGGGATGCACAGCTTCGACTCGCTCGTCTGGGACCGCAACCACGCCAAGCGGCTGAAACCGCTCGACCTGTTCGAAAGCGGCGAAGCCTTCGACCGGGCGGTGAACGACGATCTGTGCGCCGGCGTCGAGCGCGCCAAGGCGGCAAAGGGCATCGACTGGTCGCGCGACCCCGACAGCCCGTTCGGAAAATGCCCCTCCGCATCGGCGCAGACGGTGTGGCTCGGCTCGACCGACGGCAAATATCTCGACCGCATGACGATCGCCATCGCCCCCTATGAAGTCGGCCCCTATGCCGAGGGCAGCTACACGATCAACCTGCCGGTGACCGCGGCGGTCGTCCACGCGCTGAAGGACGAATATAAGCGCGATTTTCTGCCCCTAAACTGACGGAAGGAGACCATCATGGCCAAGAAACCCAAGGCCGGAAAGGTCGGCGAAACACCCGCCGAGAAGAAGGGCAAAAAGGCCGCCGCCGCGAAACTGAAGAAAGAGGTTGGCGACAGCAAATCGATCGCCAGTCCGCCGAAGGACCGCGAAGCCGATCTTGCGCGTCCGCCCAAATGGGAACCGCGCCACCCCGGCTCGGGACGCCTCGCCGGCAAGGTGGCGATCGTCACCGGCGGCGACAGCGGCATCGGCCGCGCGGTGTGCGCGCTTTTTGCGCGCGAGGGCGCCGACATCGCGCTGATCTACAGGGAAAACAAGCGCGACGCCGACGATACCGTGTCGATCGTCGAGAGCGAAGGGCGCAGCGGACTCGCGATCAAGGCCGATGTCGGCAAGCCCGCCGCCGCAAGGAAGATCGTCGACCAGGTTATCGACCGTTTCGGGCGGCTCGATGTCCTCGTCAACGACGCCGGCGAACAGCATCCCGCCGAGGATATTCGCGACATCAGCCCCGAACAGCTCAAACGCACCTTCGCGACCAACATCTTCGGCATGTTCTATCTGGTGCAGGCGTCGCTGCCGCATCTCAAACGAGGCGCCGCGATCGTCAACTGCACCAGCGTGACGATGTACAAGGGGTCGAAGGGCCTGCTCGACTATAGCGCGACCAAGGGCGCGATTACCGCCTTCACCCGCTCGCTGAGCGAAAATCTGGTCGGCAAGGGCATCCGCGTCAACGGCGTCGCGCCGGGACCGATCTGGACCCCGCTCAACCCGCGCGGCGGCGCTCCGGTCGAAAAGGTCGAGAGCTTCGGCGAGAGCACCCCGATGAAACGCCCCGGCGAGCCCAACGAGGTCGCGCCCGCCTTCCTGTTCCTCGCCTGCGACGACAGCAGCTATATGTCGGGTCAGGTGTTGCATCCCAACGGCGGGATGATCGTTAACGGATAGAGGGGGCAGACAGGAGACACGTCATGCCAGCCAAATCCAAAGCCCAGCAAAAGGCCGCGGGCGCGGCGCTCAGCGCCAAGCGCGGCGATACGCCGAAATCCGAACTCAAGGGCGCCTCGCGCGAAATGTACGACAGCATGAGCGAAAAGCAGCTCGAGGATTTCGCCGAAGGCTCGCGCAAGGGCAAACCCGAACACGTCGACTGACCCCGCTGGCCAGTTGCGCCGCGATCCGGCATAATCGCCCCGCCAGGGGAGGATCGCGATGCGCAAATGGTGGCGGATTTTTGCGGGCGGAGCGCTGCTGGGCGCCGCGTTTGCAGGCTGCAGCTTTCAGGCGGCGCTCGACAGGATGGTGCCGCGCGAACGTCAGGACGCGATCGTCGCGCTGGCGCGCGACTTCTGCACCGATCCGGCGGCGGTCCTGCCCGCCCTCCACTCCGAACTCGTCGGCAGCGTCCGCAGCGCCGCGGCGAGATTGCCCGGCGAATGTCCCGGCCGCGACGCGACGTGGCGGCTCGCTTCCTATGAATGGGGCGCCGATGTCGCCGACGGCGCCTCGCGGCGGCGCGAGGATGCCGTGATCGTCGGCACCGGCACGGGCAAATGGACGACCGTTTCGCTGCGCTTCTATGCCGAGAATGACAAGCCGATGCAGATCGTCGCATGGAATGTGCTCGGCAGCACGACCAAGCCCGAGGCGCTGAGCTTCGCAGAAAGCTACGACGATATGGCGCGGCTGATGGCGATCGTGGTGCCGGTGACGCTGCTGTTACTGGCGGCGCTCGCGGGCTGGCTGGTCTGGCGGTGGCGCCAGCGGCGCCGCGCGGCTTGAGCCGCCGTCAATGCACCGTGTCGAGCGGCGCATCGACCGATAAATAGGTGATCAGCCGTTCGATCTGCCGCCAGCGCGCGAAATGGATGTGGTTGCCGAGCACCCGAAACTGCTCGGCGCGCGCCGCCGCTGCAAAGCCCGCTTCCTCGCCATGTTCGCGGATCAACGCTTCGGCTTCGTCGACCGCGGCGCGATCGGACAGATAGGGGGCGGGAAGCTGCATCGGATCTCCGGTGGGCCAGGGACGCCTCCCCTATCGCGCCAGCCTCACCGCCCCGTTCCCGAGCGTGATGAACGTGGGGGTAAGGTTAATCGAACCGCAGCGCCGCTTAACCATGGCGCCGAGCCGCGTTTCGCCCCTTTGCCGCCACGGCTCGCCGGTGTAAGCAAAGGCCCATGCGCAAGATCCTGAAATATGTCGCCATCGCCCTGCTGCTGATCCTCGTGATCGGCGGCATCGTCTTCTACGTGATGTCGCGCCCCGACGTCGCGCGCTTCTCGACCGCCGAGACGAGCGGCCGCGTGCCGATAATGGCCTCGCAGCATCCGCAAACCTTGCCGACGATGAACGTGCCCGAGGCGACGAGCTGGCCCGCCGACGCGGCGCCGGCTCCGGCGCAGGGGCTGTCCGTCGCGCGCTTCGCCGAGGGGCTGGACCATCCGCGCTCGATGCTCGTGCTGCCCAATGGCGACCTGCTCGTCGCCGAAGCCGAAAGTCCGCCGCGTCAGGACAGCGGAATCGAAGGCGCGGTGATGAAGAAGATGATGAGCAAGGCCGGCGCGGGCGACGCGTCGGCGAATCGCATCACCCTGCTCCGCGACGCCGACGGCGACGGCAAGGCCGAGGTGAAGAGCGCCTATATCACGGGGCTCAATTCGCCCTATGGCATGGCGCTCGTCGGCGACACGCTCTACGTCGCGAACACCGACGCGCTGCTCGCCTTTCCCTATGTCGAGGGGGCGACGAAAATGGCGGGCAAGGCAAAGAAGATTGCCGACCTGCCTGCGGCGGGCACCAACCGCCACTGGACGAAAAGCCTCGCAGCGGCGCCCAACGGCTGGCTCTATGTCGGGGTCGGCGCCGACAGCAATATCGGCGAAAAGGGCATGGCGAACGAAGCCCGCCGCGCCCGCGTGCTCGAGGTGCGGCCCGAAAACGGCTATGTCCGCACCTGGGCGGCGGGACTGCGCAACCCCGTCGGCCTCGCCTTCTATCCGGGCAGCGACGAGCTGTGGGGAGTGGTCAACGAGCGCGACATGCTCGGCAGCGACCTCGTTCCCGATTATCTGACCGACATCGACGAAGGCGACACCTTCGGCTGGCCCTGGTATTATTGGGGCGGCTTCGTCGACCCGCGCGTCGACCCGCCCGAGGAGGATAATCGCCAATATGTTAAGCGCCCCGCCTATGCGCTCGGCGCGCACGTCGCGCCGCTCGGCATGACCTTTACCCAGGGGCTCGATCTCGGCGACCGCTGGGCAAACGGCGCGCTGATCGCGCGGCATGGGTCGTGGAACCGCGAGCCGGTGTCGGGCTATGACGTGGTGTTCGTGAAGTTCGGCGCCAACGGCAAGCCGATCGACGCGCTCCCCGTCCCTTTCCTCACCGGCTTCCTTGCGAAAGACGCCGAAACGACGCGCGGCCGGCCCGCCGATGTCAAGGTCGCGAAGGACGGAACCGCGCTCGTCGCCGACGACACCGGCGGGATAATCTGGCGGGTGGCGAAGGCGGGCTGAGACGGCGCCGCCCGCCGCGCGCGCGGACTATTGCGCTTGCGGTTCGGCCTTGGTCAGCGCGTTGCCCGCCCGGGTCAAATCCTCGCCGATTTCGGTGGCCTCCTGCGAACAGCGCGGCCCCGCCGCGGCGAGTTCGCCTTGCAGCGAGCGGACATAGGCGGGATCGAGCAGCTCGCGCATCGCCAGATCGGGATGCCGTCCCTTCAGCTTGCCGACATAATAGGTCGTGATGCTGGTCAGCCCCGAACGGTCTTCGGCCGACAATTTCGCGCCCTCTGCCGATCCAAGCACCGACGCGAACGCCATGAAGCATATCGCATCGGCCTGGTCCTGGTCGCTGAAGCCCGCGGGCACCGCGAGCACCGGAGTCGCCGACCCGAAGCCAAGAATGATCGCCGCCAATGCGACGGGGGCTTTGGGCCACGCCATCGCGGCGGTCACACCCGCATCGGCATCAGCACGTACAGCGCCGGGCTCTTTTCGGTCTCGCGGATCAGGGTCGGCGCGTTGGCGTCGGCAAGGTGCAGTTCGACATTGTCGCCGTCGACCTGCGCCAATATGTCCGAAAGATAGCGCGCGTTGAAGCCGATCTCGAGCGGCTCGCTGTCGTAACCCGCGGGCAGTTCCTCGGCCGCGGTGCCGTTTTCGGGGCTCGTGACGCTCAACGTGATGCGGTCCTTGTCGAGCCCGACCTTCACCGCGCGCGTCTTTTCGCTCGCGATCGTCGAGACGCGGTCGACGCCCTGGAACAGACTCTTCGGATCGACCTTCAACAGCTTGTCGTTCGCGGTCGGGATGACGCGGCTGTAATCGGGGAAGGTGCCGTCGATCAGCTTCGAGGTCAGCACGGCATTGCCGAGCTGGAAGCGGATCTTGGTCGCCGACAGGCTGATCTCGACATTGCCTTCGGCCTCGTCGAGCAGCTTGCGGATCTCGCCGACGCATTTGCGCGGCACGATCACGTCGGGCATGCCGGTCGCGCCCTCGGGACGCGTTACCGTGTAGCGCGCGAGGCGGTGGCCGTCGGTCGCGGCGGCCTTGAGCACCGGCCCCGACGCGTCCTCGGCGACGTGGAAGAAGATGCCGTTCAGATAATAGCGCGTTTCCTCGGTCGAGATGGCGAAGCGCGTCTTGTCGATGATCTGGATCAACTCGGCGACCGGCAGCTCGAAGCTCGTCGGCAGCTCGCCCTCGGCGATCACCGGGAAATCGTCGCGCGGCAGGGTCGGCAGGTTGAAGTTCGAGCGGCCCGCCTTGACCTGCATCTTGCCTTCGGCCGCCGACAGGCTGACTTCCGACCCTTCGGGCAGCTTGCGCGCGATCTCGAACAGCGTGTGCGCCGAAACGGTGGTGGTGCCCGGCGTCTCGACCTTTGCCGCGACGGTTTCGACGACCTGCAGGTCGAGGTCGGTCGCCATCAGCTTCAATTGGCCCGAGGCATCGGCCTCGATCAGCACGTTCGACAGGATCGGAATGGTGTTACGCCGCTCGACCACCGACTGGACGTGGCCAAGGCTTTTCAGGAGCACTGCGCGTTCGATCGTCGCTTTCATTCTGCTTTATCATCCCTGTCTTGCGGGCTCGTCCGGTGGAGAGAAGTCCCTGAAAGGCAGGGCGCCGCGGACGATTCGGCGTCCGACTCCCTACCCCCGAAAATGTCCACCTTCCTTAACGAACGCACCGCGCCGTGCAAGCCATGCTTGCAATGCAACGCCAATCGCGCGAACGCAGGCGGCGATGCGGCGTGCGTTAGTCCCGGTTTCGATCCTGCTGGCCCTTCCGGCCGCCGCCGTTGCTGCCGGGCCGACGGCGCTCGGCGTTTTCGAAGGCTGGGGCGCGTTCCGCGATCCCGCGACGCCGCGCTGCTATGCGATAGCCGCGCCCGCCGCGACGATCGGCCGGCCCGAGGCAAAGGGCTATGCGAGCATCGGCTATTGGCCCAAATCGGGGATCCGCGGTCAATTCTACGTCCGCCTGTCGCGCCCGCGCCGCGACAGCGCCGAACTGCGGCTGACGATCGGGCCGCGGCGCTTCATCCTGACCGGAAACGGTGTCCACGGCTGGGCGAGCGACGCGCGGATGGACGCGGGCATCATCGCCGCGATGCGCGCGGCGCCGAGCATGAGCGTCGAAAGCACCTCGCAAACCGGCCGCGCGATCGCCGACACCTACAAGCTGCGCGGCGCCGCCACCGCCATCGACGCCGCCGCCCTGGGCTGTGCGCGCATCCGCTGAGGCCGCTAACGACCGGAAGCTGACGTTCCTTTTTCGTCACCCCGGACTTGATCCGGGGTCCATTAAGCGCAGCGCCGGGAGAATGGATCCCGGATCAAGTCCGGGATGACGAAGATGGGGAAACGTCAGCTCCCCACCCCAAAATCGCCATTACTCCCACGCCACCCCTAAGCCCGCGCCAGCCGCGTCAGTGCATTCGCCAGAAAATCGAGCACCGTTCGCACGCGCGGCACATGGCGCAGGCGTTCGTGGGTGAGCAGCCAGACGCCGGTGGTGTCTTCATTCTTCGGCGGGATGCAGCGGATGAGGTCGCTCTCGCGGTCGGCGATGAAGGCGGGCAGCACCGATAGTCCCATCCCCGCGCGCACCCCCGACAACAGGCCTGACGCGGTGTCATATTGCATCACCACCGCATCCTCGAGCGCATATTGGCGCAGCCACGCCCGATAGGGCTCCCAGACGTGACCGCCGCCGCCGATGAAGGGGTGCGCGGCGAGTTCCTCGCGGCTGTGCGGGATGCCGTGCAGGTCGGCATAATCGCGGCTGCAATAGAGCGTCCAGCCATTGTCGGCGATGCGCCGCCCGACGAGGCCGGCGCCCGACGGCTGCTTGCTGCTGCGGATCGCGATATCGGCCGCCCCCGCCGCGAGGTCGCGGGGTTCGTCCGACGTGTCGAGCTGGATGTGGATTTCGGGATGCGCGGCGCGCAGGTCGCGCAGGATCGGCGGCAGGATGGTGACGGCAAAAATTTCCATCACGGTCACGCTGACCGTGCCGCCCGCATCGCGCGAGCGCGCCCCCGCGGCTTCCCCGAAGCGGTCGGCGGCGTCGCGCACCGCGATCGCATGGCCGAGCATCGCCTCGCCCACCGGGGTCAGCGCATAGCCCGCCTGCCGCCGCTCGAACAGGGCGAGCCCGGTCGCCTCCTCGAGCGCCGCGATGCGCCGCGCGACCGTGGTCTGGCTGACGCGCAGCGCCTGCGCCGCCGCAAGCGTGCTGCCGCTTTCGGCTACGGCAAGAAAGGATCTGAGGTCGTTCCAGTCGAACATGGCGCCCCCTGCTTGTGCGCGATAACCGCTGCCGCCGCATTCTGCAATTTCGCAGAATGGTCCGGCAACATCGTTGCTCCCGGCGGGACGACCGATCGCCTAATTTGCTCCTACCGGCTTCCTCCCCTCCACCCTAGCCGGACGAAGGAGATTTGAGATGCAAAAGCTTCCGATCCTCGCCGCCCTGACCGCTCTTGTCCTCGGCCAACCCGCCGCGGCGCAAGATGCGCCCGCGACCCGGACCGCGGTCGTCGACCATCGCGACCTCGACCTTTCGACCGACAAGGGCGCGCGCACGCTCGACCGCCGCATCTGGCGCGCGGTCGTCGAGGTCTGCGGCACCGCGCCCGACTATGATCTCGAAGGCAAGAATCAGGTGCGCGAATGCCGCCGCGACACCCGCCGCCTCGCCGCGGCCGACGCCGAACTGGCGATCGCCGAGGCGAAGCAGGGCCAGCCGATCCGGGTGACGACGGCGCAAAAGTAATCGGCCAAAGCCTGAGGCACTCCAGGCTATCCGTGTGTCCCCGCGGAGCCGAAGGCGGCGCGCAGCGCCAACGCGGGGACCCATCTCCGGCCGGTTCAATCTGGCATCGACCGGTGATGGGCTCCCGCCTTCGCGGGAGCACACGGCTTTTTCTTCGCGGGCTTGTTGTGCCCGCCAGGGCGGCGTCACCCCCGCGCGTCGAACGCGGCGCGCGCACCCTCGACCTCGCACAGATGCGCCTCGGCCCAGTGCCACACCCCGCAAAAGGCTTCGCCGAGGCTGCGGCCGAGGTCGGTCAGCCGATATTCGACCTTGGGCGGGACGACCGCGAACACCTGTCGGTGGACGAGCCCGTCGCGCTCCATCGTGCGCAAGGTCTGCGTCAGCATCTTCTGGCTGATGCCAGGAACCAGCCGCGCGAGCTCGGTGAAGCGGCAGGTGCCATGGTCCTCGAGCTCTTCGAGCACAAGCAGCGTCCATTTGTCGGCGACGCGCCCGATCAGCTCGTTCACCAGCGTCTCGACGCGCGGATCGACCGGCGCGTGCGGATCGTGCGATAATTTTTCGGCCTGCGGCATCGCGGAATATCCAATTCTCACTGCTTGGTAACTATAGCACTTTCGGGTGCCTTCTTTCTTTTGGAGAGTATAGGCATAAATAGGCGTCCTCCCCAACCCCGAAACGGAGGAACCACCATGAAGACCACAGGCAACACCATCCTCGTCTCCGGCGGCGGCTCGGGCATCGGGCTCGCGCTCGCGCAGCGCTGGCACGACGCGGGCAATGCCGTGATCGTCACCGGCCGCAACGCCGCAAAGCTCGAGGCCGCGGTCGCGGGCCGCGAGAATATGCACGCGATGACGCTCGACGTGACCGACCCCGACGCGATCGCCGCCTTCGCCAAGGACATCGTCGCGCGCTTCCCGGCGCTCAATATCCTCGTCAACAACGCCGGGGTGATGATGTATGAGGCGGTCGGCAGCGAGCGCGACCTGACCGACGCCGAGGCGACCGTGGTCACCAACCTGCTCGGCCCGATCCGCCTGACCGACGCGCTGATCGACCATCTCGCGGCGCAGAAGGACAGCGCGATCGTCAACGTCACCTCGGGCCTCGCCTTCGTGCCGCTGCCCAAGGCGCCGACCTATTCGGCGACCAAGGCGGCGCTGCACAGCTATACGCAGGCGCTGCGCGTCCAGCTGGAGGACCAGGTCGAGGTGATCGAGCTCGCCCCGCCCGCGGTGCGCACCGAGCTAACCCCGGGGCAGTCGACGCGCGAAGGCTATATGCCGCTCGACGCCTTCGCCGACGAGGTGATGGCGCTGTTCGCGACCGAGCCGACCCCGCCCGAAATCCTGGTGCAGAATGTGCTGCCGCTGCGCAATGCGGAGGCGGACGGCATGGTGGCCGAACGGCTGGCTTTTCTGAAGTCTCTGTAACCGGCCCAGCCCTCCCCTTCAGGGGAGGGCAGCGAGACTTGCGAACTTATTCGCTAGTCGCAGCGGGTGGGGGCCAGAAGCCTTGCGCCAGGCTTCTGGCCCCCACCCCAACCCAGTGTCGGGCGAAACGTCCCCCGGACGTTTCAGGTCGGTCCGGGGGACCAACCGGCCCGACACTCCTGAAGAGGAGGGGCTTTGCATTGCGCAATCCCCCCGATCACCCTATATGCGCGCCCATCATGCAGATCCCCGGCCATATCGACCCGGTCACGACCGGCACCGTTCCGCTGCGCGGCGGCAATCGCGTCGACCTCGTCGGCCTGACGCGCGAGGGCGTGCGCGCCGCGCTCGAGGAAGCCGGGCTCGACGCCAAGGCGGCGAAGCTGCGCGCGAAGCAGATCTGGCACTGGATCTATCATCGCGGCGTCACCGATTTCGACGCGATGACCGACATCGCAAAGGCGATGCGCCCCTGGCTGACCGAGCGCTTCATCGTCGGCCGCCCGACGGTGCGCGAGGCGCAGGTGTCGAGCGACGGCACGCGCAAATGGCTGCTCGCCGCCGCCGACGGCCAGGAATATGAAATGGTGTTCATCCCCGACGCCGACCGCGGAACGCTCTGCGTGTCGAGCCAGGTCGGCTGCACCCTCAATTGCCGCTTCTGCCACACCGGCACGATGCGGCTCGTCCGCAATCTCTCGGCGGGCGAGATTGTCGGGCAGGTGCTGCTCGCGCGCGACGCGCTCGGCGAATGGCCGAAGGGCAATATGGCGGGCGGCGAGCAGGAAGACGACGAGGCGGGGCACTACACCGCCGACGGGCGGATGCTCACCAACATCGTGATGATGGGCATGGGCGAGCCGCTGTATAATTTCGACGAGGTCAAGGGCGCGCTGAAGATCGTGATGGACGGCGACGGCCTCGCGCTGTCGAAACGGCGCATCACCCTGTCGACGAGCGGCGTCGTGCCGATGATGGCGCGCGCGGGCGACGAGATCGGGGTCAACCTCGCGGTCTCGCTCCACGCGGTCAACAAGGAAATCCGCGACGAGATCGTGCCCTTGAACCGCAAATATGGCATCGAGGAACTGCTCGAAGCCTGCGCCGCCTATCCCGGCGCGAACAATGCCCGGCGCATCACCTTCGAATATGTGATGCTGAAGGACAAGAATGACAGCGACGCCGACGCACGCGAGCTCGTCCGGCTGATCAAGCAATATCGCCTCCCCGCGAAGGTCAATCTGATCCCCTTCAACCCCTGGCCCGGCGCCCCCTATGAATGCTCGTCGCCCGAGCGGGTGCGCGCGTTCAGCAACCTGATTTTCGAGGCCGGGATCTCCGCGCCCGTCCGCACCCCCCGCGGGCGCGACATCATGGCCGCCTGCGGTCAGCTCAAGAGCGCCGCCACCAAGCCGAGCCGCGCCGAACTCGACCGCATCGCCGCCGAAAAACAGGCCGCGCTCGGCTGACTCCCCACCACTAACCTTCGCATTTCCCGTGGAAAACCGCGGCCGTCGACCCGCGTCCTTTTTATACCGTGTTGTAAAAATAACACAGGTAGCAAAATTGTCATATTCTGAATGATTCGTTCATTGCAGCGACAGCCGCGAAGCCCATCTAGGGCGCGGGCCGCGACCCAAAGGGCGCGATCCGGACTAGAGTAAAGGAAAGACAAATGAAAAAATTCGCAGTTGCAGCCGCTCTCCTCTCGGCCGTCGTTGCCGTTCCCGCCATGGCCGCCGACGGCGGCGAAGTCCGCGCCGAAGTGCGCGGCGGGTACATCACCGGCTCGGGCCTCGACGACGCCACCATCGGTGCCGCCGCCGGCTATGACTTCGACCTCGGACAGACCGCCTTCGCGGGCGCCGAAGTCGCGGGCGACAAGGTGCTGAAGGACGGCTTCGACGTCCAGTTCTCGGCCGGCGGCCGTCTCGGCGCCAAGGTCGGCGCCGCGGGCAAGGCCTATGTCACCGGCGGTTACACCTTTACCGACATCGACGATCCCTATGCCGGCGTCGGCTATCAGCACAAGCTGGGCCAGAACATGTACGCCAAGGCCGAATATCGCCACCAGTTCATCGGTAACTTCAGCGATTTCGACACCTTCGCGGTCGGCTTGGGCGTCGCTTTCTGATCCGATCGGATCGAAAGCCACGACAAAAGGAAGGGGCGGCCCGCGGGTCGCCCCTTTTCTTTTCGGGCAAGGCGCGGCACCACTCCGCGATGACCTACCGCATCGACTCGGTCCTTACCGGCAAGGCGCGCGTCTTTGGCGAGCGCGGCGAGCCGAGCGCGATCGCCAAGACCCCGGCAACCGGGCCGCGCGCGGTCACCTTCCTCGGCATCGCCGGCGACGAGCAGGCCGACCTGTCGGTCCACGGCGGCCCCGACAAGGCGGTCCACCATTATGCGCGCGACCATTATGCCTTCTGGGAAGCGACGCTCGGCGGCCATGCCTTGCTCGCCGCACCCGGCGCGTTCGGCGAGAATATCTCGACCGCGGGACTCGTCGAAGACGAAGCGTGCATCGGCGACCGCTATCGGCTCGGCAGCGCGCTCGTCGAGATCAGCCAGGGGCGCCAGCCGTGCTGGAAGCTCGGCCACCGCTTCGGCATCGCGACCGTCCCCGCGAGCGTCGTCAAGACGCGGCGCAGCGGCTGGTATTATCGCGTGCTCGAAGAGGGCGCGGTCGCCGCGGGAGACACGCTCACGCTCGTCGAGCGCCCGCTTCCCGGCTGGCCGGTCGAGCGCGCCTTTCGCCTGCTGATCGCGGGCGGCGGCAGGCGCGAACCCGCGGCGCTCGCGGAACTGGCGGCGATGGACGTGCTGGCGACGAGCTGGCGCGAGCGCGCGGCGAAGCTGCTCGGTTGAGGAGGCTCTCCTCTTCGGAGGGGCTTATATCTTTTGCAAACATGCGCCGGCTTTGAGAGGAGGAGCGACCATAAAGCTCGTCATGCTGAACTTGTTTCAGCATCCATGGCCCGGCCTCTCATCCCGCGCTGCGCCGAAGGAAACGGCAGGCCATGGACCCTGAAACAAGTTCAGGGTGACGAAAGGCCTAGAGCGCCGCTTCCTGTCGAAAGAGTCGCATTTGCAAAGGAATATGATCGTCTCTGTAAAGTAGCGGCTATAGGGCCCGCCACGCCAACTCCGCAAACTCGCAGAGCAAGGGCCGTGTGTCGCGCGGGTCGATGATGTCCTCGACCCCGAATTTCTCGGCGGTGCGGAAGGGCGAGCGGACGCGGTTCAACCGCTCGCGGATCGCCTCCAGATGCGCCGCCGGATCCTCGGCGGCTTCGAGCTCGCTCTTGTACGCGACCTCGACCCCGCCTTCGATCGGCAGGCTGCCCCAGTCGCCCGACGGCCAGGCGAAGCGGTACTGGAAACGCTCGGCGTTCGACATCGCGCTGCCCGCGATGCCATAGGCGCGGCGCACGACGACCGAGGCGAGCGGCACGCTGGCGCGGTAGATCGCGTTCATCGCCTGCACGCCATAGCGGATCGTCCCGGTGCGCTCGGCCTCGCCGCCGATCATGAAGCCCGGATTGTCGACCAGATGGACGATTGGCAGGTGGAACTGATCGGCGAGCTTGACGAAGCGTTCGGCCTTCTCGCTCGTCTTCGCGTCCCACGATCCGCCGAGATAGGAGGGATCGCTCGCGAGCACCGCGACCGGCCAGCCGTCGAGCCGGGCAAAGGCGGTGATGACGGCGCGGCCCCAGCGCGCGCCCATTTCGAAGACACTGCCGCGATCGAACACCGCGTCGGCGATGCGCCGCATCGAATAGACGCGCTTCGCCTCGCGCGGGACGACCGACAGCAAAGCCTCCTCGCGCCGGTCCGCCGGGTCGTCGCACGCGGCGCGCGCCGCGCGCTCGTGGATCGACGACGGCAGATAGGACAGGAAGCGGCGCGCCGCCGCAAAGGCTTCGGCCTCGCTCGCCACCTCGTCGTCGACGACGCCGTTGCGCGTATGGACGTCGGTGCCGCCCAGTTCCTCGCGGTCCAGCGTATCGCCGATCGCCGCGGCGACCGCCGGCCCCGCGGCAAAGAGCTGCGACAGGCCGCGCACCATCACGCTGTAATGGCTCGCGACGACGCGCGCCGCGCCGAGCCCCGCGGTCGGCCCTAGCGCGAGCGCGACCACCGGCACCGTGTCGAGATTGGCGATGATCTTGTCCCAGCCGGGCACCGCGGGAATATAGGTGTATCCCATATCCTCCAGCGTCTTGACCGACCCGCCGCCGCCGGTGCCGTCGATCATGCGGATCAGCGGCAGGCGATATTCGTGCGCCATCGCTTCGCACTGGATGAATTTGCGGTGCAGCGCCGCATCGGCCGCGCCGCCGCGCACGGTGAAATCGTCGGCGCTGGCGACCACCGGCCGCCCGCCCACATTCGCGCGGCCGAAGATGAAGTTGCTTGCGGCGAGATCTTCGAGCTCGCCGTCGGGGCCATAGGTTCCGCGCCCCGCGATCTTCCCGATCTCGCGAAAGCTGCCGGGATCGACGATCGCCGCGAGCCGCGCCCGCGCGTCCATCTTGCCGCGGCTATGCTGGCGCGCGACCTTTTCCGCGCCGCCCATCTTCTCGGCCATCGCCCGCCGCGCGGCGAGCTCGTCCACGTCTTTCTTCCAGCTCATGGCTCCGACGCTAGCTTACGTTAACGGAAACGTCATTCGCAAAGTGAGGAAGCCCCTCCCCTTCAGGGGAGGGGCAGCGAGACTTGCGAACCTGTTCGCTAGTCGCAGCGGGGTGGGATCGGCGTCCTTGCACTATTCCGATAGCCCCACCCCCAACCCCTCCCCTGAAGGGGAGGGGCTTGAGACGCCGCTTCGCTCTGCTACCGTCCCGCGATGATCCGCCGCTTCGCCCTCGCGCTCACCCTTTCGACCCTCGCCGCCCCGCCCGCTCTTTCCGCCGACCCGGCGCGGACGATGGCCGGCGTCGCCGAGCCCTTCCAGACCGACGCCTTCGATCCCGGGGCCGACCCGATGGCCCAGATCGATGCGGCGCTCGCGGCGGCGCGCGCCGCGGACAAGCGCGTCCTGCTCGTCATGGGCACGAACAGCTGCCACGACAGCGCGTGGCTCGCCAACCTGCTCGCGACCGAACGCTTTGCCCCGGTGCGCGCGCGCTACGCGATCGTCTTTGCCGACATCGGCATGCCCCAGGCCGATTTCGTCCGCCACCCCGAGGTGCCGAAACGCTTTCGCTTCAAGATCAAGGGGACGCCGACCGTCGCGATCCTCGATGCGGACGGCCATGTGCTCAACCGCAACGCGGCGCCCAAATGGAAGAATGCCGCGAGCCGCAGCGACGACGACATCTATACCGAACTGATGCAATAGGGAGAGACGGATATGGCGAATATCGACCTTACCGGGCGCACCGCGCTCGTCACCGGCGCCTCGCGCGGGATCGGCCGCGGGATTGCGCTTGCGTTGGCAAAGGCGGGCGGCGACATCGCGGTCAACTATACCCGCGACGAGGCGGCGGCGGGCGAAACCGTCGCCGCGATCCGGGCGCTCGGCCGCAAGGCGAAGGCCTATCGCGCGTCGGTCGGCGACGAGGAAGCGAGCGCCGCGATGGTCGCCGCGATCGAGGCCGATTTCGGTCCGCTGTCGATCCTGATCAACAACGCCGGCATCGCGAGCCGCGGCAAGGCGGTCGCAGACACCGACGCCGCCGAGGTCGAGAAATTGCTCGGCATCCACGCGGTCGGCGCGCACCGCCTGTCGCGCCTCGCGCTGCCGCAGCTGCGCCGGCACGAACGCAGCGACATCGTCGTCATCTCGAGCGTCGCGACGCTGCACAATGCCGCGAACGGCGCGCCCTATAATATGGCGAAGGCCGCGGGCGAGGCGCTCGCGCTGACCCTCGCCAAGGAAGAGCTGCAGCATGGCGTGCGCGTCAACATCGTGGCGCCGTCGCTCACCGTCAGCGACATGGGCGAGCGGCTCGCGCGCGCGGTGACCGGCAACGAGGACATCCACCACCTCGACGCGAAATTCCCCTTCGGGCGTGTGCCTACCCCCGACGATGTCGCCGCGGCGGTGCTGTGGTTCGTGTCGGACGCCAACCCCTATTGTTCGGGACAGAAACTCAATATCGACGGTGCGGGAATGGCGTCGTTCCGCTAGGGAGGCGAAAAAGGGGAAAATGATGACCAAGTCGCTGCTTACCGCCGCCCTCGCGCTCGCCCTCGCCGGCTGCGCGACAGCGCAGTCGCACGAGCCGCAAAGCGCCGCCGACGCCGCCGCTCCCAGCGGCCCGATGTTCACCCCCACCGCGGTCGAAAGCCATGGTTCGGTGACCGTCGGCGGGGTGGCGATCCCCTATCGCGCGGTCGCGGGAACGCTGGTCGTCCATCCCGAAGGCTGGGACGACAGCCTGCTCATCGACCGCAAGCGCGACGCCGACGCGGCGGACGATGTCCCCGACAGCGAAGCGTCGATGTTCTACACCGCCTATTTCAAGGAGGGGGCGCCCGCCGCCAGCCGGCCGATCACCTTCCTGTTCAACGGCGGCCCCGGCTCGCCGACCTTGTGGCTGCACATGGGCGCCTATGGCCCGGTGCGCGTCGAGACCCCCGACCTCGCCCACGGCGGCGCGCCCTACCGCACCGTGGCCAACGATCAGAGCCTGCTCGACGTCTCCGACCTCGTCTTCGTCGACGCCCCCGGCACCGGCTTCAGCCGCGTCGCGGGCGAGGACAAGGAAGAGGCATGGTACGGCGTCGATCAGGACATCCACGCCTTCACCGTCTTCGTGCGCGATTTCCTGTCGAAATACGGCCGCTGGAAATCGCCCAAATATCTCTATGGCGAAAGCTATGGGACGATGCGCGCCGCCGGGATGACACTCGCGCTGCAACGGCAGGACATCGACCTCAACGGCGTGATCCTGCTCTCCGACATCTTGAACTGGGACCTGATCCCCGACGATCCGCAGGTCAATCCGGGGATCGACCTTCCTTATGTCGTCTCGCTGCCGAGCTATGCCGCGACCGCCTGGTATCACAAGCGCGCGGGCACCGGGCGCGAGCTCGAGCCCTTCCTGAAAGAGGTCGAGGGTTTCGCGACCGGCGACTATGCGCTCGCGCTGCTCAAGGGCAATAATCTGCCCGATGCCGAGCGACGGGCGATCGCGGCGAAGCTCCACGGCTACACCGGCCTGCCGGTCGATTATCTGCTCAAGACGAACCTGCGCATCGAATATGGCGCGCTGCAAAAGGAATTGCTCGCTGACGAAGGGCTGACCACCGGCACGCTCGACACGCGCTTCACCGGCGCGACGCTCGATCCGCTCTCGAAAGTCGCGTCGAACGACCCGCAGGGCAGCGCGATCGGCGCCGCCTATACCGCGGCCTTCAACGATTATGTCCGCGGCACGCTCGGCTATGGCGCGGGCACGCATTATGAGGGCGGGCTCGATGTCTATGGCAGCTGGGATTACAAGCACCAGCCGCCCGGCGCCGGCGATCCGCTGATCGCGCTCCCCAACGTCCTCCCCGACCTCGCGGTCGCGATGAAGCAGAATCCGAAGATGAAGCTCCTCGTGACCGGCGGCTATTTCGACATTTCGACCCCCTATTTCGCCGGCTGGTACGAACTGCAGCACCTGCCGGTGCCCAAGGACCTGCAAGCGAACATCGCGTATAAATATTATCCGGCCGGCCACATGGTCTATGTGAACCCGGCCCTCCTGACCGAGATGCACAGCGATGTCGCGGACTTCATCCGGCGGACCGACGGGGTGGATTGATCGCATTCACGCTCCGTCTCATCGGCAGCTTTGGGGTGGGGAGCGGACGTTTCCCCATCTTCGTCACCCCGGACTTGATCCGGGGTCCATTAAGCGCAGCGCCGGGAGAATGGATCCCGGATCAAGTCCGGGATGACGAAAAAGGAACGT